>MKWU01003523.1_pt1 | contig 20416 bp, 23 predicted proteins | sample 809101 | NCBI WGS metagenome assembly MKWU01 (sample SAMN05860141, study PRJNA318959) | sponge metagenome | host: Aplysina aerophoba | place: Slovenia: Piran, Adriatic Sea, Gulf of Piran | collected 2013-05-07
CGCCGTGGAGATCGGCGACTCCATCGTGCTCGTCGACGGCACGCTGAAGGCGCGCACCGAGACGCCCGAGGAGGCGCTGATGATCGGCCTCGCCGAGGCCATCGGCGACGACGGCGAGATCGTGACGTTGATCCTCGGCGCCGACGCACCCGAGGATGCCGCCGACAGCCTCCCCGACCTCATCGAAGCCGCGCACCCGGATGTCGAGGTAGAGGTGGTCATGGGCGGACAGCCGCACTACCCTTACCTCGCCGGTGTCGAATAGCGAGCGCGCATACGCGGATGGACCAGATATCGTGAGTATCCGAATCGTCACAGACTCGACCGCCGACCTCAGTCCCGAGCTGGCGGCCGAGCACAACATCACCGTCGTCCCGGCCAGCGTCCTGTTTGGCGACGAGGAGCTCCTCGACGGTGTCGACATCCAGTCGCAGGAGTTTTACGCGCGCCTCGCGAGCGATCCCGTGCTGCCGACCACCTCGCAGCCCGCACCGGGCGCGTTCCGGGCGGCCTACGAGCAACTGGCCGCCGAGGGGGCCACGGAGATCCTCTCCATCCACGTCTCCGAGAAGCTGAGCGGCACGATCGGCTCCGCCCGCCAGGGCGCGCAGGGCCTCGAGGGCGTACGCATCGAACACGTCAACTCGGGACTCGTCACGATGGCGCTCGGCCTGGGCGTCATCGCCGCCGCGAAGGCGGTCGCAGGTGGCGCGAGTATGGAGGAGGCGCGCGACCTCGCGGTCGCCCAGTTCGGCCGCACGCACACGTATTTCCTGCTCGACACACTGGAGTACCTGCAGCGCGGTGGGCGGATCGGCAGGGCCGGTGCGGCCATCGGCACGCTGCTGCGGGTGAAGCCGCTGCTGACGCTGCGCGACGGCGAGGTGGAGGCGGCGGGCCGCGTGCGCACGAAGAAGAAGGCCATGGCCGACATGCTGCGTCGCGTGTCCGAACTGGGCCCGATCGAGCAGATGATGGCCGCGCACGGCGCCAGCGCCCCGGAGTCCCAGGAGCTGATCCGGGAACTCCGCGCCATCGCTCCGGACGCCGAGATGATCACCGGCGAGGTGGGACCCGCGATCGGCGTCCACACCGGCCCCGGCGCGCTCGCCTGTGCCGTCGTCACCGCCCGGGAGACCTCCCCCGCCACCGCGACGTGACCGTCGACCTCGAGATGCTCGGCATGGTCCTTGAGCGCGAGCTCGAGGCCGGCTGTACCGACGCGCTCGTCGAGGGCGGGCTCGACGAGATGCTGCGCCTGCAGGCGCGCGACGAGCCTCCGGGCTCGCCGCTGCTGCGCATGGTCGGCGCGCTCCCGGCGACTGGCTACCGCTCGCTGGACGCCGATGAGCGTCGCGCGTGGCTCCGCCGCGCCCGCGCCACGGTTGCCCACGCGCTCACCGAGGGGGCGGGCAAGGGCCGCGCCAGGGGCTCGCAGCGAGCCCCTGCCCGCAAACGGGCCGCACCACGGCGCGGCGCATCGAAGGCTCCTCGACGCGCTCCGGCCGTCGCCATCCCGCCCGGCCCCGAGGCCCTGAAACTCCCGATCGCGCAGGCCGGGACGAAGCTCGGGCGGGCGCACATCACGCGCCTCGAGAAGCTCGGCGTCCTGACCATCGCCGACGCGCTGCGGCACTACCCGTACCGCCACCACGACTTCTCGAAGACCGTGCCCATCTCGCAACTCCGGATCGGCCACGAGCAGACGATCCGCGGCACCATCGACCGCGCCCGTGCGATCCGCATGGGCCGGGGCGGCCGCATGAAAGCGACCGAGGCGACCATCAGCGACGACAGCGGCGCCCGCATCCGCGTCGTGTGGTTCAACCAGCCGTACCTCGCGAAGCAGCTCCCGCCGGGCACCGAGATCGCCATCGCCGGCGGAGTGCGCGCCTACCGCGGCCGCCCGACGTTCGACAACCCGGCGTACGAGCGCATCACGGACGACCTGCGTCACACCGGCCGCCTCGTGCCCGTCTACCACCTCACGCAGGGCTTGCCGCAGCGTGCGCTGCGCGAGGCGATCGCCGACCTCCTCGAACGCTTCGCCGACCGGCTGCGCGAACCACTCCCCGCCGAGCTCCGCGCGCGACGCGAGTTGCCCGGCATCGTCGAGGCGACCCGTCAGATCCACTACCCCGACGACCAGGCGCAACTCGCGCAGGCGCGTCAGCGCCTCGCCTTCGACGAGTTGCTGGCCGTGCAGCTCGGCGTCGTGCGGCGCAAGCGTGAGCGCGAACAGCACGGCGACGCGCCCGTCTTCGAGGGTCGCGCGACCGCCGAGGCGTTCCTCGAGCGGCTGCCGTTCACCCTCACCGGCGCGCAGCGGCGCACGCTCAACGACGTGCTCGCGGACATCGGACGCTCGCAGCCGATGGGCCGGCTGCTGCAGGGCGACGTCGGCTCCGGAAAAACGGTGGTCGCGCTCGCCGCGATGCTCGCCGCCGTCGCGGCCGGGCACCAGGCCGTGCTCATGGCCCCGACCGAGGTGCTGGCCGAGCAGCACTTCCGCACCGTCTGCAAGCTGCTCTCCGGTGAGCCCGAACCGCCGCTCAACGGCGTGGTTGCCTTACCGTTCCTCGAACGGCCGCTCCAGGTCGTGCTCCTCACGGGCTCGACGCGTGCGAAGGAGCGCCGCTCGGCCCTCGACGCGATCCGCCACGGCGGGGCCCAGATCGCCGTCGGCACGCACGCGCTCATCCAGCAGGGCGTCGACTTCGAGCGCCTCGGCCTCGCCGTCGTCGACGAACAGCACCGCTTCGGCGTCATGCAGCGGGCCGCTCTCCGAGGGGTGCCCGAGGCGGGCGAGGAGGATCAGGTCGAAGCCCTCGAAGCGCCCAGGCAGACGCCGCACCTGCTCGTGATGACCGCCACGCCGATCCCCCGCTCGCTCGCGCTCACGCTGTACGGCGACCTCGACATCTCGACCATCGACGAGATGCCGCCGGGCCGCACGCCCATCGAGACGAGCTGGCTCACGCCGATCGAGCGCCCCGCGGCCTTCGAGCACGTCCGCGCGCAGGTCGCAGCGGGCCGCCAGGCGTTCGTGATCTGCCCGCTCGTCGAGGGCTCGGACGCCGTCATCTCGCGCGCCGCGACCGAGGAGTACGAGCGCCTGCGCAGCGAGCAGTTCCCGGAGCTGGCGGACCGTATCGCGCTGCTGCACGGTCGCATGTCGGGTCGCGACAAGGACGCGGTCATGCAGCGCTTCGCCTCCGGCGAGGTGGCCGTGCTCGTCTCGACCGCCGTGGTCGAGGTCGGCATCGACGTGCCGAATGCGACGGTGATGGTCATCGAGGGCGCGGACCGCTTCGGGATATCGCAGCTCCACCAGTTCCGCGGCCGCGTCGGGCGCGGCGAACACGCCTCGACGTGCTTCCTGCTCGCCGACGACCCGTCGCCGGAGGCCGAGGAGCGCCTGTCGCTCGTGGCCCGCACGTCGAACGGCTTCGAGCTGGCGCAGGCAGACCTCGAGCTGCGCGGGCCGGGCGAGCTGTTCGGCACGCGCCAGTCGGGCCTCCCCTCGCTGCGCGTCGCCTCACTACTCGACGGCCGCCTGATCGAGGCGACGCGGCACGAGGCGGAGACGATGCTCGACGCCGACCCCGAGCTCGCCTCGTCAGACCTCGGCGCCCTGCGCCAACTCGTCGAGCGCGCGGAGGCCGGCATCGTCGCCGAGGCGCACTGACGCCCCTCCGGCAACTACGAACTTGCAGACCACCGAAACGTATACTGTCTATTGACCACGTCGAGCAGCGGAGAGTGCGATGACCGAGATCGTCTACTGCCTTGAGAACCCCGCGATGCCCGACCTCGTGAAGATCGGCCGGACGCAGGACCTCGAGCAGCGGCTGAAGTCGCTCGACACCACGAGTGTCCCGCTGCCGTTCGTGTGCTTTGTGGCGATGGAAGTCGACGACGCGAGGGAGACCGAGCAGCTGCTGCACGATGTGTTCAGCGACCACCGCGTCCGCAGCAACCGCGAGTTCTTCGAGGTCAATCCTGAGCGCGTCGCCGCGGCTCTGCGCCTGACACGCGGCCGCGATGTGACCCCGACTTCCGACGTAGTTGAGGACGAGGAGACACAAGTCGCATTGGACAAGGCGCGTAAGAGGCGCGAGGCGTTCAACTTCGACATGGTCGGCATCAAGACCGGAGCCGAGTTGCAGTTCCGTTACAGCGACATCACGAACGATGGGATGCCCTTCACCGCCGTGGTGGTCTCGCGCAACAAGATTCTCTTCGAGGATCAGGAGACGTCGCTCACAGCCGCTGCCGGCTCGATCCTCCAGCGGAACGGTAGGGGTACATGGCGTCCCCAAGGTCCCCTCTACTGGTACTCCGGCGGTGAGTCGCTGGACGAGAGACGCCGGCGGATGGAGGAGGAGGGTGCTGAATAGCCCTCCCTGCCACCACGCCATCGTCGCCGAGGCGCACTGACCGTGAGCACCAACCTCGACGCGCTCCTTGGCGAGATCGAGGAGCGGCTCAATGCAGAGGCGGACCCGAAGCGCGCCACCTTCGGCGAGGGCTACCACGCGACGTCGATGCGCATCCGGGGCGTGCGGATGCCGGCGCTCACGGGCATCGCCGGCGACCTCGCGCGGCGACTGCGCGACGAGCCGGGTACGGCGGTCGAACTGACCTCGAGGCTCGTCGAGTCGGGGGGCTACGACGAGCGGACGCTCGCCTACATCCTGCTGTCGCGCCACCGCAGCGCGCTCGCGTCGCTCCGTGCGGACCGCATCGAGGCGCTGGGCGCGGGCATGGACAACTGGGCCTCCGTCGAGGCCTTCTGCACGCGCGTCGCCGGCCCAGCATGGCTCGCCGGACAGCTCGACGACGCCGTAATTGACCGCTGGTCGCGCTCGCCCGACCGCTGGTGGCGACGTGCCGCGCTCGTCTCGACGACGGCGCTCAACAAGAAGCGCGCGGGCAGCAAGGGCGACGCCCCACGCACCCTCGCGCTCTGCGAGCGGCTCGCCGGCGACCGCGACGACATGGTGGTGAAGGCCGTGTCGTGGGCGCTGCGCGCCCTCTCCGAGCGCGACCCCGACGCCGTCCACGCGTTCCTCGACGCACACGAGGACAACCTCGAGGCACGCGTGAAGCGCGAGGTGCGGCGGAAGCTGGAGACCGGACTCAAGAACCCCCGGCAACGCGCGTAGCGGCCGGCGAGCCTACGCCTCCGGCCAGGACAGCACCTGCTCCGGTTCGACGACGATCACGACGCGCTCCTCCTCGCGCAGCGCCCGGGCGAGCTCCTCGTCGGTCTCGGCGTCGGCGCCCGGGACATCGCCGTACCTGGCGCGCAGCGCCTTGCGCAGCGCGACGAGCGAGGCGTCGTCGTCCACGATCGCGGCGCGGCCGGAGACGATGACCGTGCGGAATGTCACCCGGTCGTCGATGAAGAGCGGGACGTTGGGGGAGCTGGGGGGCGTCGTCGTCCACGATCGCGGCGCGGCCGGAGACGATGACCGGGCGGAAGGTCACCGGGTCGTCGATGACGAGCGTGACGTTGGGGGCGTCGAGGAGCAGCCGGTACTTCACCCGCGTGCGCGTGATGGAGATGCTGAACGCGCCGTCGCGGTACTCGTACCACACGGGGGTGGCGTGGGGCGGCCGGCCGGGGCCGCGCGCGATGCACATGATGGCGTTGCGCGGCTCGGCGAGGAACGCGTCGAACGCCTCGGGAACGCGGGTGTCCGGCATGCGAGGGGCCTCCCGGCGGGCGCGCGAGGATGGTAGCGGCTCACGACGCGATGCGCCGCTATGCTGGGAGCATGTACGAATCCCAGGAGCAGGCGCCGGGCGGATGCCGGGAAGTGCTGCTGCTCTCGCGCATCGCCTTCCAGATCCTGTTGCCGGGCCTCGCCGCCCTGGTAGCCGTGCTCCTCCTCGTGCTGTTCCTCTTCTACGCGCTGGCGACGCACCCCGCGCTCGCGCTCATCCCGGTCGGCCTCTTCGCGGCGATGCTGTACGGCATCTACTGGTACGACAAGCGCCGCCACCGCGAGCGGCGCGACGGCGTCGACGACGACGACCCGTTCGCCGGGTTGCGTTAGCGCGAGCCAACACTATCGACAGCGAGGTGCTGCGGTAGACTGATCGCATGGACACGCTGATCCTCGAAGATTTTCGCGGCTTCGCCGGCCGCCACGAGGTGCCGATTAGGCCACTGACGCTGCTCGTGGGCGAGAACAGTACGGGGAAGACCTCGTTCCTCGCGGCGGTTCGCGCTGCCCACGATCTGCGATCCATAGCCACCTTGGACTTTAACGAGGATCCGTTCCATCTCGGAAGTTACGACCAAATCGCAAACTACCGAGGAGGGCGAGCGGGACGAGCACGGAGTTTCGTCCTCGGGCAGCAATTAACCGTCGAAGCGGGTCGCTCACGGAGGAGGGGGCGCGGCAGAGCAGGAGCGGAGATGCGCGTCCAAGCCAGCTTTCGCTCAGAGAAGGCCCAGCCGCTCATCTCATACTTCCTCGTCTCCTCTGGAGAACACCAACTCCAACTGAGCGCTTCGGAAGGCGACACGCACTATATTTCGTTCCTCGTTGATGATGAGGTGATATTCGAACGGGAAGTCGATGACCAAATCGGAGGGTCGATAGGGCGGTTTCCCGAGACTCCGGGGTTTCTCTTCTACAACGCTCGGTATGCTACGCGAGACGACGGACTCCGGAATATGAACCCTTCCGATCGAGACGCGTTCGACCTCCTAGTTGAGTCAGTCGCCTTCCATGTCGAACCCCGCCCTTACGCGTTCGCGCCGATCCGCACGAGCCCGCGCCGAACCTACGACCCAACAACCGAAGTCCGGGATCCTGAGGGCAGCCACATACCGATGATGCTCGAGCGGCTGCTGGTCAATGGTGCTCAATCAGACTTCAAAGAGCGCCTGGAGGAGTTCGGGCGAAGTAGCGGCCTCTACTCGAGCCTCAGGATTCGAAAGATGGGTAGGAAGGGCAGTGATCCGTTCCAGATCGAGGTCCGGCCTCCCGGTGGAGGTATGGCCCGTAACCTCATCGATGTCGGCTACGGAGTAAGTCAGGCAATACCGATCATTGCGGACTGCGTGTCAGCGGAACCCGGAGCGACGTTGCTCATCCAGCAGCCTGAGGTTCACCTGCACCCCCGCGCGCAGGCCGAGATGGGTTCGTTCTTCCGGCAACTTGCCTCAAGCGGTCGGAACCCGGTCGTAGTCGAAACACACAGCGACTATCTCGTAGACCGCATCCGCATGGATGTGCGCGACGAGGAAATCAAGGCCAGCGACGTAATGGTCTTGTACTTCGAGGCGCGCCGTGGCCGCGTTGAGATCCATCCGATCGAGTTGGACGCGGAGGGCCGTGTTGTCGAGGTGCCACCCGGCTACCGTAGCTTCTTCCTCGAAGAGCAGCGCCGGTTCTTCGGTGTCGACTAGCGGTGTGCGCCATCGTCGACGCGGACAGAGCCGGCCTGTTCTTTGCGGACAATATCGATCAAGAGTTCGTACCCCTTTGGGATTGGATCAACCGAGGTAGTGGAACACTAGTCGTCGGAGGAAAGCTCAAACGCGAACTCTTCAACATGCAGCGCGCACGCGATTCAATCCAAGTTTGGGAGCAGGCCGGACGCGCTGCGATCCTACCCGACGACGAAGTTGAAGCTGAGGCACGCAAGGTCTTAGACCAGTGCCGGTCGAACGATTCACATGTGATTGCCTTAGCTCGGCTGTCAGGCGCGCGCATTCTGCTCTCGGGCGATAAGACGCTCTGGGATGACTTCCGCGATGGTGGCTTGCTCAGGCCTACCGGGAAGGTGTACCGCAGCACCACGCATCGGAGCATGCTCAGGCATCATCAGGGCTGTCGGTTTCGGCGGACCACGCGCAGGAAGCGTGGGCGATGACAGCTAGGTAGCCGGTCTCGACGCCCGCAGGGCGATCCGCCTCGGGCGCTCGGTGTGAGCGCCCGAGCGGTGGACCTGCCGGGCAGATCGATCCCCGCGGGCCATCCGGCCCCGGCGGGAGTCGCTGCCTCACACAGACAGTGTCGCGGACACACATGAAGCGCCGGTGGCGAGGAAGTAACGATTCGGTTTCCGCTTCGCGTCTGGCGGCGGCCATGCGGGCGGCGTAGCCTTGAAGCATGACTACCAGCACCGCAACCATCGCTACACGGCTCGAGGCCGTCCGCGAGCGCGTCGCGGCGGCGTGTGAGCGCGCGGGGCGCGACCCCGCTGACATCACGATCGTCGGCGTCACCAAGACGCACCCCGTCGACGCCGTCGAGGAGGCGCTGGCCGCCGGGCAGGTCGACCTCGGGGAGAACCGCGCGCAGGAGCTCGTGCCCAAGGCCGAGCAGGCCGCGGACATGGGCCTCGCGCCGCGCTGGCACTTCATCGGCGGGGTACAGCGCAACAAAGTGCGGCAGGGGCTGCCCCACAACACCCCGGCGCGCTCCCCCCCCTCCACCCCCTGCGGCTCGCCGCGGAGATCGAGAAGCGCGCCGAGCAGGGCCGCTCCCCCGATCCCGACGTGCCCCTCCCCTGCTACCTCGAGGTCAACGTCGGCGGCGAGGACTCCAAGCAGGGCGTCGCGCCCGACGAGGTGGCCGAGTTGCTTCGCGCTACTGCCGCGCTACGGCATGTCGACGTGGTCGGGCTGATGACGGTCGCCCCACAGGTCGACGACCCCGAACTGGTGCGCCCGGTGTTCCGCGAACTGCGTGAATTGGCCGAGGCGCACGGCCTCGACGAGCTCTCGATGGGGATGACCGAGGACTACGGGGTCGCCATCGAGGAGGGCGCGACGGTGGTGCGGCTCGGACGGGTCATCTTCGGCCCGCGACGCTCGTAGCGATCGCCGGACGAAGGGACGCGGCATGCGCATTGGCATCATCGGCGGCGGCTTCATGGGCGAGGCCTTCCTGCGCGGCATCCTCCGCGCCGAGGTCGCTTCGCCGGCCGAGGTCGCCGTCGCCGAGGTCGTCGAGGCCCGCCGCAACGAGCTCGGCGAGCACGGGGTGCGCGTCACCGACGACCCGCAGAGCGCGTGCATCGGCGCGGACCTCGTGCTGCTCGCGGTGAAGCCCGACGTCGTGCCCGAGGTTGCCGCGAGCCTGACCGGTGCGCTGACGGCCGACGCGGTGCTCGTCTCGATCGCGGCGGGGGTGGCGCTGGCCGACGTCCAGCACCACAGCGGACACGCGGCCTCGGTGCGGGTGATGCCGAACCTCCCCGCCGCCGTCGGCGAAGGGGCCGCCGTTTACCTCGTCGGCGAGGCCGTCACGGCCGACCAGCGCGCACGCGTCGAGCTGTTGCTCGGCGGCGTCGCGAGCGCGGTCGTGGAGGTCCACGACGACGACGCGGTAGACCTCGCGACGGCGCTGCATGGGTCGGGTCCCGCGTACCTGTACCTGGTCATCGAGTCCATGATCGACTCGGCGGTGCGGCTGGGGATGAAGCGCCCCGACGCGAGCGCGCTGGTGCTCGCGACCGTAGCGGGGTCGGCGCGCTACGCTATCGAGAGCGGGCAGCACCCGGCGGCGTTGCGCAACGCCGTGACCTCGCCCGGCGGCACGACAGCGGCAGCGCTCGGTGAGCTGGAAGCGGCAGGCCTGCGCGCAGCCTTCGACGATGCGATCGAGGCCGCCTACGGGCGGGCCCAGGACCTGAGGGAGCCGGAATGACCATCTTGATCTCGGTTGTCTTCTTGATGCTCCAGATCCTGTGGTTCGCGATTTTCGCGCGCGCCATCATCAGCTGGTTCCCCATCGACCCGCAGGGTCCCATCGTCAAGGCGCTAGACGCGGTGACTGAGCCCGTGCTTGGGCCGCTGCGGCGCGTGGTCCCGCGCATCGGCGTGGTGGACATCACGCCGATGGTCGCGATCATCCTGATCTTCGTGCTGATGCAGGTCCTGCAGGCAGGCGCCTAAGCCGCGTCACCCCCGAGGCGGGAACGCACTTCCGCCTCCTCGAGCCCCTCGACCTCGACGACCTTCTGCCGGACCGTGTGGCCCGACACCACTCGCACGGCCGACGGGCGCAGGTCCAGGCGCCGCGCGAGGAGTCGCTCCAGCGCGCGGTTCGCGCGGTCGCGAGCGGGCGGGGCCGTGACACGCACGCGCAGCGCGTCTTCCTGGAAGCCGACGATCTCCTCGCGTGAGGCGCGAGGGGTCACGTGAACGCTGAGCCGTGCAGTTGCCATGGGATGCGCCTCGCGAGTCTGCTGGGTGTCGCCCTAGCCCGTGACCGTGGACACGGAGTCGTCGAGCATGATGGTGATGTGCGACATCGGCGAGCCGGTGTCGCCGGCGCCGTGCCAGTGGTCCTCGCCGGCCGGGATGCGGATGAAGTCGCCCGCGCTGATCACGTGCTCCTGGTCCCCCGCACCCACCTTGCCGATCCCGGCGACGACGTAGAGTAGCTGATCCGAGGTGTGGCGGTGCGGCTTCGTGCGCGCGCCGGCGGCGAACTGCACGATCGCGAACGACATCTGGTCGCCCCGGCCCGTGTCGCCGCCCGCGATGCGCCGAGCCCAGACGTGCCCGCCCTCGAAGATCTCGGCGGCGCTGCTCTCGACCGACTCGCCCTCGGCGGCCCGTACCACGTCCATGCGCTGCTTCCTCCCGGTGGTGCGCTCAGCTTGCTCTCGCCATCGCGGGTTGCGTCGGGACAGGAGTCCCGGAGGCACTGGCGAGTGTCCAGACATCCTCGCAAGCAAGCGTGGTGAGCACCACCGGTGCGAACGGGCAGCGACGTGCGTACGGGGCCTCGGCGACGGCTATCCGCCGCTGTAGAGCTCGGTCTCCGGGAAGAACGCGTACCACCCGAACCAGAACGCGAGGTGGCCGCTGATGCGTTCGAGCTGCTCCCCGTCGGGGCCGACGAGGGCGTTCTCGGTGACCTCCCACTCCGCGCCGGTGGCGTCGACCACCGTGCCGCCCTCGGGGCCGGGGAAGAATCTGCGGTCGCCACGCTCGAAGGCGCGCACCTCGCCGCCCGAGTTGTAGAGCACCGGCCCCACGCCCCGGCCGTAGCCGAGCGTGTCGATCTCCTGCTCCGTGACCAGCACGACGGAGCGGCCGCCGAGGGTGTCGTTGACCACGCGCTCATCGGCGAGGATGTCGATGGGATACGCCTTGCGCGCGCCGGCGATGCGCAGGCCGTAGATGTACTCCTTGAGGAACAGCTCGTTGTTCGTCAGCCACACCGGGAACATCGTCTCCGGGACCGAGAAGTAGTGGCCGTAGGCCGCACCCTGCTCGTACGGCCGCAGGAAGCCCGTGTTGATGTCGAGCACGACGGTGTCCGGGTGCCGCGCGAGCCAGTCCGCGTACGTCGAGAGCACCACGGGGAGCAGGTTCAGGCGCAGCGGCTCGCCCGCGAGGTCCAGTTTGCCGACCAGCGGGCCGAGCACGGGCTCGCCCGTGAACTGGTTCCAGAGCGTGCGCGTGTTGCGGTCGTACATGAGCTTGTTGCTGCGGTAGAGGAAGCCCGACGTCCCAAAGTTGTACGTCTCGCCGTCGGGCCCGCGGTCGTCGTAGGCGATGGCCGCGCCGCAGAGCGTGCAGTACGCCAACGAGATCGGCACACCGCCGACCTCGATGTTCGCCATCTCGTGCCAGTCGAGGATGCGCAGCGGGTAGGCGTGCGCCTCGCCGTTGATGGCGATGCCGAACACCGCCTCGTCGGGCTCGATGTAGTCCACCTCGTCGGGCGGGAGCATGTTGGGGAATTCGAGCGGTGGGATGGAGTCGACAAGCACTCCGCCCCACAGGATCTCCTCGACACGGATCGCCGAGGGGTGTTCGTCGGAGAGGAACTCGCCGAACTGCTCGTCGATGACCGAGAACAGCCGGCCCTTCCAGCCCGTGAACCCCGGTGGCGGCTCCAGGTCGCTGGCCCCGTACCACTGCACCCAGTAGTGGCGGTTCGGGCCCACGTTGGCCTCGGTGATGGCCTCGAGCGCGTCGTAGTACTCGAGGTACTCGAGGCCCTTGGACAGGATGCGTGTGTCGCGCGCCCACAGCAGCTCGATGAGCACCGCCGCGAAGCGCTCGTCGTCGGAGCGGACGATGCGCGCGAGGGCGAGGCGGAGCGCCTCCTCGGTCGCCTCGGTGTCGAGAAGCGTGTCCATCAGCTCGGCCGCCTCGGCGTCGCCGATGGGTTCGGAAGACGCTTCGGGCCATGCGCGCGGCGTTGCCGTCGGCAGGGGACGCGGGGTCGGCGTCGGCAGTGGCGTCGAGGTCGGCGTCGGTGAGGTGACGGCGTCCGCTGTGGGCTGCGGCTGCACGGCTGCGGCGGGGGGGGGGGGGGGGGGGGGGGGCCCGCCTCGTCGGCGGAGCAGGCAGCCGCCACGGCGGCCCACATCACGAGTATCGCCAGTGCGGCGCGCGCAATCGATCGAGGTATGGGCAGGTACGGTCGTGGCATCGGGGCTCCCGCGGCGGTGGGTACGGGCAGATCCAGCGTACCGCGTCTTGATGACGGGCGTGGAGCGCGCCCCGTCGGGCTACGCGCGTGCGGCGTCGGCGGCTACGCGCGTGCGCCGACGCGCAGCGACGCGAGGAGCTGACGCGTGGAGGCAGCGACCTCCTCGACGGCCGCGTCGAACACGTCCGAGTTCGCGCGGGAGGGGCTGCGGAAGCCGCTCACCTTGCGCACGAACTGCAGCGCGGCAGCCTCGATCTCCTCGTCGGTGGCGGGTGTGGAGCCCTGGCGCAGGACCTTGATGCTGCGGCACATGGTCGAAACCTCGTGTGTGCGAGCCCGGCTAGGCCGGACGGATGGCGGTGACGTTGGCGCTGGTGATGCCGGGGCGCGTCTCCGGCTCGCAGTCGGCGTGCACGTCGCTGAACCCTGCGGCGCGGATGTGGCCGAGGTAGTCCTCGACCTCGAGCGCCCCGGCGACACAGCCGGCCCACGACTCGAGGTCGGCGCGCTGCTCGGGCGGCAGGCTCGCGGTCAGCACCATGTCGGAGACCCGGAGGCGGCCGCCGGGCTTGAGCACGCGGAACGCCTCGCGGAACACCTGCGGCTTGTCGGTCGAGAGGTTGATGACGCAGTTCGAGATGATCACGTCGAAGGTGTCATCGGCGAACGGGATGTCCTCGATCTCGCCCAGTCGGAAGCGCACGTTGGTGGCGCCGACGGCCTCGGCGTTGTGGCGGGCGAGCTGGATCATGTCGGGGGTCATGTCGAGGCCCCACACCTCGCCGTCCGCCCCCACCTGCGTCGCCGCGAGGAAGCAGTCGATGCCGCCGCCGGAGCCGAGGTCGAGCACGGCCTCGCCGGGACTCAGCTCGGCGATCGCAGTCGGGTTGCCGCAGCCGGCCGCCGCGAGTTGCGCGGCGTCGGGCACCTCGGTGAGCTGCTCGGAGTCGTAGAGCGCCGAGCCCCACGTACCGTCGTCCTCTGACACGTCCGCCGGCCCACAGTATCCGTCGACGCTGCACGCCTGCCCCTCGGTAGTCACGAGCTGCAACAGCTCGAACGCCATCGGCTGCGGGCCGTCGGCGTCGGCCGCGCAGCAGGCCTCGGTGCCCGTGGCGGCGTGTTCGCCGAGCGCCGCGCGCGCACGGGCGCCGTAGCGCTCGGTGACGGCCTGGCGGATGTCGCGGTCGGTCGGTGTCTGGTCGGTCATCGTACGTGCTCCTTCGGCCACCACATGATACCCGGCTATGTGCACTGTGCTCGACGCGCCGAAGGGCGTCAGGGCTGTTCGTTACCCAGCAGCACGACATCCGTAAACAGCGCGCCCGCGCCCCCATTGCTCACCATCGCCACGTGCGCGTCCTCGACCTGTCGAGGTCCCTCGGTGCCCCGGAGCTGCTTCGTGCCGGCGATGACCTTCTGGAGTAGTTGCGCCGTGCCGGGGTGGCTGAACGACATCGTCCCGCCGTCGGTGCAGATCGGGTACTCACCGCCGACGCGGACACGGCCGTCCATGACGAACGGGCCGCCCTCGCCCGGCCCGCAGAAGCCGTACGCCTCGAACTGCCGGATGATCTCGAACGAGAACGGGTCGTAGAACTCGCACACGTCGACGTCCGAGGGGCCGAGCCCGCAGGCGGCGAAGGCCTGCTCCGCGGCGAAGCGCCCCACGTCACCTGCCACGTCCCACAGGGGCGCCATGACATACGAGGGCCCGCGATGGTCGAGGCCGCCGCCGAGCACGTACACCGGCTCCACGTCGAGGTCTCGCGCGCGCTCGACCGTAGTGAGCACGAGGCCCGCGCCGCCCTCGCCCGTCATGGCGCAGTCGAGCAGGCGGAACGGGTCGGCGATCATGGGCGAGTTGAGCACGTCTTCGGGCGTGATCACGCGGTTCGAGTAGACGGCGTCCGGGTTCATCCCCCCGTGCGTCCGGACGGCCGAAGCCACCTCGGCGAGGTGTTCGGGCTTCGTGCCGTAGAGGTGCATGTGGCGCTGGGCGATGAGCGCGAACTCGGCGGCAGTGTATAGCCCCCAGCACTCGACGAACTCGTTGCTCGGCCGCGTCCACGGGGCCGTCGAGGCTCGCTCGGTGTAGGCACCCGCCTGTCCGTTCGCAAGCACGACGGTGTGACAGTAACCGGCGGCGATGGCCGACGCGGCCTCGAGTACGGCGGGGATCCCCGTGGACTGCGCACCCATCCACATCGGCCGGCCGCCGAACTGGTGCACCCAGTCGCGCTGGTTCTGTGAACCCCTGCCGGTCCCGGTGGTGATGTTCAGGCCATCGACGTCGGCGGCCTCGATGCCTGCGTCCGCGAGGGCGCCCCGGACGGCGTCGAGCGTGATCGAGAAGGATGTCTCGTCGGGCAGGTGGCGTGCCTGCACCGTGTTGTACGCACCGACGATGGCGACTTGATGGAGGTCCCGGGTGGCCATTGGCGCCTCGATGCCACGAAGTGAACGAGCCGCGCGTTGCGCGGCTCACGCCATCGTAGCGGGTGATGGGACCGGTGGCCCTATTCCTGCACCAGCAGCCGGTATCCCACCTGGCGCACGGTCTGGAGGTAGTCCGCGCCGTGGCCGAGCTTGGAGCGAATACGCGACACCAGCACCGCGAGCCGGCGGCGATGGTCGCCGCCGGCGTCCTCCCACAGCGCCTCGGCGAGCGTCTCGTAGGACGCCACACGCCCATCCGCCGCGGCGATCAGGTAGAGCACCTCGAACTCCATGTACGTGAGCTCGGCCGTGCGCTCCCCGACGGTGACGAGGTACCGCTCCCGGTCTATGACGAGGTCGCCGGCAGCGATGCGCGTCGCGGGCGACACGTCGGATGTCGTCTGTGCGTTCACCGGGGCACTCCCGCCGTGGGTGCTTCGAGGGGGGCCGCCGTGGCCGACGACCGCGCCCCGGGCGTGGCGGCTGCAATCCAGTCGCTCACGCCCGGGGACACGGTCATGGCTCTCGGCTCCCGGTCCTCAGCGGCTACAGAGCCGCCTCGTCGCTGTCGCCGGTGCGAATGCGAATCGCACGGGTGACGGGGCTGACGAAGATCTTGCCGTCCCCGACTTCACCGGTGCGCGCCGCGTCGACGATGCGCTCGATGATGGGGTCCACATCCTCGTCCTTGACCACGAGCTCGATCTTGACCTTCGTGAGGTACTCGACCGCGAAGCTCCGGCCCCGCCACTGCTCGGTCACGCCCCGCTGCTTGCCGTGTCCGCGGACCTCGGTGAGCGTCATACCAGCGTGGTCGAGCTCCTCGAGTGCCGTCTTGACGATCTCCAGCTTCTCGGGGCGAATGATCGCCTCAACCTTTTGCATCGTGTCTCCCCCTTACCCTGCGTCGTCCGGGGGCATGGGAGCGCCGCCGGCGATGGGTGCACCACCCGACTGCAGCGCCGCAGCGCCGAAGTGCGGGCCGAATGGGTCGCGACCACCGGTGAACTCGGGGTACGCCTCCATGGCGTGCTCCGACACGTCCAGGCCGCTCTCTTCCTCGGACTCGTCGACGCGCAGGCCGACCGTGTACTTGATGATGCCGAACAGGATGATCGACGTCACCACCGTCCAGACGCCCACGGACACCACGCCGATGACCTGGTACAGGAACTGCTCGATTCCGCCACCGACCAGCAGGCCGTAGTTGGCCGAGTCGGCGTAGTTCGGGGCGAGGTTGGCCTGGGTCGTGAACAGACCGACCGCCAGCGTGCCCCAGATGCCGTTGAACAGGTGCACCGGCACCGCGCCCACCGGGTCGTCGATCTGGAACTTGTAGAGCAGCTCGACGCCGTAGACGATGATCACGCCGGCGACGATGCCGATGACGACCGCGCCCCACGGCTCCACCGTGGCGCAGCCGGCCGTGATGCCGACCAGGCCGCCCAGCACGCCGTTGAGCGTGAGCGACAGGTCCGAGTGACCCGTGCGCAGCCGGGAGATGACCATCGCCGTCGCCGCGCTCGCGCCGGCCGCGAGGGTCGTCGTGACCGCAACGCGGGCTGCGAGGTCGGCGAAGCCGCCGCTCAGGCCGAGCGTCGAACCGGCGTTGAAGCCGTACCAGCCGATCCACAGGATCATGACGCCGAGGAAGCCCAGCGGCATCGAGTGACCCGGCAGCGCGTTGACGATGCCGCCCGGGCCGAACTTGCCGCGGCGAGCCCCCACCATGATCGCGCCCACCAGCGCCGCCCAGCCGCCCACCGAGTGGACGACGGTCGAGCCGGCGAAGTCGATCATGCCGTTGTCGCCGAACTGGATCTCACCCGCGTAGGCGCTGAGGAAGCCGTCGCCCCACGCCCAGTGGGTGATCACCGGGTAGATCACGGCGGTGATGACCACCGTGTAGACCAGGTACGCGGCGAACTTCGTCCGCTCCGCCACCGCGCCCGACACGATCGTCGCTGCCGTTGCCGCGAAGGCGAACTGGAAGAAGAACCCGGCGTAGTCGGCGTCCTCGCCTCCGTAGAAGAAGCTCCCGCCGCCGAAGAACTTGATGTCGATGAACTCGGTGGTGCCGTAGGCCAGCCCCCACCCGACCGCCCAGTAGGCGATGGCGCCGAACGAGAGGTCCAGCGCGTTCTTCATCAGGATGTTGGTGACGTTCTTCGAGCGGATGAAACCCGACTCGACCAGGCCGAACCCGGCCTGCATGAACAACACCAGGATGCCGGCGATGAGCAGCCAGGCGATATCGATCGCCCCGGCCAGGCTCTCGACCGTATCCTCGGCGGCTGCCACGCCGGTCCCTGCAACCAGCGCTGCCCCACCGCCCAGTACTACCGCTGCAGGGCCCAGATAGCGCACTCTCATACGTACACGCCCCCCTTTCCAGCGATGACACTAGGCAGGGGCGGTTTCGCCGCGGTGTCCCCTCGATGAAGACTGAGTGACGCATTTCTTGCTCGGACGTTGCGGCTGTATTTCCGGCGAGCCTCCGGGCGGAGCCGCCACGCGAGCCCTACGCGGGCTAGACTGTTGGGCAGCGCACCCGCGTCCCCACCGCGACGGCGGCTCACCCGGACTGCGAAGGCAGCGCACTCATGGTCTCCAGGCGGCCCAGGATGCACCTCTCACAGCCGTTCGCGTCGCCTATCACGCTCATGATCATCTCTCTTGTGATTGCTGCCTGCGGCGGCGGCGCAGCCGAGGATGGCCCGACGCCCACGCCCACTGCCGCGGAAGCAGGCATCACGACCCGGACGCCCACGCCCACGGCCACCATCAACCCCGGCCTCGAGGGCGAGGACCTCAAGGTCGCGGTCTGGGGCTCGAGGGTCTGCACGCTGGCCCGCACGTTCGCCTCGGACTTCCTCGCCAGCGGCGACCCGCGCGACCCGCAGGAGTTGTCGATCGAGGAGCGCAAGAAGCGCGCCACCGCGATCTTCCCGGGACAGTTCCTCGCGGTGGAGGTAGCGCTCGACGAACTCGGGTTGATCGAGCCACCCGAGCGCACCGCGGCCCTGCACGAACTGCTGCGACAGACCTACGAGGGCCTGCGCGACGCCCTGCGCGACCAGGAAGTGATCATCGAGGCCGCCGACACGACCGAGGAGATCGCGTTCAGCAATGTCTCGGTGAACGAGTGGATCAACCTCGCGTTCCGCCAGGCCGAGCTCCTCCAGAACGCCGGCTACTGCGAGTAGCCGGGCCGGCAGGCGGGCACTCCGTGCGGTCGTATGCGACGCTATATCGGCAATGGTGAGTCGCAGCCAACTTCGACGTGCGGGCGAACGCCTGCGCAGGGCCGAAACGCCGAGTGAGGCGGATCGCCAGATCTACGCCGACTACCGGGACACCTTCGAAGGACCGCTGCGTGAAGTCGGCGAGGGTATCCGGCGCCTGGTTGGTGACGCGCCGATCCAATCCCGCCTGAAGCGCTTCGAGACAGTCGTAGAGAAGCTGCGCAGCCGAACCCATGACCTGTCACGCTTGGAAGACATCGCGGGCTGCCGCGTGATCCTCCCCACCATGGTCGAACAACACCAGACACGCCATCGCATCCGCGAGTCGTGGGAGATCATGCGCGAGCGCGACTACCAGGCCGCGCCGCGTGACGGATATCGAGCCCTGCACATCGTGGTCCGGGCTCAAGATCGGCCAGTTGAGGTGCAGGTGCGCACTGAGATGGAAGACCTGTGGGCCAATGCATCGGAGGCACTCGCCAACAGGCTTCACCCGGAGATCAAGTACGGCGGCGGCCCGCCCGACGTGCGCGACCTCCTAGATTCCATGTCGCGAGTCTGCGAAGTAGCCGACACATCTGAGGCGGTTCGGCACGCATTGTTGGCCGCAGGCACCGACGAGCTCGCGGATCGCCTTTCAGCACCTCGATCCATGACGCACGCCACCAGAGCCCTCTTCCGCGCAATCGCGCGGATGGACCGCGATGTAGAATCAGGTGAGTTAGCGTTGAACGTGACTGATGCCGAGTCGCGGCTCATAAACGAGGTGCTAGCCACGCTCAGAGGTGATGACCGGTGAAGTACTTCCTCCTCGACTACGACCACGACACCGGTGAGGTCAGCGTCACCCCGATCGAGGACACCGCGGTAGCGCTCGCCGCCTACAGCGAGCGCGAGCGCGAGGCGCTCGGGAGCAGTCACGAGGTTGTGCTGTTCTACGGCGACTCGGAGGACGACCTCCACAAGACGCACTCTCGCTACTTCCTCGGCTCAAGGGAACAGACCGATGGAGAGGCACTCCACCTGGCGCCAGCCGACTACCTTGAGCGATTGCGCACCTTGGCCGAGCGGGCGGCAGGGATGGTGACCAGGGCCTGAGCCCCGGATCCACTTTGAGTGGCAGCGATGCACCGCCTTAGCGTTGCGCCGGCTACGCACCTCGACCCCTCCGCGATTGCGTATGCTTGCGCCCTCGCGTACATCAGTCGGGGCGAAGCGCCCGCGAGGCGCGTTCGTCGCGCATGGGGGAGGGGTCGTACATGCCGGGTCCGCTGGATGGCATCAAGGTGTTCGAGGTCACGCAGATCGTGGCGGGGCCGTACTGCGGGGTGAACCTCGCCGACCTCGGCGCCGATGTGATCAAGGTCGAGCCGCCGGGCGGCGAAGGGAGCCGCCAGGCCGGCGGCTTCGTCCCCGGAGAGAGCAAGGGCTTCCACTCCCTCAACCGCGGCAAGCGCTCGCTCGTCATCGACCTGCGGAACCCGGACGCCCAGGAGATGGTGCATCGCATCATCTCCGGGTTCGACGTGTTCCTGATCAACGCCCGGCCGGGCGTGCCCGAGCGGCTGCGAGTGGACTACGAGACGCTCAGGCAGTTCCGCCCGGACCTCATCTACTTCGAGAACACCGGCTTCGGCCGGGGCGGGCCGAGCGAGTTCCGGTCGGGTTCGGACGCCGTGGCGCAGGCCTACTCGGGCCTCCTCGCCGGTGACGGCAAGGTCGGCGAGTTCGGCGAACCCGAGATCATCACCGCCACGGCGCCCGCCGACTTCCAGGCCGGCCTCGCCGGCGCGATGGGGATCGTGGCGGCGCTCTTCCACCGCGAACGCACCGGGCAGGGCCAGTTCGTCGAGACGTCGCTGCTGCGGGCGGGCCTCGCCCTCCAGGGTACGCGCATCGGGAAGCTGCCCGCGCTCGACGCACAGACCACCGACAAGGCCCTGGAGCGCATGCGCGAGGTGCAGGCGGCGGGCGGCAGCTACCGCGAGCTGCTGGACGCGCGCGGCAACCTCTTCGACGTGATGGGGCGCGCCGCTGCCCGGCTGTTCTACGGCGGCTACGCCGTCAAGGACGGCGGCGTCATCCTGGGCGCGCTCACCCCGCTCAACCGCGACCAGATGCGCCGCGCCATCGGCGTCGAGGACGACCCGACGGCGGACCCGGAGTTCGACTCGCTGCCGGCGGAGAACCGCAAGCTCGTCGACGAGATGCTGGAGCGCATCCGCGGGATCATGATGACCAGGACCATGGACGAGTGGATCGAGATCTTCGACCGCGAGGGCGCCCCGATCTCGAAGGTGAACTGGC
>MKWU01003524.1_pt1 | contig 20410 bp, 21 predicted proteins | sample 809101 | NCBI WGS metagenome assembly MKWU01 (sample SAMN05860141, study PRJNA318959) | sponge metagenome | host: Aplysina aerophoba | place: Slovenia: Piran, Adriatic Sea, Gulf of Piran | collected 2013-05-07
ATAACGTTGCAGCTACAGAAGAGGAAGCTCTTCAGCAGTGTCGTACATTCTTGAGTTACCTACCCGGAAGTGTGTACGAACGCACTCCTAGATATGAGTCCGACGACGATGTAGAGAGGATGGAACAGGATCTGATTTCTGCAGTTCCTCGCGAATCCAGGAAGTCGTTCAATATCCGTGAAGTCATAAAGATGATCGTAGATTTAGATTCTTTCTTCGAAATGGGAAAAGATTTCGGCAAAAGTCAAGTGGTGGGACTCGCACGATTGGACGGTCAACCTGTAGGAATTCTCGCGAACAATAATCGCGTCTATGCAGGTGCAATGACGGCAGAGGCTGGTCAGAAGTACCGACGGTTCGTCGAACTATGCGATTCGTTTCACATCCCAGTGGTTAACTTCATCGACCAACCGGGGTTCATGATTGGTCCGGAAGCTGAGAAGAAAGGCACCATTCGTTATGGGATGGCGGCGGTGGCAGCTGCCGCACAAGCGACTATTCCATGGGCATCTATTCAAGTTCATAAAGGCTTCGGTGTGGCTACCGCGGCCCACTATGCACCTAATGCATACGTCCTAGCATGGCCATCAGCAGAATCTGGTGCGTTACCGATAGAGGGTGGTGTAGCTATCGCATTTCATCGTGAGATTGAAGCAGCTGATGATCCTATCGCAAAGCGCAACGAAATCGAAGAGCGAATGATAAAAGCGCGTTCACCATTTCCACGGGCAGAAGGTTTTGGCGTTCACGAATTAATTGATCCCCGTGAGACAAGACCCACGCTTTGCCGTTGGATCGACTGGATCCAACCTCAGCTAGAGGAATTAAAGGGACCTGTTCGGTTTAGTATGAGACCCTAAGACGATGGGCGTCATAATCCTCGCAACGGTCAGTGCCATCATTCTTGGCAGTGTTTTGTGGTTAGTTTTTGGCTCTCGGCTTCACTTGAATGAGGATCCGCCGCAAAATTCAGTTCTGAACGTTATCGTCTACATCTTGTGTTTCTTCGTGGTGACTTTCACATTGTTTTTCGCGTTCTTGGGCTGATTGATCACCTCTAAGAAGTAGCTCAGAACTTCGGCGAAAGACGTGGTCTGGTAACCCTAGTTTCTTCTTCAATACCACATCCCGATCCCAGGAATTCTCCAAGTCCAAGACCAGTTTCACATCTGAAATGCCTATTTCTCTTAAATGGTAGAGCGGAGAGACGATCGGAAAAAACTGCAATGGCCAATCCGTGCCATAAATCAACTGGTCCAAGTATTCATCTATCTCTATAACCTCGGCTAGATCCCCGATCCGGTTATATTGGGTGAGTGCCGATACGTCCGCAAACAAATTCGGAAATTCTTTGAACATCGGCTGAATACGGTCAAAATGTGGTTCGTCATCAGACTCTCCAGTGGTCGCGATATGCGCAGCAATCACAGTAACACCAAGGCTCAAAGGTAGACGTAATTTGGCGGGATCACTTAATCGATCGTCCGCATGACCGAATGATCGTTCTCTACCCGTATGTGTCAGTAAAGGAATATCCAGTTCCTTCATTCGACGATAGAACGGCGTGATCGCACGATCCGATGGTTCGATGTCCATGATGTTAGGGATCCACTTGATTAAGACCGCACCATTCTGGACCACGTAATTGAGGCGTTCGATTGCGTCGTGTCGATAGGGATTGATGCTCGCTCCAAACAACAAAGTCTCGTATTCAGGCAGTTCACGAATAAGGAACTCGTTAGGAACGTATATCACCGTATCTTCTTCACTCAAATTTCCATCCGCACCTACAACACCATCAAGGGCGAGTACAACTGCTTGAGCGATGTACTCAGATGAAGACACTTGATCGTGGATCCGCTCCAGCACGATTTTGTCCCCATACTGTTCAAGCTCCTCTTCTGACACACCGAACGCATGAAGGTAGAAAGGGTATCTGAAGTTGTCGCGCAGTTCGTCACTGAGCAAAATTCCAGAATCTCCATGGCCTAAACCCGCGGTGTGTACATGCATATCGAGATAACCAACTTCCGGTACCTCTGGCTTCTCTGCAACAGGCCAAAGTACCCAGACCAACCACAGTAGGCACAGAACGACCACAACCACTACGACGGCGTTGAGTTTTCGGCGAGGTTCTTCCTCTACAGCTGACATTGATTTACATAGGTGGAGTTGGAATTAGGTACTCTAACCCAATTCGAGTGCAATTTGTTTGTGTTCCTGTCTAAATTGTTTTAATCTAGATTGTTGAAGATACTACTAATCACCTGACGCATACCCATGACCGAAGAAACTTGCCTCTCCAAAGAAACCAAAGAACTGTACCAATACCTCTTGGATCTGAACGGCTATCTCGTTGTTAAAAATGTACTCTCCAAACAGCAACTACAGCACTTGAATCAAGTCATCGACAACGTACTAGAGCCTATTACAGAAGACTACGACGCAGAGGTAGCGGCCGGCAAACTAGGAGTCTACAACAACTATAGGTTCGGAGCGGCCGGTGGCTCGCACGGCACTAACCCAGGATTCTTGCAGTATGACCCTATGTTCTGCACATTGATGGACCATCCATTAACGATGGAGATCATGCGTATGCAACTGGGCGACTGTTTTCGACTAGACAGAATATTTGGTATGCGAATGCAACGAGGATATCCAAGTGGTCGACTTCACTCAGACTACGGTGCTTCAGAGCCTTTCACTCGTGCTGAACCTGGGAAATACTATCCACAACCTGCGTTTCAAGCACTTCATGGATTTGCAGTCGCGGCATTTAGCCTGACCGACTCTGGACCGGATACTGGCGGCTTGTGTTGCATCCCGGGTAGCAACAATAGCCATTTCAAGCTACCTTCGTGTATTCGTGAAGGCGAATTTAGCGATGTGGTCATATGCCCAGAAGCTCCAGCGGGTAGTGTGACTTTCTTCTCAGAAGCGACAACACATGGCACACAGAAGTGGATTGCCAGTCACGAACGACGTACGCTACTGTATAAGTACTGCGCGTCTCAACTCACTTGGTCCCGGGCTCGAGTCACACATCCGGAAGGGATTGAATTGACCGAAAGACAACAGAGATTATTGGACGAACCTGCAGGAGCACACTGGTTTTTCGATTCTCTGTTTGACGATTCTGCGAAGAGCGCAACCAAGTAGCTTGAGTTTCAAGGGTGTTCCTCTTGTAGATTAGCTGTTCAACCCGTTAAGGCATTAAATGGCTCGCTATCCAATCGGACGCTTGCAACGTCCAGGCTTTTCGGTCATGGATTCCGTCTTCAGTTGCTAGGTCCAATCGTTCTACTCGAGTAATTCGAAGAAAGAACCCACCCACGACATTTGGGGCTTTATCCTCTAATTGGATTGAGGCGACCTGCTCTTTCAGCCATTCTCTACCTTCGATCTCAGAGCTTTGTGGATGACTCTCGTAGAGAAAATCGATTCGTTTGGTAGTCTCTGATTTGTTCAACCACTGAGCGTGGACTTTCTCCGAAGGTATCTTCTCTAACACAGCTTTTAACCGGTATTGAATCGACACGCTGGGATACCAGAGCAAGACCTCCACCTCCTCCGAGCTCTTAAATTGCTCAACCTTTGGACTTGTTAAGTTACAGAAAATCGCGTAATCGCCTTCCAGTTCCCTTAAAACCAACGTTCTGACCGCTGGTTCTCCATCCGGCCGTACCGTGGCTAAAAAACACCTGTCGACTAAGGCATCCTCAAGTTTTCTAGCCTCTTCACGATCTTGTTGAATGAGTGAAATTGGATCGCCCATTAGTTCATAATAAGCTCGTTCAAACTAGTAGCACCGCTCCTGTAGGTAGAGTCAATTATGTCCGACGTTCTTTACGAAGTCCATGAAAACGTAGCGACCATCAAAACTAACAGACCTGAAGTTCGGAACGCCCAAAGTAGGAAACTCTTGGAAGCCCTAGATGATTGCTTTGCAGAAGCTGAAAAAGATACGCAGGTTCATGTGATTGTTCTCTTTGGCGAGGGAGACCATTTTTCAGCTGGGCATGATCTAGGTTCGAGTCAAGAATCGGCCGATCGTCTTGCACGACCGCTCCAACAAGGTATACGTGGTATGTACAACCACTCGAGAGAACAATACGTCGAAAAGACGATGCGATGGCGCAACATTCAGAAACCTACCGTCGCGGGAGTCCAAGGGTATTGCATTTTTGGCGGCTGGATATTAGCGAGCGCTATGGACATCATCTACGCAGCTGAAAACGCCATGTTCCTAGCATCAAACTTCCAATTCTTCACAGTCCCTTGGGATGTCCATCCGCGAAAAGCTAAAGAGCTTCTTTTCGAGAGTCGGTTCATCGACGCACACGAAGCTCAGGAATTAGGTCTGGTGAATCGAGTCATGCCCACTCATGAACTTGAACAAGCAACCAAGGAATATGCTTTGCGCATCGCCAGGAACGACCCCTTTCAGTTACAGATGATGAAGTTGGCCGTGAACCAAATGCAAGATACCCAAGGATTTCAAGCACACATTCGCGCCGCACACCTCTCACACGTGCTTTCAGCAGCTGGAGAAAAAGACGAAGACTATGCTCTCAAGGTGCCAGACAAAAAACGTCGACCTATGGTCGAACAAGCATTCCACAACTACCAGCAACGAAAATCCGATCAGTCCAATGTCTGAGAATAGCTTCAACGCAACAAGAGGCTTGAATGAATTGCCTCTGTATAATTCCCAGCGATTTTGTCCTGCCTCAATTTTTGACCTGTGAAACGACTAGCTTCTATCTCTGTCTGTGCAATCCTTATTGCCGTGTTTTCTACCGTATTTGCACAAGAAGAGGCAACTGTGGGGAACGAGCCTACTGCAAGTTCCGACCCAATAGCGGAACGGCTTAAGCCATTCGGAAAGGTCTGTATGGAAGGTGAGGATTGTGGTGCAGCAGCACCTGCTGTGGTAGCGGTTGCCGGTCGAAATGGCAAGGAAATCTATGACGCGCACTGTTTTGCATGTCATGCAACAGGCGTATCTGAAGCTCCTCTTGTTGGATCGGATAAGTGGGATTGGCGAGTCGAGAAAGGTTGGGACATCCTCCTAGAAAACACCCGCAATGGTCTTGGTACCGCGATGCCACCAATGGGTACCTGTATGAACTGCACGGATGACGAATTCCGGGCAGCCATTGAATACATGATCAACGGCGAATAAGACCCAAGTCCCAAAAGGGACTACCCTATCAGGGACGAGACAAGTCTTTTCCCTTTAACACCCGCGCAAATTCAGTAAATTTGCGACTATCGTCCAAAATAGCTCAATTTGTACGCTGGATCGACCGAAACGGCCGGATGATCAAAATAAATCGGCCTATTTTGGTCGGTCACCTTTAACAACGATACGGTTCATGATGCGAACTTCGTCGTAATCAGCAATCGCGTAGTGCATAACTGAACGGTTGTCCCAGAGCACTAGATCCTTTATGTTCCAAGCATGTCTATAACAGAACTCTGGACGCTGTGAGTGAAAAAACAACTGCATTAACAAGCGATCGCTTTCCTCATCTGACACGTCGCAGACGTACTTTGTGAAGTTCGTATTCACAAATAGTGCCTTCTCGCCTGTTTCATCGTGGGTTCGAACAATCGGATGAATCGAATCTTCTACATCCGGTCCAAAAACTTTACCACTATGAAACGCTTTGAGATCTGCGATTCGCTCCTTTGTCTCTTCCGGTAAGGTCTGGTACGCTAGGTGTTGGTTGGCAAATGCGGTGTCACCACCCTTTGATGGAAGAATTTGGGCGTGCAAACCCGTAATATGCGGAGGTGTGGAGTGCCATGTCATATCCGAATGCCAGCCACCACGGATTTCCTTGTACCCAGGGCTGAACTTGAACAGTCGGTCTTTGCCACCAATGAACTGAACGTAATCCGTATCTTTGTGCTTTGTTGCTGGGTGCGTCAACAGATCGCCCCAAATCCGACCAAACGCCTCTAGTTCTAGTGCCGTTAGTTCTTGGTCCGGAAGTACCAATAGATGGTGTTCACGCATCAATCGTCGAAGTTCGACCACTGTTGCAGCATCATAGCCTGCACTTAAGTCGATTCCGGTGATCCTCGCTCCCATTGCAACACTTACAGGATCAACAAGGAGATTCTCCCGTTCCATTACAGTTGCCACGCTACTTGACCTCTTTTTCTTTGAAATGAGTCGCGTTGATTTTAACTCCAACAGAGTCCTAAAAAAGCAATAAACACCTGAGTCAGAACGCCTACCATATATTTGAATATCCCCAACCCATATAATCCGAAGCAAAACTGATTCATTACCAGATTAAGGAAAACCACAGTGCCAGATGATGTAGTTGACGTGTTGATCATAGGCGCAGGCGCGTCTGGTGCTGCGGTGGCATGGAGTCTCGCTGAGACCAAAATGCGTATCGTGTGCATGGAACAAGGTGATTGGATGGACCCCGCCCAGTATCCAAGCAACCACGCTGACTGGGAAGTTCGACGGTCAGATATGCACCCTTCACCAAATCACCGAAGTCGCACAGCTGACTACCCGGTCAACGACGACAATTCACCCATAGCCATCCTAAATTACAACGCCGTAGGCGGCAGCACAATACTGTACTCTGCTCATTTCCCTCGCTTCCATCCGTCCGATTTTGCCGTGCGTTCCCTAGACGGTGTGGCTGACGATTGGCCTATCAGTTATCACGATCTCGAACCGTTTTTCGCCATGAATGACCACAATATCGGCGTTTCCGGTCTTGCTGGTGATACCGCATTACCGCCTCATGATCCACCTCTTAAACATTTGCCTCTCGGTCTCATGGGAGAGAAAATGGGTAAGGGATTTAACCAACTTGGATGGCACTGGTGGCCTTCAGATACCGCGATTATCACAGAACCTTGGAACGGGCGCGGAGAATGTCTTAATTTAGGACCATGCAACGCGGGATGTGCTCAAGGTGCCAAAAGTAGTGCCGACATTGCTTACTGGCCCGACGCCCAACGAGCTGGAGTAGAACTCAGAACCAATTGCCGTATCCGCGAGATTACCGTCGACAGCAACGATATGGCCACCGGAGTCATTTACTATGACGCTGACGGCAATGAGCAGCATCAACGCGCTGAGGTAGTCATTGTTGCTTGCAATGGCGTGGGAACCCCCCGATTGCTGTTGAATTCCAAATCCAGCGCATTCCCTGATGGCTTGGCAAATCGCTCTGGTCTGGTCGGTAAAAATCTCATGCTACATCCTTGGGGGGCTGTTGAAGGCACCTTTGATGAACCACTCGCATCTCACTTCGGTCCGCAGGGAAGTTGCCTATTGAGTCAAGAGTTCTATGAGACAGACGAATCAAGAGGATTTGTACGTGGCTACAACATGCAAATCACTCGAGGCAACCCACCCATATCCACCGCTATCGGAGGCTTGACGAGCGGTCGAATCCCTTGGGGTAAAGACCACCACAATCTATTCGAGAAGTACTTTGATCGATCTGTGTATTTAGGCATATGTGCCGAGGATCTTCCAGAAGAGCACAATGAAGTCGTTCTAGACGACGAACAAAAGGATTCAAACGGAATACCGGCACCGAAGATCAACTACACGCTAAGTGAGAACAGTCGTCGCATGCTTGAACATGGATTGAACAGTGGTGTGCAGGCATTTGAGGCCGCGGGCGCGATTGAAATCAATAAAGCACCCTACCCACTGAGATATGCTGGTTGGCATCTACTCGGAACAGCTAGGATGGGCAATGATCCAGAGCGATCGGTGGTGAATGAATGGGGTCGTAGCCACGATGTCAAAAATATGTTTATCGTCGATGGCAGTGTTTTCGTGACTTCGGGCGGGGTAAACCCCACAACTACTATTCAAGCAGTCGCCTTGTACATAGCAGATTCGATCAAACGAAATCTCGCTAACCTCTTTGATTGAGTAACACCATGTCAGAAAATATCACAGTCAACAACCAACCATTTGACGAAGCAGAACTAAGCATGCTGAACGTTCTTGCTGGACACATTATTCCGGAAGATTCAGAACGTAACCTGCCAAGCGGGTCTAGCGTGGCTTTTCTTGATTCTCTCATCGAAAACGCACCCCATACGCTTTCTCAATTAAAGGACGAACTCATCCGGATTGAACAATCAACCAACGGTTCTTTCGTGAACTTACCTCGCTCGGAGCAAGTACAAGCCCTCACAAACTTACGTATAGAACAGCCTGATTTGCTGAATAGATTCGCGATACACATCTATTCCTGTTATTACCAGGATCCTAGGGTTCTCGCACATTTGGGGATGGAAGCTCGTGCGCCATTTCCAAAGGGTTACACCGACAAGATTCTTCGTGGCGACCTTAGCCTTCTAGATCCAGTGAGAAACCGCGGACCCATTTGGCGTCCTGCAGAGTAAGACTTCTCTAGCTGGATTCGTAGCGTCGATTCTCCAACGTAAGACCTCAATTCCCATCTAGATCGAAAAGCCTCTTGCTGAGGTAACTGAAGCGGTATACCTTTTTCCCTTCCTAAAAAAGCCTGATCGTGTAGCAATATCCATCTTTGGCACGGATATTGCAGAAGTTATGCAGATTGTCTTCGGACATCTTTGTTCTAACTTATTGAGGCTTTCTAATGAGAAAAGTAACTTTAGCCTGCGCCATTCTCCTACTCTCTGGTGTCACTGCACCGGTCGTAGCTGAAGAGGACAGCGGATTCAGTGCCAATGTCACACTAGCGTCAGACTATTCCTTTAGAGGATGGTCACAGACCACCCGCGATCCTGCAATTCAGGGCGGATTTGACTATGACTTTGGAAACGGATTTTCTATAGGTACATGGGGATCAAACATTAACTTTGGTGCATCCACCACAATGGAATGGGACCTTTATATGGGTTTTGGTGGGAGCATGAATGAATCGACTGAGTGGAGTGCTTCGCTTATTCGATTTGAATATCCAAGTGAAGGCGATGCGTTGGACTACATCGAACTTCATCTTAACTTCGCAATCAGTGATTTATCTTTCGGTATCGCTTATTCACCTGACTACCTTGGCGATGGTGGACCAACCTTTTTCTATCCCAACGCAGGCTACTCCATGAGTTTAGGTGAGAGCGCTGCGCTCGATGTGGGAATTGGCATGAGCATGACCGACGAAGACAGCTTCTTCGCAGATGGTGAGGACAGCTACATTGATTACAGCGCAACGGTCACAGTGCCTTTTGAAGGTCTAGACCTAGCGTTCGGCTTGGTCGGTACTAATTTAGATTCGGGTGGCGACACTGACCCACGTCTAGTTCTTTCGCTCTCTAAGAGCTTCTAACTACAGACACGGATTACTCGTTAAACCGAGGTAATCCGTGTCGTACAACACAGGAGAATCAAATTGAAGCTAGTCTCAGCGGTTGTGAAACCGTTCAAAGTGGACGACGTTCGTAAAGCCTTAGAAGGAATAGACGTCAAAGGCATGACCATCACCGAAGTCAAAGGCTTCGGACGTCAAAAAGGTCATACAGAGCTTTATCGAGGTGCAGAGTATGTAGTTGATTTCTTGCCTAAGGTAAAAATCGAAGTAGTCATCGGCGATGAATTACTCGATCAATGCATTGAGGCAATCGCCGAAGCGGCCAGTACCGGGAAAGTGGGAGACGGCAAGATCTTCGTTTTGCCTGTCGAGGAAGCAATCCGTATCCGTACTCGTGAAACCGGGGCTGCGGCTCTTTAACTAGGACATAGGAGATATTAATGGACACCATTGTCGAAACTAACTACGCGATAGACACCTTCTACTTCCTAGTGATGGGTGTACTAGTCATGTTCATGGCGTGCGGATTTTCAATGCTCGAGGCAGGGATGGTAAGAGCACGCAACACAGCAGAAATTCTGACTAAGAATGTGACGCTTTACTCAATAGCCTGCATTATGTACCTAATCATTGGTTATGCGATTATGTACGGTGGCACTGACGGCTGGTTACCAACCTTCGATTATTTCGGACTCGGTGACGAACACACTGCTGAAGCGGTGGCATCTGGAGATGCGTATTACTCTCTGAGATCAGACTATTTCTTTCAAGTGGTATTCGTTGCCACTGCAATGTCAATCGTTTCAGGTGCAGTAGCTGAACGAATGAAACTCTGGGCATTCCTCGCCTTTGCCGTAGTCATGACCGGGGTCATCTACCCGATTCAAGGTATGTGGACATGGGGTGGTGGATTCCTCAGCGAAGGCGGCTACTTAGACTTCGCAGGTTCTGGTATTGTGCATTTAGCCGGTGCTGCCGCTGCGCTTGCTGGAGTTATGGTCCTAGGTGCTAGAAAAGGTAAATACAGTGCCGACGGTAGACCGCAAGCTTTACCTGGTTGTAACATGCCGCTAGCTACTTTGGGAATGTTCATTCTCTGGTTTGGCTGGTTCGGATTCAACGGCGGGTCGCAACTTCAACTATCAACCATAGAAAATGCCAATGCTGTAGCGCAAGTCTTCGTCAATACGAACATTGCTGCCGCTGGTGGATTGGTTGCCGCACTCATTCTGGCAAAAGTCTGGTTTGGAAAAGCGGACTTGACCATGGCCCTGAACGGAGCTTTGGCAGGTTTGGTCTCTATTACTGCAGAACCATTAGCCGGAACGGCAATGGAATCCGTAGTTATTGGTGCAATTGGCGGAATTCTGGTCGTAGGCTCAATAGTACTTCTCGATAGAGTCTTGAAAATCGATGATCCTGTGGGTGCAATCAGCGTTCACGGAGTTTGTGGAATTTGGGGTGTAATTGCGGTAATATTCACCAACGAAGACGCATCCTTCCTGTGGCAAATCATTGGAATCCTTGCGATATTTGCTTGGGTGTTTGTGACTTCACTGATTGTTTGGTTTATTCTGAAAGCCATTATGGGTATCAGAGTATCTGAAGAAGAAGAAGCTGCTGGTGTAGACCAATCTGAAACAGGTATCGAAGCTTATCCAGAGTTTGTACCCTCAAACTAGGAGGAGAACTAGGCAACGATTAGGGTAACCTAATCTGTATAGATTGGAAAGGCGCGGTTCCATGGGATCGCGCCTTTTTTTACTTTCTAATCATGGCCATTTCTGTGTATTCTTCTACCTCGCCAGACACGGTCAGTACCGCTTAACAACTACCGCATAGTTCATCCATCTCAATGCTATCCGACGAGCAAATTCGACATTATCATGAGGAAGGCTACGTAATTCCTGACTACCGTGTGCCCCAAGAAACTATCTCGAACATACGGGAACACCACACACGATTTTTGGAGTCCCACCCTCATTTCACAGATTACTGTCCAGCTCTGTTCATCCATGACGCTTCGTTTGTTCAATATGCTCAAGACAATGAGATTTTGGACATGGTAGAGCAGCTGATTGGATCTAATTTCGCTATCTGGAATTCCAGCTTTTTTGCTAAGCCTGCGAACGTGGGAACACGAACACCTTGGCACCAAGATGGAGAATACTGGCCGATTCGACCGCTGGCAACCTGTTCGGTTTGGCTCGCCATCGACGACTCAAACACTTCCAACGGTTGTCTGGAATTTATTCCAAAATCCCACAGAAATCGGCAACTAAGCGCACATCACACCAATAATGCCGACGGATTAGCTTTGCCATTAGAACTTGACGAAGACACCTTTAATCCGGCAGAATCGGTGGCAATTGAATTAGAGGCGGGTCAAATGTCGCTACATGACATTTTTCTAATGCACGCATCTGAACCTAATCGTTCAGCACTGCCGCGTCGAGGTATGACCATGCGTTTTATGCCAACTACCTCGGTCTACCGGCGCACACTAAATTCAGGTTACACGCGCAAACTTGATGAGCAACGACCCATCTACTTGATGCGAGGGGAAGATGTGTCGCAAGAAAATGAGTTGATTCACATCCCTCAGTAGCTCCTATAACAATTCCTCGCTAAACTCAAGCTTTTGATAGACACCTCAATGTCCACACTAAACTAAAATTGAGAATTGAGTGTTGATTAGGTACTTGCCCAGTAAAAGAGGATCCACCGCATGAAACTGATTACAGCAATCATTAAACCGTTTAAAGTCGAAGAAACCCGCGAAGCACTCACCTCCATTGGAATCGTGGGAATGACAGTTTCCGAAGTGCGTGGATTCGGTAGACAAAAAGGTCATACGGAAATGTATCGTGGTGCGGAATACGTCGTGGATTTCCTGCCGAAAGCCAAAGTCGAAATTGCGGTAGCAGACGATCAGGTAGATGCGTGCATCGAAGCCGTTTCGAAAGCGGCTACCACAGGCAAGGTCGGTGACGGCAAAATATTCATCACCAACCTAGAAGACGTCGTTCGCTTGCGGACAAACGAACATGGAGAGGAAGCTCTCTAGCTAAACGAGCTTTTCTTCACACGTTCTCACGGCGTAGAACTACGCCGTTTACACACCTACATATCCTATGCTTTACGAATCCACACGCGGTCATTGCGAGCCATTGACGTTCCAGCAAGCTTTGTTGACTGGACAAGCCTCTGACGGCGGGCTTTTAATGCCCCACTCCATACCCGATATTCGTGACCGGATAGATGCTTGGCGATCACTAGGTTACGTCGAGTTGTGTGAGGAGGTAGTCGCGCTTTTTGTGAAAGATATTGATCGCAAGACACTACGCGATTTGATTCGCAACTCTTACGCTACTTTTGACCATCGCGAAGTGGTTGAGCTAGTACCGGTGGAAAACCGACATGTGCTCGAACTATTTCACGGACCCACGTTGGCTTTCAAAGATGTGGCTCTGCAGTTAGTTGGAAATTTATTCGATCACGTTCTTCAAAACCAGGGAGGCAATCTCAATATCCTCGGTGCTACCAGTGGCGACACCGGTAGTGCAGCCATCGCAGGAGTACGAGGGCGTAAGAACATTCAGATATTCGTCATGTATCCACATGGCAGAATAAGCCCGCTGCAAGAATTGCAGATGACCACCGTGGATGATCCGAACGTCCATTGTCTCGCATTGAAAGGCTCTTTCGACGATTGTCAGAGCATCATGAAGGAAATCTTCAACGATACAGAGTTCAAGCAAAAACACCAATTAGGCGCGGTGAACTCAGTCAATTGGGCACGCGTCATGATTCAGATCGTCTACTACATCTATAGTGCACTGCGATTTGACGAAGAGGTCACGTTTAGTGTTCCGACCGGTAATTTCGGCAATATTCTCGCGGGACTGATTGCAAAACGGATGGGCGCACCCATAAGCAACTTCATCCTTGCCACTAATGAAAACGATATCTTGGCAAGATACTTCACCAGTGGTCTATACAAACGGGGTCCAGTTCACCAGACTACAAGTCCTTCCATGGATATTCAGGTAGCAAGCAATTTTGAGCGATTTGTATTCCTTCAAACTGACAAAGAGGCAGAGCAAGTTACCCGATTTATGGAACGGTTCGCGGCATCCGGAGAAGCAAAGCTCGCAATCGATGACGACCCCGACGACAAGATCTATGCCACACAGATCACTCGTACTAGGGCAAACGAGACCATCGCTAAATATGCAAGTCAGTATGACTATGTTCTAGAACCGCATTCAGCGATCGGAGTTGCCGCATCCGAGGTTTTTGATCTTGACGGACCCAACATCTGTCTCGCCACAGCACATCCAGCAAAATTTCCCGAAGCAATCCAGGAAGCCTTGCCAGAAAGAAAGGTCACTCACGAAAAGCTGGAAAAACTAAAAACCAGACCGTCTGATCGAGAGGTTTTAGATGCTGATGTTTCTTTGGTAAAGGATTACATCCAAGGGCTATCGTCCGGTCTCAACTAACCAGCTTCTAGTTGTTCCAATAAACCAACGATCTCTTTTAAATTAGATACCGTCGCGACTGGATAATTGGGTGACTCTTCCCCCTGCTCATTGAACCAGATTGGGGTAAACCCTGCGTTTCGAGCGCCTTCCACATCGTCTTTCAGGCTATCTCCAATATGTACGGATTCTGCAGGCTTAACGTTGGTCAGCTCGGTAGCTTTAACGAAGGGTTCCGGTGCAGGTTTCATTTCACCGACCATGGCCGCCGTGATATTGAAATCAAAGTACTTTCCTAACGGGGAAAGAGATGCATCCGCATTACCGTTGGTGATCGAGACGATCCGATATCGTGTCGAAAGCTTTGCAAGCAAAGGATCAGCTTCAGGGTATGGAACCACTTGCTGTCTTAGCTGGTAAAAAACGCCAAATGCTGCGTGAGCAAGTTGTGCGGCGTTTGCTTGACTATAACCACACACCTCGAATGTTCGAGTGAGAACTGCAAGACGCAACTGCGACAGGTCGTGGACCAGTTCAGGCTGATTCGTATAAACTGACGTATGAATCTCACGGTGCTTTTCGGTACTTAACCGATCATAAGCAGGGGCTTCTTTACTAATCCACTCCTGCATTCCCTGCGCGGCTTTAATCAGCACGCTCGGAGTATCCCAGAGCGTGTTATCTAGATCGAATGAGATTAGCCGAATCTGCACGAATCAAGCCTGTTTACGACTCGCACGAGGATGGGCTTTGTCGTAAACATGTGCAAGATGTTGAAAGTTGACATGTGTATAGATCTGCGTAGTGTTGATACTGTCATGTCCAAGCAATTCTTGTATGGCTCTGAGATCACCACTGGATTCCAGCAGGTGACTGGCAAAACTATGTCGAAGCAAGTGAGGGTGTAGTTCATTGATCCCAAGCGTTTGTTGACCTACCTGCTTAACAATCAGCTCCACCATCCGACGAGAAATACGATTGGAGTTTCTCCCAGTGAAAACCGGTGCATCGAACGCCAGATTCTCTCTAGTGGCAAGCCACTCCTTAACCGCCTTAACTGCAAAGGTCCCCAGCGGCACCACTCTGGTTTTATTGCCTTTACCCGTGACGGTCACAATCTGGGAATTCAGGTCTAGATCGCGAATATTTAGATCAACCAATTCACTCAAGCGAATTCCACTTGAATATAGCAACTCCATGATCGCCCGATTCCGTTTGTCTTTCTTGGATACGACAGGGGTACTGAATAGTTGCATGACCTGATCGACATCCAACACCTTTGGAATCAAGGATGGTTTCTTGGGATTCTTGATATTTAGCGTGGGATTATCGGTGAGATAGTTTCGTTTGATTGCAAATTTGAAAAAAGATCGTAGGCAGGACAAAGCTCGCGCGATTGAGGTAGGAGACATATCCTGCTCATAGAGTTTTCCTATGTAGCCGCGGATGTCATATGAGTTGATTTCCGCCAATTTCAACCGGGTATGTAGATTGAAAAATTTCCTTAGTTCACGACCATAGTTATTGATCGTATGTGGAGAACTGTTGCGTTCAATTTCAAGGTATTCAAGAAACTTAATCGCTTCTAAGGGTAGGCTTTCATTTTCTGGTTCTTGCATCATGCATCCAACTGGAAATGAACTTTCGTCTCCGTACTTTGTTAGAAGTCATGTCTACGTCGGTACGGGTTATCGCAATGAGTTTACTGCGGACTCTTGATTTCTACAAATGTGTCTAGATTGATCCTTGATACACCATATGTGCTGGGCAGTTCAAAAAAACTGAATGACCTAACCCTTCCCAACTGACATTCACCACCCCTCCAGGTTGTTGAATCTCCACACTCTTGCCTAATCTATTGGTTAATTGCCCCGCCACGACCACGGCACAGCAACCACTTCCACATCCAAGCGTCTGTCCGGCACCTCGTTCAAGAATTCTGATTTTGACATGTTGCTTATTAAGAACCTGAACGAATTCAACATTCGCTGAATTGGGTAAGTGCTCGTGATCTTGGATCGCTCGACCTAGGTTGTGCACATCGGTCGCTGAAACATCTTCTACAAATACAACGACATGGGGATTCCCCATGCCGACCGGCGTGATAGATATTGGACGTGTAGCCGATGTTTCAATGGTGTATGTATATCCGTTGCCATTGCCTTTATAAGGTATCTGTTCCGGTGTAAGGGTAGGTACACCCATGCCGACTTGAACGTTATTTACAAGGCCTTGACTATTCTGTTGACACGTCGTTTCTACCAAACCACCTAAGGTCTGTAGTGCATTCTCTGATTTGATCGCGACTCGATTATCTACTAGATATTTAGCTACGCATGCTGTGCCGTTCCCACACTGCTCTGCCTCAGAGCCATCGCAATTAAAGATGGTTAGTCGGAAATCAACTAACCCATCACTGGGAGGTTGCACAACCAATAGCTGGTCAAAGCCGATACCCTTATGTCGATTTCCCCAGCTCACGACATCAATTTCATCTAAGTCAATTTTGTGAGTACAGGCATCCAAGATTACGAAGTCATTGCCTGAGCTATGCATCTTCACGAACGGGATAGTCATCGGTCTGTCTACACGATACGTTCGTTCTGGACCAAGTCTTGAAAAGATTCTCTTTCCCGAATCAGACTAATCTGATTACCTTCTACTAGGACTTCGGGACATCTCATCCGAGAGTTGTAGTTGGAACTCATGGTAAATGCGTACGCACCAGCATCTCGGATCGCCAATAGACTCCCTTCTTCTAAGCACAGTCGCCGACCTTTTCCAAGAAAATCACCAGTCTCACAAACTGGACCGACAACATCCCATTCGCGAGCTTCGTCTTGAGATGCCTGCTGGACCACAGGGTCGATCTGGTGGTAGGCTGAATACAGTGGCGGACGAATTAAATCATTCATCGCGGCATCAACCACGACAAAGTTCTTGTAGTCTTTCTCGACTGCGGGCTTTAGATACTCCACTCTAGTCAAAAGGGTACCTGATTCCGCGACGAGACTTCTGCCAGGTTCGATTCCAATCTCTATATCTTCGTCCTTGAGCAATTTAAAAGCTCTTTCAATGAACGAACCAAATTCAAAAGGCGTTTCTTCAGAATAGGTGATTCCAAAACCACCTCCCAAATCTAGCATCTCTACGGCGAATCCTTTGGAGGACAAGCGGGCTTTTAATTGCAGAAGATTTTCAAGCGCAATCAGATACGGTTCCACTGAACTAATCTGTGAACCTAGGTGACTAGAAAGACCACAAATATTCAGCCATGGGTCTGATCCGAACTCTTGATACAACCTCTCGACTTGCTTTAATGGCATACCGAACTTATTTTCTTTCAGTCCCGTCGTGATATAGGGATGAGACTCGATGGGTATATCAGGGTTAACACGTAGCACCAAGTTTGCACGGATCGCGAGATTTTTCGCCACACTTTGAATGCGTTGTAGCTCACTCTCACTCTCTACGCTGAATGCTTTTATCCCCAGCTTTATCGCGAGGCTAATTTCAGCCTGAGTCTTGCCAACCCCAGAGAAAAGAGTCTTTTCGGGTGCACCGCCAGCCATCAGAACTCGTTCTAATTCACCACCAGAAACGATGTCGAATCCAGCACCTAGTTCCGCTAATCTATGGATTACACTGAGATTGCTATTTGCTTTGACTGCATAGTAAATTTGCCCTCTCGCATCCTGCAGGCGACTTTGCATTCGTTCGTAGATGGTTTTGATGTCGGACCATGAATACACAAAGACTGGCGTTCCGAACCTCGAGGCAATATCCTCCAGCGGAACTTCGTCGACGTGAAGTATCCCGTCTTTATAGGAATAGGGCATAATTTCGAGGAAGGTAGAACGAAAGGTCGGTTGGAGAGACTTGGCACCAGAATTGTGGTTATCTCAACAAGATGTTCAATTTTAAGTGGTAGCGTTAATCGCAACCTTGGTCCCAGATTAGGCGATCTCAGAACTAGAAACTGATTGAACGCTAATGTGTACTCAGAAAGATTTGGTTTTCAGTTGTTGACCCAGACACTAAGTAAAGAAACACGAATCTGATATTTAGTGGCTTACGTACATGCCTACACAGACACACACGACAATCCCGTGATCCTAGGAGGTAATGGGTACGCTGTTATCGCTAGGCCCTAACCTTTGGGGCACGACGACGTCGTCATGGAAAGGCAATCGACAACAAAATTTAAATGACGTTATCTTCGCACTGATAAGCGATCTGTCGAATCTACCGCCCTTCTTACTAGTAGATTGTGGTCCTTCGTTCACATCCCGCTCGACTTGGTTCAACAACCCTTCAATCGTTCGATCCATGCGGAATTTAATGGTTGAAATCTCAGGATGAATATTCTCGTCATGCTTGTTCCAATATGAATGAGATTTGTTTGGGTCATGTTTGTCTTTAATGTGCGCCATTTCCTCCTGTGTCAGATTCATGTCGCCCTGCACCACAATTTCGTCGAGTAGGTCTAAGGTACAATCTACCCGATTAAGCGAGTCCTGAGATGACTCCATCGGGCCTGCATGATATGAACTCACAGGCAATCGCCGCGTGGTAGCGTTCATCTTCCTAATGAGACTTTCATACTTCGCTGGCACATGTTTAATCAGCTCTGTGATGCTATGCACCATTTCAAATTCTTGTTCATAAATACAACATAGTCCTTTAACTAACCTTTCGGCTACGTCCGCGGAATTCGCTTCTGTCAAATGATCAAATAAATCATCAAGATTTTTGTTCTTGCCACGCAGTAACCATTCTTCATTAATTCTCAACAAGGTGGTTTGGATCATATCGAACATGATCGACAAGTGTTGTCTTAGTTCTTCTCTATTCAGGTGATGTGGTTTTGGTGGTAAAGGTAATGATTCACCTTTAATGAGTTTGCTTCGAGCAATCTCGCGTGCGATATTCTTAATGTTTGGGATTTGCTGGTGTATTTCTTCAGCAGTAAGACGAACTTCATTGATTTCCTCTCCCTTTGGATAGCATATGTTCTCATAATCAACTGGATTTTCACCTTCCTCAAATTGAAGCACCACCCCAATATCCCAGTCGCTATCAGGTAGATAGTAACCATTAGATCTGCTACCGAACAAATAGACACTCTTCGCCCCCGCTTCACACCAGCTCTGGGCATACGTGTATAACCAATCAGGAATGATGACCGGTAACTTTTTCCGGTCCCACGCAAGTCGTTGATGTAAGGGTTTAGAGTTAGCCATAAAATGTGTTTTTTGTGAAATATTCCATGTTCACCTGAATACGTGGCTTTGTCCGGGTGGACGGAGGTCTAGGATCGTCCTCAACCCTATAGGCTGTAGCGCTACTGAAGCCAGCCTTCGCGGCGGCTGTCTGCAATGTGTCTTTTTTTCTGTGCTGCATGTAAAGTCTCACTTGTTGATCGGTAATGTGTTTGCCAAGAATAGATGTACTTCCTTATGAGGAGGTCACACCTTAGCAAATTCCGTCGCGATCACGTAGCGCGGCTTTCGGCCTCACCGATTCTCGCCTTGATTGTCGCTGAGTTTTCATCTTGATTGTCGTTTTACAGATAACGCTACAACGATCATGTGGCGTCATAGTGATACCTATCTGGTTGCACTTAGACACCACTACGGCATATGTTTGAGCTTGTTTCAGGTTCAGCCGCAAGTTAAGCTTCTCTTTAGTTAAATCGCAATTGCTACATGAAAAGTTTGGTAAAGAAAGAACAGGTGGTAGTCGTTTCGTAAGGAATTCTTGAATAAGCTTCTCTATGGTGATTGTGTCCGTCAATCTTGGCTATCCGCCTTGTGGTCTTGGACAGTTCTATGGACACGAGTTATTAAAAAGTAGACACTTCACCTGCCCAAGGTTAACCTTGGTCCCAGGTAGCTTGAGTGCGCTTCATGTGGAGTCAGGTGTATAAGCCCCATAATTAGACACTAGTACAATTGTTAGTCCACTCCCGCCCCAAATACTGGGGCAACCTTTGCCTCTTAAACTCTTGGCCGCACTATTTCTTTTCTTTTCTATGACGATCCAGGCTCAAATAGCCGCTACGGCTGAAGATCTCAGTTGGCTGACCGGTACATGGCAAGGCACCATTCCAGAAATGGCAATGGATCTCGAGGAGATTTGGAACGAACCTAATTACCAAGGAATTCAAGCTCTTGTAAGACTGTCCATTTCAGGAAATCTCTTCATGCTAGAGATGATTTCCATTGAGGAAAGTGACGGTTCGCTTCGTCTACACATCCAACAGTGGAATCCAGGTATTGAACCAAGAGAACAGCGACAAGTTATGAACCTTGAGTCAATCTCCGAACAAGAGGTCAAATTCGTTGCAGCGGAGGAAGGAATACTCCAAGGCCTTACTTACAAACGAACTGAAGATACACTTGAGATTACCGTGATTCCAACCGCGGCAGATCCCGCAGTGGTCAATTTGCAATTGGCAAAACCATAAATAACAAAGTACAAATCGGCTAAATTCTCACAGCCTACCTAATTCGTTAGTCAGGGAACTGAAACGAATATGTTGATTTTTTCTCAGAGTTAATTCGCATCGAAATTTGAGCGTAGGATGCCAATAACACAATCCAATTTGTAAAATTGCCGCCTGGAAAT
>MKWU01003525.1_pt1 | contig 20409 bp, 18 predicted proteins | sample 809101 | NCBI WGS metagenome assembly MKWU01 (sample SAMN05860141, study PRJNA318959) | sponge metagenome | host: Aplysina aerophoba | place: Slovenia: Piran, Adriatic Sea, Gulf of Piran | collected 2013-05-07
TCGTACTGCCGAAGGCGTGGCTCGAGACATCGCCGTTGACGCGAGCCGACCTCCGTCAGGAGGCGAAGCTTCTGGCCGCCGCGAACTACCGGCTGACGGTGGAGGAGGATGGCTGAGGGACGGCCGCTGGCTAGCTGCGTGCGCGGTAGAACGATCTGACCTGGGAACCCGTGCGGCGCGACCCACGCCACACGCGAACCACTCCGTGTGCCCGTCATCGGGTGCACGGATGGCACGCGGGCATCCTGCCCGCATCCGGCGCGAAGAGCCGGCTTCCGGACGTTGTGCCGTGCAGGCTCCCAGCCGACCGGCCTCGCCTTGTCCTGATGCAGCGGCGATGATCGACCAGGCCGGTGAGTTGTACGATTCGCTACGGAGCCCACAATGAAGACGACGATAGAGATCGCGGACGACCTGGCGAAAGAGGCGAAGGCCCACGCGGCAAAGCAGAACGTCACGTTGCGTGAACTGTTCGAGCGCGGTCTGCGACTGGCCATGAAGGCCGACCGGAAGGCCGCCGACTTCAGATTGAGAGACGCGAGCGTAGGCGGCCGAGGCCTGCAGCCCGAGTTCGAGGGCGCCGACTGGTCCCGCTTCCGTGAAGCGATCTATGAGGGGCGCGGAGGTTGATCGCCACCGACGCGAACTCAGAACTGAGGCCCGGTATCTGGCGTCAAGCTACTACGCCCCCGTGCGCGCGCATTCCGCGACGGCTGCGGCCATCTCGCCCATCGAGAAGAACACGAAGTCGGTGGCCGGCATCGTCGCGACTCGGTCGGTAGCTCCCCAGCTCCCACCCTTGGACAGGCGCTGACGGTCGATCCAGGCATTGGCGAGCCCGAACCGTTTCGCCGGTACATGGTCGTGGTGCAGGCTCTGCGCGGTGTGGAGCACGTCGGCCCGGTCGAGTCCGAAGTCGGATTTGAGGTGGGCGAGCAGGTACTCGAAGTTCGCGTCGGCCGGCTTGTAGGAGCCGATGTCCTCAGCCGTGTAGATCGCGTCGAACTCGACCCCGAGCTTGCGGTTCGAGCCGGCGATACCGTCCTTGTGGACGTTCGACAGGATGACGAGCCTGAAATGCCGCTTGAGGACCCGCAGCGCGTCCGCCGTGTCCGGAAACGCCGGCCAGTCGGGCACCGAGGCGCCGAACGCTTCGTCGAGCTCCGGGGCCGTCTGCATGGCGAGGCTGTCGGCGATGCGGCGATGCACCCGGGTCAGTAGCTCGGGATAGAGCAGATCGGGCGTCTCCTGCTCCTGAAGGCTCTCGCACTGCCCGAAGGCGAGCAGCGCCGCGTCGCGGGTGGCGTCGGCGTCCGGGTTCCGCATGATCAACGGCTGCAGGGCGTCCCAGATCCCGGTTTCCCAGTCGATCAGGGTGCCGTAGCAGTCGAACGTCAGGACCCGGTAGTCGGTGAGTCGGGACATGGGTTCCTTGGGTCGCTATGTGACATTTGACGTAATACGAGGCGCATACTACGATTCTGCGGTGATCCGGTCCTTCGCCGACAGCAAGACTCGGCGGCTGTTCGAGGAGGATCGCCGACGAGGATTCCGTGGCTTGGACTACGACCGCGCTCTACTCTTGCTGGACACACTCGATGCGGCGCCTTCGCTCGACTCACTGCGCGCGCTCCGGTCAGTTCGACTTCACGCCCTCAGCGGAAAGCGGAAGGGTACAAGCTCCATGACGATCAACGCGCGATGGCGACTGACTTTCCGGTTCGCCGGCGGGGAAGCCGCGGACGTTGCGATTGAGGATTACCACAAGGGGTGACGATGACCAGACTGAGAAGCCACCCGGGCCGGATTCTCAAAGCAGAACTCGAAGCTCGAGGGTTGACTGCCAACCAGCTAGCGCTCTCGCTCCGAGTTCCTGCGAATCGAATCACGGCGATTCTCCGTGGGGAGCGAGCCGTTACCGCGGAGACGGCAGTCCGCCTTGGTCGTTACACGGGCACGGGTGCGGTCCTGTGGATGAACCTCCAGACAGCGTACGACGTGTCAGTTGTAGAGGCGACCAAGGGCGCCACGATCGACCTCGAAGTACTGCCTGCTTCAGCGGCCTCCACCGGGAGCAGCACGGCCGGGGCCAGTCGCTAACGGGCCCGCACGCCCGTCGAAGCACAGGATCTTCAGGCGGCTTGGCCGAGTTCGAGGGAGCTACGGCGGAGGGCGCGGACTCGTTCCGCCAGCTTGCCGATCTCGTCTCTCAGGCTGTCGATGCTGCCTGACAGGTCGAGCGTGGCGACTTCGAGTTGCTTCCCGGCGTGGCGAACTCGATGTACAACGTCGTCGGCTTCGCCCTTGGCGTAAATCAGCAGACCTCCGGGCAGGTCGAGGGCGGTCGTGTAGGCGAGGAGCTGGTAGAGGTCGGCGTTGGGCGCCGTCTTGTGTTCGATGCGTTTGTACTTGGCGTCCCCAACGAACGTGCAGGTCGAGCCGTCCCACCAGGAGAGGTCGGGTTTGAGGTGGACCTGTTCCGCCGTATCGAGGTGGATTGCCGGCAGACGCCTGTCAGACCGGAAGGCGCGCTCCGAGACGCCGAGCGCCTCGCGCAGCGCCCGCGTTACGAACTCCTGGAACACGACGTTCATGTCCATCAGGAAGCCGTTGGCCCGCACCCGGCCGCGCCCGGTCTCGATGGACGTGTGGCGGAGAACCAGCCGAGCCAGCGTGACGACTTCCCGGTAGTGCTCGTTCAGTCGGTCGAACTTCACTTCGGGGACTGCGTTCGTCGGGAACTCGACCAGGCTCACGTTGTCCAGGGTGGCGGCGATCCAGGCCAGATCGCGTCGCGAACTCCGTGAGCGGATGCGGAGCTTGCCGAGGCGGTCGGCCGCGGCCTTGACGAGCTGGTTGGCGAGCACGTCGTCGGTGAAGTCGTCGTAGCGGAACCTCGACTGGGAGAGGCACGCCGAACCTGCGGCGAAGTTGATCGGCGACGCGGATGCGTCCGCGGACCGTTTGGAGCGCTTCTTCCTCGGTGCGGTAGCCGTGCAGGAGCCCGCGGGCGAACGCCCGGCGCGCTGCTCGCGTGAGCGCCGGTACGAGTGCCTCGACAAGCCTCGGTTGTCTCACGTAGTCGAAACGCTCGGCCCGGAAGTCGATCGCGCCCATCGCGTAGGACGCCAAGTGGAGGACGCGGCCGATGGGTAGCTTGGGTTCGATGGAGACGGAGAGGTCGCCGATCTCCAGCGCGCCGATGGTGGAGCCGGGCCTGAGGTAGTACGCGTCACTGGCCCCGGGAGCGGGCTCGATGCTCCCGAGAAAGGGCTTCAGTTGGTCGCGTTCCCGAACCGAGAGCGGCACCGGCTCTTCAGTTGGCGTCCACTCCCGGAGATTAAGATTCCGCATCGTCGGCTTCTTCGTCCCGCCCGGCACCGTCCAACTCACCGGGTGCCTCAACGCTGTGCGAGGACGCGTCTGCCTCTCCGGACGCTGTTTGGTGACGAAGCTTGTCGAGATCGAACTCGGCAAGTCGGTCGGTCTCGCCGTAGAGATGCTCTTCCACGTACGGCAGGACGTTGTGTTCCCAGATCAGCCGGACCTTCTCCTCGTCGAGATCCTCCTTCATGAAGTAGCTCGGTCCAATGGCTGCCTGGCGGTCATCCAGCTTGCTGTTTGCTCGCCTCATGACGTCCGCCACCCAAGCCATCTCGGGCGCGTTCTTCGCCAGCCACCGGCCGAGCAGTCCCTCGATCGGCGCCTTGTCGGGATGGAACTCGACGAAATGGAACCTCCGGCGGAGCGCCAGGTCGACCAGGGCGATCGACCGGTCGGCGGTATTCATCGTGCCGATGATGTAGAGGTTCTCGGGAAGGCTGAACGGCTCGTCCTCGGCCGAGGCGTACTGGAGCCTCATGTCTTCGTCGCGGTACTCGAGCAGGAAGTACAGCTCGCCGAAGACTTTGGCTAGGTTGCCTCGGTTGATCTCGTCGATGATCAGAAAGTGCGGTGAGTCTGGCTCTGTTCGAGCGGCCGCTGCTACCACCGGACCGTCGCGCAGTTCGAAGCCGGCCTGGCCGGCGGCCAGAGTCGGCCGGTAGCCCTGCACGAAGTCCTCGTAGGCGTATGACGGGTGGAACTGGACGAGGGTGACGCGCTCGTCGGCGTCGGCGAGATGGCGGGCCAGCTTGCGGGCGGCGTACGTCTTGCCGGTGCCCGGCGGTCCCTGGAAGATGACCTGGCGTTTGTCGTCGAGGAGCCGGGCGATCGTGCGAAGGTCGGCGGCGTCGCAGAGAAGGTCTTGGGCGAGTCCCGAGACGCCGGCACCCGCCAGCTTCAGGTCTTCGGGGGGTTTGTCCGGCGGCTCCTTGGGCGGGCGGTGGTTGTCCTCATCGTCGTACCAGTGCCGGAGGAACCGGTCGTAGTTCTGTTCAGCCCCGTTGAACGTGAAGTCGATCAGGGCGCTCGCGGCCCAAGGGAGCGTTCCCGTATCCCGAGTGACCTTCCACACGGTCTTCTGATATGTGTAGAAATACCATGTGCGAGGTTGTGCCGTGGGCGTCCAGTTCACGCGGAGGTTGCGGCCGTCCCCGTTGTTCTCGGTCACGACGCCGGTGGCCTTGATCGCCATGGTGGCGATGCTCTCTCCCCTGTTGTCGAACGGAAGGCTGTGTTTCGTCGTGTAGGTGGACTTGATGACGATTCGGTCCCCGGGCTCTATCGACTTGACCAGATCGAGGTACTTGTCCTCAAAGCCGTGCTCCCAGATGCCCTCTTGGATGAACCGATCCGTCTGATCGCCTGACTTCGAGCAGGCGCCGACGAACCAGCAGGAGCTCGGCACGTTCTTGCGGCTGGCCACGGAGTCTTGGGTGTCATCGTCGTCTTGGGCCTTGCGGAAGTCGTAGTAGAGGCGGATGGCCTGCTTCAGCGTTGCGGTTCCTGCGTAGGGGTCTCCGTCGATCGGGATGCTGTGTCTGGGAGGTATTCTTCTTCGTTCATCTTCCCTGGGGTACGTGAAGAGGTTGAGCAACCCCCTTAGCCTGTCCTCGTTCCAAAGGGCGTCAAGATCGCCTTCGTGTGTCTCGACCCTGTTGCAGTTGGAGACTCGCGAGTTGATGGTCCCTTCCCCAAGTTCTCTTGCGTCCCTCAACCATCTGCGGAACGGTTGCTCTCTCATTCCTGATCCCTCCTTCGGCCTTCCCGCGGTTCAGTTCGAGTTGGTCGACGTCTCGACGACGCCCATTTGGGCGAGGTGGCGGAAGAAGGCGACAAGGCCCTGCAGGACCTCCAGCCTCTCGGGTTCGAGCCCGTCGGGACGGAAGTGCATGACGTCGTTTCTCGTCTCGCGGACGGCCTCGAGGCGCTTGACGAACAACTTGCCGCTGAACTCGAGACCCAACTTGGCCCAGTTGGTCGGGTTCTGCAGCAGCCGGCAGTAGCCGCCCAGGGTGAGGTCGGCGGTACCGGTGGCGGTGAGTCCCTGCGGGAGCGCCTCCTGAATCTCTTCCTTCGTGAATCGGCCGTGTGCGAGCGTGTGCAGGTACTTCTCGATCTCGCCGATCAGCAGGAACGGGCTGGCCAGTTCGTGAAACTCCTGGCTCAGGTCGTTCGTGGTCACGATGCCGACGATCTCGTCGGTGGAATCGCGGACCAGGGTGTAGCCGTGTCGTGCGATGCCGGCAACCGCGTTCAGGAGCGGGGTTCCCAGGCGTACTTCCTGGACGTGCGGGTTGAGACAGTCCCTCACGAGCCTGCACTGGGCGCCGGACGCGAGCCGTGAGCCGATCGACTTCCAGGTGATCATGCCCCGGATCTTCCGGTGGTTCTTCGTGACCGGGAGCTGGGAGTAGTCGTTCAGGAGCATGGCGGTGGTTGCGTCGTGCAGGGGCTTGTCGGGATCGACGACCTCCGGGCGACGGTGCGCGGCGGCAAGTGCGTCGATACGGACAGTCGGATCATCGAAGGCCAAAGCCGCGGGCGGCCCGTTCGCGCTGTCGCGGTCCAGTTCGATCAGGATCTCGTGGTCGATCCAGACGCTCTCGAAGTCCGGGTTCGTTCGCAGCCCGTTTTCCTCCAGGGCGTTGCGGATGGCGGCTACCACCAGGCGGCCCCTCCTGGCGTGTCCGAACAGGTCCAGAAGGCGGCGAACCGATAGCTTGTGCGGGGTGGGCGCCGCCCCGCTCTTGATGGCCGTGCGGTGGTCTCTCGCGACCTGCTCCAGGTGCTCACGAGCTTCGGATGTCATCGGGGGCCTGCTCCGTGGCTGTGAGTGTCGCGTGTAGACGAGCAGAATCGGAGATACTACCTGCGCGCCGTGCGGGGCAGCGGTCTGCCGATGTCGGACACAGCAGCCCGAGTCAGCCGCCGCAGGTGAGAAGCGCCCGCCACCTCGCGAGGAGCCTCTGCGTAGACGAGCCGGCAAGTTGATTCGCGACTCTCTTCGGCCTCGTCCGGCCCCCGGTTCGCACCACGCAATCGGCGGCGGCGAAGTGGGGCCGGAACAGCGTCGGCGTCGGAGCCGCTACGAGCGAGGCGGGATGCTACTAGCTGGCGAGGCCCGCGGGACCCGCGGTTCAGGCGGTGCATTTGCGCCAGCGGCCGCCAGATCAGTGCACTCGTGATTCGAGCACGCTTCGCGGATCCCGCGCTTCTCCAGAGAACGGGTCGACGACTCGCAGGCTGCCGAACTGCTGCCCGTTCTGAAGGTCCTCGGTCAGGAGTACGCCGCATCGGCTTGTCTGGGCCGCCGCAACGATCAGAGCGTCCCACCAGGAGACTGAGTAGCGACTCTCCAGGTTCCACGCGCGCTCCAGTACGGCTGGCTCGAGCGACAAGGGCTTCCACGAGCCGAGATCCCGGACGATGGAACGCGCCAGCTCCTGTTCCAGGGGAGGGCGCACCTTGCGGGTCAGCACCGCGTAGAGCTCCTGGAGAACCTGGGTGCTCAGCCTGCCGGCACGGCGTCGTATCAGGAAGTCGACCCACGCGTCGGCTCGTTCCCGCTTCGCCGGATCGGAATCGGTGTGCAGGTACACGAGGACGTTCGTGTCAACGAAGACCGGCGCGGTCATGCACTTCCTCTCGGGTCGGTTTGCGACCGTCGACCCAGTCGAAGGTGCGTGGCTGGCGAGCTCGCTCCAGGAACCGCTCCATGGCGACCTCGTACTCGTCTTCCCGGTGCCTCTGGCTTTCGATGATCTGTGCCAGCCACCTCGAGACGCTCAACTCGTTCTGCGCCGCCCGGACGCGAACCCATCGGGCGATGTCCTCCGGCAACGTGATGGTGATGTTCTTCATGGCACGAAAATAGTGAAACACGAGATTCGTGTCAATTCTCCGCCGCCCTCCGGCTGGTGTTCGACCGATGCGTGGTGGTGCCTCGTTGCCGGCTCGGGACGTCACCCTCAAGGCCGGAACTGGATCGGCCGCGGCTTGAGCCGCGCTGGCTGCGAGACGATCTTCCAGGCGCTCTCGAGCCATTCGCAGATCATCTTGCGTGTGTCACGCGGGTCGATCATCTCTTCGATCTGGAAGCGGGAGAGGGGGCCGACGGGGCCGCGGGCGCTTTCGATCCTCGCCATCAGCTCCTCTCGGAGGGCTCTCGGGTCTTCGGCTTCGGCGAGCTGGCGCTTGTAGGCGGCTTCGATGCCGCCTTCGGGCGGGATGCCGCCGGTGTCGGCGGCGGGCCAGGCGACGCGCATGGAGGGTTCGGCGCGGGGGGTGGCGTAGTTGTTGCCGGCGACGCCGAAGCTGCGCCGCATGATGACGGTGAAGATCGGCGTGGTGACCTGGGAGAAGGCGATCATCCACTGGCCGCCCCAGCGGATCGTGCCGGTGATCTCGTGTTCGAGGCCGACGGCGAAGCCGGGGTTGTCGACGAGGTTGAGAACCGGCAGGTGGAACAGGTCGCAGAGGTCGAGGTGGCGGCTGAGCTTGCGGCAGCCAGCGGCGGTGAGGGCGCCGCCGTTCGTGTGCTGGCTGTCCGAGGCGATGACGCCCACGGGAAAGCCGTTCATCCGCACGAAGCCGGTGACCTGATCGGTGCCCCAGAGCGGGCCGATCTCGAAGAACGAGTCCCTGTCCGCCATCAGGCGGATCGCCTTGCGCACGTCGAAGGTCGCGGTGCGCTTGCGGGGGATGAGGTGGAACAGTTCTTCGTCGCGACGGTCGGCCGGGTCGTTCGGGTCCGGCCCCGCCGTGGGGGGCGGCTCGAAGACGGAAGCGGGCAGGTAGGACAGAAAGCGCCGGGTGAGGGCCATCGCCTCCTCCTCCGTTTCGGCCAGGTTGTCCACCGAACCGTTGCGGCAGTGGATGTGCCAGCCGCCGAGATCCTCCTTGGTGATGTCGTAGCCCATCGCGGGGCGGACGACCGGCGGTCCGGCGACGAACAACTGCGCGATGTCGCGCACCATGACCGAGAAGTGGCCCAGTACGGCCTTGGCGGCGCCGATGCCGACGACGCTTCCGAGCAGCAGGTTGACGACCGGTACGGTGCTCAGTTGCTCCGTGTACATCGTGCTGCCGAGGTGACCCGGCAGAAAGGACCCGCCCGCGCCCGCGACCCGGGGGCGGCCGGCCTTGATTGCTCCGTGGCTCTCCTTGGCCTTGCTTTCGCCCTCCTTCTTCTGCTGAGGCACCATCGCCGCGACGCTGCCGCCGCCAGACGAGCCGTCGAGCAGGCGCACCGAGGGCACCCGCATCTCCAGGGCCAGCTTGTCGAGATGGCGGCTCTTCTCCCCGATCGCGCCGTCCGCGTGGCCGCCGCGGGACGTGAAGTCGTCGGCGCAGACGACGGTGGTGCGACCCTCGACCCTGCCCCAGCCGCCGACGTGGTTGGCCGGTGTGAAGTCGACGATCGCGCCGCTCTCGTCGTACGAGGCAAAGCCCGCGATGCTGCCGATCTCGTGAAAGCTGCCGTCGTCGAGAAGGAGGTCGATGCGCTCCCGGCAGGTCAACTTGCCGCGGCTGCGCTGGCGCACGACGCCGCGTTCGTCGGAGCCGGGCGCCAGCCGCTTGTGCGCCAATGCCTGCATCGTGGCGACGTCCTCGAGCTGCGGGGCCCAGGTGTCGTCGCGCTGTTCCGGCTGGAGCTCGACGGCGCCCTCAGCCGGTGCGATGACCGCGACGACCTGGCCAGCCTCCACCGTGTCGCCGGATGTCAGTGGCTGAAGCGCCGCCACCGTGCCGGCCAACGGCGCCGCAACCTGCGACTCCATCTTCATCGCGCTGACGATCAGCAGCGGTTCGCCGGCGGCGACGCGGTCGCCTTCCGCGACCCGGACCTCCAGGATCGATCCGGCCATGGGACAGGCGACCGCCCGCTGACCGGGTTCGCCGTCCAGCTCGGCGGTTGCCGACGTTGAGGCGGTTGGCGCGCCGACGCCGCCAGCCACGGAAACGCCCATGACCGTTGCCTGTTGCCGCAGCAGGGTCAGGGCGCCGTTGCCGCCAGCACCGGTGGCGGGGGATAGCAGGTCCGGATGTTCAGCGAGAAGCGTTGTTCGCGCGTCAGCGGCGCGGACCGCGGTGTGGCAGAGGATCGCTTTGAGCTGATTCAGGTTGGTAGCGAGACCGCCGACATGGAACTCGTTCAGGGCTCGCAGAAGTCGGTCGACCGCGGCAACGTAGGAGGTGTGACCCGAAGCGAAAGACGACGAACTCGCTGCGATGACCTTGGCGAGCAGCGGGTCGAACTGGGGCGGCGGCGCGTAGCCGACGTAGCCGCAGCCGTCCACGCGCACGCCGGGCCCGGTGGGCTCCTTGTAGGCGCTCAGCGTTCCGGCGCCACGGGCGACAACCCGGGCCTGGACGGCGGCGCCGCGCGGTGCACCGACCGCGTCCTGACTGCCGAGGCCGAGGGAGGCGAGCGTGGCGCCGGCGGCGATCCGGAACTGCGCCTCGACGAGATCGATGCCGGTGACCTGCTCCGTGACGGTGTGTTCGACCTGGATGCGCGCGTTGCACTCGATGAAGAAGTGCTCGCCCGTTTCGGGCACGACGAGGAACTCGACCGTGCCGGCGTTCGCGTAGCCGGCCGCGGCGACCAGCTTGACCGCGTCGGCCAGGATGCGGTCGCGCAGGTCGGCGTCTAGACCCGGCGCCGGCGCCGTCTCGATCACCTTCTGATTGCGCAACTGGACGGAGCAGTCCCGCTCGTGCAGGTGGACGACGTCGCCGTGCCCATCGGCAAGAACCTGGACCTCGATGTGACGGGGACGCTCGACGAGCTTCTCGACGAACAGCGCGCCACTGCCGAACGCGGCTTCGGCCTCGCTTCGGCAGCGGGCGAACGCCTCGGCCATCGAGTCGGCCGAGGTGACCTTGCGCATGCCGCGACCGCCACCGCCGGCGGCCGCCTTGAGCATCACGGGATAGCCGAGGAGCCCGGCCAGGTCCGCCGCGTCGGAAGCGGATGGGACCGGGTCGTCACTGCCGGGAACCACCGGGATGTCGAGGGAGGCCGCGAGCTGGCGGGACCGCACCTTGTCGCCGAACAGCGAGAGCGCGGCCGGCGGGGGGCCGACGAAGGCGAGTCCGGCATCCGCGCACTGCTGTGCGAAGTCCGCGTTCTCGGACAGGAATCCGTAGCCGGGGTGGACGCAGTCGCAGCCGCTCCGTTGTGCCGCCGCCACCAGCGCCTCCGCGTCGAGGTAGGCGGCCACGGGATCGTCGGGCGCGCCGTTTCCGATCTGAACGGCCGAGGTCGCGAGGCGGGTGTGAAGCGACAGCGAGTCGGCGGCCGGATAGACGCCGACGGACTCCATGCCGAGCGCCGAGGCGGCCTTGACGATGCGGATGGCGATCTCGCCGCGGTTGCTGATCAGGACCCGTTCGAGTTGCGGCATGGATTGACCCCGTCGGTTGAGGAAGGAGGGGAGGATACAGGGGCGGCGCTAAGATTCGCCGCTTCCCGTGGCGGGCTCGTTCGAGCGAGCCTTTACCGTTCTTCATGCCCTTCACCTGCCGCAACGCGACGCCCGACGACGCGGAAGCCCTCGTCGTCCTCGTCAACGACGCCTTTCAGATCGAGGCGGACATGCTCACCGGCGACCGGATCGGGATTCGGGAGGTCAGGGGCCGGCTCGAGCGTGGAGCCTTCCTCGTCTGCGATGCGGAGCGAGGCGGTCTGGACGGCTGCGTGTACGTCGAACGCCGCGGCGAGACCGGCTATCTGGGTCTGGTCTCGGTGGCGACGGTGCGGCAGAGCGTCGGGCTTGGCCGCGATCTGATGGCAGCGGCCGAGAGTTGGCTGCGTGAGGCCGGATGCGCCGTCTTTCAGCTTTGGGTGCTCAGCACGCGGCCCGAGCTCTCCGACTGGTACGGACGGATGGGATACCGGCTGGTACGCACCGAACCGTTCGAAGCGGTGAATCCGCCGCCAACGAGAAGGCCGCTTCGCCCGTGTCACTTTCTGGTGATGGAGCGCGATGCGACCGCTCGCTAGAGGCCGGCTGTCGTAGCTACCGTTCTCTCAACACGTCGTAGAGATTGAGCAACTGGCGTCTGAGACGTCGCTCCTGGACCTGCTCCTCTAGCAGGCGCCTGAAGTCGTCCCGAGTGTTCAGGTAGCGGCCCATCTGGGAGAGCAGGGAGAACTTGTCGTTGTCGTGGAAGCGAGCGTCCAGCTCGAGCAGTGCGTCGTAGTAGTCGAAATCGTTCTTGATGAAGTCGCTCTCGCCGGCTTCGGCCATGACCAGGGCCACCCGTTCGAAGGGCGCGACGAGAGAGCGCCTCGACCCGGGCACTGCATGGGCCACGATCTTCACTTCGTCTGCGACGGCGAAGCGATCCCGCATTTCCGGCGCGGTCATCGGCCGCACGGAGCAGTCCTCCTCGGTCATCTCGACAGTGACCACGTAGCGCGACTTGGGTGTGGGCAGGTGGACCGAGCCCTCGACCTGGACCTCGAGCTGGTAGGCGCCGTCGTCTTCGGCTGGCAGCGCGGCGACCTCGGTCACGAAGCCGCGGAGGACGTAGATGTCCTGAGGGAACAGGGCGTGCGGTACGGGGCCGGGGCATTCCCCGGCGCTGGCGGGTCCCGTGGCCAGGGCAGCGCACAGGACGACGACGGCGCCGAGCGTCAAACGGCTCATGCCGGTTCCGCGGCCTCGGCTGTCGCCTCGACCGGTACTTCCCGGCCGACGGTCTGGTCGCCGGGAAGCGGTGCACCTTCGTCGATGGTGTTGATGGCGGTTCGCAGGCCAGCCGTCAGCCACAGCAGCGCGACGGAAGCCGAGATCACGGTGCCCACCAACGACGAGTACCAGACCCACTGGACGGGCAGGCGCAACCAGAAAGTCACTGCCCAGGCAAGTGGAGCACTGATCAGGATGACACGCAGCAGGGACAGCCAGAGTTCCGGAGAACCACGTCCCAGCCCCTGCAGCGTGCGCCCGGTCAGGATCGAAACGCCGATGAAGGGATAGGCGAACACGACCACTCGCAGGTAGCCGATCCCCAGGCTGCGGATGCCCGGGCTGTCCGTGAAAAAGGCGACGAGCCCGGGAGCCAGGACGTAGAAGGCGGCGGCGATCGCGAGGCTGAGCAGGATCGTCCGCGCCATCGCGTAGCGGACGATTCTTCGCAGCAGGTCGCCCCGCCGGGCGCCGTAGAACATGCCGACCAGAGTGACCAGGCCCGAGGCCACGGCGACCTGGGGGAGGATCACGACGTGATCGAGCCGGCTGCCGATCTGGAGCGCGGCCACGGCGTCGGGCGTGTGCTCGACCAGAATGCGGTTCAACACGCCGCCGCCCATCGACATGACGAGGAAGGACAGCGACGCCGGCAGGCCGATGACGCAGATGCTGCGCGCGATGGCGGGGTCGTAGCGGAAGTTGCGTAGGTTGAAGCGGACGTACGACAGCTTGGCGATGAACAGGAGGTAGATGAAGGCGAGTGCCGCGATCGCCTGACTGACGATCGTGGCCAGGGCGGCGCCGGCGACGCCCATCCCGAAGGTGAAGATGAACAGGGGGTCGAGCGCGATGTTGAGCAGCGTCGCCGCGCCCTGGATCATGACCGGCGTCTTCACGTTGCCCTCGCCGGAGAGGATCGAGCGGAAGAAGACGGCCAGCACCATGAAGGGGTAGCCGCAGGCCAGAACGCGGAAGTAGCTCCAGGCCTGGGGCACGAGCTCTTCGGGGACACCGAGCGCATGGAGCAGGGGGACGCCGAAGACGAGCGCGGAACCCGTCGTCAGCGCGGCGACCAGGGCGCCGATCAAGACGGCGTGTTCAGCCGCGCAGTCGGCGCGGACGCGGTCGCGCGCGCCGATCGCCTGCGCGATGACCGCGGTGATCCCGGTGCCAAGGCCGAAGGTCACGCCCATCGCGAGGAACACGAGCGGCATGTTGAAGGCGAGGGCGGTCAACGCCTCCGGGCTCACCCGGCCGACGAAGAACATGTCGACGATCATGTAGAGCGTCTGGATCGACATGCCGATCAGAATCGGCAGAGCCAGCACCCAGAGTGCGCGCCGCGGATTCGCGACGAAACTGTCGAGGCGATCGGCCCCGGGTCGCTCCTGCATCGGCGGAGGTTACCGCGCGGGCGCGCCGCGGCGCAGCCACTGGGTGCGCCGGCCCTCTGGCCGGCATCCGGTTCCGCACGGGCGCGCCGCGGCGCAGACCGATCGCCCTTGGCCGTTGCTGTATAGTCTCGACTCAACTGCACCCCACGCCATCCAACGCAGGCCCAGGAGGTCCCATGTCTCGACCCAGTCCGTCAAAGGCGCTGGTCACGCTCGCCAGTCTCGCAGTCCTCGCGCTCGCCGCTTCGGCGATTGTCGCGGCTGCACCGAACAACGCGCTCGACGCGCCGCTCACCGTCTACACCGGCTCCATCGTCGGCAACGACGGCCAGCCGGTCCGTGGCGCCACCGTGTCGCTGTTCTCGACCGACGAACAGCGCAGCATCTCGGTCTACAGCCAGCCGGACGGCACCTACAAGCTGCCGGCCGTTCCCTCCGGCAAGTACAAGCTCCGTGTCCGCCTGATGGGCTGGCTCGACGAGTGGAAGGACCTCAAGGAAACGACCGAGCCGACGCCGATCCAGGTTCGCCTGCGCAAGGCGGAGGGTTGGGCCCTGCAGTCGCAGCGTCCCGCTCACAACCTGATGAACATGATGGAGTGGGAAGACGAGAAGGACGCCCTGAACTTCCGCATGATGTGCGCCTATTGCCACCAGGTCGGGACGGTCGGTTTCCGTTCGCCCGAGGAGCCGGTGGACTGGGAGGTCATGCTCACGCGGATGGACGGTTTCCAGGGTCTGTACAAACACACCCAGGACGTCCTGGTCGACAAGATCGTCGACATCTACGGCCGTGAGGCCGAGGAAGAGTGGCCGGACTTCGAGCCGCCGGAACCGCCGAAGGGCGAGGCGCTCAAGGGCGAGGTTCGCGAGTGGCTGATGGGCGACCAGGCCGGTGCCGTGATCCACGACCTCGAGCTCGGCGACGACGGTCTCGTCTACACGGTCGACATGGCCCAGGACGTGATCGAGACGCTCGATCCGGCGACCGGCGAGCGCGCGTTCTACACCGTGCCCGGCGGCAAGGACTACCTGTCGCCGTCCAGCACCACGACCGGCATCCACTCGATCGAGAAGGCCGAAGACGGCAATATGTGGGCCACCCTGGCCTACTCCGGCCAGATGGCCGAGTTCGATGTCGAGACGAAGGAATGGCGGGTCGGCCCCGGCCGCGCCGCTCCGCGTCCGCGCGGCGGCTATCCGCATACGCTCCGGTTCGCCCCCGACGGCATCCTCTGGTGGACCGACGCCGGTAGCCCGAGTGGTGTTGGCGTGCTCTCGCTGGACCCCGAGACCTGGGATGGCGAGCGCTGGGAAGTCACCGAGTACAAGCTGCCGACGGCCGATCAGGTCCGCGGCGGCGGCGCCCGCGGCGAGTCGCGCGGCGTGACCCCCTACGGCATCGACGTGGCGCCGAACGGCCATGTCTTCTACAGCAAGCTGAACGGCCAGCGGGTCGGCCGCATCCGTCCGGAGCTCGACGCCGACGATCCCGAGCAGGTCGTCGAGTGGAAGCCGCCGGTGCACGGTCCGCGCCGCCTGCACGTGGCCCCCGACGGCATCGTCTGGGTGCCGGGCTGGGCCTCGGGCGACATCGCGTCGTTCAACGAGGAGACGGAAGAGTGGAAGGTCTACGACCTGCCGCACGGCCCGAACTCGCTGCCCTACGCGCTGAACATCAACCCGACCAACGGCGAGATCTGGATCACCGGCACCGGCTCCGACTCGATGCTGCGCTTCGATCCGAAGACGGAGAAGTTCGTCGAGTACCGGATGCCGATGCAGGTCACCTACACCCGCGAGATCGAGTTCGACGAGGCCGGCAACGCCTGGACCACGAACTCGAACGCTCCCTCGCGTCACGCCGAGCACCGTCAGGGCTCGGTGCTGATGATCTCGGCGGGCGGCGGCGAGTAGGCGCCTTCGTCAGATCGGTTTGCCGGAAGAATCCGGCGGGCCTTCGCAGTCTGGCGGCCGGTCCCTTCGGGGGCCGGCCGTTTTCTTGTTGGCTGCTATGAGTCGAAGAACGCCACGAACCCCTCGTACAGAGCCCACAGGTCGGCCTTCGAGGCGACGCTGTAGGTGCTGTGCATGGAGAGGATGCCGACTCCCCAGTCGGTGACCTCCATGTTCATCGCGTTGAAGTAGCGGGCGATCGTGCCGCCGCCGTAGCCGGCCTTGTAGGTGTGGCTCTGCCAGGCGACGTTGGCGTCGTCGAGGAGCCGGCGAAGCCGGGCAACGTACTCGCTGTTCGCGCTGCGGCCGGCGCCGTAGAGCTTGATCACCAGGCCGTGGTGGAGCAGGGAGGCGTTGTCGGTCGCCTGGGGTGAGGGCCAAAGCGGGTTCGTGGCCGTCGTCGTGTCCGCGGTGATCATGTCGGTGTTCGAGAAGCTCTCCATCACGTCGAGTTCGGAGACCGAACCGGTCTCGGCGCGGATCATCTCTGCGGCTATCCGGCGGAACCACTCGGAGGCCACGCCGATGTTCGAGCCGCTGCCGACCTCCTCGTCCGTCACCAGGTAGGCCACGGCGGTGTGGGTTGGCGTACTCAGATCCTCCAGCGCGAACACGCTGGCGATTCCGGCCAACCGGTCGTCCAGCCCGAAGGCGGCGAACAGCGCCCGGTCCAGGCCGACCTCGCGCGGCTCGGTCGTCGGCACGAGCTGAATGTCGCTACTCACCCAGTCGTCGGGCTCGATCCCGAACTCCTGTTCGACCAGGGCGACGGCGCGGGCCATCGCGTCGACGACCGCGGCATCGGTGCCGTCCTCGCTGCCCTCCGAATCAGCTTCGCCCGGTGCGGGCGCCGACGTGATCAGCGGGTCGAGTTCCTCACGCTTGATCGCCTCCTGCCGCGTCCGCGAGCGCAGATCCCGGTCCACATGGGGCGCCAGGTCGGGAATCAGCAGAACCGGGTCGCCGGGGTCGAAGCCGTACTCGATCCACATCACCGAGCCGTCCTTCTTGTCGACCCTTCCAGTCAGTCCGAGCGGTACGTTCACCCACTGGTACGCCTTGACGCCGCCGTGGACCAGGGTGTCGAGGACGGCCACGCCCTTCTTCTTCGCCAACGGGTGCGGCTTGAGTTCGAGGCGCACCGAGTCGATGTGGCTGTTGATCAGCCGCATTCCCGAGGCGAGCGACTCTTGGCCGACTACCCAGAGGACCATCGTCCGGTCCCGGTTCACAGCGTAGAAGCGGTCGCCGGGACTCGGATTGCGGACCTGTGGATCCCACTCGCGGAAGCCCCGCGCCTCCGCGTAGGTCACCGTCTCGCGGACCATCGCCAGTTCGGTCCGCGCCCGGTCGATGTAGGGGACGAAACGTTCGTAGAGCGCCTCGATCTCGGCGCGTTCGCTGGTCGTCGCGGTTTCGCCCAGGTTGCCGCGGCTGCCGTAGTCCTGGGCTGAAGCCGCGGCGGTCGTGAAGGCCGCTGAGAGCAGGAGAAGGGCGGAGACGAATGGGGTGGGTCGGGACATGGCGGTCAGCTTAGCGGCGGAAGAACCCGCCGTGTCGCGTGGCCCGTTGATGGTTTTCATCTTTGGGGGTCTTGCCGTCTTACATCTGTTCCAGATGCGTCGGCTGGGCTCGCGGGAAGACGAGCTGTGATGGGGTCGGTCGAAGTCCGAGAGAACCGCGCGTCGCCCTTCGACCCTCCGCAGAAGGGCATACGGTGGCTCGCGTTCGGCGTACTCTCACTTTGTTTCGGTCTGACGACGGTCATTGCTTTCAGGGCGTCGCGGAATCCGCTGTGGCCCGATCTGTCGCTTCTTCTGCTGGTGCTAGTCGTGGGCTCGACTCTCATCGTGGCATGGCGGACACGAGACGCCGACCGGCAGGGAGACAGTCTCGTGCCGTGGTTCGACGGAATCCCCAGCTGGTTCGGCTTGAGCCTAGCTGCGATTGCTGTCGTCTGCCTCCTGGCTGGAGGGTTCTGGTACTTCGCCCTGGAAACGGAGTTCGAGGTCGTCGTCCAGACGAATGTCCTCGGTTTCGGCGTCATGGCTCTGGTTCAGTTGCTGCCTCGTATCCGCCTCCGCTCGGGCCGGGGGCTCCGTCGTGGTTAGCTGGAGCGACTCGGGAGGCTTTAGCTGAGGCGCCGCCCGGTGGCTCACTGCAACGAGTTGATAGCTTGGCCGCATGCGGTTGACGCACCTCACTCTCCGAAACTGGCGCAACTTCAAGGAGGCGGATTTTCCAGTCCAGGATCGTCTCGTCGTCTTGGGTCCGAACGCGTCCGGGAAGTCCAATCTGCTGGACGCCTTGCGATTCTTGCGGCAGGTCGCTTCGGCCGGCGGCGGTTTTCAGGAGGCGGTGCGGAGCCGGGGCGGCATACCGCGGGTACGTTGTCTCGCGGCGAGGAACTTCAACCACGGCCATGTGACGATAGGCGTCCGGTTGGGGGACGGCGACAGGGCGGATCGATGGTCCTACGAGTTGACGTTTACTCGGGAGTCGCGGGGCCTGCACCGGCCGATTCTCTCCGGCGAAGTCGTGAAGCGGGATGGGGATGTGGTCCTTGAGCGTCCCGACGACAACGACCTGACGGATAGTGAGCGCCTGACCCAGACCTACCTGGAGCAGGTGAACGCGAACCAGGAGTTTCGGCCGATCGCGGACTTTCTCCGCACCATTCGGTATCTCCACCTGGTTCCCCACTTGCTCAGAGAACCGGGACGCCAGGCGAACCGCTCGGATGACCCGTACGGCAGCGACTTCTTGGTTCGAATCGCCAAGACTCCGGAGCCTACGCGCAACCGGCGCCTGCGCCGGATTGGCAACGGCCTGAAAGCCGCCGTACCGCAACTCAGTCAACTCGAACTGGTCCAGGACGATGCAGGCCGGCCGCACCTGGAGGCTCGCTACGGCCATTGGAGACCCAAGGGGGCGAAACAGAATGAGCACGATTTTTCCGACGGCACGCTAAGGCTTGTCGGTCTCCTGTGGTCTCTGCTCGAGGGGAAGCGGGACGCGGGGCCCGTGTTGCTGGAGGAGCCGGAACTCTCGTTGCATTCCTCGGTAGTGCGGCAGTTGCCATCCATCTTGAGTCGATTCCGCGGCACGGGCGGCCCGCAGGTCCTTCTCACGACCCATTCAGAGGAGATCATGAAGGACCAGGGCTTGGGGTTGGACGAAGTCGTCGTTCTGGAACCCGGAACCGAGGGCACCGAGGCAGTACTTGGAGATTCGGTGGAGGGTGCTGCCCGGCTGCTTCAGAGCGGCCTGAGTTTGGCTGAGATACTGGGGCCTCGCACGAGGCCTCGGCGGGTCGACGATCTCCCAGGCCAACTGTTTCTCCAGTGAACTTCGTCAACCTCGCCGTTGAGGGGGACACCGACGTTCCGGTCGCCGAGCGTTTGATCGCGTTGGTGGGACTGCAGCCTCATGCGGTCGTCACGGGGCCGGGTGCGCCGAACCTGGATCCTCGGATCCCTGAGTTCAACCGTTCTGGTGAGCACGTGAACTGGTTGATCCTGCGCGACCTTGACCACGATGCTCCTTGTCCTGCCGAACTGGTTCCGGACCTTCTTGGCCGGCAACCCCTGGCTCGGCGTGTTGCCCTTCGAATTCCGGTCCGCGCGGTGGAGAGTTGGCTCCTGGCGGACCGGGAGGGTTTCGCGCGAGAGTTTGGCGTAGCGCTGAGGCAGTTGCCAACGGATCCTGACTCGTTGGAGGCCCCGAAGCGGCGATTGATCGATGTCTGCAGGAGGTCCCGACGCGCCGATATCCGTCGGGGAATGACTCCGAGAGAAGGTAGCGGGAGGTCGGTCGGCCCCGAGTACGTAACGCGTATCGTGGCATTCGCCCGCTTCGCATGGGAGCCTGAACGAGCTGCTGAGGCGTCAGAGAGTCTTCGGAGATCCCTGGCCGCCTTGCGGCGACGTGTGGACGACGGTTCGTGGGGTTGAGGATGTCAGGGTCGGAATCGGCGGCCGTTCCTTGGCTAGACTCGGTCGGTGGCCGCCAGCGATCCGGAACCGACTTCGAAGTGGACCCGTCGGCTGCACACCAGGGAGGATCACTGGTACAGGTGGTGGAGCTTCGCGCTGTTCGTGTTCGTTGCTCCCGCGGAACTGCTGTTCTTCGACGGCTTCCCGGAAGGTCCCGACGCTGGCCCTTGGGGAGAGGCGAGACGCCCGCTGTTGATCATTGGGGGCTGCGTGGTAGTACTGGTCGTCGCCGGCGCCGTCCAGGCCAAGTGGGGTAAGCGCGAAAGCTGGAAGACCTCAAGCGTCAATTCGCGGAGACTCGGCCTGTATCCCGCGTGGTTTCGTCCAGTGGCCTTTGGCTTGGGAACCGTTGGAGCGGCACTGTACCTCTACGCCGCCTCCTGGTCTCTGCTCGAAGGCGGCTCGCTTCATGTTCTTGAGCGGCGGGTAGGCATGATGCTGCTGTTTGGATGTGTCTTTCTCTACCAGATGATGTCGTGGCTGTCGGTCCGTGGGATGTCTCGTGGACAGGGCGACTCCTAGAACGAGTACCTGAGCGAGTTCGACAGCACGACATCCGTCTTCTTGATCCCGGTTGGCGGTTCGCTGTCGTGGGCGACGTTCAAACTGATCGCCAGGGCCAGTTGGCGGAAGAGCTGGATCTCGAACGAGGTCTCGGAGAGCAACCGGAAGTCCTGCAGGCGGTCGAAGCGGGGCTGGGCGTAGAGGGTCTGGACCAGGCGCAGGCGTTCGTCCTCGCTGTTGAAGCGGACGGTTAGGTAGTTGGTCGACCGGTGGTGCTCGCTGCTCGTCCCGGCGGGCAGGGCGGCCGGCAGGTCGAGGGTCTCCTGCTCGAGCATGTAGCCGATCCCCGCGAAGACCTCGGTGCGTTCGGCCTGGACGAGGGCGAAGCGGCCGCCGCCGCCGGCGAGAAAGCGGTCTTCGAGACGGATGAACTCGTTGAACTGGTACTGGCCGAAGACCTCGAAGGAGATCCTCG
>MKWU01003526.1_pt1 | contig 20408 bp, 16 predicted proteins | sample 809101 | NCBI WGS metagenome assembly MKWU01 (sample SAMN05860141, study PRJNA318959) | sponge metagenome | host: Aplysina aerophoba | place: Slovenia: Piran, Adriatic Sea, Gulf of Piran | collected 2013-05-07
GGTCGAGGACGCCGTCGAGGCGAACGGCACCATCGAGGTTACCGCACCGCCCGCGGCGGGCGCCAACGTGCGCCGGCGCGGCGAAGATCACCGGCCGGGCGACGTCGTGCTGGAGACGGGGCGGCGCATCGAGCCGCCGCACCTGCTGCTGCTGGCCAACCTCGGCTGCGCGCGGGTGGCGGTCGCGCGCCGGCCGCGGGTGGCGGTGCTCGCCACCGGCAGCGAACTGGTCGAGGATCTCACCACCGATCTGCAACCGGGCCAAGTGCGCAACTCGAACGCCCGCTACCTGGTGGGAGCGCTGCAAGCCGCCGGCTGCCGGCCTGCCCTGCTGCGCGCCGCCGGCGACCACCCTGCCGTGATCGGCGATCGGCTGCGGGGCGGGCCCCCTGGCGGCCCGCCCGCCGCCGGCGCGCCCCCTGCCGTGATCGGCGATCGGCTGCGGCACGCGCTCGCTGCCGCGCGGCCGGCGGCGGACGTGATCGTGACCATCGGCGGTGTCTCCCGCGGCACGGCGGACCATGTGCCGGCGGCGCTGGCTGGACTCGGGGCCGAGGTGCTGTTCCACGGCGTGGCGATGCGGCCCGGCAAGCCGGTGTTGGCCGCCCGCCTGCCGGAACGCGGCGTGGTGCTGTTCGGCCTGCCCGGCAACCCGCTGGCCGTACTGGCGACGTTCCGTGCCCTGGTCGCCCCGTTCCTGCGCGTTCAGCAGGGCCAGCGGGCGCTCGATCCGGTCGCCGCCCGGCTCGTCGCCGCCGTAACCGGGCGCCCGGGGCTGACGCGATTCGTGCTCGGGTACCGCACTGCGCCGGCCGGCGGCGTCGAACAGGTCACTCCCGTGGCGCGCCAGAGGGCGTCCGAGGTGGCCGCCCTGCGCCGCGCCGACCGCTGGCTGGTTGTCCCGCCAGAGACCGCCGCGGTCCCCGCCGGAGCCATGGTCGCAACACTGCCGCTGTAACGGCCGCGCCGGCCGCGCGGCAGTCGGCGACCGCCTTGCAGAAGCCGTCCTTTTCGCGGAGCATGGCAACACCTGAGGAGGTCTCTTCTATGAAACGAATTCTGTTTGCGGCAGGGATGGCCCTGCTGCTGGTCGCCGCCGTCGGGGCGGAGGAAATCAAGCCGGCGGTGGTGTTCGACATGGGCGGCAAGTTCGACAAGTCGTTCAACGAGGGCATCTACAACGGTGTAGAGAAGTTCCGGATGGAAACCGGCATCGAGTACGGCGAGTTCGAGGTAACCAACGAGGCACAGCGCGAGCAGGCGCTGCGCAACTTCGCGCGCCGCGGCTACAACCCGATCATCGCGGTTGGCTTCGGCCAGGCTCCGGCGCTCGACAAGGTCGCCGCCGAGTTTCCCGACACCAGCTTCTCGATCATCGACATGGTGGTGGACCAGCCCAACGTGCAGTCGATCGTGTTCAAGGAGCATGAGGGCTCCTTTCTGGTCGGCATGATCGCGGCGCTCGCGTCGGAAACCGGCAAGGTGGGCTTCGTCGGCGGCATGGACATACCGCTGATCCGCCGCTTCGCATGCGGTTACGAGCAGGGCGTCATGTTCGTCAACTCCGATGCCCAGGTGTACCAGAACATGACCGGCACCACCCCGGCGGCGTGGAACGACCCGGTCAAGGGTGCCGAGCTGGCCAAGTCGCAGTTCGACCGGGGCGCCGATATCGTGTTCGCCGCGGCCGGCGGCACCGGGCTGGGCGTACTGCAGGCGGCGGCCGACGGCGGCAAGCTGTCGATCGGCGTCGACTCCAACCAGAACTATCTGCATCCGGGCTCGGTGCTCACCTCGATGCTGAAGCGCGTCGACGTGGCCGCCTACGACGTGTTCAAGACTGCCATGGACGACACCTGGGAGGCGGGCATCAAGGATCTGGGACTGGCCGAAGACGGTGTCGGTTGGGCGCTCGACGAGAATAATGACAGCCTGATCACCGATGAGATGGCGGCCCGGGTGGAGGCCGCCCGCGCCGCCATCGTCGCGGGCGAAATGAGCGTCCACGACTACATGGCCAGCAACTCCTGCGCCTACTGACCAAAGCACCTGCGGCCGAGCCGACCGCTGCGCCGCCGGCCGTTGCGCTGCGCGGCATCAACAAGCGGTTCGGCTCGGTGCAGGCCAACAGGGACGTCTCGGTAGAGGTCGTCAAGGGCTCGATTCACGGCATCATCGGCGAGAATGGCGCCGGCAAGTCGACCCTGATGAGCATTCTGTACGGCTTCTACCGGGCCGATTCCGGCAGCGTCGAGATCGACGGCCGGACGGCCGCGATCCACAGTCCCGGCGATGCCATCGCCGCCGGCATCGGCATGGTGCACCAGCACTTCATGCTGGTGGAGCCGCTTACGGTGCTGGAGAACGTGCTGCTCGGCGCCGAGGGCGGGCCGTTGCTGCGCGACGGCGTGCGCCAGGCGCGCGATGACCTCGACCGCCTGGAGCGGGATTACGGGCTGGAGGTGGACGTCGACGCCGCGGTCGGCGGCCTGCCGGTGGGCATCCAGCAGCGTGTCGAGATTCTCAAGGCGCTGTACCGCGGCGCCGAGACCCTGATCCTTGACGAGCCGACCGGCGTGCTCACCCCGCAGGAGGCAACCGACCTGTTCCGCATCCTGGCCGCGCTCAAGAAACAGGGCCGCACCATCATCCTGATCACCCACAAGCTGCGCGAGATCATGGCGATCACCGAGCAGGTCACGGTGATGCGGCGCGGCTCGGTGGTGGCCGACGTGCGTACCGCGGACACCTCGCGCGAGCACTTGGCGGAGCTGATGGTGGGCCGCAAGGTGCTGCTGCGCGTCGACAAGGGGGCGGCGCAGCCGGGCGAGGTGCTGCTGGAGGCGCGCAACCTGGAAGCGGTCGACGACACCGGCGTGCGCCGGCTCAAGGACGTGAGCCTGACCGTCCGCCGCGGCGAGATCCTGGGTATCGCCGGGGTGGCCGGCAACGGCCAGTCGGAGCTGCTGGAGGTGCTGTGCGGCATCCGCAAGCCGGCATCCGGGGAGCTGGAAGTGAACGGCCATGTGCTGTGGTCGGGACAGGAACGCACCGACGCCCGGCGCGTACGCCGGATCGGACTGGCGCATATCCCCGAGGACCGGCAGCGCATGGGACTGGTCACCGCCTTCACCGCCGGCGAGTCGAGCATCCTCGGCTACCAGGGCGACGCCGCCTTCAACGGGCCGATCCTGCTGCACCGCCGGCGCGTCGTGTCCGCCTGTCAGCGGCAGATGCACGAGTACGACGTGCGCCCGCCCGACCCGCTGCTGCTCAGCTCCGGGTTTTCCGGCGGCAACCAGCAGAAGATCATCGTGGCCCGCGAGTTGGACCGCGACCCGGAGGTGCTACTCATCGGGCAGCCCACGCGCGGCCTCGACATCGGCGCCATCGAGTCGATTCACCGCCGCATTATCGAACTGCGCGATCGCGGCAAGGCCATTCTGCTGGTGTCGGTGGAGCTGGATGAGATCCTGTCGCTCAGCGATCGCATTGCGGTGATGTTCGACGGCGCCGTTGCCGGCGAGGTGGCGGCGGAAGACGCGACCGAGCAGTTGCTCGGCGGCCTGATGGCCGGTCTCGGGAACAACTGAGATGGCAACCGCCGACGCCGGCTTCGGCCTGCCGCGCTGGGCTGTCAACGGCCTGTTGCCGCTGGTCAATCTGGTAGCCGCGTTCGCGGTGTCCGGGATCGTGATCCTGATCCTCGGCGAGAGCCCGGTCGAAGCGGTGGTGGCGCTGGTGCGCGGCGCGTTCGGGTTTCGTGAAGCGTGGGGCTATACGCTCTACTACGCCACCAACTTCATCTTCACCGCCCTCGCCTTTTCCATAGCCGCGCATTGCGGACTGTTCAACATCGGCGGCGAGGGCCAGGGTTACATCGGCGGGCTCGGCGTGGGGTTGGCGTGCCTCTACCTGGACGTGCTGCCGTTCTTCCTGCTGGTGCCGGTGGCGATTGTCGGCGGCGCCCTGTTCGGTGCGGCGTGGGCGTGGGTGCCCGCCTACCTGCAGGCGCGGCGCGGCTCGCACGTGGTGATTACCACCATCATGTTCAACTTTATTGCCGCTACCGTGATGGTGTACCTGCTGGTCAACGTGTTGATTGAACCGGGGCAGATGTCGCCGCAGAGCCGCGACTTCGCCGAGCACGCGCGGCTGCCGGCGATGCACGACATGATGGGCTGGCTCGGGATCGACTTTCCGCGCACGCCGTTGAACGCGGCGTTCATCTGGGCGCTGGCATGCGCCGGGCTGGTGTGGGTGTACGTGTGGCACACGCGCTGGGGATACGAACTGCGCACCGTCGGGGCCAACCCGGATGCCGCCGTGTACGCCGGCATCTCGCCGGCCCGCAACATCGTGCGCGCCATGGTCATCTCCGGGGCCTTGGCCGGCATGATGGGATTGAATGAAGTGATGGGCGTGAACCAGCGCCTGCTGCTGAATTTCACTGCCGGCTACGGATTCGTCGGCATCGCGGTATCGCTGATGGGCCGCAACCACCCGGTCGGGATCTTGGTGGCCAGCCTCCTGTTCGGAGCTCTCTACCAGGGCGGCGCGGAGTTGGCGTTCGAGATGCCGCGCGTAAGCCGCGAACTGGTGGTGGTGATTCAGGGCCTGGTGATCATGTTCGTGGGCGCGCTGGAGTTCCTGTTTCTGCCCGCCTTCAGGCCCTGGCTTCAGAAGCGGCGCCAGGCGGCGAGTGCGGCCGCCGCGGCGGCGGAGCAGGAGTAGGAATAGCGGCGCGATGGAACAATTCGGCTTCTTCATTCTGCTGCTCGACGCCACGCTGCGCGTGTCGGTGCCGCTGGTGCTGGCGGCAATCGCCGGGCTGTTCTCGGAGCGCTCCGGCATCGTCGACATCGGACTGGAGGGCAAGATGCTCGGCGGGGCGTTCGCGGCGGCGGCGGCCTCCTACGTGTGCTCCGAGCGGCTCGCCGCGGCCGGGCTGGAGGGCCTGCTGCCGGCGGCGGCATGGGTCGGGCTGGCCGCGGCCGTGTCGTGGTCGGTGCTGTTGGCCCTGTTGCACGGCGTTGCGTCGATCCGCTACCACGGCAACCAGATCGTATCCGGCGTGGCGATCAACATCCTGATGTCGGGCCTCACCGTGCTGCTGGGCATTGCCTGGTTCAGCCAGGGCGGGCGCACGCCGCAGCTCCCGCCGGGCGGCCGCTTCCGGCCGGTCGTCTGGCCCGGGGCCGAGGCGGTCGCGGAGGTGCCGATCCTCGGCCACCTGTACAGCGAGCTGCTGTCGGGCCACAACGTGCTGGTCTACTTGGCGTTCCTGGCGGTGCCGCTGGCGTTCTGGGTGGTATACCGCACCCGCTTCGGGCTGCGCCTGCGCGCGGTCGGCGAGAATCCCGAGGCGGTGGATACCGCCGGCATTTCAGTGGCCGGCATGCGCTACCGGGCGGTGATCGTGTGCGGCGCGCTGTGCGGAGTGGCCGGGGCGTACCTGTCGACGGCGCAGTCGGCGGCGTTTATCAAGGACATGACCGCCGGCAAGGGGTTCATCGCCCTGGCGGCGCTGGTGTTCGGCAAGTGGCGCCCGGTGCCGACCCTGCTCGCCTGCCTGCTGTTCGGGTTCCTGGACGCGGTGGCGGCGCGCCTGCAAGGGTCGTTCGACCTGGAGGCGACCACGCCGCTGGTGCGCGCCCTGGTCGATGCCGCACCGTTCGTGATCGAGGCCCTGCCCTACGCCCTGGTGGTGCTGCTGCTGGCCGGCTTCGTCGGCCGCGCGATCGCCCCCAAGGCCAGCGGCATCCCTTACGTCAAATCCGGCTGACCCCGCCTCGATGCGGCGTCCGCCACGTGCGGGATCAGCCTCGCTCGGGGCGACTCCCCGGCTTGCGCGTACGGCGAGCGCCGTACTGCCGCAGCCCACAGCGGCTCGCGGCGGGCGGCTCGGGTGGCCACCATCAACTGCCCCGGGTAGGATGAGCGGTAGTGAAGCGCAGACTGCCGCTCGGCATCCAGACCTTCCGCGAGATTCGCGAGCGGAACTGCTACTACGTGGACAAGACCGGCTACCTCGACCGGTTGCTCGACGAGGGCAAGCACTGGTTTCTGTCGCGGCCGCGGCGGTTCGGCAAGAGCTTGTTTCTGGACACCGTGAAGGAGTTCTTCGAGGGCAACGAGGAGCTGTTTCGAGGCCTGCACATCCACAGGCGCCGGGACTGCGCGCAGCCTCACCCGGTGGTGCGGTTGAGCTTCGCCGGCGGCAATTTCGCGACGCCGGGCTACCTGCCCAAGAACGTAATCGCCCAACTGGGCGGCATCGAGCGGGCGCGATCGATCAGCGGGCGCTACGACACCGCCGCGGACCGTCTTCGGGATCTGCTGGAGACCCTGCACCGGGACACCGGACAGCGGGTGGCGGTGCTGGTGGACGAGTACGACAAGCCGATCCTGGACGCGCTGGAGAAGCCGGAACTGGCGCGCGCCAACCGTGACGAGCTGAGCGGCGTGTACGGGGTGATCAAGGACGCCGACGCCCACGTATGCTTCACGTTCCTGACCGGGGTGAGCAAGTTCTCGAAGGTCAACCTCTTTTCGGGACTCAACAACCTCACCGACCTCACTCTCGATCCGCGCTACGCCGCGATCTGCGGCTACACCGACGAGGATCTGGATACGGTGTTCGCCGCGGAACTCCCCGGGCTGGACCGCGAGCAGATACGCGACTGGTACAACGGCTACAACTGGCGCGGCAGCGAGCGAGTGTACAACCCCTACGACCTGCTGCGGCTGTTCCACAGCCGCGAGTTTGACGCCCACTGGTTCGAGACCGGTTCGCCGGCGTTCCTGGTGAAGACGCTGTTCGAGCGCCGCGTCACCTCGGTGTCACTGGGGGAGACGGTGAGTACCGCCGATCTGCTGTCGGCGTTCGACGTCGGCGGCCGCTCCGCCGCCGAGCACATCGGCACCGAGGCACTGCTGTTCCAGACCGGCTACCTGACCATCGATTCCGAGGAGCGGCTCGGCGGTGAGACGCTGTATCGGCTGGCCTATCCCAACCGCGAGGTGCGCGAGAGCCTGAACCGCGTGCTGCTGCGCCACCTGGTGCAGGACGCCAGCCGCCAGACCGCCAACAGCATCCGCCTCTACGGCCTGCTGGAGGCGAATGACTTCGACGGAATGCAGGCGTTGTTCCAGGCGTTTTTCTCCAGCATCCCGTACCAGTGGTATGCCGCCCAACAGTGTGGGCGGACGAACAATGACATCGCGCAGTACGAAGGCTTCTACGCGAGCGTGTTTTTCTCCTATTTCGCGGCCCTGGGATATGAGATCACCGTAGAGGACTCCAGCAGTCACGGGCGGCTGGATATGGCGGTGCGGGCCGGCGGGCAGGTGTACCTGTTCGAATTCAAGGTGGTGGAGATGGAGCCGGAGGGGACCGCACTGGCGCAGCTTCAGAGCCGCGACTACGCGGCCAAGTACCGCCACCTGGACGAGCCCATCCACTTGGTGGGGGTGGAGTTCAGCCGCGCCACGCGCAACGTGACCGCGTTCGCTGTGGCGCCCGGTTGACGAATCCGCCCGCGGCCTCATCCGAACAGCGACCAGCGGTCGATGCCTGGGCATCGATGACGCATCGTAGACGATCCATTCGTGAGACGGTCTCTTCCCAAGCGCAGGTGGACGGAGGTGGACGGTGTGGACGGTTGACGGCGGCGGCGAACGGCCCTACCGTGCCTGACGATGGGCCAGGTGAGCAGCGAACGGGAGCGCGGCGATGCGTTCGGCGAAGACGGCTTCGTGCAACTGGAAGGATTCTTCTCGCCGCCCCAGGTGGCCGAGGTGCTGGCCAACATCGAGCGCTATATCCGCGAGGTGGTGCCGTCCGCGCCGGCCACCGACGTGTTCTACGAGGACAAGGCGCGCCCGGAAACCCTGAAGCAACTCATCCGCCTGCATGAGCACGACGCCTACTTTCGTGCGCTCCTGGAAGAGGGCCCCTTGCGTGACACCGCGGCCCGGCTGCTCGGCGAGGCGGTGCGGCCGGTCAATCAGCAGGTGTTCATCAAGCCGCCGGGAGGCGGCAGCCGCCCCACTCCGCCGCACCAGGACGCCTACTACTTCCACCTCGAACCGTGCATCGCCGCCACGCTGTGGCTGGCACTCGACGATGTCGATGCCGAGAACGGCTGCCTGCGCTACGTGCGCGGCTCGCACCGGCGCGGCGTGCGCCCGCATCAGCGCACCACGACGCTCGGTTTCTCGCAGGGGGTGAGCGATTACGGCACGCCGGAGGACCTGGCCAACGAGGTGGCGTGCACGGCGCGCGCCGGCGATCTGGTCGCTCATCACGCCATGACCATCCACCGCGCCGACGCCAACCGCGCCCCCGACCGGCCGCGCCGCGCGCTGGGCCTCATCTACTACGGCGTCAGCGCCCGCGAAGGCCGTGACGAACACGAAGCATACCAGCGCAAGCTCGCCGCCGAGATGAAGCAGGCCGGCAGGATCTGAGGGGCCTATGGCAGCAACGGTCGCACGTTCGGCGGCGAAACCGGGCGCTCCCGAAACGCGGTGAAGCTGGCCCTCCTTGCCGACATTCATGCCAACCTGCCGGCCCTGCAGGCGGTGCTGGCAGATCTCGACGCCTGGCGTCCCGACCTGGTGGTGGTCCTTGGCGACATCGTCAACCGGGGTCCGCACCCACGCCAATGTCACGAGCTGATCCACGCCCGTGCCCGTGCGGAGGGCTGGCGTCTGCTGGCCGGCAACCACGAGGAGTACGTGGTGAGCAAGCATCTCAAGCCCGCCTCACCCGGTACCCCGGCTTTCGCGATCCACCAGCACACCTACTGGACCGCCGGCCAGCTCTCCGGCCTGGTAGCAGCGCTGGGCGCGCTTCCCGACCGCGTCGACCTGGACTGCGCCGAACCCGCGGGCCGCGCGGCCTGTGTCCACGCCTCGCTGCTCGGCAACCGCGACGGCATCTACCCGGAAACCGACGACGCCGAACTGGCCGCCAAGGTCGATGGCGGCGCGCGGCTGTTCGCGGTCGGCCACACGCACCGGCCGTTCATTCGCGAGCTGGGCGGCACGCTGGTGGTCAACGTAGGCTCGGTGGGTCTGCCGTTCGATGGTGACCGGCGCGCCGGATACGCGCGCGTCGTGGCAGGCCGCGGAGGCTGGCAGGCCGCCATTCGCCGCCTCGCCTACGATTGGCGGCAGACGCGGGCCGACTGTGTTGCCGGAGAGTTCGTCGCGGGAAGCGGTGCCGTGGCACATATCATCCGCCGCGAATTGGAGATAGCGCATCCCTTGCTGGCCAAGTGGACATACGGCGTCGAGGCGGCGATCTTGTCCGGCCTGATCTCCGTCGAACAGTCCGTCACCGAGTTCCTGGCCGATTGGCAATAGTTTCGGGGGGCGGGAGGCGACCCCACCTTCATCCGCTGTGATGTCAGCGACAACGAGGCCGTCGAGGCGGCAATAGCGCAAGCCGTCGAGACCTGCGGAGCGATACGTTTCGGCCGCGTGGCTCAGCCGACTGGCTCGGCCGAGTGGACATGGCACATGACGGATGCGACCTTGACCGCCAATGGGCCGGGTCGTATAGTCCGCCGATGCATCGGTTCACGGCGAGTCATCTTCACTCGATCACGCGGCGGACGTTCTCGGCCGCGGGCGCCACGCACGCCATCGCGGACGAAGTGGCGGGGATTCTGGTGGGCGCCAACCTCGCCGGACACGACTCCCATGGGGTGCTGCGTATTCCGGAGTACCTGCGGCAGGCGGAACGCGGCAACCTGAAAATGGATGCCGAACCGGCGGTCCTGGCGGAGACCGCCACCACCCTGCTTATCGACGGCGACGACGGTTTCGGCCACTACACGGCGCGCCGTGCCATGGCGCTGGCCATCGACAAGGCGCGCGGCGCGGCTGTCTGCTGCGCGAGCCTGGTGCGGACCGGACACATCGGCCGGTTGGGCGAGTACGCGGAGCAGGCCGCGCGTGCCGGCTGCATCGGCATCGTTACCGTCGGCTGGGGCCAGACCGGGAGCGGCAGCACCACGCCGTACGGCGGCGCGCGAGGTGCATTCGGCACCAACCCGATCGCGTTCGGCGTGCCGACCGGCGACGATGCTCCTTTTGTCGTCGACTATGCCACCAGCATGGTCGCCGAAGGGAAGCTGCGCGTCGCCCGCAGCAAGGGCGAAGACCTGCCGGACGGCTACATCGTCGACCGCAACGGTGTCCCGAGCGTCAAGCCGGGGGATTTCTACGACGGCGGCTTCCTACTGCCGTTCGGCAACCACAAGGGCTACGCACTGTCGATGCTGACCTGCCTGCTCGGCGGGTTGTCGGGCCGCTTCGACGTCGAGCGGGGCACGATGGGCGGGGCGTACCTGCAGGTGATCGACGTAGCCGCGTTCACGCCCCTAAAATCCTATCAGCAGGGGGTTCGGGCATTCCTGGACGGCATCAGGCGGACGCCGCCGGCGCCGGGATTCGACGCGGTGCTGGTGCCGGGCGATTTCGAGCATCGCTCCCGGGCGCAGCGTCTGGTGGACGGGGTCGAGGTGCCGAATACGATCTACCGGCAGATCGAAGAGTGCGCCGGCAAGCTCGACGTACCCCTCGGCGAGGACGCGATCTCGGCGTCGGACTTGGAACGCTACGCGACGGAATAGGAGCCGACCGTGCGTCCCACGAAACCGTGGGATGGAACCGGCGGGAAGTGCGCTGGCGCAGCTTCAGAGGCGGGACTACGCCACGCGCAACGTGACAGTGCTTGAGGTTGCGCCGGGCTGACGGTTGACGCCGGTGGCGAACGGGCTATCGTGCCTGAACGACGAGGCATCCGGCGCCGCTGGGGCGGGCTCACGGGTTCAGGCCGCGTTCAGCGCAACGGGTGCGGGCGGGTTGGTGGATCTACGTCGGCCGGAATCGGACACACGTAGGGGGTGCCGTTGGTCGCGGCCGCCAGTTCCGCGCGCGCCGCGCGCAGGTGTTCCGGATCCAGGTACAGGTCCAACGCCGCGACCGCCATCACCTTGGCAGAGTGCATCATACCCTTGTGACCGATTGACGTAGCTCCGGTGGCCACGATGCCCCAACTGTGGCCGGGGGCGCCGGTGGCCCAGCAAGCGGTGCGCAGCATGCTCAGCGGCGTGATCCAGCTTACGTCGCCGACGTCGGTCGAGCCGGTGCCGACCCAGTCCGCGTCCCACGCCGGGAAGTTGTCGCCAATCAGCGGTTCGCGCGCCAGCTGCTCCAGCCTCGGCCGCTCCTCCGGCGGGGGCTGCCAGCCAGCGAACATCTCGTCGGCGTTGCGCGCGGGGAATGCCGCGTTGACCTGCGCCGCGTACGCCTTCTCCTCGGCGGTGAACTCGATCGGCCCGACCCGTTGCATCGCCTCGTACTGCAGTTCCGCCAGGTGGGCGTTGTTGAGTACCCGCGAGCAGGCGCCGCGCACCCGCATCTCCACGGTGGTGTCGGTCATCAACGCCGCGCCGCGGGCGCAGTTGCGTACCCGTTCGGATACCTCTTCGATCTCCGCCCGTTCCAGGGCGCGCACGAAGTACCACACCTCCGCGGTGTCCGGGACCACGTTCGGCAGCTTGCCGCCGTCGGTGATCACGTAGTGGATGCGCACCTTGTCGGTGACGTGCTCGCGCAGGTAGTTGACCCCGACGTTCATCAGCTCCACCGCGTCCAGCGCCGAACGCCCCTCGTGCGGCGCCCCGCCGGCGTGCGCGGTGCGGCCGTGGAAGCGGAAGACCAGGTCGTTGACACCGACGCAGGTACCCTTGGACGCAGCGTTGACATTCGCCGGGTGAAAGTTGAACGCGGCATCCAGATCGTCGAAGGCGCCGGTCCGCGCCATGAACGCCTTGCCGCTGATCTGTTCCTCGGCCGGGCAGCCGTAGTAGCGCACGGTGCCGGCAGTGCCGGTCGCCTGTAGCCAGCGCGCCACCGCCACCGCCGCGGCCAAGCCGCCGGTACCGAGCAGGTTGTGCCCGCAGCCGTGGCCGGGACCGCCCTCCACCACCGGCTCCTGGGTCGGCTGGCGCTTCTGCGACAGCCCGGCCAGCGCATCGTACTCGCCCAGGTAGCCGATGATCGGGGCGCCGGAGCCGGCCTCGGCGCAGAATGCCGTGCTGATGCCGCCGAGATCCCAGGTGATGGCGAACCCCTCGGCGGCCAGGAAGTCCGCCTGCAGCTTGGAGGAGGCAAACTCCTCCCATGCCACCTCCGGGTTGGCCCACAACGTGTCGGCCATGTCCGTGAACCGCCCCTGGTTCCGGTCAAGCCACGCGATAACGTCCTTTTTGCTCTGCATCAGCGGCTCAGGCGTAGCTGACGCCGGTGATCTGCGGCCAGTCCGCGACCGGCGGCGGTGGTCCGTTGCCTGCGCCGGGCACGGTCTGATCGAAGTCGACCAGGGAGCCGGTCATCATGCCGGACTCGCCGGACGCAAGGAAGGCTACGGTGCGGGCGATCTCGTCCGGCTTGAGGAGGCGTCCGAACGGCTTGGATGCCTCGGCTGCCTGCAGCCAGCCGTCGCCGGCGCCGTGGTAGCGGCGCTGGATGGTGTCTTCGGCCGGGGTGTCCATGGAGCCGACGTGGATGGCGTTCACCCGGATGCGGCTGTGCATCACCGCGTTGGCGACATTCTTGGTGAGCACATCGAGGGCGCACTTGGACATGGCGTAGCTCATCAGGAACGGCGGACCGCACCGCGTTACCACGCTGGAGATGTTGACGATCGATCCGCTCACCTGCTCGCGCTGCATCAGCTTGATGGCGTCCTGCATCAGCAGCAGCGGCGCGCGCGCGTTGACCGCCATCATGCGGTCGAACTCCTCGGGGCTGGCGCTCCAGATGCTGTCGCGATCGGTGACCGCGGCGGCGTTCACCAGCACGTCCAGGGTGCCGAACCGCTCGTCGGCGGTGGCGATCAGGCGCCGGCAGTTGGCTACCTCGGCGAGGTCGCCGGGCACGTAATGCGCCTGGCAGCCGCCGGCTTCCAGGTCGGCCGCTACCGCCTCACCGCGCGCCACGTCGCGGCCGCTCAGCACGATGCCGGCAGCCCCGCGCGCCGCGAACAGGCGTGCAACCGCCTCGCCCAACCCCTGGCTGCCGCCGGTTACCACGGCATGGCAGCCGCGCAAAGAATCATCACTCATGGCATCGCTACCTTAGCCGGGCGCCGGCCCCCTCGCCTACCACGGCCACCGCATGTGCCGGCAACCAGGCGCGGCGACCGTCGGCGAGCGTGACCTGGTACCAATCGTTGCGCCGCTCTACCACCACCAGTTCAGTGCCGGCATGCAGGGCCCCGTCGAAGCTCGCTTCGTAGGCGGCTCCGTCGCCGCGCCGGGCCACGACCTCCGGCGCCACCACGACCGCGGCGGCGGTCTTTGAGTCGAGCAACTCGGCCGCCACTGAGCCGCCCATCGCGACCGCTGCAATCGCCCCCACGGCAACCGCCGCCCCGACCACCGGACGGCGCCCGTGCTGCCAGGTACGCGAGGCGCGAAGCCGCCCGCGCAACCGCCGGGCGCACGCGCTGACAGCGGCCAGGGCCGGCAGCAGCGCGAGCAGCCACAACAGATTCCACGCGGCCAGCAGCACGGCCACGCGGGCCCGCAGCGGCATCGTGAAGTGCCAGAAGAACAACAGGCGCACCACGCCGCCGGCTGCGGTGGGTTCGATCCGGTCGCGGCGCAGGGAGCGTGCGTGGCGCAGGCTTTGTTGCAGGTTGGGGTCCGCCGGGATGAATTGCTGCGCCTCGCGGTAGAACAGGATGGCGCGGCCGATATCGCCGAGGCGGAAGTAGGTGTTGCCGATGTTGTACAGCAGGTAGCCGTTGCCGCCGCCGAGCGCCGCGGCCGCCGCCTCGTAGCGCAGCAGCGCGGCGCGAAACCGCTCCGCCGCCTGCGCCGGGCGGCGCTCGCCGGCCAGCCGGTTGCCTGCGGCGAAGTGACGGTCCGCCTCCGCCAGCAGCACCGAGGGCAAGGCGGCGGGGTCCGGTGTTGCCGCCGCCTCCTGCGCCGCCGCCGGCAAGGCCGCTCCCAGGCCGCATAGCACGGCAAGCAGAACCGCCCGACACGACGCAACCCCGTGGCCACAACACCGGTCCAGAAAAGGGCTCATCGACGCAGCGCCTCCTCAACATCGGTAGCCCAGGCGCGCAGATCCGCCGCCACATCGCCGGTGGCGCCGGCGCCACCGTAGCGGGACGCTTCCAGGCCGGCGAACAGAGCGCGCAACTGGTCGACATGGAGCTCCGAAATACCGCGTTCACGGAGGAGATCGGCGACGTCGGCGAAGCCGTGCACCGGACGCCCCGCGGTGAATCGCTCGGCCAGGTAGGTGCGCAGTACGTGGTGCTGTTGCGCGGGATCGGCATGCGGCGGACCCGCGCCGGCCTCCAGCGCACGGCGCAACCGGTTCAGGGCGGTACCGCGGCTGCCGCTGTGCCGTCGGCGGCGGCCGACCGCGGTCCAGGCGGACAGTCCGGTCAGCAGCAGCGGCGCCGCCAGCAGGGCGGCGAGCCCGCCCGGCGTCGCGGCAAACGCGGCCGCGTCGAAGCGCTGCTCCCCGAGTAACAGCGCTCCGGTGTAATTGTGCGCAATGCCCTCCTCGCGGCTGGCCACCGCGGCACTCGGCACCGCTGCTTCGCCGCCGCCTTCCACGTCCAGCATGGTTACCTGGCGGGTCGGCAGCACACGGAGTGGTATCGCCTCGCTGGCCAGTTCCACGTAGCGCTCGTCGGCGGCATCGAACACCACAATTCGCACCGGCGGGATGGCGGCGGTGTCGTGACTGAGGGCGCGCACGGTGCGGCGAATCGTGGCGCGATTGAAGGTGGCCGGAGCGGCCGCAGCCGCACTGACGCGAAACGCCTCGAATCCGTCCACTCGGCTCAAGTCGAGGGGCGGCAGGCGACGCAGGTCGCCGCTGCCGGATATGGTTATCGTGAGGTCGATCGGGTCGCCTACCTTCACTTCGCGCGGCTCCGCCTCGGCACTGATGGCGAACGTGCCTACCAGGCCGGAAAAGGCTCCAGGCCGGCCCGCTTCCGGCAATGGCTTCACCTGCAGCGTAAGTTCGTTGGACGGAAGCACGAAGCGCTGCATGACCGGCTGCCGCTGGGCGCGCCCGAAAACGTCCCGCGTATTGCGAAAGCCGGCGATGCCCTCGAACACCAGGGTGGCCCGGTCAATGGCGATCGCCCCGGCCCGTTGCGGGACCAGCGTGGTGGTGAAGCTCAGGGTCCGGTAGCTGTCGCCGTCGACGCCGGCCTCGCCGCGCTGCCAGACCACTTCCTGGCCGGACACCTGAAGGCGCACCGGATCGTCCACCGTCGTGGCGGGACGGCGATGTTCGTAACTGACGCCGGTGTCCGGCGCGCCGTCGAACAGGGGGAAGCTCAACTGGTGGAACCGCTCCGGCCCGAGGCGCGGGTCCCACATCCAGCTGGTGGTGAGAACCACCGGTTGGCCGACCCAGACCTGGCGTTGATCCAGGGCCAGGTGCAGGCGATATCCGTCCGCGGTGCGCGGCTCGTTTACCTGCACGGCGATCTCCGGCGTGTACCGCTGCACGCCGCCGGCGACGACCGTCAGCGCTGGGATGGTGAGCGTGCCGGCCCGGTTGGCGGTGAGTTGGTAGGTCATCACGTAGCCGCGGCGCACCTCGCGCGTGGTGTTGCCGTTGATTACGGTCACGCTCTCGCTGTTGTTGGGGCCCGCCGCCAGCGGGCGCACGGTGAAGCCGCGCAACGAGCCGAGGTCGGGTGGTGTTACCTGATCGGTGCCGCTCACGGCGATCTGGTAGCGGAACGGGTCGCCCACGTCCACCGACCGCCGGTCGACGCCGGCCTGCACGGAGATCTCCTGAGCGCCGCCGGCCACCGCGACCACGATCAACGCCAGAATCGCCCCGATGCGGGCGCACCACGGCTCGGGTCCGCGGCTCACCGTCGCGGTTCCGACTCGCCGGCGAACCTTGCGCCAGCCCTCGCAACAACCCACCGCTACTACCAATCCCGCGCCACCGGCTCCATCTGCCGTCCGTTGCGTTCCAACATGGCGGCCAGCGCCTCTTCGGCGGCGATGATCTGCCGCGCCACGGCGTCCGCCTCCTCATCGGAGCGCGGGCCCTCGGCCGCCTGCGGCGGCGTGCCGGTGTTCTGCTGCCCCCGGTCCGGCGGCGCCTCCTGCTGCGGCTGTTGCTCCTGCGGCTGCTGCTGATCCGAACCCTGCCCGGACCCGTCCTGCTGGTCCTGTTGCTGCCGCGGCTGCTGTTGCCGTTGGTCCTGCTGTTGGTCTCCCTCGTCCTGCGCGTCGCCGCTCTCGCGAGCCGCTTGCCGGCGCAGTTCGGCGAGCAGCGCGCGCGCCCGTTCCAGGTGGTAGGCAGCCTCCTCGGAATCGCCATCCAGCCGCAGCGTTCGCTCGTAGCTCTTGATTGCCGCTTCCAGCGCCGGCATTGCAGCCGCCGGATCGGTCTGCGCGAACTGCTCCGCCTCCGCCATCCAGGTATGCCCCACCGCCAGGTGGCCGGCGGCGGCCAACCGATCGTCGCCGGCGCCGTTGATCGCCGCCTGCAGCAGGCGGCGCGAGGCGCCGTAGCTGCCGAACCGGTATGCCGCCGCTCCGGCGTTGTACCACAGGCCCGCGTTGCCGGGCCGCAGCTCGGCCGCTTGGGCGAAGGCGCCGGAGGCAGTCTCGAAATCGCCGGCACGGTAGGCGGCCATGCCGGTCCGCGCGGCGCGCTCCGGCTGGCCGAGCGCCGCCGCCCCGCCGCTGCCAACTGCCAGCCACACCGTCACCCCCAGCAGCCCGCCCCGGCCCCGCGCCGCCAAAGTGCCAGCCACACCGTCACCGCCAGCAGCCCGCCAAGGCCCGGGATGATGCAGATTCGCGGCTGCCCGCTGCAGCGGTTGGCCGGTCCGCTCATCGCGAGGAGGCCCCGCGTACCTGGCGGCCAGCCGAGCTCCGGTCAGCACGGCGCAGCAGGCCACCCAACGGCCCCACGCGCGGCCTAGGCAGGCGCAGCCGGTCCGGGACGGCGGCCGCGGCCGTGAACAGCAGCAGCGCCAGGCCGAGGAAGATCTGAAACCGCTCGTCGATCAATTCGAACGCCTCCGCCTCCAGCATCCGGCCGGGTGCGGCGGCGATCACCTCCCGGTACAAGCGCCCCAGATCCAGATTGCCGGTGGCCCAGTGCACGTAGCGCCCCGCCGGGGTGGCGCCGGCCACGGCGCGCAGCAGGTCGGCGTCCAGCGTGCTGAGCACGATTTCGCCGTCATGCTCCACGTAGGCGGCGGCGCCGGTACCGGACCGCGGTACGTCCGGGATCGGCTGACCGGCGGCGTCGTCGCCAAGTCCGATGGCCAGGATCCGCGCCCCGCTCTGGCCGAGCGCCTCGGCGGCCTCGACCGGAAAGCTGTCGTGATCGCCGCCGTCGGTGATCAACAGCACGTCCTTGAACTCGCGCACCTGATTGTCGAGCACATCGTCGTGCACCGTGCGCAGTGCGTCGCCGAGCAGCGACCCGCCGCGGCTGACGCTGGTCACCGACAGTTGCTGCACGGCCATGCGGAAGAATCCGTAGTCAAACGTGAGCGGGCTCTTCACCACCGCGCTGCCGGCGTACGCCACCAGTGCCACCCGGTCGCCGTCCAGCACCTCCACCATATCCAGGATCGCCAGCTTGGCGCGGTCCAGCCGGTTGGGCGCCAAGTCCTCGGCCAGCATGCTGCGCGAGGTATCCACCACGAACACCACGTCGCGGCCGCGGCGCTCCACGGTGGTGGGACTCGACTCCCAGCCGGGCCGCGCAACGCCGATCACCAGCAGAGCCAGCCCCGCCAGGGTGAGGGCAACCAACAGCGGTCGCACGTTGAGCGCCGTGCCGGCCACCGGGTCGGGCACGGAGCTGAACCGCCGGGCATCGCGCCGCCGGGCGCGCCCGGCCAGGACCAGCGCCGCCGCCAGCGGCAGCAGCAGCCACAGCAGCAGGAACGCCTCCGGATGCACGAAGCGCAGCGCGCCGTCCGTTGCAAAGGGCGCCATCACGGGCTCCGGCGCAACACCGTTGCGCTCAGCAGGGTGGCCGCGAACATGCACGCCGCGGCGGCCAGCGCCCAGGGCACGAAGCGCTCGCGGTAGCTCACGTAGCGCACCGACTCGATCTCGCTGCGCTCCAGGGCGTCGATCTCGCGGTACACCTCGTGCAGCGCGCGCGCGTCGCCGGCAATGCGAAACAGGCCGCCGGTGGTCTCGGCGATGGCGCGCAGGGCCGCTTCATCGATCTCGCGCCGGCCAAGCCGGAACAGCGTGGTGTTTCCCGAGGAGCGCACCGTCTCGTCCGCGGCAATGCCGATGGCGTGCACGGTAATGCCCCAGTCGCGCGCCAGTTCGGCGGCGGCGAGCGGCTCGCGGGTGCCGGTGTTGTTGATGCCGTCGGTGAGCAGCACGATCACCTTGCTCTTGATCTCGTAGGTGGCGGCGGCACCGGACGCGCGCAACTCTTCCTCGGCGGTGTGCAGGCGGGCCGCGGCCAGCGCTATGGCGTCTCCGATCGCGGTGCCGTCTTCGGCACTTCCCTTGCCGGCCAGCTCGATGCTGCGCAGAAAACCGCCAGCGGCGTCGTGGGCCAGCGTCAGCGGCAGAATGGTCTCCGCATAACGGGCAAAGGTAATGAGGCCGATCAGGTCGTGAGAACGTCCTGCCAGGCCGGAGTCGTCGCCCCGGATGAATCGCGCGAGCACTGCCTTGGCGGCCTGCAGACGGCTCGGGCTGTCCTGTCCCGGCGCCATCGGCACCCGCATGCTCGACGATCGGTCCACCACCAGTTCGATCGCCACCCCCCGGCTTACGTCCACCACTTGCTCCTGTCCCTCGCGCGGACGCGCCAACGCCACCACCAGGAGCAGCAGCGAAGCGACCTGCAACGCCAACGGCAGCCACGCCATCCGCTGCCGCCACGACGGAGCCACCGACGAAGCCAACGCGGCGGACGAGAAGGTCAGGCCGGCCTGCCGGCGCGCTGTCCAGTGGCGCAGTAACGGCAGCGCCGCCGCCACCGGCGCCAAAAGGAACGCCCAAGGTGCGTCAAACTGCAACAGCATCCCCCCTGGAGTCGTCCTCCCTGGCGTGCTCCTCCTCAGGGTTCTCCTCCACCACCAGCCGCAACGCGGTCACCAGATCGGACGCCGTGTCGATCAGGCCGCGGGCGACCGGCGCCGGGGGACGCGCGCCGGCAAACTTGACCTGATCGCAGCGCGCCAGGAACGCATGCAGGGCGCGCCGCTGCACGTCGTCCAGCCAGTCCGCGCCGGCGACGATCAGCATCAATTCCTCGGTAGTGCGTTCCGGGGCACGCACGGCAAACCGCCGCTCCAGGTAACGGCGCAGCACGTCCGCGACAGCATGGTGAAACGCCAGCGGATCGCGCTCCGGCAGGTCGCCGGCGGCCAACTCCCGCAGGGCGCCCAGGGCCGCCTCGTGAGGTGGCACGAACGCCTCGCGGGCGCGTATGCGAGCCGCCCGGCGGCGCCACCAGAACAGGGCCGCGGCAGCGGCGCCGGCCACCGCCAGACCCAGGCCGGCAAACAGGACAATCTGCGTGGCCCGCGGCGCCACCGCCACCGGATCCGGCACGGCGCGCGGCCGCGGCGCCGGCTCCGCCGCATCGATCACCGACACCACGGTTACCGGGATCGGCTCCGTGGTCAGGTTCGTGTCCGCCGCCGGCTCCGTACCGGCGCCGGGCACCCCCGCGACCGACACGTGCAGGGCGGGAACGGTATAGTCGCCGGCCAGAAACGGCTGCAACTCGAACCGCCGCAGCCAACGCACCGTGCCGTCTTCGACCAGCTCCGGCGGCGCGGTGTGCACCCGCTCCACGCGCAGCGCGCCGCCCTCCACCGCCGCCGGCGCGGGCAGCCGTACCGCGCTGCCCTCGGCGGCGTGCACCTCCACCTCCAGGGTCACCCACTGGGCGGTGGTGATGCGATCGCGGTCCAACCGAACCGCCAACGCGGCGCCGTCCGCGGCAGCCGACCCTTGCACCTGCCACTCAACCACTGCAGCCGGGTCGCCGCCGGTGGCCCCGCCCGCCCCCGCGCAACCGGACAGCAACGCCAACCATGCGCCGACCACGCAAAGCAGCCGGAGGCGATAGTCCAGCCGTGCTGGAGCGGTGCAGCGCCGGCCCACCATTACCTCCCGCCCGCGGCGCGCCGCTCGCGCGCCTTGAAGAATCGCACCAGATCGCGCGTCCACGACTGGTCGGTGTGGATCGGGATCTGGTCGACGCGCAGTCTGCGGAATTGCGCGGTGAGCGCCCCCTGCCGCTCCCGCGCGCGCCGCTCGTAATCCGCGCGCACCCGGCGGCTGGAGGTGTCGACCAGGACGCGCCGCCCGGTCTCCGCGTCC
>MKWU01003528.1_pt1 | contig 20390 bp, 22 predicted proteins | sample 809101 | NCBI WGS metagenome assembly MKWU01 (sample SAMN05860141, study PRJNA318959) | sponge metagenome | host: Aplysina aerophoba | place: Slovenia: Piran, Adriatic Sea, Gulf of Piran | collected 2013-05-07
ACCCGCGAGGCGATCGAGCGGATGGTCGGCCGGGTCGCTCATCAGGGAGTCGTCGCCCGCTACCGGCCGAGCGCGCAGACGCCGGTAACGAGCCTCGACGGGCTTCTCCGCCGAACGCCGCCACCGAGTCTGATCGTCGTGCTCGACGAGGTGCAGGACCCGCGCAACCTCGGGGCGTGCATGCGGTGCGCGGCGGGGGCCGGCGCCGACGCGGTGGTCGTCCCGAGGCGCCGGAGCGCTTCACTGACCGCGACGGCCCGCAAGGCCGCGAGCGGCGCGGCCGAAAGTCTCCCGCTGGTGTCGGTCGCGAATGTCGCGAACGCTCTGGAACACATTGCCGAGGCGGGTCTGTCGGTCATCGGGGCTGCGGCGGACGCCGGGCATACCCTGTACGACGTCGATCTCCGGGCGCCGCACGCCGTCGTGCTCGGCGGCGAGGCGCGAGGGCTGCGCCGGCTCACCCGCGAGAGGTGCGACCGGATCGTCTCGATTCCGCTCGACGGTCCGGTGGAGAGTCTGAACGTGTCGGTGGCAGCCGCCGTCTTCCTGTTCGAGGCGGTGCGCCAGCGCTCCGCCTGAACGCCACCATTGAAGGGTCGGCGGGAATTCCCTACCATCCGCCGCCGTCCGGTCGTATCCGCCGGACCGGTTCCATCCACTCCTTGCCTCATCGTGGCGGCGTGCCCGGGAGGCAGACCCGAAAGGAGCAATCGATGCGGCACTACGAAGTGGTGTTCATGGTCCATCCGGACCAGAGCGAGCAGGTCTCCGCGATGGTCGAGCGATATCGCTCGATGGTCGAGTCCGACGGCGGTTCGATTCACCGGCTCGAAGATTGGGGGCGGCGCCAGCTCGCCTATCCGATCAACAAGGTGCACAAGGCCCACTACGTCCTCATGAACGTCGAGTGCACGAATGACGCGCTCGGAGGATTGACGAGCGCCTTCAAGTTCAACGACGCGGTCATCCGCCACCTCATCATGCGGCGCGACCTGGCCCCGACCGAACCGTCCCCGCTCGCGAAGTCGAAGGAGAAGGAGGGCAGGGAGGAGCGCGGAGGCCGCGGCCGGCGGCGCGAGTCGGACGGCGACGGCGGCTCCCGAGCGCCGGAGAGACGGCCGTCCGAAACCCAGGGGGAACGACGGCCCGAATCCCCGGATCAACGACGCACCGACGCCCCGGAGGAACCGCGGTCCGAGACCCCGGAGGAGCCGCGGTCCGAGACCCCGGAGGAACCGCGGTCCGAGCCCCCGGACGCGGCCGGCGATTCGGTGGCGCCGGCCCCGGAGGCGGAGCAGGCATAGCGGTCCATCGGGAGTGCGCGCGGATTGCCCGCGCGTCTCCCCGGCCAGCAGAAGGAGAGTTGCATGGCGCGTTTCTTTCGCAGGCGGCGTTACTGCCGCTTTACCGTCGAGGGGGTGAAGGAGATCGACTACAAGGATCTCAATACCCTCAAGGCATACGTGTCGGAGACCGGGAAGATTGTTCCGAGCCGGATCACGGGGACGAGCGCGCGATACCAGCGTCAGCTCGCGCGAGCCGTCAAGCGTGCGCGGTTTCTCGCGCTGCTTCCCTATACCGACCACCATCGTTGACGCAGGGAGGGCCGCGTGCGCGGATTCCTCCGTTTCGTCACACGCAGCCGCCACCACGCGATCGGCGTATCGGCGCTGTCGCTGTTGATGCCGCCGTTCAGCTTCGTCGGGGGAGCAATCATCGGGCTGGCGACGCTGCGCTACGGAGCGGTCGAAGGCGCAGTGGTGCTGGCAGGGTCGGCCGCAGTCTTCGCCGTTGCGATGTGGGCGCTGGCGGGGTCGATCACGCCCGCGGTGGTGTTCGTGGTCGTGACCGGCTTGCCGGTCCTCGCGCTCTGCGCATTGCTCCGGACCACGGCGTCTCAGGGCGCTGTCCTGGTGACGGCGACACTGGCCACCGGGGCGGTGATCGGGATGCTGTACCTGGCGGTTCCCGATCCCGCCGAGTGGTGGCTGGACGTGTTCGCGGCGTTTCTGGCGAGCGAGACCGAGGGTGTCGATCCCCGAGGGTTCGAGCAGCTTGCCGAATTGCTCCGAGCCGTGGTGACGGGGTTGCCGATCGCGGTGATGGTGACTTCGGTATTCACCGTGTTCCTGGCGCGCTGGGCGCACGCGACGCTGGACAACCCCGGAGGGTTCGGCCACGAGTTCCGGGGCCTGCGGGTCGGACGCCGCTTCGCGGCCGGGGTCGGGGTGGTGATCGTCGTTGCGCTGTTCGTGACGCCGCGGGGCCCGGGGATCGGTCACGATCTCCTGATGCTGGTCGTTGCGGCCTGCGCGATCCAGGGCATTGCGACGATTCACGGGCTCGTGGGGTTGCGAGGCGGCGGTCGCGGCTGGCTCGTCGCCATGTACGCAAGCCTGCTCGTGGTGACTCCCGCCGCCGTGCTCGCGCTCTCGGTGGCGGGATTCTCGGACGCATGGCTCGACTATCGGACTCGATTCGATCGTTCGCAGTGAATGCAGCGCGGGGCCGAGGCTTCGCGAACCAGAACGAGGTGTGACGATGGAAGTGATCTTGCTGGAGACGGTGCAGCGGCTCGGAGGACTTGGCGACAAGGTGTCGGTCAAGGCCGGATACGCCAGGAACTACCTGATACCGAAGGGGATCGCGGTGGCGGCGACCTCGAGAAACGTGGCTGATTTCGAGGCGCGTCGCGAGGAGCTCGAGCGCCGGGAAGCGGAGGCCCTCGCGGCGGCGGGGAGTCGCGCGGACCGGCTCGACGGCGTCGAGATCACGGTGCTGCGCAAGGCGGGAGAAGGCGGTCGGCTGTTCGGCTCGGTGGGCCCGGCGGACATCGCGGAAGCGCTCGTCGAGGCTGGCCACGATGCCCAGCGCCAGGAGGTCCGGATACCCGACGGCGACGCGATCCGTCAGGTCGGGGAGTACGACGTGACCATCCATATCGGCCCGGATGTCGATGCGTCCATCCGGCTGCGAGTGGAACCTGAATCGACCGCCGGCTGAGCCCCGCCGGAGCGGGGTGCCGCAGGGCGTCCTGCGCGATACCGGAGCCGATCGGAGCGTACGCTCGATCGAGTCCGGCGAACGCCCGGCGTCGAGTCGCACGGGACGGCCCGGTCGAGCGCCGCTCCCGGCCGCTTCGAGTCGTCTTCGAGCGGCCCGTAGGCTATTCTGCCTCGACCACCTTCGCCCGGGGTGGACCAAAGCCGCCGGCCGGGGGGTGTCTCGGATATGGCCGATCCAGTGCTCGATGACGTTTCGCCGGGGCCCGGCGCCGCGGCGCTGCGCCTCCCGCCGCACTCGGTCGACGCCGAGCAGGCAGTGCTCGGCGGCGTCCTGATCGACAACGGCGCCTGGGATCGGATCGTCGACATCCTCACCGGCGCACACTTCTACCGCAGCGACCATCGCGCCGTGTTCGACGCGGTGTCGAACCTGTGCGAAGAGGGGCGGCCGTGCGACGCGGTTACCGTGGCGGAGCGGCTCGATCGGGACGGTCTCCTCGACTCGTCGGGCGGTCTCGCCTATCTCGCGGACCTCGCCCAGAACACCCCCAACGCCGCGAACATCGTCGCGTACGCGGAGATCGTCCGCGAGCGCGCGGTGCTTCGCGACCTCATACGGACCAGCACGGAGATCGCGGAGGGCGCGTTCCGTCCTCAGGGGCGGGCGGCGCACGAGCTGCTCGACGACGCCGAGCGCCGAATCCTGGAGATCGCGGAACGGGGCGGCGCGGGACGGCGCGAGTCCGTCGCCATCAAGGTCGTGCTGACCAGCGTCATGGAGCGCATCGACGAGTTGTCCCGGAGGGACACCCCGATCACCGGCGTGCCGACCGGATTCGAGAAGCTCGACCAGATGACGGCCGGCCTGCAGAGAGGCGACCTCGTCATCGTCGCGGGCCGTCCCTCGATGGGGAAGACCGCGTTCGCCATGAACATCGTCGAGGAGGCGGCGATTCGGGGCCGACTGTCCGTGGCCGTGTTCAGCATGGAAATGCCGGCCGAGCAACTGGCGATGAGGATGCTCTCGTCGCTCGGACGGATCGATCAGCAGAAGGTCCGCACCGGACGGCTCGACCCCGAGGACTGGCCGCGGCTGACCTCGCCGCTCGCGATGCTCAACGACACCGACATCTTCATCGTCGACGACTCCGCCCTGACCCCGACGGAGCTTCGCGCCCGCTGCCGCAGGCTCAAGCGAGAGCGGGGGCTCGACCTCGTCGTCGTCGACTACCTGCAGTTGATGCACGTGCCGGAAACCAGCGAGAACCGGGCGACGGAGATCTCCGAGATCTCCCGCTCGTTGAAAGCGCTTGCGAGGGAGGTGAAGGTGCCGGTGGTCGCCTGCTCGCAGCTCAACCGGAGCCTGGAGCTGCGTGGAAACAAGCGCCCGGTCATGTCGGATCTCCGGGAATCCGGCGCCATCGAGCAGGACGCCGACCTGATCCTGTTCATCTACCGGGACGAGGTCTACGACGAGGAGAGCAAGGACAAGGGCAAGGCGGAGATCATCATCGGAAAGCAGCGCAACGGCCCCATCGGCAAGGTCGATCTCGCATTTCTGGGCCGGTATGCGCGATTCGAGAACCTTTCGCCGGTCGACTATTCCGGGGACTTCCCGGGCTGAAAGCAGCGTGGAGCGGGGCGATCAGGCTCTGGGATCGAGGTATCCTTTCGCAAACAGGTAGAGAAAGATCTCCTGTGCGGCCTGCATGGGAGTGAGGTCGCTGGTGTCGATGGTGATCTCCGGGTGTTCCGGCACCTCGTAGGGATCGCTGATTCCGGTGAACTCGGGGATGATTCCCCGGCGCGCCCTGGCGTAGAGCCCTTTTCGATCCCGCGCCTCGCACACCGCGAGCGGCGTGCACACGTAAATCTCGATCATCGCACCGTAGGCCTCGACCATCTCGCGCACGTCCCGGCGCGTTCCGGCGTACGGCGCGATCGGCGCGCAGATCGCGACCCCGCGGTTCTTCGTGATCTCGCTGGCCACGAACCCGATGCGGCGCACGTTGATGTCCCGGTGCGCCTTGGAGAATCCGAGCTCGCTCGACAGATGGTGGCGCACGATGTCGCCGTCGAGGAGGGTGACCGAGCGCCTGCCCTCCTCGACGAACTTGCCGTACATGATCTTGGCCAGGGTCGACTTGCCGGAACCCGACAGTCCGGTGAAGAACAGCGTGATGCCCTGCTCGCGAGGCGCGGGGTAGACCGCGCGCAGCCGTTCGACCACTTCCGGATAGGTGAACCAGTCGGGCACCTCCTCCTCGCGCGAGATCCGGGCGGCAAGATCCGCATCGCCGAACGGTACCGTTTCCTCCTCGGGCACCCCTGCATTCCCGACCGTTACATAGCGGCGTGCCTTCGGCGAGTAACCGAGTCGGCCGGCGCGAAAGATCGAGATCCCGAGCTCACGCTCGTGCTCGCAGGCGAGATCCTGTGCGGCCCGGCTCGGATAGAGCCCCTCGGCGTCGTCGGGGACAGGCGGCGCCGGCGTCGCGTGATCGCATTCCACCATGAAGTCGGTGCATCCGTAGTTGCGCCGGATGATCGCGTGCCACAGGGCTTCGCGCGGACCGGCTCCGCGCGTCGCGAGCGGAAGCAGCGACAGGGCGGCGAGCTGCTGCGGGTAGCGTCGCAGGATCTCCTGGTAGCACTTGATGCGTGCGAAATGGGCGAGGTCGCGGTGCATGGTGACACCGGCGACGGGATGCAGGAGCAGGTGCCCTCGTACCTCCCTGGCCGCGTGCAGCGTCAGCTCCCGCTCGCGCTTGTGCATCGGTCGGCTCGTATGGAAGGCGATGACCCTTCGCCAGCCGAGTCGGTCGAAGTACCGCGCGAGCTCCCGGGGCGAGTGGCGCAACTCCTGGTGGTCGTAGTGCGTGGGGAGCCGGATGCCGCAGACGCGGCCTCCCACGTAGACGTCCCCGATCCGTTCGTGGAGGTGTCGCACGCCGGGGTGGCGCGTGGAGGCCGTTCCGTACACGCGTTGCGCCTCGGCGCGCTTGTCCGGCTCCCAGATGTCGGAAACCTCGAGGACCGCGAGGGCGAGGCCTTCCTGGTCGCGCAGCGCGACCCGGGAGCCCGTCCCGACCTTCGCCGCGAACTCCCGCCTCGCGTCGAGCACCACCGGGATGGGCCAGAGCTCGCCGCCGGGAAGTCGCATCGACTCGAGGACGTGCGAGTAGGACTCCCGATCCATGAAGCCGTCGAGGGGGGTGAAGCCGCCGTTCATCATCAGCTCCAGGTCGCAGAGCTGGCGTTGAGAGAGCGTCACCGACGGCATGTCGAGCGATTCGCTCTTCAGCGTCTCCGCTTCCGCCTCGCCGACGAGGAGGGGCTTCAGCGATGTGCGGGTCGTCTGCGCCTGCATGGTCTCTCGCGCTGCCGGTGGGCCGATGGATGCAGGGGCGGAACTTACTGGATTCCCGTCCGTGATTGCACCGGGCTCGGTCTTTCGCTCGAGCCGGGGCGGATCGGGCCGACCCGTCGCGCTCGCACGCTGCGCGTGCGATCTATACCCTCTTCATGTCCTTCCCGGCCCGCCCCCTTCCCGCGGCCGGCGTGAACTCGAGTCGACATGGCGAGACAACGCATCGTCTACGCGTGCGCGCAGTGCGGCGCGAGCACCCCGCAGTGGCGCGGACAGTGTCCCGACTGCGGTGCGTGGAATTCGCTGGACGAAGTCGCGCAGGACACAGGCGGTACGCGCTCGCGGGCGCCGAGGGCGGACCCGGGCCGGCCGGTCGCGGCATCGAGCGTGGATCTCGCTCCGGACACCCGGGTCGAGACCGGGATGTCGGAGCTCGACCGGGTGCTCGGCGGCGGGTTCGTGTCCGGTGCCGTCGTGCTCGTCGGAGGCGAACCCGGTATCGGGAAGTCGACTCTCCTGCTCCAGGTGCTGGGGAATCTGGCCGACGATGTCGCCGGCGTGCTGTACGTGACCGGAGAGGAGTCGATCCGGCAGGTCGCGCTGCGGGCGCGGCGACTCGGAGTGGCTGCCGATCGCGTTCACCTGCTTGCCGAGACGAGGGTGGAGTCGGTGCTCGAGGTCGTGGAACGGGAGTCGCCCCGGATCGTGGTCATCGACTCCATCCAGACCATGTTCACCGAGGCCTTGCAGTCCGCCCCCGGCAGCGTCGCGCAGGTGCGCGAGAGCGCGGCCCGTCTCGTGCGTCACGCGAAGGATCACTCCGTATCGGTGCTGCTGGTCGGCCACGTCACCAAGGACGGTTCGATTGCGGGTCCCCGGGTGCTGGAGCACATGGTGGACACGGTGTTGTATTTCGAGAGCGAGGCGGACCACCGGTTCCGCGTCATCCGGGCGGTCAAGAACCGCTTCGGCGCCGCGAACGAGCTCGGTCTGTTCGCGATGACCGGGAAGGGGCTGCGCGAGGTTCGCAACCCCTCCGCGATCTTCCTCGCGCGCGGGGCCGCGGACGTCGCGGGCAGCGTGGTGACGGTGGTGCGCGAGGGCACCCGGCCGTTGCTGGTCGAGATTCAGGCGCTGGTCGACGAGGCGTCCGGCCCGCCGCGGCGGCTGACGGTGGGGCTCGACCAGGGTCGGCTCAACATGCTGCTTGCGGTCCTTCACCGGCATGCGGGAGTTCCCACCCGGGGTCTCGACGTCTACGCGAACGTCGTCGGGGGGGTCCGTATCGCCGAGACGAGCGCGGACCTTGCGGTCCTCGCCGCGGTGCGCTCGATCCTCGGCAACCGGCCAGTCGAGCATGGGCTCGTGGTGTACGGCGAGGTGGGGCTGGCGGGCGAGATCCGGCCTGTCCCGGGCGGGGAGGAGCGGGTGCGCGAAGCCGCCAAGCACGGCTTTTCGAGGGCGCTGGTTCCGGCCGCCAACGTCCCGCGGCGGGCCCCTCGCGGCATCGATGTCGTCGGGGTCGAGCGCGTGGAACGCGCGCTCGACCTGATATGACGAGCCGGACCGGCTACTCGTCGCTCTGCGCCGTCGTCCTGCGCAGTGCCGGAATGATCCGCGCGGTGCGTACCGCGTTGCCCGTGGTCTGCACGATCTCGAAGGGGTAGCCGGCGATCATGAGGCTTGTGCCGGGCTCGGGGATGGATTCCAGGTACTCGATGATGAGCCCGTTCACGGTCTTGGGACCATCGGTGGGAAGCTCCCATTGCATGGCGCGATTGATCTCGCGCACGTTCGCCGAGCCGTCGACGAGGAAGGTGCCGTCGGCCTGGGGGTGCACGTCCGAGCTGTAGGCGGTCGGATCGGTGGTGAACTGCCCCACGATCTCCTCGAGCAGATCCTCGAGGGTGGCGAGCCCTTCGATCTCGCCGTACTCGTCGACGATGAGCCCGATTCGTTCGTGCGCCCGCTGAAAGTTGAGCAGTTGCACGCTCAGCGGGGTCCCGGCGGGTATGAAGTAGGGCTCCACCGCCTGCGCCTGAAGGTACTCGACCAGGCCTCCCTCCCCCGGCGGCGCGACCACGCGGCGCAAGTGGAGAATCCCCTCGATCTCGTTGACGTCTCCCCGATAGAGCGGCAGGCGCGTGTGCTGCGCATGCACGATCTGCTCGAGAATTTCGCCGGGCGGATCGTCGAGATCGATTGCGTTGATCTCCTGGCGCGGGACCATGATGTCGTCGACGGTCACCTTCTCCAGGTCCAGGATGCTCATCAGCATCTGCCGGTGGCGGCGCGGAATCAGCGCGCCCGCTTCGGCGACCACGGTGCGGAGTTCCTCGCGCGTCAGGGCATCCCGGTCGGCTCCGGCCGGCGACAGCCGGAGCAGGTGCAACACGCCGTTCGCCATCCAGTTGACGGCGACCACCAGCGGCTGGAAGACGACGAGCAGCCAGGTGAGGACGTGCGCGGCGGGGAACGCGACCCGCTCCGGGTGCAGCGCCGCGAACGTCTTCGGCGCGACCTCGGCGAAGATCAGGATCACCAGGGTAAGCAGGCCTGCCGCCAGAGCGATGCCGGCCTCCCCGAGCAGGCGCAACGCCAGCACGGTCGCCAGCGACGATGCGGCGATGTTCACGAAGTTGTTGCCGAGGAGGATCAGGCCGATGAGCCTGTCCGGACGCTCGAGAAGCCGGCTCGCGCGTCGTGCGCCTCGATGTCCGGCCCTCGCGAGATGGCGCAGCCGGTAGCGGTTGAGGGCCATCATGCCCGTCTCGGAGCCGGAAAAGCATCCCGAGAGGATGATGAGGACGACGAGGGCGCCGACCAGAACGCCTAGCGGAACATCGCTCAAACGCGGGGGTCCCTCGCGCAGTGCCGACCCGTATTACGGAGGAGCCGTCCCGGCGCTGTCAAGGGATGGATGGTGGGGGATGTGCCGGAGGACGGGGCGTCAGGCGGAGTACCAGCGCTGGTCGAGCAGCACCTCGAGGATCCAGCGGCTGCCGAAGTACGCGAGCGCCAGGACCAGGAACCCTCCGAGGCACCATCGCACCGCGGTCTGTCCCCGCCAGCCGTGGCGCCGGCGCCCCCACAGCAGGGCCCCGAAGATCGCCCAGGCGATGCACGAGAGCACCGTCTTGTGGGCCAGATGCTGGGCGAGCATGTCCTGGACGAACATGAAGCCGCTGGCGAGGCTCAGGCTCAGCAGGAAGAAGCCGACGCCGACGAGCCGGAACAGCCAGCGCTCCTGGGTGTCGAGCGAAGCCAGCGTGCGCAGTGCGCCGCCCGGCCGCCTGGTGTGGAGGCGATGTTCCTGCCACGCGAGGATGAGCGCCTGCAGCGCGGCGAGGGACAGCACCGCCCAGGTCAGGATGGAGATTGCGGCGTGGATGTGGGCGGAGGCCGCGCCGGCGGGAATCGCCTGTCCCGGCCATGCCACCGGGACGAGCGGAGCAATCGCCGCCAGCGGGAGCACGAGCGCGCCCACGACGTGGTCGATGCGCCAGATGAGCGCGATTCCGAACACCGCGGCCGTGGCCAGACCGGCCAGCGAGATCGTTGCCGGCAGATCGGGGTTCGGACCGCTCCAGAGCGCAAGCGTCGGCCAGAGCGACGCTGCATGCAGGACGACCCCGCAGCCGACGGTGACGCACGCGAACGTGTCGCGCGCCGGCCGTTCGGCCGGGGGGTGGGCCAGATACCGGGCAATCCGCAGCCCCGCCGCGAGATAGGTCACGGCTGCGAGCGCGGCGAGCAACGATGGCATGGGCGATCAGGGCCGGATCACGAACGGACGGGTCCCCATGGTGCCAACATCGAGCGGGAACGAACAGGGTCGGGCTCCGGGGTCGGGCTCCGGGGAGTCGGGAACCGGCGCCGTCGGGAATCGGCGCGGCGACCGGCACCGGCCGGCGGCGGGATACAATCGCGCGGCAGAAACGCGACACGGGAGGAGACGCGGTGTTCGAGAATCTCACCAGCCGGCTCGGCACGACCCTGAATCGGCTGCGCGGGCGTGGCCGGCTGACCGACGACAACATTCGGGAGGCGCTGCGCGAGGTCCGCACCGCGCTGCTGGAGGCGGATGTCGCGTTGCCGGTGGTGCGCGAGTTCGTCGAGCGGGTGCGCGAGCGTGCCGTGGGCCAGGACGTCCTCGCGAGCCTCACTCCGGGTCAGGCGCTGGTTCGGGTGGTCCGCGACGAGCTGACCGAGCTGATGGGCGGCAGCAGCGCCGGGCTCGCCCTCAACGTGCAGCCGCCGGCGGTGGTGCTGGTCGCCGGTCTCCAGGGCTCGGGCAAGACCACGACCGTTGCCAAGCTCGCGCGCCGGCTCATCGAGCAGACGGGCAAGACGGTGATGACGGTGAGCTGCGACGTGTACCGACCCGCCGCCATCGACCAGCTCCGCGTGCTGGCGGAGCAGGTCGGGGCCGGATTCGTCCCCAGCGCCCCCGGAGAGGACCCGACGGCGATCGCCACGGGTGCGCTCACCGAGGCGCGACGGCGCTTCGCCGACGTGCTGCTCGTCGACACCGCCGGCCGGCTCCACGTCGACGAGGCGATGATGGACGAGGTCCGGCGCATCCACTCCGCGGTCTCGCCGGTGGAGACGCTGTTCGTGGTCGACGGCATGACCGGCCAGGACGCGGCCCATGTCTCGAAGGCGTTCGACACCGCGCTGCCGCTCACCGGCGTCGTGCTGACGAAGATCGACGGCGACGCGCGCGGCGGCGCGGCGCTTTCGGTGCGCCACGTGACCGGCAAGCCGATCAAGTTCCTCGGCGTGGGCGAGAAGACCGACGCGCTGGAAGCGTTCCACCCCGATCGGATCGCGTCCCGCATCCTCGGCATGGGCGACGTGCTCGGCCTCATCGAGGAGGTCGAGCAGAAGGTCGACCGGGAGACGACCGAGAAGCTCGCGAGGAAGCTCGTGAAGGGCAGGCAGTTCGACCTCGAGGACTTCGCCGAGCAGCTCGCACAGATGCGGAGCATGGGAGGTGTCGCGAGCATGCTCGACAAGCTGCCGGGGCTCCCCGGGATGCCCGCGGCGATGCGCGACCGGGTCAACGATCGGGATTTCACTCGCATGGAGGCGATCATCTCGTCGATGACCCGGCACGAGCGCCGCTACCCCGGTGTGATCAAGGGCTCGCGCAAGCGCCGCATCGCGTCGGGCTCGGGCACGCAGGTGCAGGACGTGAACCGGCTGCTCAAGCAGTTCACCCAGATGCAGAAAATGATGAAGCGCGTGCGCAGGAAGGGCGGGATGGCCCGCATGATGCAGGGGATGCGTGGCGCCATGCCTCCCGGACTCGGCTGACGCGGGCGTTTCCGGGAGACGAGGCGATCGAGCGGACATTGCGGTCACGGCGCATCGGAGCATACACTTCGCCGCTTGTACCCGGACGCAACCGTTCGCCTGGACAGGCGGCGTGACAGGAAACCCTTCAAGCCATGGTGAAAATTCGACTCGCCCGTGCGGGCGCGAAACACAGGCCCTTCTACCACGTGGTGGTTGCGGACAGCCGCAACCGGCGCGGGGGACGGTTCATCGAGCGCGTCGGGTTCTTCAACCCGATAGCCACCGAGAACGAGGAGCGGGTTCGAATCGATACCGCAAGGGTCGAGCATTGGAAGTCCTGCGGCGCTCGCGCGAGCGACTCGGTCGCGAAGCTGCTTCGTTCCCTGTAGCGGTTCGCCGAACCGGCACCGCCGCCAGCATCCCCTGTCGGCGGTGACGGATGGCGCCGGGGCGGCAGCGGCGTGTCGTGCTCGGAACCATCACCGGTCCCTACGGCACGCGCGGCTGGGTCAGGATCCGATCGGGCACGGAGCCGCCGGAGAACATTCTCGAGTACGCGCCATGGCAGGTCGGACGGGACGGTTGCTGGTCTCCGGCCGGCGTGGCCGAAGGGCGGGCTCAGGGACGTGGTGTGGTCGCGCGGCTCGACGGCTGTCACGATCGCGATGAAGCGCTCGGCTACCGGGGATGCGAAATCGCGGTGGAACGTTCGCGGTTTCCGGACCTGGAGCCCGGCGAGTTCTACTGGACGGACCTGGTCGGGCTGCGCGTCGTTACCGCGCACGGGGTCGACCTCGGCGAGGTCGAGCGGATGCTGGAGACGGGCGCCAACGACGTGATGGTGATCCGGGGAGAGTTCGAACGGCTGGTCCCGTTCCTTCCGGGGACGGTCGTGCAGTCGGTCGATGTCGACCGTGGAGCCATCGTCGTCGATTGGCATCCGGACGACTGAGGACTTCGGGAATGAGGGTCGCGGTAGTGACGCTCTTCCCGGACATGGTGATGGCCGTCGCCCGGTACGGCGTGACGGCGCGGGCGGTGGAGCGCGGGTTGCTGGAGATCGATTGCCGGAATCCACGCGACCACGCTCGGGATCGTCATCGCCGCGTCGACGATCGGCCCTACGGCGGCGGCCCCGGCATGGTGATGATGTACGAACCGGTGAGAGCCGCGATTGCGGCGGCGCGCGACGCGGTGGGCGGCGCGAGCCGCACGGTCCATCTCTCGCCGCAGGGAAGGAGAATCGATCAGGACGACATCCGCCGTCTCGCACGGGGGGTGCCTCTGGTGATGCTCTGCGGGCGCTACGAGGGTATCGACGAACGGCTTCTCGATGCGGAGGTGGACGAGGAGCTTTCTCTGGGCGACTACGTCCTGAGCGGCGGCGAGCTGGCCGCGATGGTCGTCGTCGACGCGATGACGCGGCTGATTCCCGGTGCGTTGGGGCACGAGGAGTCGGCCGGTGCGGACTCGTTCTCGAACGGTCTGCTCGACTGTCCGCACTTCACGCGACCGGAGACGGTGGCGCAGCGGAAGGTCCCGGAGGTGCTTATTTCCGGAGACCACGGGGCGATTCGACGCTGGCGGCTGAAGCAGTCGCTGGGGCGCACCTGGGAACGCCGGCCCGATCTGCTGCGCGGCCGCGGCCTCGACCCGGAGGAGCGGGTGCTGCTGGAGGAGTACATGAGCGAATGCGCTGCGCCGGCCGTCGATTCGGCGGTGGCGGGAGACAAGGAGTGAATGAGATGAGCATCATCAGCGAGATCGAGGCCGAGCAGCTTCGAGACGTCGTTCCCGAGTTCTCGGCGGGAGACACCGTCATCGTCCGGGTGAAGGTCACGGAAGGCACTCGCGAACGGCTCCAGTCGTTCGAGGGCGTCGTTATCGCCAAGCGCAACCGCGGCCTGAACTCCTCGTTCACGGTGAGGAAGATCTCTCACGGCGAAGGGGTCGAGCGCGTGTTCCAGACGCACAGTCCGCAGATCGAGGACGTGACGGTCAAGCGGCGCGGCGCGGTGCGCAGGGCGAAGCTCTACTATCTGCGTGGTCGGTCCGGAAACGCCGCGAAGATCCGGGAGAAGATCTGACTTCCGAATCGTCCGCGACGAGGGTCGCGCCCGCGCCGGTCAGTCTGCCCGCGTGATGTCCGACGGCGCGATGCACCGGCGACCGGCGCCGTCGACAACGTACCTCCATTTTCGAGGGCTCGACGACGTTGCGGGCACGACCATGAAGACCCACCCCGAACGCGCGGTTCGCGCGGGCGGTGCACCTCGATGAGGCCACGGCCCGCAGCCCTGGCGCCGGCAAGCGATGCCGATTCCCGCAGCATCGAGGAGTTCATCGATCTGAGCTGGATGGAGCGTGGCCTCGCCACGGCCACGCTTTCGGCGTACCGCAGCGACCTCTCGCGGTTCTCGCGATGGCTCTCCGGTCGGGGGCGCGCGCTCGAGGAGGCGCGCCGGCTCGATGTCCTCGACTTTCTCGGCGAGCACGCGCACTGGCCTCCCCGCACCGTCGCCAGGCGCCTGTCGGCGCTGCGCCGCTACTACCAGCACCTGGAGCGCGAGGGGCGGATCGGCAACAACCCGTGCGACCGGGTCGATGCGCCGAGGCTCGGCCGCCCGCTGCCCGGTGTTCTCTCGGAGCAGGAGGTGGAGCGACTGCTCGCCGCTCCGGACCCCGAGACCGTGTCCGGGGTTCGGGACCGCGCCATGCTGGAGGTGCTCTACGCCACCGGACTGCGGGTATCGGAGCTCGTCGGTCTGCGCTCCGAGCAGGTGAACCTCGTCCAGGGGGTGCTGCGGGTCGTCGGGAAGGGCGACAAGGAGCGCCTCGTTCCCCTCGGCGAGCCGGCCGTGGACTGGCTGGAACGCTTCTTGCGGCAGGGGCGCGCGGTCATTCTCGGGACGAAACGGAGCTCCGCGGTGTTTCCCACTTCCCGCGGTGGCGCGATGACGCGGCAGGCGTTCTGGCACCTCGTCAAGCGGTATGCGGCGCGAGCGGGGATTTCGCAGGACATCTCGCCGCACACGTTGCGCCATGCGTTCGCCACCCACCTGCTCGATCATGGCGCGGACCTCCGCGTGGTCCAGATGCTCCTCGGGCACCGCGACATCTCCACCACACAGATCTACACCCACATTGCCCGCGAGCGGCTCAAGGTGCTTCACGCCCGCCACCATCCGCGAGGCTGACGCGCTGGCGGACCATTCCGGTGGCGGTCCGGTCGAGCCGGGAACGGGTGCGCCGAACGGGTGCGCCGAATTGATCGCGGGCGGCGCGGTGCGTATCATCCGCCGGCCGAGGCTGCGGGGCATGGCGCAGTCTGGTAGCGCACCTGCTTTGGGAGCAGGAAGTCGGGGGTTCAAATCCCTCTGCCCCGACCAGTATGGCGCCGCTTCCGGCCATCACCTCGAAACGCGCCCGTAGCTCAGCCGGATAGAGCAGCGGCCTTCTAAGCCGCGGGTCGCAGGTTCGAGTCCTGCCGGGCGCGCCAGTAGTCGACGACGAGCAATGGTGGGCGTAGCTCAGTTGGTAGAGCTCTGGATTGTGGCTCCAGCGGTCGAGGGTTCGAATCCCTTCGCTCACCCCACGAAACGGGCCGTTAGCTCAGTTGGCAGAGCAGCTGACTCTTAATCAGCGGGTCCTAGGTTCGAATCCTAGACGGCCCACCAGTAAAAACAGCAAGTTAGATGAGAATTCATTTGAATGGAAAATCTCCTACTCACCGAATACTCACCACATTGACGTGATTCGCATTGACGCCACGTGGCTTCCGTTGACGTTCGTGGACGAGATACACTCGCTTTCGGTGGCCTCGGGGTTCGGCGGAGTTGAAGCGAAGAACGGGAAGATGCCGACTACCATGTGTGGCACGAGTTGGAGTTTGGCGTCTCGCAGAGCGGCCAGCACCGCTGGAAGAGAGCAGCACTTCTGCACGCCGATGACCGCCAATATGTTCGATACCCTCAGCGCTGCCCAGCACCTCGAAGCCGCAGGCTTTGGGCGCGCGCAAGCCGAGGCGATCGCGAAGGCAGTCCGTGATGGGCGAGGAGAGCTCGCTACAATGGCGGACGTGCGCATCCTGCAGGGGGTCGTCGACATCCAGTCGGCGATTACACTCGCCACATTCGGCATCGTCGCCGCAAAGCTGCTTTGAGTGAGGGAAACCACCATGTCAAAGAGCAACCCCAGCACTCCGGTTCAGATGGCGTCGGCGAGTTCGGCTCAATACGGTCGAGCGCCCGATGGTCCCGACGAAACCGACTTTCTCCTGGGCGATCCAGAGCGTGCGCGTCGTCTGCGTCGATCTATTGATGACCTCAAGGCTGGCCGAGTCATCCGGGTGACGAGCGAAGAGCTGAGAGGCTTTGAGTGAAGGGGATTGGATTCACTCCGGACGCATGGACTCAATTCCTGGACTGGTGTGAGAACGATCCCCGGAAACTGCCGAAGCTCTTCACTCTTATCGAAGAATCCCGACGAACCCCGTACGACGGAACGGGGAGGCCCGAGAGATTGCGCAACGATCTCCGCGGCTGCGTTTCCCGCCGGATCGACAAGAAGCACCGCCTCGTGTACCGGGTAGAAGACGACGGTATCGTGATCGTGGCTTGCCGAGACCACTACCAGAATGGCTAGGTCCGTTTCGAATCCCCCTGGAAGTCAATACCTTGGTGCTCAGGGCGGGAATTTCCGGTGCAATGGTGGCGGCGTACGGGAGCGGGCTTGGGATCTGACGCGGCCGGGCGAAAACGAGTTCATTCGAACCGTTGAACCGTTGCGCGCCCTTGATTTGCAGGGTTTTCGTGTCGGTTCGAACCGTTGTCGCTGCCATCCGGCACAACGGTTTGGAAGTGCACCAAATCCCCGTTTTCAAGGAAGTTCAACGGTTCAACGGTTCGAATGCGGGGGTGCGCGAGAACGGGGGGATGGTGGCCTGCGCCCTTACAGGCCGCGCTTCGCACGTTCTTCTCCTTGGCTGAGCTCAGAGCGCCACGATCGCGACGCTGCTGGAGCGGTTCAACAACCGCCCATTCCGCAAGCTCCCAAGGTCGAGGGAGCGTCGTCTGCGTTCGCGGTCTTCGATGTCGATGACACGCTCGACCCACGGCTCCGTGAGCAGGGCGTGGTCCTGATCGACCAGGGGTCGATTTCTCACATTGCCCCGTCATCGTCGGAGAGCCGGTCGCGGACGTACGCCGGCACCGAGTTGGTCGAGCTGAACACGGTGGTCGCGGCGCGGATGGGTTGAGCCCCCACGCCCGTCGCCGACGAACGGGCGCGGTGGGGGTGGGGGCGGGCGGGGGGGGGGTGGGGGTGGGGGGGAGCGGGGGGGGATTCAGAACGTCACGTCGTCGTCGACGAAGAGCTCGAGCTGCCGGTGATGGCGCGGGCGCTCGCTCTCGCGACGTTCGTCGTAGTAGCGGCGGATCTGAGCGAAGTACTGTCCATCGAAGGCGAGGACGTTGATGAGTTCGGAGAGATGAGCGGCGGCCTCGTCGCTGATTTCGTGGTGCACGACGAGGTCACACAGGTTCACAGCCGCAGCTCCGAGACGGCGTGATCGAGGTGCACGGCGGTGACGGTGCGGGCGCCTGTCGCGGCGGCGGCGGTGAGGGCGTAGTGGGCGATGCGATTGATGCGCCGGGGCAATCCGCGCGCGCTGTGCGCCAGCGCCTCGACGGCGGGGGGTCGAACAGGGGGAGTTCGCAGCCGGCGAGCCGTAGGCGGTGGACGAGGTAGTCGGTGGCGCGCGAGCGCTCGGGGGGAAGCCCCAGCTCCCAGGCGATGGCTTTGTACATGTCGAGGACGTTGCCGGTGGTCAGGGAGACGTAGCCCACCCGATACAGGCCGGGATGCAGGGCTGAGGCGATGTGTCGGCACACGGTGGTTTTGCCCGAGCCGACTTCGCCGGTGATGAGGCCGATCCCCTTGAGCTCAATGAGGTGATGCAGCCGTGCCTCGGCCCCGCGGCGAGCGTTCGACTCGAACAGCTCGTCGGTGTGGGCCGGGGTCTCGAAGGACATCCGGGTCAGGGCGAAGTGGCGCCTCAGACAGTTCCGCTAACCCTTTCGAAACCCTTTGCGAAACCCTTTGCGAAACCTTTTCGAAACCCTTTCGGGGTCTCGAAGGGCATCCGGGTCAGGGCTGCGACGGCGGGGTGTCGCACCGGAGCTGCCACGACGGCCGGTCGCGTTTGACGGCGGTATTGGCGTAGGCGTCGAGGCGGGTGGCGGCGCCTGCGGGCTTGGCGTGGTGGACGACCTCGAGGGGGCGCGCAGGCGGTGCGTCGGGGGCCGAGAAGATCGGGCCGCACACCGCCGACCGGCGAGGCGAGCCAGAGTACCGGAACCAACGGCCGGTTTCCGACCGTGGGTTCCAGGCGAGCGACGAGCCTCTGCGGCTTCATGTCGGGCGCCCCTCCCTGTGGTCGGGGAGGATGGTCGGGCGGTGTCAGCGAACCAAGGGGATTCCGCAGGCCATGCCTCGCGACGAGGAGGCGGATGCCTGCGCAGATGCATCGTAGAACGAGGGTGCGGGGGGAGGAAAGGGAGGCAATTGGCTCGGGCATCGGCAACGCGAGGAATGCTCGTTGTCCGAGGACACCGGGGCGCAAAACACCCTCCACCCGTGTGCAGTGTGGAGGACCTCGGGACCCTGGGGGGCGGCGAAATGGGCACCTCCAAGTGTGTGTGGGAGGTGTGATTTGGGGCGGTGAGGTTGTGTGCCCGATACCTCGGAAATTTCGGACACTGGGAGCGCGTGATGAGATGGCGAATCGGTGGCGGCAAGAGGAAGGCGCAAAGCCCTTTTTGCCCAGGCGTCAGTGAGTTGGCTCGGCCGGGGGTCTAGGGCCGGTTCCGTGCCTGGCGCCCGACCACCTCTATGGTATGTACTCGTGTCACGACATCCGCGCGGTTCTTGATCAGATCTCCCGAAATCGCAACGGAGGCCGAAAAATCGGGGCGGCCGAAAAATTTCGGGGCGGCGTTTTTCCCGGGGTGTCCTTCCCCGGGGCCTCGCGCGCGTACGCGCGAGGCTGGCTCTGGCCTCGCGTGCGCGCGCGCGAGACTGGGGTCTTCCCGGGGGTACGATCACGCCGCCGAGAGGCGGTTCCGAGGTGTGAATCTGCACTGTCGGAACCGCGGATTTGTAACCACCAGCGGCGTGATTTTCCCTGCCTCGGCCCGATCTACCCGAAGGGTTCCAATCTACCCGAGGGGCGCACGCTCCGGTGGAGTCGCGTGCGCCCCCACGGCGCCGACAGCCGAACAGAGCCTCCCGCCCGGTATGTGCGCGACGAGCCTCCCTGGTGCGGCGATGAGGCGTCGGCGGTCTGATTCCGGTTCCCTGCCGACGGCAGAGCGTACCATCCCAAGGCGCATCTGGCCGGCTTCACCGGCTGGACGCACGCAGACGGCAACGCCGGATTCGAGCGGCTCACCGGCGCCGACATCTCTTGCCTGGAACGCCGCACCGGCACACGTTGGGTGTGGCGCGGAAGTGGGCAGGGTCGCGTGGGGCAAATTCGCCTCGGTGCCAACGGAACGAAGCGCAGGAGCTCCGCATCGTCGCCGTGAGCTACGCGGCCCCATGTCGAGCGCCGAGCCCGGGACTTCCCATCCAGCCCGCCCTGCCGAACACGGTCGACCGTGCGGGCGGCGAGAACGCTCCGTGCGCGGCCATCCGTCGGGCCAGTGCAGGGGGAATTCGGCGCTAACGCTTGGCATCGGTTGCGTCCCCTTCGTCCGGCCGGTTCTCCGAGTCCGGGGTTGCGTTCCTCAGCTTCTTGAGCAGGTCCCTGACAATGGGAACGGCCTTTTCGAGCTTCTCGTGGGGGTCCTCAGTGATCGGCGGCTTCCGATCCGCGATGCCGTGGCGGACCAGCAGGAGCATCTTGAGCAACCCGGAATCCCCTCCCTGGAACTCCCCGGTCTTCGGATTCAAGGTTCCCCGGGCCTTCACGACCGCGGCTTCGTAGATGATCTCGTCCTCTTCGTCCACGGCATGCGCGGCCGCGGTCATCGCGGGGAACTGAGCGATCCACGTGTCGAGCATGCTTTCCGTGATGCCGAACCGCTTGGCGATCGAGGCCCGCGACTTGTTGACCGCGAGCGCACGCTTCAGCCGGAATGGGTGTCGACTCTCGTCGTACTGGACTTCCGGGGTTCGGCGGTAATGCTGGGCCGTGATGCCCTGGCCGCACAGCGGGCAGTTGTGCGCGTGGCCGGACTCCGGCGTCACGAGCACGCCCGGCGGGCCCGCGGCCTCCTTTTCGGCCTTCTTGCGCTCCCGGTCGGCATGCACGCGAGCGTTCTGCCGGATGCGGTAGCACTTCACGCACAGCCCCAATATGGGGTAGTGCATGGGCTCGGGGCAGTCCTTCCCCTCGGGGAAGCCCCGGCACTTGGCGGCTTTGACGGTTTCGCTCATGGGGATGTCACCTCCTCGATTGGGTCCGGGAACCAAAACGGACGGTCGCGCTCCGCGTCTTCCACGATGCGCGGCGCGGGACGCCGCAACGCCATCTCGGATCGCGCCGGGGGCTTCACTGTGTCGTCTCGAATGAGCCTCGCGCCCCTGTCGCTGACCGCCCTAATGGAGCCACCCATGTCCGGGTTAATGGAGCCACTCACGGGTGCTGATCTGGGGTCTCGGACAGGGTGATTATTTCGTGGGTATTCCTCCTGTGGCAACGGTTGATTTTC
>MKWU01003530.1_pt1 | contig 20383 bp, 10 predicted proteins | sample 809101 | NCBI WGS metagenome assembly MKWU01 (sample SAMN05860141, study PRJNA318959) | sponge metagenome | host: Aplysina aerophoba | place: Slovenia: Piran, Adriatic Sea, Gulf of Piran | collected 2013-05-07
CCCCTCAGCGAGATCAGCGTCGGCGGGCGAGGGGCTTGCGCGCTCACGCCGGCGGGGGAGGCCGCCTGCTGGGGCGAGAACGACCACGGCCAGCTCGACGCGCCTCCGGGCCCCTTCGCGGCGATCAGCAAGGCGCCGGCGTACGCCTGCGCGCTGACCGCGGACGGCGAGGTCGCCTGCTGGGGCGATCACCTCAGCAGGGCGCCGCCGGGGCCCTACGTGGCGATCACCACCACGCAGAGTCACGCCTGCGCGCTGACCGCGGACGGCGAGGCGCGGTGCTGGTACTGGAGCGGAGAGGCGGACCCTCCACCCGGCCGCTACACCGCGATCAGCGTTGGGTGGTCCCACAGCTGCGCCCTGACCGAGGCCGGCGAGGCGGTCTGCTGGGGCAGGAACGACGCGGGCGAATCGGTCCCACCCGCCGGACGCTACACCGCGATCAGCGCCGGCCCGCGGGGCACGTGTGCCATCGATGGGACAGGCGAGGCGACGTGCTGGGGTCGTGGCTGGGGCCGGACCGCGCGCGACCCGACAGAAATCCCCCCCGGACCGCTGTCGCAGATCGCCGTGGGGTGGCACGAAGCCTGCGCCCTGACCGACGCGGGAGAGGCGACGTGCTGGGACCGCTGGTCGTGGGGCGAAATCACAACGCTGCCCGGGCGCTACGCGGCGATCAGCATCAGCCCGGGGCGCAGGTGCGCGCTGACCGACGCCGGGGACGTGAGGTGCTGGGGGGCAACCGGGTACCGGGCGGGATTGCTGATCGGCCCCTGAGCGAGGGCTGTCTCCCGGGGCGGACTGCACGCTCGCACCCCGGCACGGAGGAGGGCCAGCGCAGGCGATGCGCACGCGGTCGTCGCACCCCCGACCGCGCCGGCCCGGCGAACGCGTTGCCGGTCACGGCCCGGTGTCAGGCGGCGAACCGGGGCCGGCGGTACCGGCGCGGGAACCGGCGTCGGCTCCAGTGCCGGCGTAGGAGCGGGGGTCGGCAGCGGAGTCGGAGCGGGAGTCGGGGCCGGGTGCGCGCTCAGACCCGCCCGAGCAGGCGGCAGAGCGAACGAAGGCGAGCACGGCAACGAGGAGACGCATGCCGTGCGGGCCGCCAGTCGCCGGGCTGCGAGCGGCAGCAAGCCCTTCTCGGGCCGCCGAACCTTTCATCCGGGGAGGGGCGATCAATCGCCTGAGGGGATCTTCCGGGCAAATGTATCGCCCCTCTTTACCGAACATTAGTGTTGGGTCGGCTGTATGTACAATTCTGATGTATAAGTCGACTTCTTGGCCATATCTGTAAGTCAACAGGTTCGCCGCAAATCAAGCACCGGTGTGTACAAACACAATCTAGTCAAGATCGCCGCGCGTCGATAGCATTCGTGATGCCGCCTTTGCGTACGACAACAGCGGCGCAGAAGGGAGGCCGCCGATGCCGGGTCCGGCGTCGTGCTGCCGAAGCCCGAGGGGGCGACCGAGTTTCGCGTCGCGCTCGCCGAGTGGACGGTCGAGCCCGCCGCGGAGTCGGTGGAGGCCGGCCAGATCCACGTCCTGGTCGGCAACCTCGGGCCCGTGGACCTGTACCGGCTAGGCAAGCCAGAGGGAGTGGGCAGCCATGCCGGAGCGGGTCGAGGTGGGGCCGAGCAGCTGAGGCTGTCCCCCGTCTCCAGCCAAAGGGCATCAGCAAGTTCGCATTGCAAGAGCAGACAAGAAGGTCATGCACATGGTACGGAAGCGATACGGGACCGCTGTTGCGGTCGCCTTGATCGCCGGGGCGTTCGCACTCTTTCTTAATGCAGCCGGGGCGGGCGCAGCACAGGAAACCTTCACGAGCCAGTGTCCGGGCGGCACGGTTGAGGTGTGGCCCACCTACACCGGGCCGGGTCAAGACAGCTACGTCCAAGGCCGAGGGTCGGTCACCGTGGACTTCTCCTTCCCGCCGTCCGATGCTGGCCGAACCGTGGTCGTGACCCTGGTGGCGATCTCAACCGGACCAGGCTGCACAGCGGTGGAAGTCCGCACGAGGACAGAACTTACCACTGTCGACGGAACCCCTCCGACACCCCCTTCTCGCAGCTTCAATTTGCCCGACGGCACCGCCTCCTTCGGAACCTATGACTCGTTTGGCGACTTCTTTTTTAGCCCGTCAGGCGTCTCGGCGAAGCGCCCCTCTGGCGACGGGCTCGTGTTCACGACTAGCGACGGCGACACGCTTGTGGGCGGGCCGGACCAGGCGGTGGAACTGGTGACCCCGGAGGGCATGACCTGTCACAACGGCCGCTACTACTACGGCATCGACGCAACGAGTGGCGACACCTGGATCTCCGGCTGCGTCACCGCAGACCTGGCAGCCTCATATGGCTGGGACGAAGCCAACTCGTCGGTCAGCCACCCCGATCCGGCCGATGCCGCGGCGCTCGGTTCCGGACTATCGGGCTGGAGGTATGAGCGTTGGAGCGGTAGACAGAAAATCAGCCACACCGGGTGCGGCCTTTCACGGCACAGCCTGGGAGCGGAGTGGCGGGAGTTTGCCTGCACCGTGCCCTGATCAGGATGCGTCCGTGGTCCCGCGAATCATCTGTCCGGGGCGGCAGGGGTCGCAGCTCTTCGGGGGCGGGCCAGAGCAGAGGGCCCGCCCCCCGAGACCCTCCAGGTTCAACGGACAAACCTGCAGAGGTTCTGTGAACGCAATGGCTGCGTCGTCGCCCGCGAACACGTCAACGAAGCCGGGAGCGGACGGCCAGCCAATCGGCCGCGGCTCCGGCTGATGCTCGACGAAGCCGGTCGTGGCGACGCCCCGTTCAGCGAGATCCTGGTCGGGAAGCTCTCGCGCTTTACCCGTAAGCGTGAGCACGCCGTCGCCTTCAGATCGATGCTTCCCCGTCGCGGGATCCGCATCACCTTCCTCGTATGCTTCCCTGTGGCTGTGGCTGTGCTTGGGTCATCTGTGTTGCTTGCATTCCAGCAGGCACCGGCGGAAGCGCAGGGAGCACGTCACCGAGTCGAGGGTGTGCTGAGCAATAGCAACGGCGAACCGATCGCGGGTGAGCGCATCGTTCTGGTAGGCGTCGAAGAATCGCTCAGGCAGGGCGGCGTCGACACGAGTGCCCCCGACGGAAGATTCGCCGTCGAAGTTCCGGACGGCGCTTACCACGTGCGGACCGCCACGAGGCTCGGCAATCAATGCACCGTGTCCGGCTACGACAACCCCGACTCAGACTGGCAGGCGATCGTCGAAGTTCGGGGCGAGCACGTCCCCGGGATCCTCGTGACTGTCGCTGGTGAGCCAAGCGCCGTACCAGCGCTGGTCAGCTGCGCATTTGCGCTCGAGGAATTGGGCCAGATTCGGGGAACCGTGACCGACGCTCAGGGCGAACCAGTCCCCGGGGTCCTGGTCGCCGCCGGTCGCTACGCGGACCCCGGTAGCGCATCGGTGCTCGCCGATGGGTATGACAGCGACTGGAGCGAAGCCGACGGCGCCTTCCATCTCAGACTGCAGCCGGGCGCCTACCAATTGCATGTACGCTCCGCCGCCGCTCAGTCGTGCAGTGTCTCCGGCCAGGGCGACCCTGCCGCTCGTGGTCGCGCCGTCTTCGATACCGCCGGCGGCGACCTCGACGGGCTACGCATCGTCGTGTCCGGAACAGCGAGCGCCAGTCCCGTCTGGGCCGCTTGCAGTTTCGCCTACAGCGTCACGAACGAACTCCGGCCGGGCCGGAATCTGGTCGGCTGGCTCGGAGCCGAGACGGGGATCGAAACGCTCTTCGAGGAGGTCCCGGGCCTCAGGCTCGCGTACGCCTGGGCTCCCGACCAACAGCGGTTCACGCGGGCCCTTCTCCTGGGCGGCAGGATCGTTGGCGAGCTCAAGCGGCTCACCCCCGGGATGGGTCTCTGGCTCTATCTGCAGGGAACGGAAAACGTCGCCTGGTCGCGAGACGCGGTGGACGAGGGACTGCTGCGCAGGAAGGTCTTGCGCCCCGGATGGAATCTGGTGACCTGGATGGGCCTGGACGAGATTCCCCTGGCCGCGGCCGTCGGCGACCTGGGCAGCACTAACATCGCGGCTGCAGGCTGGGACCGCAAAACCCAGCGGTACGTCCGGCTGGCCGACGGCGAACCCGAATCCGCTGACAGCCCCATCGTCAGACGAGGCGAGGTCTTCTGGGTCTATAGCTCCAGCTGGCGCCAGTGGTGGCAGCATGGAGACTCGAGCGATCTCGTCTTCCTGGGCGATGTCCCGCCTGCTCGGCAAACGCAGATCCGGGAGTTGATCGAGGACACCGAGTCCTACTTCGAGGCCAGGTTCGGATTGGTCGCCCCGCACATCACAACCTACATCGCGGCATCGCGGGCCGATCTCGCAGCCTCGTTTCTGGACGCGACCGGGGCCCCGGTCCCGGCGACCGCTTGCGCAGCGAGAGGAAGGAACTTCATCCTGCTGTACTGCCAGGGAGATCTGACGTCGATCTTTCCGCAAGAGTACTTCCATGTTCTGCAGTCGGACTTGACCGCGAGCGTCGAGTCTGCCGACCTCAGCGGCGCGCGCTGGCTGCTCGACGGAACGGCGGCCCATGCCGCAGCCCGCTACCGGGACGCACGGGCGATTGAGTCCTATGACGCGTACTTGGCTTCGGTTATCGATGTCGCCAAGACGCAGAGCTTGCCATTGACGGACAGCGGTGCCACCGCCTTGAGCCGGCTGGCCGTCGACTTGCTCATACAGCGAGGCGGCGACGAATCGTTCGTTGAAGTGTGGCGCCAAGTCGGGTCAGCAGCGGACTGGCGGGATGCATTTCAACACGTGTTCGGTCTACCGCTCGAAGAGTTTCTTGAGCTGTTCGAAGCCCACCGTGCCGAAGTCGCCCCCAATTCTCCCTAGCGACACCGGAACAACTGCACCAAGCACAGGCCCTGGGCCGCTGCCGGCGCGGGTCCGCCGCCTGCGCCCATCGACAGTACTCACCCCTTGTCAGTGGGATCGTCGAGTCCGCCTGCTAACGCCTTGCCCTCGGTCTGAGCTGCTTCGATCTCGGGTAGCCGGCATTGGGCCCAGGGCCCCATAGACCACCAAGTCGCCAAATCAGTCAGCGTCTATATGCCATTGCGCCAGGGTCTATGTGCCACTTCGCCAGGGTCATTGAGCCACCCCGGGAGCGCGCCGGTTCCGGACTCCCTGGCAGAAGTGACCTACCGCGTTGACCGCTGCATCGGTTGACCGCGGACTGCTGTACGGTACCGCCTCGTCTCACTCTCTTCGGGCCACCGCTGCGGCGATGCCAGCGCACCGGAGAGGTCAGCGAGGGAGCACATGGACCACATCTACGTGAGATCCGCCGGGAGAATCGAGCGGGTCAAGGAGCAGGCCTTCGACAGCGAGCACGAGGAAGCACTCCAGCAGCTCATCGCGGAGCACCCCGATCTCCTGAGTGGGGACCAGATCTCTCCCGAGAGTCCGCGTCGCTGGATCCTGATCGCCCGGGAACAGGGCATCGCCGAGGCAGCAGGCGCCGCGGATCGCTGGGCGGTCGACCACCTCCTGATCGACCAGGACGCGCGCCCGACGCTCGTCGAGGTCAAGCTGCGGAGAAACCCCGAGAGCAGGCGCACGGTCGTCGGTCAGATGCTCGAGTACGCCGCTCATGCCCGGCGCAGCTGGGACGCCGACGACCTGCGCGGCGCGTTTGAGGCACAGCCGGACTGGGAGGGGCGGCTCCGGGCGCTGCTGGAGACCGACGGCGCGCCCGACGCCGACGCGTTCTGGAGAAGCGTCAAGACCAACCTCCGCGCAGCGAACCTGCGCCTCCTCTTCGTCGCTGACGAGATAGCCGAGCCGCTGGCGCAGGTCGTCGAGTTTCTCAACGAGCAGATGCGCGACGTCGACGTCCTCGCCGTGGAGATCAAGCGCTACGTCGGGGAGGGTCGCGAGACCTTCGTGCCCCGGGTCATCGGGCGCTCGGTCAAGCCACGCGGCTCGCGCAGCAGCCCGACCCTGGACGGGATCGTCGCCCGCTTCCCCGAGGGGCCCGTCCGCGACGCGGCCACCCTTCTGATCGCCCGTGCCCGTGACGCCGGCGCCACCATTGAGGCCGGATCGCGCGGTCTCAGCATCCGCGGCAGCTGCGAGCTCTGGCATCAGCCCGTCACCGTGGCCTGGCTCTACCCCTCCGGCGCCGGCTGGATGCGCACCCGGCACTTCTCCTTCGGCGCGGGCATCTTCAGCGGCTACGAACCGCCGCCACCGGAGGAGCTGAGCGCCGCGCTCCGCGCGTACGCCAACGAGTTCGCGGACGCTCCCTACGCGCACGACGCGTCGAGCAAGGGCGTCATCGCCTGGTGTGTCGAGCCCGAGGATGCCGTGACGCACATCGACGTGCTGACCGATCGCCTGACCCGCGTGCTCGCCGAACTCGGGGCGGTGAGCACGCACGGCGGGGCCGCGGGGCCGGTCCGGCATGGCGAATAGGCTCCCCATCGAGCAGCCCTTCGCCCTGGCCGTGACGCTGGAGATGGGCCAGGCCTTCCGGTGGCGGCGAGTCGGCGACGAGCATGGTCGCGATCGGGACTGGGGAGACCCGCCCGAGCGCTGGCGCAGCGGCGGCGGCTGGTACTCGGGCGTCCTCGGCCCGCACCTCGTTCACATTCGGCAGGTACCCGGCGGCGTCGAGTACCGCGTCGGCGGTGACGACGGGGAGCGGGAGGACATCGACCTCGGCCAGCGCCTCCGTGACTACTTCCGGCTGGACGACGACATCGACGCCATCTACGCCGAGCTGAGCCACGAGCCGGCCGTGGCTCGGGCCATCGAGCGCCACCGGGGGCTCCGGCTATTGCGGCAGGACCCGTGGGAATGCCTCGTCTCCTACATGTGCTCGCAGACGCGGAGCATCCGCGGCACCAGGGGCAGCGTCGGAGCGATCGCGGAGCTGAGCCGCCGGACGGTGAGGCTGGGCGGCGACGTGCGCTGCGTGTTCCCGACGGCGCGGATGGTGGCAGACCCGGAGTGCGGCATGACGGGGTTGAAGCTGGGCCTGGGGAAGGCACGCAACATCTTCGCGATCGCCCGGGAGCTCGACTGCGACCCGCTGGCCCTGGATCGGATGGCAGACCCGTCGGCGGCCTTGCCGGATGCGGTGCGCCTGCTGGATCGGTATCCGGGCGTGGGACCCAAGATCGCGGGCTGCGTCGCGCTGATGTCGCTGAACAGGCTCGATGCGTTCCCGGTGGACAGATGGGTGCAGCGGGCTCTCAGGGAGTGCGACCTGTCGGCGATGCCCCGGGGGAGCAGCCGGCTCGGGCTGCCGGAGAAGATCAGCCGCTCCGGAACCATGACGCCAGCCCAGCAGTACGTCGTGGCTGCGTGGGCGCGCGAGCACTTTGGCCGCTACGCAGGCTACGCCGGCCAGTACCTGTTCCACGACGTGGAGACACACAAGGAGCGCGCTCGCCGCGCGGGCGGCTGCCCCATCTGCGGGGGCAATGGATCGGCCACGCCATAGCCGATGACTGGCGGCCGTCTCCATGCCGGCCGGCACGCGCGAGGTTGACGTCCCGGAGCCGTTCCCGCATCTCCTCGCCACACAACGGCCCGCCGGAATGGCGAGCCACTGGGCTCCCAAGACACGTGCAGGGGAGCGGTCCTCGAGACGCAGCGCCGAACATGGGGCGGCGAATGGTCGCGACCACGCCTCTCGGGCCTGCCACGCCTCTCGGGCCCGCCACGCCGCGTAGCCGCCACCGGCCGCGTGAGGCGGCTCCGCGCCGAACCAGGTCCGGTGAGAACCCCGACCCGAATGGCGCCGCATCGCCGACGAGGGACGAGGAGCCTCGCGCACCCGAAGCGCCGAGCAATGGGCGCTCGCTCCGCCACGGCCGGGACGGGCCCGACGATGGCGCACGAGCCCGGTCAGTTCAGCCGCCCACCCGGGAGTGCTGCCGACCTCATGCGGCGGCACCGCCGGCGCCATGCTCCCTCTCTGCTCGTCGCGTCCCGGGTTCGACGCCGAGCGAAGGGACGGCCATGCTGGCGGGAGTTGCCGCGTGCGGGAGGGGATCGACGTGGACGAGCACCAGCGGGGCGACGCCGTGATCGTCGTGGAGTCGCCGGAGCCGAACCTCCTCATTCGCGCGCTCTGGTTCGTCGTGCTGGGCTGGTGGCTGTCGCTGCTCGCCACCCTCGGCGCGATCCTGCTGCAGCTCACGATCATCGGGATCCCGGCCGCCGTCTGGGTCATCAATCGCATCCCCCAGGTCACGACCCTCAAGTCCTCACGCAAGCTCCAGGTCGTCGAGGGAACCGACGTGGCGCGGGTCGGATTCTCCGATCATCGTCAGGTCCGCTGGTGGATCCGAGCCCTCTACTACGTGCTCGTCGGGTGGTGGGCGGTGTCGCTCTGGCTGCTCGCGGCGTGGGTCGTGGGCATCACGATTCTCCTGCTCCCGCTGGCGTTCTGGATGTACGGAGCAACCGGCACGATCCAGACGCTTCGCCGCTAGGGTCGCGCCGACCAGGTGTGCTGACGGGGAGGGCGTTCCTCCCGCCGGCTCGGAGCCGCGCGGCGGCGCAGGAATTCGCTAACGGGGTACCTGATGGTCGGCGAGGCAACGACCCTCAGCACCCCTCACCACGAATCCCACCACGACGGTCGCGGGCGTCCGACTCGTCACTGCTAGTCTCCTCGGCGGATCACCGATGGGGAGGCAAGAACCAGGTCCTCATTGGAGCAAGCTATGTGAGAGCCAAGGTAGGATCCGAGGCGGCGGCGCCAGTCCTCCACCTGGGCTTCAATGTCACGACCGGCCTCCGCCTGCGCCTCAACCTCGAAGACCTGCCCGACGCTCTCCACCGTGTCCAGGTGGAACTTGACGTTCTCCTTGGACCACAGCTCTCGTTGCTTGCGGACCGTGACTCGATTGCCCAATGCCACATCTAGTACCTCTGTGACCCGAGTGTCATGTATTTCCCAGAGGTCGACGCGGCTGATCCGAGTATCGTCTTCTTGACGGTCGCAGTAGAAAATGAGCTGCCTCTGCCCGTCTGCGACACGAAGCTTCAGTCGGCGCGTTCCCTCCTCATCGCGGGCAGCGGGCAGGTTGTAGTAGCGGTCCACTTGCTCCTTGACCTCGATCAGGGTCGCCCCACCATCGCGGAGTAGTTGCCGTACGGGCTCGAAGTCGGGGCAGTATGCCTTGATCTCCCGGTTCACATGCCCACTCATCTGCGCTACCTCCCGCAGTCAGCCTCGGAGCGGCCTTCCCTGATTCCGTTCGGTTCGGGCCTCCAACATCGGCAGCGGACACCGGCTGCCGTCGCGGCCGACGCGCCACTCCCAGCCGCCCCAAAGGCAGCAGCCGCGCATCCGCCAGATGTCGCCGACGGCGACATCTCCCACGGAGCGCACCACGTCGGGGTCGGCCCGGAAGAGCCGTTCCAACCGGTTACGTCCGGCGGTGTCGGCCTCCATGAGCAGATCCGCAGCTGGCCCGCCGGCCCGGGTCGCCCAGCCCGTGAATGTGGGCCCGCGGGGCCGCGTCCACTGCTGCGGCGGGGGAGGCGATCAGTGGTGTGCGGGAATCTCCCCGGCAAATGTATCGCCTCTTTCCACCGAATACTAGGTCGGCAGTATGTACACTACGAACATATAAATCGACGCGCTTACCATACCTTTCAGTCAATAGATTCACCACGAATCAAGCGCCGGTGTGTACAAACAAAATCTAGTCGGATTCGCCGCGCGCCGATAGCATTCCTGACGCCGCCTTGCGTACGACAACAGTGGCACAACAAGGGCCATGCAACCGCTGCCAGCGTCGGACGAGAAGGGAATGGTCGCCCGTGGTCCCGGGGGACATCGGGGAGCGCCGGACATGGCGTTGGCGCTTGCTCACCTGGCGGTTTCCGCGCCAGCGGACGCCCAGGAAGACATGCCCGGCGGCTCGGGCTCAGGGTTTCGCGACGCCGCCACTCACCTCAGGCCGGGCACGATGCGGGCGCTCCGCGTGTGCCTCGCGCTCGCCTGCCTCGTCCTCGGACTGACCACGCTGGCCGAGAGCGCGAGTGCAGGGGCCCAGCCCGGCACCTGGACCGCCGCAACCACCGGCGCCTCCGCGGCGCGCGGCCCGGTGGTGGTGCATGGGCTGCCCGTGCGTGCGCACGACACCGACGAGGATCCACACAAGGTGATCACCGAACCGCCCCACGCCCCCACCGGCCTGACGGCCGAGCCGGGAAGGGTGGAGGGCGAGGTGAAGCTGAGCTGGGACACACCCCCTCCCGACATCGAGATCGATCACCACGACTACCGTTACCGCACCTCAGGACCCTGGAGTGGCTGGATCACGATTCCGGCCACCGGTACCTCTTCCAACCACTTTGGCTATGTGAACGGCCTGAGTGCCGGCGTGGCGCACACCTTCCAGGTGCGAGCGATCGGCGCGGACGATGACCCGAGCCTGCCGTCAGCGACTGCTACCGCGACCCCGCTCGGCGCGGCACAGGTGGGGGTGCGAGCCAACGTGGCGCAGCTCGCGGTGACACTGGAACTCTCACCATCCTCGATCGCTGAGGGTGGCGGTGTCAGCACGGTGACGGCGCGTCTGGACTCCGTTTCGTCGACGCTGCTCACGGTCACCGTGTCGGCGGAGCCAGTAACCCCCGCAATAGCAGCGGACTTCACGCTGAGTGCGAACCTGACGCTGACAATCGCAGCCGGGCAGTTGACGAGCACAGGCAGCGTCACCATCAGTGCCAATGACAACACCGAGGAGGGGCCCGACAAGGCCGTGACGGTGTCCGGAACAGTGGCCGGGGGGACGAACGTCACTGGTCCAACCGACGTAACGCTGACGATCACCGACGACGATGAACCGACAGCGACCGTCTGCACCGACGGACTCGCGGGTGACTACCCCTGCCGCGACGTCGACCTGATGTCGAGTCTGCGCCTGAACGAGATCGGCGGCGGCAGAGGGAACGACATCTGGGGCTGGCACGATTCCTCGACCGGCAAGGAATACGCGATCATGGGTCGGACCAGCGGCACGGCGTTCGTGGACGTGAGCGACCCGCTCAGGCCGATCTATCTCGGCGACCTTCGACGACACAGCCGGAATTCTCAATGGCGGGACATCAAGGTCTATCGGGACCATGCCTTCATCGTCTCGGAGGGATACCGCAGTGGCATGCAGGTATTTGACCTGAGGCAATTGCGAACAGTGTCTTCACCTCCCGTCGCGTTCTCTGCAACCGCACATTATTCCGGGTTTGCCAGGGCGCACAATATCGCAATCAATGAGGCGAGCGGATTTGCGTACGCCGTAGGTACGAATACGTGCAGTGGCGGCTTGCACATGATCAACATTCAGAATCCGGCGAATCCAACCTCGGCTGGTTGTTTCAGCAGCGATGGATATACCCATGATGCACAGTGCGTAAATTACATGGGACCCGACCCCGATCACGTGGGTGCAGAAATCTGCTTCAACTCAAACCTGGATACGTTGACCATCGTCGACGTGACGAACAAGGCAGCGCCTGCAATGCTTGGCCGCGAGGGATATCCGAACCGGAGGTACGCACACCAGGGCTGGCTGACGGAGGACCACGCCTACTTCCTGCTTGGCGACGAACTGGATGAGCAGAGGGTGAGCAGCGTCACGGGTACTACTACCTACCTGTGGGATGTGAGCGATCTTGACAGCCCGACCTTCATCGGTACTCACGTCTCAACAGAGAGCGCGATCGACCACAACCAGTACGTCTCAGGCAAGTACGTCTACCAGTCGAACTACGAGGCTGGCCTGCGCATCCTCGACGTCACCGACATCGCGAACGGTAACCTCACAGAAGTGGGGTTCTTCGACGTGGTGCCCGACAGTGATTCACCGACAACCCTCTATGGAACCTGGAGCAACTATCCGTTCTTTGACAGTGGCATCGTGGTTGCCAGCGAGCGACGCCGCGGCCTGTTCGTTCTCAGGCCGAACCTTGTGGACAGCATCCAGCCGAAGGTCGCGCGCGCGACCGTGGACGGCGCGACGCTGACGCTGACCTATGGGGAGGCGCTGGACGAATCCTCGACACCGGCGACAGACGCCTTCTCGGTGACGGTGGACGGCGCCGCGAGGAGCGTCTCCGACGTTTCGGTGAGCGGGAGCACCGTCGCGCTGACGCTTGCGTCGGCGGCGACGCGCGGGCAGGAGGTGACGGCCGCGTACACCGAGCCGCAGACGAGCCCGATCCAGGACGAGGCGGAGAACAAGGCGCCGGCCTTTGTGGGCCGGGAGGTGCGCAACAACACAGCGGGGCCGCCGGACACCCCCGACCCCCCGACCGTGACGGTGGACTCGGCTACGAGTCTGACGGCGACCTGGACCGAGCCGTCCGCGATGCCCGCGGTCACCGACTACGACGTGCAGTACCGGATCGGCAGCAGCGGCGACTTCACCGCCTGGCCGCACACCGGGGTGGCCCTGACCGCGACAATCGCGAACCTGACCGAGGGCACTGCCTATGAGGTGCAGGTACAGGCGGTGAATTCCGAGGGTAGGAGCGGTTGGTCGTCCTCGGGCAGCGGCACGCCCGCCGCGCCGCCCAACAACCCACCCACGGTGTCCGCGACGGCCACCACGGCAACCATCGTCTACGGTCGCGGCACGGTAGAGCTCGATGGAACGGCGAGCGACCCGGATAGCGACAGCCTGACCTACGCCTGGACGAGCTCGGGCGGTGGAACCTTCGACGACAGCACCGCTCTCGATACCACCTGGACCGCACCCGAGAAGGCCCACGCCCCCCAGGACATCCTCCTCACCCTCACTGCCACCGACGATGGCTCGGGGCACTTGACGGACACAGCCGAGGTGAACGTCACGGTGCTGGAAAACCAGAAACCGACCGCATCGGCGTCCCCCGAAAACTCCACCGTGGACGGGGGCGACACGGTGACGCTGGACGGGACGGCCACCGACCCCGACACCCCGACGTTGACCTACGCCTGGACCAGCAGCGGCGGGGGCTCCTTCGCCGACGACTCGGCCCTCGACACGACCTGGACGGCGCCCCCCAAGACAAACGAGGCGCAGGACATCGAGCTCACACTCACCGTGACCGACGACGGCCACGAAGAGCGCGCGGCCGAGGCGATAGTCGACATCCTGGTGCGGGCCAACGAGCCGCCGGCCGCCTCAGCCTCCCCCTCGATCAACACCGTGCTGGGAGGCGGCACGGTCCAGCTGGACGGCACGGCCAGTGACCCGCAAAACGACAACCTGACGTACGCGTGGAGCAGCGACGGCGGGGGCTTCTTCTGGAACGACTCGGCCCTCGATACGAGCTGGACGGCGCCCGCGGCTGGTCTCGACGACCGCCTCGTCACGCTCACCCTCCTGGTGAGCGACACCGCCAACGCCTCGGTGGCTGCGAACGTGCGTATCACCGTGCGCGGGAACCAGCCGCCGACAGTTTCGGTAACCGCCACGCCAGGCACCGTGGACGGGGGCGGCACGGTCGCGCTGGACGGCACGGCCAGCGATCCCGACGGCGACTACCTGATCTACACCTGGAGTAGCAACGGCGGTGGAAGCTTCGCTGACGACTCGGTCCTCTACACGACCTGGACCGCTCCCCCGAAGACCGACGCGGCTCAGAGCATCCTGCTCACGCTCACGGTGCGCGACGACGGCGCCGGAGCACGCGCGGCGCAGGCCTCCGTTCGCATCACGGTGCCTGGGAACGTTCCCATCCCGGTGCCGCGGAACCTGCCACCTCTTGGGCCAACGTTCGTCGGTGGCGGCGGTGGCTTTGGCGGTGGCCCCACCGGCCCCACGCCCAGTACGGCCGACTTCGAGTGGACCGTCGACCGCGATATCGACGAGCTCGACAGCGGCCACGAGCAGCCCAGCGGCGCCTGGTCCGACGGCACAACCCTCTGGCTGCTCGACAACCCCGACGGCGCCGGCGACGCCGTCTACGCCTACGACCTCGAGAGCGGCGAACGCGTGGAGGACCGTGAGTTCGAGCTCGACGAGACGAACCGCGCCCCGCGCGGCGCCTGGTCCGACCGCACCACCATCTGGGTCTCGGACAGCGGCCAGGACAAGCTCTTCGCCCACGACATCGCGACAAGAGAACGCACGCCGGCGCGCGACATCGAGCTCGCCGCGCGCAACGCCGACGCGCGCGGCATCTGGTCCGACGGCGAGACGGTGTGGGTGCTGGACGGGCGCCGGGACGCCCTCTTCGCCTACGACCTCGCAGGCGGCGAACTGCTCGGCGAGTGCGCGGTTGATGAGGCCAACGACGACGCGCGCGGCATCTGGTCGGACCGCACCACGGTCTGGGTCTCCAACCACGACCCGAAGCGCCTCTTCGCCTACCGCCTGCCCACGCGCGAGGAGCTCGCCGCGACGGTCGAGGACAAGGCGCTTGAGCGTGTCCCTGATGAGGATTTCCGCGAACTGAGCAAGGCCGGCAACAACAGCCCGCGCGGCCTCTGGTCCGACGGCGACGTCATGTACGTCGCCGACGCGAACGACGGCAAGGTCTACACCTACAACATGCCCGACGCGACCGATGCGCGGCTGGCTTCGCTGGGACTCGAGGGCGTCGACATCGGCGAGTTCGTCCCCGCCCGCACGGAGTACGAGGGCCTACCCGACGAGGGCGTGACAGAGACGACCGTCACGGCCGAGGGGATGCAAGGCGGCGCGGAGGTCGTCATCGAGCCGTCCGACGCCGACGAGGCAGTGGACGGCCTCCAGGTGGCGCTGGAAGACCTCGGCGAGATCACCATTGCCGTGACCTCGGCGGACGGCAGCCGCATGCGTGTCTACCGGGTGGCGCTCCCAGACCCGGAGCCGGTGGCGCCCCCGGACCCGGAGCGGGAGGCGACGCCGGAGCCGTGGGCGCACTGCCTGAAGGGCGCCGTCGCGGCGGGCTTCAGCCTGCTCGTCTACGAGGGCGGGAGCGTCGAGGACCTCGTGGCCTGCGCGGAGAGCCGCCACGTCACGGCGCTCTACGTGCTGCACGACGGCGAGTACGTGTCCTACATCGCCGGCGCCCCTGACTTCGTGAACGACGGCTTCCGGGCGTTGTTCGCGGGCGCGGTCCCCGCCTTCACTCCGCTCATCGTCAGGAGCGCCGGCCCCGCGTCGCCCGACCCGTCGCCCGGCTCCAACGTGACGGTGGAGTGGTCAGGCTGCCTGCACGGCGACATCGCTGCAGGCTTCAGCCTCGTGCTCTACGCAGGTGGCGCCGTCGACGAGCTCGCCACCTGCGCCGAGGGCTCCGGGATCTCCGCCGTCTACGCCCTCGTGGCCGGCGAGTACGTCTCGTACGTCCTCGGCGCGCCTGAGTTCGTGAACGCCCGGTTCAGCGCGCTCTTCCCGGACGGCATCCCGGTCGGGACGCCGCTGACCGTCAGGAGCGAGGGGCCGTAGGCGTCAGGCGCGCACCGGACAGGTAGGGCAGGCGGTCGCGCCGCGGCATCACTTCCCGCTCGCCGTCCGCGCTCCGGAGCCCCGCGGCGAGCGGCACCGCGACCACCAGCGGGACGCGCTCGATCTTGTCGCTTCTGAACGCGGAAGCCCATGTTCGTGCAATGGTTGTCGATAGTGTCGACGGACAGCGACTTTGTCAGTCTCGCCGCGTCCGTTGGAGGATGCCGCGGCAGCGTTGCGGCTGCACCTGCTGGATCGCCTTCCAGCCGGCGAGCTGACGGGGCGTGGGAGGACGGAGCTGCGTGCGCCCCTGCTCGGGTGCCGCAGCGGCGCCGTTGCGCCCCTCCTCCGCGGACGCGGCTGGGAGCACGGGGCGGCGCCGGAGCGTGCCCCCGGAGCCGAGCCCGAAGGCGATGCGCTCATGGTCCGGGTTCCGCGCCAGCTCGGAGAGCGGCGCCCTCAGCACTCCCGCGTGGGAACGCTTACGTTGTTCCCGAGGGCTCAGTAGCCTCTGAGCCTAGGAAGTCCAACCTCGCCGGCCATCTAGAGCGCATTCCTGACTCGGGACACTAGTCAAACTCCGTCCGATCAGCCAGCCACAGGGACTCCTCAATCCGGTCGAAGATCGCGCCCACGCGCGGGGTCTCGACCGTCGGCGACGGGCACCTCTCGCCCTCGGCGAGATCCAGGCAGATCCGGGAGCCCGTCTCCTGGTCCCGGAGCTGGAGGTAGGTGCTTCCCCGGACCGCCCCGGACGCGAACTGATCGCCGATGACGAGGTGGCCGACCTCGATCCCGGCTCCCGGGGGGATGTCGAAAACCAGAGGCCTCCGTCCGGGCGCCGGGGCGTACCGGTAGCTGCCGGGCTGGAGCAGGTCTCCCGTTCGCTGGAGGGCAAGGTCGCTCGGAGGGGGACAATCGGGGAGGCCCAGCCAGGCGGCGTCAGTCTTCGCCACCCTCCCGAGCGACTCCGGCACGCAGAGCGTGAAGTCGTTGCCGGCGAGGGAGACATCCATCAGATTCCGGAGCCTCGCCACCTTCGAGGGGATCATGCCGGTGAGCGCGTTCCCCCCCAGCTGCAGCTCCGTCAGGCCCGTGAGCAGCCCCACGAGCCCGGAGAGCTCGCCAGTGAGCCCGGCACCCGCGAGGTGGAGCCCGGTCACGCGCGGGCGTGTCCCCGCCACGGTGACGCCGCCCCAGTCGGTCATGGGCTTCCCGGCGCTCCAGTCGAGCGTCCCGGTACCCGCCAAGGCCTCCCGCATTGCCAGCAGGCTCTCGCAATCGCTCACCAGCCAGGGGTACTCGTCGGGCTCCGGGACGGCGATTCCCGACTCGCACGACACGATCCGGAAGGCTATCGTCACGACCGCCTCGCCGAGCTCCAGCTCGGTGCCCGGACCCGGGCGCGCCGGCATCAGGGCGAATGTCACGAGCGCGGGACCGGTCTCGTCCTCATCGACCGTGAAGGTGAAGGTCGTCCCCGCCGACGTGGCCGTCCTCTCTCCGCCCACCGGTGCTGAGTCTCCCTCAGGGCTGCGAATCAGGATGAAGCGCGCGTAGCCCTCGGGCAGCGGCGCGCGCGTGACGACGGTGACCTGCTGACCGGGTGGGACGTCGTAGCGTCCCGCGGCGTTAGAGGTGAGGAGCGCCGAGGCGGCAATGCCGCCGGCGTCGTCGTAGTCGCCCGGCGCTCCCACGTATACCGCGCCGACGCAGTCAGCGCCGCCCGGTCCGGGGCAGGGCCTCGCCGACCTCTCGAGGAGGATAAGCACCATGGCGAGGACGGCCGCAGCGCCGATGACGCTCCACAGCCGAAGCGAGCCCCGGAGCCGGCCGCTCATGATCCGCGTCCCATCGTGGGAGAGCCGGCCGAGCCGCTGGCCAAGCGGTGCGCCGGTCGGGGAGCGGCCTGCGATCCCGGCCGCGATGTGGCGCGTGACCGATGCAGGCCCCCATCCTGCCGTCCAGCGATCCGCCCGCAGCTCCCTGGAGATGTCGGTGGGCTCGTCGGCGTCGTCGCCCAGCTTGCGTCGCAATCTCGCGACGATGGTGGGCATCGGTGCCCTGTCGGCGGATCGTCGGGGCGCCCACGACGCGTCGGAGCAGCTCTCCCTGCGAGCGTCCGAAGCCGCGAGTCGACCTGGGGGGCCCCTCGGGGTATGAGAACTTCACGAACCCGGTGGTCGCCGCCACCGAGGCGGCCGGACCCTACCGCTGCCGCACGCAGAGCTGGGGCCTGCACAACTACGCGATCGAGGCGATCGAGAAAGAGGTCGAGCCGGGAAGATGGGTAAGGGTCGCGGACTTCGACGGCGACGAGTTGGCGCCCTGGGGAAGCCTCCCGGAGCCCGTGCGCGACGCGCTGGTCGCACACAACGACGGCGAACCGCCCGCGTGGCATCTCTGAGCGCGACTCGCCACAGTGTTCGGCAGGCTGGCCCTGCCCGGACACGTCCGCCCGGGGCTCGCCCCTCAAGCGACCCGGCCTGAAGAAGCTGCAGCGTGCGGGCTGCGTCGAGGCGTTCACCGCGCCGGGGCGAACGCGCCGGCGCGGCGGGAGGCATCGCCGCCCCAGCACACCACGGAGCCATCCGTCGTCACGCCGCAGGTGTGATCCGCGCCGGCGCTGACGGAGACGAAGCGCCCCGCGGGCGGCCTCGCCTGGCCATACCAGTCGTTGCCCCAGCAGAAGGCAGGGCCCTCCTCCGTCACGCCGCAGATGTGATGCGCGCCGGCGCTGAGCGACGCGAGCGCCCCGGCCGCCATGATTCGGCTGGGGAACCACCCCCAGCACTCGGCGACGCCCCCGGGTCTCACGCCGCAGCCGTTCGACTCCCGCGCGCTAATCGCCACGAAGACCCCGTCCGGCGGCTCTTCGAACCAACCCCAGCACGCGGCGGTCCCGCCCGGCCGCAGCCCGCAGGTCTGGTGCATCGCGGCGCTGAGGGAGACGAAGGTCCCGGGCGGCGGCGGCGCCTTGCCCCCCCAGTTCGCGCCCCAGCACGAGGCGGTGCCGTCCACCCGCAGCCCGCAGGTGTGCTCGCGCGCCGCCGTCAGGGAGACGAAGCGGCCCGGCGGCGGCGACGCCTGGCCGTGATCATCCGCGCCCCAGCACGAGACGGTGCCGTCGGACCGTAGCGCGCACGTGTGGGTCTCCGCGGCGGTCACCGCGGTGAAGGTCCCTCCCGGCGGCGTGGCCTCGCCGGAGCGCTCCCACCCCCAGCACTCGATGGAGCCGCCCGGCCGGATCCCGCAGCTGTGATGCACGCCGGCCGCGACCGACAGGAACGGTCCCGCCGGCGGCGTGGCGTGCCCGTACTCGTGGACGCCCCAGCACACCACGAAGCCGTCCGTCGTCAGGCCGCAGCTATGGCCTGACCCGGCGCTGACCGAGGCGAATCTCGCGTCGGGCTGCGGGCCGCTCTCGCGGCCCCAGCAGATGAGGGTGCCGTCCATCCTCACGCCGCACGCGTGGGACGACCCGGCGCTGACGGAGGCGAAGGCTCCCCCGGGGGGCGCGCCCGGGTACTCGCGATAGTCGCCCCAGCAGGCGATCGCCCCGCCCTCCCGCACGCCGCAGCTGTAGGAGGATCCGGCGCTCACCGAGGCGAACCTCCCGTCCGTCGGTGTCGCCTGCCCGTGGCGGTCCGACCCCCAGCACGAGACCGCACCGCCCGTCTCCACTCCGCACGCGTGGCTGAAGCCCGCGGAGACGGAGACGAAGGTCCCCGGGGGCGGCTTATGCTCCCCGCCGTTGCCCTCGCCCCAGCACTGCAACTCGCCGCCGGTGCGCACGCCGCAGGTGTAGCCCGGACCGGTACTGACGGAGGTGAAGGTCCCCTCCGGCGGCGTCGCCTGGTCCCGGTCGTTGTAGCCCCAGCAGGCCACCGTGCCGTCGGTGCGCACGCCGCACGTCTGTCCCGGCCAGTCGCGCGCGTGGGGCCCGGCCTGGACCGTGAACCCGGCGCTGACGGAGGCGAACGTCCCGGGGGGCGGCGTCGCCTGGCCCGCGTCGTCGCGGCCCCAGCAGGCAACGGTGCCGTCGGGCCTCACCGCGCAGCTGTGGCCATCGCCGGCGCTGACGGAGACGAACTGCTGCGGGCCGGCGCTGTGTCGCGGAGGCGGGGAGGCCCTATAGCTAAACCTGTTGCCCCAGCAGCTGAGGGCGCCGCCCGGCGTCACGCCGCACGTATGCTCCGCGCCGGCGCCGACATCGACGAACGTTCCGGGGGGCGGCGTGGCCTGGCCCTCCTCGTCCCGGCCCCAGCAGGCGACGGAGCCCTCGCTGCTCACGCCGCAGCTGTGATACCGCCCGGCGCTGACGCGGGCGAAGACGCCCGCGGGCGGCGTGGCCTGACCGTGGTCGTCCCGGCCCCAGCAGGCGACCGCCCCGTCTCGCCGGACGCCGCAGGCGTGGTGCTCCCCGGCGCTGACGTGGGCGAAGGCGCCCGCGGGCGGCGTGGCCCGGCCGTGCTCGTCGTCACCCCAGCAGGCGACGGTCCCGTCGCTCCGGAGTCCGCACGAGTAGTCCGAGCCGGCGCTGACGTGGGCGAAGTCCCCCTCAGGTGGCGCGGTTTCGCCCGTCGTGCCCGCACCCCAGCAAGCGACGGAGCCGCCGGTTCCCAGGCCGCATGTGTGGCTCCCGCCGGCGTCGACGGTGAGGAAGGTGCCACCGGGCGGTGTGGACTGGCCGCTCGCATCCGAACCCCAGCAGACGACGGAACCGCCGGTCCTCACTGCGCAGCTATGGTCGTCGCCGGCGCTCACGGCGAGAAACTCCCCCGCCGGTCGCATGGCCCGGCCCGACCCGTTGTAGCCGCGGCACTCGACGCTGCCGCCGGCCGTCAGGGCGCACGTGTGGTAGTGGCCTGCCGTCACGGAGACGTAGCGAACCGTGCCGGCATCGGACGGCCCGGGGCGGGGCGCCGGCTCGGGGGATCGCTCGGGGCCAGGTTCT
>MKWU01003531.1_pt1 | contig 20382 bp, 20 predicted proteins | sample 809101 | NCBI WGS metagenome assembly MKWU01 (sample SAMN05860141, study PRJNA318959) | sponge metagenome | host: Aplysina aerophoba | place: Slovenia: Piran, Adriatic Sea, Gulf of Piran | collected 2013-05-07
CCATTGGTGTCGTAGTATCCATCAGTGATAGCCACGTACACTACACCGTCGGCAAGGGTAGATTCCGGATCAATTGTGATGGCGGTGCCGGCCGAATTGATGGTCGCCGTGTACGGTATCTCTGTGCCACTTGCACCGGTTGTTCTGAGCATCAGAATGGTCGACAAATCCGCATCTTCAAGCACATTGCCAACGTTGTCTTTTCTTACCGGCTCAGAAAATGCAATCGTGATGTCAGTCTCAGCATCGGTCACCGTGACGCTGCCGTCTGGCCCGAATGTTGGCAGAGGAACGTCGTCGTTAGTCACCGTGACTGTGGCGAGCGAGCTACTAGCATGGCGTTTGTAGTAGTCGCCGAGGTCGTCAACGGGTTTGTCCGCAGCGGCAATCCGCAGTTGGATGGTCTCGCCGGGTTCAAAGTTCGTATCATCCAAGATCTCTACCGACAGGGTCTTCGTCTTGCTATCTGTTGGCCCAAATGTCACCGACTGGGTGCCAATCCTGTAGTCAGTTTCCTCATCCGCTGTTCCTGTGGTAAGCACTTCAACGTCAAACGTGGTTTGAGACTCTGGCAAGTGACTCACCGTTACCAGAACGTTCAGCGTTCCACTGTTCTCAGCCACCGAGACATTGTAGCTAGATGTCCCCGTGGCAGAATTGCCGAATGCAATCCTCGCCGACGCCACATCGTCGTCGATGACCGTGATCGTGGCACTCGCAATAGTGGGCTCTGGCCAGCCGTCGGGCGGTTTCAGTGTCACGATGTAAGTCTCATCGCCTTCTACCAGTTGGTCATTAACAATTTGGGAAACCACATTATGTGTCTGCTCTACCACTGGTGATTCCTCACTGCCATGCCCGCACCTCCCTAAACTTAGGCTTCGGCATCTCTCAAAGGGAAAAACGTTGAAGCCTGTAGAGGGGCGGTCGAAATCGTCAATGTCTTCCCTTGTCAACAGAATACCGTTCATTCTCCATTCGACATCAATTCTACTTAAACCTACGTTAGACAGCGCCATCCAATCAACCGAAACTATCGCAGGCCAAAGTCTCTGATTTGTCTGTAGGGGGTGAACTTCTGTGAAGCGGTAGGTCGCTTGGGGGAAAGTAATGCTCGCCGCATTGTCTATGATCGTCACCGTCGAGGTGGCTGTTTTGCCGGCAGTGACTGACCAACCCGTCACACCACTTGCGGGGGTAATTGTCACCGTGAAGGTCTCGCCATTATCCACGATACGGCGGTCAAGGAAGATCGGCACAGAAATCGTTGCCGATGTAGCACTGGGAAGAACCCGAACAGTTGTTGGCGTCGTGCCCGTGTCGGCACTCGTCGCACTTCCGCTCGAGTAGTCATAGTTAACATTGAATAACAGCCCGTCACTGGGTGCTGCTTCGCCCAGCGTTACCGTCAGTTCAGCATTCTCACCCTCTTCAGCCGTCACTGACGGTGTCAAGGCATAGGTCTTTGTTGACACCTGCGAGTGTGCGGGGGCAGTAATAAACTGCAGTAATGCTCCGATTAGAAGCGCGATGATTGGATTAAAGAACCGCATAAGGGGGGGGGTAGCGATTGTCAATACCCTGCGGCGCAACAGCCACAGGTGTAATTGCCTCATTCTTCATTCCAAATTCCCGGTACAAATAAGCAAACCTTAACCAATTTAACACTTGAGCTATATTCCGCCTAACTTCTTTGGTAGGATTATGAATGATTCGATTAAAACCAAGTTAATACTTGGCACAAAAATTAACTGCTCGTTACAGTCAACAATTTAAATCGGTACAATATATGTAAATGATTGCCAAAGTCAACAAAATATAGTCATTTAGAAAGTTAAAATGATACTGATGATGAGTAACGAATTTACCCTCCCCCACTAAAAGGGTTAAAATAGTTATTGATACTAGGGCAGCTGTGCCAAAATACCCTTTGCTCGCTATGAATTTAATTAGTGTTGGAGCATTTCATTTAAATTGAGTGAAAGACCATTCAAAAAGATATTTATTATCCGATTGCTTCAATTGACCTTCAATCGGTTACGGTTCAACTCACTCAATCACACATGAATACCAACACTGAGACGTTGGATCTTTGTTTGCCATTGATGATAATAACCTCCGCCATGAAGCACATCGCCACGCGAATTGGTTTGAACTTGACGTCTGGTAATCAATTTTTGTTGATGTTGTACAAGAATCCCCAGGTCATAATTGTAAAGATGATACAATGAGTTTCTTCCGATATTTCTTTGGACTCACGCCCGCATGAAATATTACGTGATTTGTGCACTCCCGCATTGTCATGATCAACTCATGGAGACATTTGATATCAAACTGACCAACGGTACCGAGAGAATTTAAGTAGTTTTTCTGATGGACTAAAACGCTGAACCGTACAACGACAAACGAGTGGTTGACTTTCCAAAATTACCGGTAATTAGGCCCTGAGAATCAACCAGCCAAGTTGATTGACGCTCAATAGGCGATTCCACGACATCTTTTTATATTCTCTCAACAAGGCCGTTCCTGTAAGTAACTCAGTGATACATGAGAAACTTTCTTATCCCTTCTTTCTTCATCCCACAATATGGTGTCCGCAAGCACTTATGCCACAATTGTCTATATGAAAATGATGATAGTTGCAATTCCCCTACTGTGGGTACCAATTTTTGCCACTGGCGGGAGTAAGTTAATTGAAGCAAGGCCTCTTGAATTTTGCCCCTCAGGACGCATAAAAAAGCTGCCGAAATCGCACGAATTATGGGAGTAGGGCTAGATCATGCCACCCCTTGACAATGCCCATTGTATTCTGCCATTGTTCAGGAAAATAGGGGTGTCAGCCATTGCCCTCCTCACGTGTTCAATGGACGGAGGAAGATTTGCTCGCGAAGCACCTGCCAACGACCGTTTTCATAGCGCCACTCAATGTTACACAGGAGTTTCATTTCCTCACCAGTCATTCCGCTATGAATTCGAGTCAAGACGCAAACCGCACTGTCACCAAGGACATGGAAATCATGCCACTCCGCCCAGTTGTTGAGTTTTGTCTTGCCTTCTTCCGCCTGCCTGCGGAAATGGGCAATAAATTCTGGTTTGTCATAGGCAGACACAGTTCCATCGGGATTAACCAGCGTCGTATGAAAGTCCTTGTGATAGATGGATTCCAACGCATCAACATCAAAACGAGTGGCCCGTTCAATTAGGTTATCCATTGCGGCGCGGATGGCTTCTTTCGTGTGTGTGGATTTAATCATGATAAAATTTCTCCCTTGTCTAAAGGTAAACGGTCAAAACAAAGACTAAATGCTTTGCCGGGATACCGCGGAGGCTCAACCGCTTTGCACGGTCCCGTTCTTTCAAGGAGATTCAGTCCCTTGCTGTGCAATTCTTCAGAATCCCAGCGAAGCCATCTTCAATCAATTTAGTTTTAATAAAAGGATGGGGAATACGGCAGGTCTTGTCAAGTGGAAAATTTGACGACGTGGGATAATTTCTCAAATATAAATTGTCTCACTTCCAACAGAAGATGAAATTATTGACTTGGCTAAGATGAAAATTGAGATAACACTTAGGGTATTCGGTGGATTTTAAGATAAAGGCAGGACTGATGTCCTGCCTAATCAGAATTTGACATGTTATTTTCAGTAACATGGATATTAATGGTGTTGACTAACCATCAAAGTTGAGGTCGGTGACAATCTTTAGCGCTCGCTCACGTTGCATGCCAATACTTTCTAGGTCAAGATCATCTCGGTTAAAAGTACCCCAAGAAGCAACGATGTCCGAAACACTTACAGCGGGGTTGACAGGATATTCGTGGTTGACTTGAGCATAAATTTCCTGTGCTTCGTCGGAAGCAAGGAATTCCATCAACTTAATTGCTTTCGCTTTGTTAGGTGAATACTTGGCTAAAGCCATTCCTGAAACATTGACATGGGTTCCACCTCCATCAATAAATTCTGGAAAAATAATTTTCACCGATTGGGCCCATTCGGATTGTTCGGGGTCGTCAAGCATTTTACCCATATAATACGTATTGCCTAATGAGAGATTACATTCGCCTGCCCAGATCGCTTTGACTTGAGCTCGGTCGTTTCCTTGAGGTCGACGAGCTAAATTAGCTTTGACCCCTTCAAGCCACTGACGAGCAACATCTTCGCCGTGATGAATGATTACTGCAGAGATTAAAGCAAGATTATAAGGGTGAGTCCCCGAACGTGTACATATACTTCCTTGCCATTGGCTATCAGCCAAGCTTTCATAGTTGGCAATGGAACCATCAGCAACTCGATCTTTTGAGGCATAGATCACACGGGCTCGAAGAGTAAGGGCAAACCACTCACCCAAAGGGTCACGGAAATTGGCTGGTATTCTGCTGTTTATATTTGTGTTTTCAACGGCCTGAACTAAGCCCTCATTGACCAAACCCTGTAAGCGGGAAATATCAACAGTCAATACGACATCAGCCGGTGAGCGAGTATCTTCCAGTTTGAGGCGTTCAACCATTCCTTTGTTTAGGAAAACGACATTGGTTTCAATGCCAGTTTTGGCGGTAAATCGTTCAAGCAATGGCTGGATGAGTTCAGGCTGCCGATACGAATAGATATTCACTTCATTGGCCTTAAGAAGGCCTGTAATTGTTGTTGCGATAACGAGCGTGAGAAAAAAATTAATAAGTTTCATAAATCACCTAAAAATAAAATTGACTAAAATAATCAGAATTGAACTTAATGATGTTTTTATTATGATTCAATATATTCTGACAAAAAAAGTCAGAATTATAAAATTTTCTCAATACGAAGAGATAAAATCGTTTAACTGTTCCATTATTCATAGCTGTGCAGGAGTTATTCACTGCGTTAATTTATTCACTTCACGTGTCATATGGCTGTAAGAGAATCATCGGGTAATAATAGAGTAGAGATTTAGGGAACAGATTTTGCAATTAGAAACTGGCGAACACAAACTGAGGAGGAATTGCCGATGCAAAATTTCGAGACGCTGCTTAGTGATTTGGCGACGCGGGGTGTAAACACAGTTCATTTGGCAAACCATGAAGAGAGTATACCGATGATAATCCAGCCGACAGAACTCCAGAGTTAGGCCTTCAAACTGTTAAACGTGCGGCTATATGATCGCTCCCATATTTGGCACGGTAAACTATCATATTGAATTGAGCCTGAATTCCCTTATAGTAGGGATGTTCCCTTATAGTAGGGATGTAAGAAAATTATATCCTCATTTCATTTGGTAAGTTCAGTTTGACCGTTTAAGCCATTAATCATACCTCAAATCGCTTGGAGACATGACAGAACTTCTATAATGCGAGATAGTATGAGAATTCTCTTCTAGGCGACTTTGTAACAACATAAAGACTGGTATTGATTAAAATCCGTCAAATGTATTGAGTCATCTTTTATGAATTCCAAAAACGAGTTGTACCACTATTGTCAACCCATCAAGAACTCATAATTTATCTTGGTGATCTTAGATTTGATTAACTCAATGCACGAGGGCTATACGGGCATAAAGGAACTAAGTTGAATTCCTCTACTATACAACTTCCGTAGTTGATTAGTCAGAGCCAACTAAGAGTCGATTTTCGCCATAAGTTCAGGAATAGCCGTAAATAAATCAGCCACCACACCATAATCAGCCACCTGGAAGATCGGTGCATCCTCATCCTTGTTGATCGCAACAATAACCTTTGAATCCTTCATTCCAGCAAGGTGTTGAATAGCCCCAGAAATTCCAATAGCAATATAGAGGTTTGGTGCCACAACCTTGCCCGTTTGTCCAACTTGCCAATCGTTGGGAGCATAACCTGAATCAACAGCAGCACGTGAGGCTCCTACAGCTGCACCGAGTTTATCCGCCAGCTTGGAAATCAACTCAAAATCTTCCAAAGATCCAACACCTCGCCCGCCGGACACTACGACTTTGGCCGAAGTGAGTTCTGGCCGGTCAGATGAGGCGACTCGATCTTCTACCCATTCACTCAAACTGTTGGAAAGGGGAACAGTATGCTGTTCAATCGGTGCCGAATTACCCTCGTCAGCAGCAGAATACGCTGCCGTTCGAACCGTAATAATCTTCTTTGAATCCTTGGATTTAACAGTTTGCACAGCATTTCCAGCGTAGATAGGGCGCTCAAAAACGTCAGGAGCAATAATTTTCGAAATATCCGAAATCATCATGCAGTCAAGTAAGGCCGCAACCCTAGGGAGTATGTTTTGAGCTGAAGTTGATGCGGGACCAACTATGTGTTCATAATCGCCAGACATCGCAACGATTAAATCAGCTATGGGTTCCGCTAAGTTATTACCCAATATGGAATCTTCGACTTGAATGACTTTAGCAACCCCTTCAAGTTTTGATGCTGCATGGCACGCTGGCGAGCAATTATCAGATGCACATAATACAGTGACTTCACCAAGTTCTCTTGCGGCCGATAACGTTTTTGCCGTGAGGTCAAGGGCTAAGTCAGAGCCATTTAATTCAGCGATAAGTAAAACTGCCATTTAGAGCACCTCTGCTTCATTGCGTAGTTTATCAACTAATTCATCCACTGAAGGAAGAATTTCTCCTGCTTTACGAGTAGGAGGCTCAACTGTTTTTACAATTTCCAAACGATGACTCGTATCCACCCCATAATCTTCAGGTGTTTTCGTTATAAACGGTTTGCGTTTAGCTTTTTGAATGTTAGGAAGGGATGGGTAACGTGGTTCGTTCATTCGCAAATCAACGGTCACAACGCATGGAAGCCTCAACTTAATCACCTGTAGGCCACCGTCAACCTCTCTGGTTGTCGTTGCCGCGTCTCCTTCAATCGTGAGTTCAGACGAAAATGTCGCTTGCGGATAACCCAGCAGAGCAGCTAGCATTTGACCAGTTGCATTCATGTCATTATCAATGGCCTGTTTCCCCATCAAAATGAGTCCTGGCTGCTCTTCTTCGACAACCCCTTTTAATAATTTTGCGACAGCGAGAGGTTCAATGTCGTCATGCGGGTCATCAGAGGAATGAATAAGAATAGCTCGGTCAGCACCGACAGCTAAGGCAGAGCGTAAAATTGTCTGGGCTTTGGGTACACCGATTGAAACAGCAATGACTTCTTCAGCTTTACCCGCTTCTTTTAATCGAATTGCCTCTTCAACAGCAATCTCATCGAAAGGATTCATTGACATTTTGACATTGTCAAGATCGACTCCCGAACCATCGGTTCTTACGCGGACTTTGACGTTATAATCAATCACTCTTTTAACCGGAACGAGAACTTTCATAAAACCCTCTTACAAATAACTCTCCAAATTCACTATGTGCAATTACTGAAACTAATTTCAATTCCGCTGATGTCAAATACTAAAATTATTTTTTTCGATGAGCACCAGGAACCCAAAGTATATCGCTTTTACCGTGTTCATTGGCATTTCGTGCCATGACAAACAACCAGTCTGAGAGGCGGTTAAGGTATTGAACAGAAAAGGGATTAATGGCTTCAACTTCCTGTAAGGCGATAACACTTCTTTCTGCCCGTCGACAGACCGTTCGTGCTTGGTGCAGAAAAGACGCTACCAAAGTTCCGCCAGGCAAAATAAAACTGCGGAGAGGATCAAGTTTCTGATTCACTTCATCAATTTCTCTTTCAAGCCTTAGAACTTGTTTTTCAACCATCCTCAAGGCCGATTCAGGTTTTGGCTTTTCGTTCGGTGATGCCGATCCATCCAAGGGTACGCATAAATCTGCGCCGAGGTCAAAAAGGTCATTTTGAATCGCCTGAATCATATCCTTTAAGGGGTGAGTTGCATGAAAATGTGCCAAGCCTAAAATGGCGTTGAGTTCATCAACATTGCCATAAGAATCAACACGAGGGGCGGACTTCTTCACTCGAGTTCCATCCCCTAGGGATGTTTCTCCAAGATCTCCGGTTTTAGTATAGATTTTGTTGAGGATAACCAAACTATTCTCCACTTGAAGCAATTAATCCGAGGACAATGATCACAATGACTGCTAGTGCTTGGAAGGTAACCCGCAGTCGCATTAATTTGTTGCCATGTTTGGCATTAAATTCTGGACTGACAGCAAAACCAATGATTCCAATTAGCAAAACAGCTAAAACTAACAGCATGATAATGATAAGGATAAAATTCATGACACACCTATTTTTGTGAAGATACTAACTTATCAACCGCCCTAACAGGCAGAACTCGAATTAAGGCCGCAAATAAGTGTGTGGGGAAAGTAACGCGATAGTGTGTTCTGGGATACCTTGATTCCAAGGCATGGATCAAAACTTTGGTAACCGCTGACGCCGGGAGCTCAAAAGGGTCTTTTTTATCTTTGGGGTTGTAAAGGCGTGGGATTAATTTCTCCCGATACACATCAGCAAAATGAGATTGCTCCCATTGAATCCATTTTTCAAAGTGGGGACGAGTTTTTTGTCTGATCTGCGAAGTGATAGGACCAGGTTGAATCAACGACACGTGGATTCCTGTTCCTTGTAACTCAATTCGGAGAGTATCGGACAATCCCTCTAAAGCAAATTTGGTTGCATTATAGGCTCCCCGCCAGGGCAGCCCAACAAAACCAAGAATGGAAGAGTTGTTGATTATTCGCCCGTGATTTTGCTTGCGCATGATCGGTAATACAAGCGTTGTGAGTTCATGATAGCCAAAAAAATTGACCTCAAAGATTGATCGGAGTGCATCTCTCGGAAGATCTTCAACCGCCCCGAGCAAACCATGAGCCCCATTGTTGAACACGGCATCCAATGAACCTTGGGTTCGTTCAAGAGCTTCCCCGACACCTTCCCGAATGCTTTCGGACTGAGAATAATCCAAAACAAAACTTTCCAAACCCATATCGCGAAGGCGGGCGCAGTCTTGTTCTTGGCGACAAGTGGCAAAGACCCGCCAATTTCTTTTGGCAATAGTGAGAGCACAATCAAGGCCAATCCCAGAAGAACAACCTGTCATGAGGACAGTTTTAGTCATTAACTTAACACTGTTATGAGTATCTAAATTGAGCGAATTTATATTAATAATTAATCGTTGACTGCAATTAATGTCACCAATAAATGAGGTGTCATACCCTTATGTAAAGTTCTTGTTCAAGAATACAAAGCATTATATTTTGATGAGTAACAACATACATGCACTAAAATGCCAGTTGCGATAAACATTTGGCGTTGGAATTCATATTTCTGTTAATCATAGTTGGTTAAATTATTAGAACCATAGAAATTTGGAGACAAAATGGAAATTAAAAAAGTTGGCGTGATCGGTGCCGGACAAATGGGGAGCGGTATTGTCCATGTGTTGGCCTTGGCGGGTTACGACGTTAAGCTTTATGACCTCTCGTTTGAGGCCGGGTTTATTGCCGTTAATCGGATTACCAAGGACATGAATAAACTGGTTGAACGAGACAAAATCACCGAACAGGAAAAGCAACAGGCACTTGACAGGATCAATACCAATTGCCGCCATTTGAAAGCTCTGTCAGATTCTGATCTTATCATTGAGTGCGCGGTTGAGAATGAAAATGTCAAAAGGGAGATTTTACTTGAATTACAATCGAGTCTCTCAGAGCAAACAATGTTGACAACAAATACATCGTCAATATCAATTACCCGACTTGCAGCCCAAACCGACCGGCCCGAAAGGTTCATGGGGTTGCACTTCATGAATCCAGTTCCGCAGATGAAACTTGTAGAACTCGTTAAAGGGATTGCAACAGGTGAAGAAATTTCCGATACCCTCAAGAATGTCGTTGAGAAACTTGGGAAAAGTTATACGATGTCTGAAGATTTTCCGGGTTTTATCGTCAACCGGATTCTGATGCCCATGATTAATGAGGCCATTTATGCTCTCTATGAAGGTGTCGGCAATGTTGAGTCAATTGATAAGTCCATGCGGTTAGGGGCTAACCATCCAATGGGTCCTCTACAACTGGCTGACTTTATTGGTCTTGATACCTGCCAAGCCATTATGAATGTCCTTCACGACGGACTCGGTGATACTAAATACCTTCCTTGTCCGCTCCTGAAAAAATATGTCGATGCCAATTGGTTAGGTCGCAAGAATAACCGCGGTTTTTATGACTATCATGTCGACCCTCCCAAACCGACTCGGTAAGGTTTGATGCTCCAATAGAATTATTGGTTCGGCGATTAACCAAAGTAAAAGTGGTCAGTCGATAAACTTATCATTCAATTGACACTATTCAAAAAGTTGTGTAAGACTTCGGCAGTTGATTCTGGATAGTGCTCAGGAAAAAAATGCCCTCCCGGCATGGCGTGTCCTACAATGTTTGCAAACCATTGTTTCCAACATTCTAGAGGATCATAATGGCTGCCAACGATTCCTTTTTCACCCCACATTACACATGCCGGGATGATCAATGACCGACCTAAATCGGCTTCGTCCAAGAAGAAATCGATATCAATTGTCGCTCGATAGTCATTACACATTCCTCTAATCGTATCGGGATCATTCCAGTCCGTCTTGTAGGCGTTAAGCTGATGAGTGGAAAATAGGGATAAATCGCCGGCACATAATCCCGCAAGGTTACTCATGAAATAGTGATCCGGGTTATAGCCAATGAGGGTTTCAGGAAAGGGTGCCGGTTGCGACAAGAAGAACCAGTGATAATATGACCGGGCCATAGCTTGAGTTAATTGGTCAAGGAGCAAGTGGGTCGGAACAATATCCATTAAAGTAATACTTGCGATACGGTCAGGTTGGTCTAAGGCCATCCGATGGGCAGTCCGTCCGCCACGGTCATGACCAACAAGGTGAAACTTTTCATGGGTTAAATGATCCATTAATCGGAGTTGATCATGAGCCATTTTTCGAAATGAATAAGCGGCAACATCAGCGGGTTTGCCTGATTGTCCATACCCTCTGAGATCAGAACAAACGACAGTAAATTGAGACGCAAGAAGGGGTGCGATGTGACCCCAGAGATAATGATTTTGTGGGAATCCATGAAGAAGAAGGAGGAAAGGTCCTTGTCCCCCGACCTTAAAGTGAATATTGATATTATCAATCTTAATATTGTGTTGCGAAAAGCCCTCAAACATTATGCTGGATTTCAAATTGTTGTTTTGTGTTGTCATAATGAACGCTTAAGTGTATTAAGGAATTGTTGTTAGATGGTCTTTCTAAGAATAAATGTGAGAGATTTCACTCATCAAATTCTATAGTGGTCAGGTCAAAAATTGATTGAACCAAGTATAATCATCTTTTCAGCCAAATACCGGGGAGGGGAAAGCAACTTGAAACAATTGTATGTATTTCCTTCTGAATGCATTGAAAGAGCCTCATACCAAATCAGGTAACAATCGCTTGGCTATATGAGTAAAGTAATGTAACCTAAAAATCAAGGAGACCTGTGTTGTTTCACAAATTCCAGAAAATAATAAATCTCTCTGTTTTGAAAGAAGGCTCAATCATGTTTAAGCGATATTTACTGATGAAAAAAATAATTCCAGTAATGCTCACTTCTTTTCCATTAGTAATGTTTGGAACACAATCAATTGCACAAGAATGCTTACTGGATAACCCCGAGTATTTTGCCTTATTTTGCCAATCTGGCCTTTCGGATATGTCTGAGGAGGAGTGTTATCAGTTGCAATGTGGAAAACCTCTAAACACAATTGAGCCAAGCCCAGAATGCGTAAAGGTGAAAGAATCATGGATGGGTTTTTATCAACTGAGAAATACTTGTGAAGAACCCATCTACCTATCGATCAATGCTTCCGGTGTTGAAGGAAATGCGAATTGCCAGACCCTATACCAAGATTATCAATTTCCACCGGCCTCAGAAGCCACGGTATTTGATTCGATATTGTTACGACTATCTGATAGTGATCAGCTGGTAAACTCTTATGGTTGGTGTCAAGCAAGGGAGCAAGATTCCCAACGCTGCCAAAATATATTTTGCCCCTCGGAAAACCAACTATCCGAATACAGTGCGAGTACAGCCACTACGAGTCCGCAGAGGACAACTGCGGGCAGAACTAAAGATGAAACCCGAAAAGCGATCGCTAACGCCCAGAATATTTTAAAACAGTGTGAATACAACCCTGGCCCCATTGACGGTATATGGGGACAAAAAACCGAAAGAGCCGCAAAAGCTTTCATCTCCGCGCATGGTGATTTACCTGCTACCGATTTGCAAGGACTGTTAACACAATTGGAATCTTATAACTCAGAGTGCCCCAATAACCAGGCACAAAAACAAACCCAAACCAATCGCAATTTAAGTGGGTATGATTTTAGTGACCGGGATTTGTCTGGATACGACTTCTCATCGACAGATTTAAGTTTAGCCAATTTCACCAATTCAAATTTAACCGCAACAGATTTCACGGGTTCAAATCTAACGCTCGCTAATTTTAGCAACGCGAACCTCACAAGAGCTCAGTTGAAACAGGCACAACTTGGTCGGGCAAACTTAGATGGTGTTTCAGCTCAAGGAGCCAATTTTACGGAAGCAAACTTACGGAATGCTGACCTAAAAAATGCTGACCTCCGTGATGCAATTCTCGGTGGGGCACAATTTTCGGGTGCCCAAATTAGTGGCATGTTGTTTTCTGACTCATCGGGGATTGACCTCAAAGAACTGATTACCTCACGAACACAAGTTCCCATTGAAATTGAAAGAAATGCCCTAAGCTGGATCAATCAGAATTTGCCTGAAAGCCGCAGTGTCTATGAAACCATCATAATTGGGTATGATTCCGCTGGGAATTACACCATAATTGGCGATTAGTTCGCTTGAGTGAATTCACCCGTTATGACAAACGGTACACGTGCCTGGTCAGGTTTCTTTTAGTGCGAGGGTTCGATTTCTAAGCCATGCCATAAATTCGGTTGTTTTTCCTTGAAAGGCGTCGATTTCAGCGCGTTCAATGACATCACCAATGACTGGTTTTTGTGGCTTTTTCCGAGCATTGGCGATTTCATGAAGTAACATGGATTGGCGCAAAGTCGCCGAAATTAAGTTGGCCCAGTTATAATATCTACTGTTTTTGCCCGGAAAAAATATCGGTACTATACGGGCCTTTGAGCGGCGAATTAACTTGGCTGTAAATGGTCCCCATTCCGCTTCTTCGGCGGGGTCAAACCACCCTTTAGATGACGCAATTTGTCCCGATGGAAATAGAATGATGACCCCCTTATTATTGAGATGATTCATTGCTTCTTGGCGCATTTGTAAATTTTTGCGAAGCATATCCTCCTCATGGGGGAAAGCCACCGGTAATAAATTGTCTTGAATTTCGGGAATCGTGTTAAGAAGTTCCCGGGTTAAAATTTTGAAATCATTGCGAGTTCGCTCGCAAATTTCAGCCAAGACCAATCCGTCAACCAGACCATGCGGGTGATTAGCTAAAATGATAACTGGCCCCTCTTTGGGGATTTTGGTCATTTCCTCAAAAGGAGTCAGGAGTTCAATTTCCAATAGTTCAAGTGCTTTACTGAAAAACGTTTGGTTGGGGAAACGTCCAGTACTTTCATAAATGCGAACCAGGCGAAGCAATGTAAGTTTGCCAGTGAGCCACTCAATAGTCCGTATAATGACAGCCCGATAAGAATTGGGAAACGTATTCGCGTAAGAAAGCTGGCTGCTTTTATAGGGAGTATATTCAGGGTCATCAATGAATGGTTTTTCATACCCTTCTGGAAAACCGGTCAAATCTGAAATAAAGACCGAATCATCACGATTAAATCTACTTTTCCTCATAAAATCCTGCCTTGACCAGTTTGGTTAGAGCGTTTTGCAATGCGCTTTTGTCTTCACCGGCAACATTGATTGAGAGCACTGACCCCTGGGCTGCCCCGAGAGTTAATAACCCCATAATTGAATCACCGGCAACGGTAAATTCATTGAAAGTAACGGTGGCTTGGGATTTATGATTCTCACAAATTTCAACAAATTTGGCTGATGCTCTTGCGTGCAAGCCTTTTTCATTGATGATTTGCAAGTCAAAGTTGAGGCACATAGTTAATCCTTGTTATACAATTGAATATGATGCCTACCTGCATTTAAAGCGAGTGTAGCTGCTTCTTCAAGGCTTTTATTGCGACATTTTGCTAGTTTCAGAAGCATCGGGAGATTGACCCCGGTCAGTATTAATCCCTTCTCCTTATTGCAAGCACAGATAGATAGGTTGGATGGCGAGCTCCCATAAATATCAGTTAATAGGATGACTCCATCACCTTGTTCAACGTGACAAATGGCATGACATATCTCAGCTTCTTTGTCTTGGCGATTGTGGTTTCCCTCAATGGTGATGGCTTGGATGTTCTGCTGTTGACCTAAAATTTCCTCAAGGCAATCGCACAGCTCAATGGCGAGGTTTCCATTGGCGACGACAACAATCCCGATCACAGCCGAGCCTTTATCAATAGGTATGACATAAATTAACAGGGGAGGGCATTATTGAACTGTGGTCACCGATCAATTTGTACATCCAGATTCATTTTTTCAATTAACAATAATTCAGGGAGATAGTTCATATCAAACAAGAATATGTTTTCGCTGAGATAATTTAAGAGTGATTTATACGAATTCCTTATACTTTTTCAATAATCTATTTTGCATTTTTGAGCAAAAGCATCATGATATTGGCTAAAGAGGGGGTGTTACTTCCCCAATACAGGGCAAATTCATGTCCCATAAGTTGATAGGTTCTGTGAGGGGGAAGTCTTTGAGTTTCAGTCTTGCCAAGGTCAAGAACGGCACACAATACAGCTTCTTGTTGAAAAGGAACATTGATAATACCGAACTTTCGAGCTTCGATTTTCCCCTGTGTTTTGTCAATGGGTGACACGAGCAGATGACCGGGTCGCTCGGTAACTAATATCTGGTCATCGCTGATTAAGGTTGCACCCAATGATATCATGGTCAGGGCAATTTGACTTTTTCCCGACCCTGACGGACCGATCATGAGAACGGCACGATTCTCAACAGCGACTGCTGTTCCGGCAATGACTGACTTTTTTGCAGGTGGTGAAATACCCAAATTAATAACTTAAGGTTTGATCTGATTCCTGTGAGGTTGTATCAAGTATATTCAACCCTGCTTTAACTTCACTGATATTCTGTTTTGCCGCACCGGCCACCAAACGCACATCGCTCAACAATGTAATAAAGTCAAAGCCCCAATTAACTGATCTGATAGCGTATTCTGATGAACCGGTGTGAATGCCGGCAATAATTCCTTGCTTATTACAGGCTTGCATGATATCCTTGATAACCGCAATCATTTCTGGCTCTTCTCGATCTAAACCGGGAGGGAGTTTACCCTTCATCACCCCTAAAGTGAGATCGGCAGGGCCAATATAAACACCATCTATACCGGGTGTGGTAATGATTGCTCGTAAGTTCTCGTAGGCTTCGGCAGTTTCAATCATTGCCAGGCACGTCACATTATCATTCGCTTCAGCAAAATAATTTTCACCGGAACTATACAATGCCCTTGTCGGTCCGAAACTTCTTGTACCGAGTGGCGGGTAGCGAACGTAAGAGACGAATCTCTCAGCTTGTTCTTGATTGTTAATCATAGGACAGATAATCCCATAGGCTCCGGCATCTAAGACCTTCATGATGATACCGGGTTCAAGCCAAGGAACTCGTGCAAAAGGGGTTGTGTTACTCGCTCTCAGGGTTTGGAAAATTCGTGCGGTTTCAGAGTAATCTACGATTCCGTGTTGCATATCAACAGTGATACTGTCATATCCTTGGTCGGCAAGGATTTCGGCCATCATTGAATTAGCCGTTGAACACCAGCCGTTTAGTGCGACGCGACCGTCTGAGAAGGCTCTTTTTACTTTATTTTTTATCATGTGGATCCTACTGATTAGAAAAGGAGTGTTGATTCGGTAAATTACTAAGTAGTTGTTATAATTATTTTAATTAGCGTTTAAACCGCCAATTTAATTAACTAAGGTACTAGATTAACACATCAGATAAAAAAAATTTATCAGAACCAACAATATGTTGCGAAAGTTTCAAGTTGATTATTCTCACTTTTAGCCAGCAATTGGACTCTAAAATTATAAATGAATGATACTGAAATAAAACAAAGCCAAGATGAGAAGAAACAACAACGATTGATTTAGAGGGGAGTGAAGGAGCGATGAAGATCATTGCCGTCAGGGTTTGGAAAATTGATTTAAACCTTGTTGAGGGAAGCTACAATTGGTCAAATAGGAATAAGGTCGGTCGTATAGATACGACAATCGTAGAGATTGAAACAGATGCCGGATTGTCTGGGTACGGTGAATCATGTCCTTTAGGCAGAGTATATTTACCTTCTTTTGCAGAAGGGGTTAGAACTGGTATTGCTCTTATTGCCCCCGCTTTGTTGGGGCAAGACCCCAGAGAATTTCGAACAATTTATGCGATCATGGATCGCGTTATCAAAGGACATCCATATATAAAAGCGCCAATAGATATTGCCTGTTGGGACCTCTTGGGAAAGGCAACTGGTCGCCCCATATTTGGGCTTCTAGGAGGAAAAGCTCAGGAGCGAATTCCCCTATACCGCGCTATATCACAAGATTCACCTCTGGCAATGACCAAAAAAGTTACAAGCTATCAGGAAGATGGCTATAAACTTTTTCAACTCAAAGTCGGTGCAAATCCCGATATGGATATAGAACGCATCCACCTGGCGAAGGAGGAATTAGATAAAGGGTCAATTTTAATTGCTGACGCTAATACTGGATGGAAAAAGCATGAAGCTGCGCGTGTTCTTGACGCCATCCATGAGTTGGATGTCTATGTTGAGCAACCGTGCCTAACATATAACGAGTGTCTTTCAATCAGGCAACGGACAACCAAGCCATTTATACTGGATGAATCTATTCAAGATATTCATACTTTAATTCAGGCGATCAAAGATGATGCAATCGATATTTTGAATTTAAAAATTTCCAAAGTTGGAGGTTTTACTAAGGCAAAACATCTTTGGGAGACATGTATGTCCCAGGGTATTCCCATGATCATTGAAGATACTTGGGGCAGTGATATAGTCACGGCAACTGTAGCACACTTAGCACAAGCCACTCCTCCCGAATTAACCTTATGTTCTACAGATTTTAATTCATATGTAGTTGAACGCACTGCCGTCGGATCTCCTTACCGAAAAAATGGGACCATGAAAGCGACAGATTTGCCTGGGCTTGGTATTGAACCTGAATTTGACCTTCTGAATGACCCAATTATTGAGGTTATGCAGTAAGTTTTATTCGCTTGTACTCAACCTATCAAATTGATTGACATTAAATAAAACATTTCACCGCGAGCTAAAAAATTTGAAATGTATATTGAAGGGGCCAAAAGGCGGATTAATGCTAGCGTATCTGATTTGTCTTCTAACTATACTTACGAGAATCCCATTATCGCTTATCTTCAATGCAGAAACCTTTACTTTAGAAACCCAATAGGAAGGAAATTCGAATGATACAGGAGTTACAGATATACTCGTACCACAAAGCCATCTACTTTAGGCAGTTGATAAAGATGTTATTGAACGAGAACCCCGCGAAGCGGTGACAATCGTTGGAAATCTGTCCAGATGTCCCCCTAATGCCCGAAGTGCAACAGCTTCAATGCCCAGTATGGTATTAAGCACCTCACCAAGACACAAGGTTGTTATGACTGCCCGAAACGGTCGCGTTCTACATCCTAACAACGAAACTGAAAAGTGTCTTGAGCATGAATCTGTACGGCGCCTTGAAATCATGCAAAAGTCGGTTTGGCACGGAAGTAGATGTGACCTCCTTCAGCGGACTTGGAAAGTCTAAGTACCATGGCTAAAGGCAAAAATCCAGAAACGGCACCAATGGCAAAGCCATTGGTGCAAGGGGTAAGAATCATGAGGCCGGACTCGTCGCTGCCAAGGTCGTACATACCATCAATTCCAAGAAACGGCAAAGCTTCGTGGAAGGACACAGCAAACCAACAGAGCAGACCACCACGGATGATGATCGCTGGTAAGTTGGCATTGACCTGGCACATGATAGCGAAATACACTGTGCAGGCAATATTGTCAGGGACAAGTCACTCTCAAACTGCATTGAATCCTTATCGGCACTCTGGTGCAAGCACAAAAGGGTACGTTTCACTAGTTCAGCAAGAAGCAACTACAACTGTATGTGCAAAAATTTGCAGGTCGGCATAGTGTTCAGTACTACGACATTAGGCATGATGAATGGCGTTGTCTCAATAATGGTCAGGAGGCAATTGTGTTATGCGGACCTGACGGTAGACAATGGACTGCCTAGCCAGGTGTGGTCATGAATTGTACAGACGTCATCTTCGCATGACCCTTTTTAATTCACTAGTCAAGGGCGGTCTTACCACCTTCTCAACAAAAAACGCAGCGATTGTACAAGGTGACTGTCTTGAAGTTCTTCCTAAGATACAAAGTGGCACTGTCGATTTGATATTTGCCGATCCGCCTTACAACATCGGAAAGAAGTTCGGCAATTTCATTGATAGCTGGCCCTCCATACAAGAATACGCTCAATGGTGTTCTGTCTGGATGGATGAGTGCATTCGAATTCTATCGCCTACAGGCAGCATGTATATCATGAGCAGTACTCAGGCGATGCCATACATTGACATATGGCTTCGTGACCGCATTAACATTCTGTCTCGGATAGTGTGGGCCTACGACAGTTCAGGTGTTCAGGCGCGAAAGTATTTCGGTTCTCTGTATGAGCCAATCCTTTATTGCGTAAAGAACAAAAAAGCATATACATTCAATTCCGACGACATACTGGTTGAGGCCAAGACAGGAGCAGTTAGAAACCTAATTGACTATCGCAAAGCGGTTCCAGTTCCCTACAATACCAAGAAGGTTCCAGGTAACACATGGTATGTACCACGAGTCAGATACCGGATGCCGGAATATGAAGAACATCCATCCCAAAAACCGGAAGCCTTAATGGAAAGGATAATTCTAGCCAGTTCCAACGCTGGAGATCTTGTCTTGGATCCGTTTGGGGGCACGTTCACGACGTGTGCAGTGGCTCAAAGACTTGGACGTACAACAGTTGGAATTGAATCCCAAACTGAATTCATCAAGATCGGGCTGCGCAGACTGAACATAGCGGACCACTATCAAGGAGTGAAACTTTCTGCGCCCGATAAGTCGTATCAGCGTACGGCAAGGCGACTTCTATGAAGGGTCCATTTGAAATCAACGAGCACGACTTTACGCAAGTCATTCGTAAGGTGATGGATGAGCATTTTGCTGATTTGTCACGGGACATTTTTTCTAGCAGTCCTATACTTGGATATTTGAATCATAAAACCAAATCTGCAAATCGCGGTTCTAAGTCTCGATCATCTTTTGCGAACCTTTATGCTCTGTATGTTGTTGTCGAGGATTATATCCAGCAAGGGTATTTCGACGGTAAGGCTGGTTCCCCTTATGCGGAATATAATGGTGCTCAGTTTTCCGACTTGTTTCGGCGCCAGAGAGAATTGCCGTTTGGTTCTAAATTGCAAAATCACTCGTTAAATTCTCGACTGAATAATGAATTCAGAAAGTTCTATCCGAATGTCGGCAAACAGCCTATCGTTCGTGACGTGACAACTACGCGATATTGGGTACAAGAGGATTTGCTGCTTGTCGAGATACGCGACAGGACAGGAGCCGACTTAGTCTGCAATATTGCTCAAGCTATTATGGATATTATTGATGCGTATGTCAAAAGTAAGCGCGTTGCCTTCGAAAAATTCTTGACTACATGCCAAGCGTTGGCGGAACTGGGTAGTGAAAACCCACATATAGCTATCGAATTCATTAGAGAACAGTTAGCACCAAGTGCAGATGCACGTGTATTTGAGATTGTAAGCTATGCAATCCTGAAGGCAAAATACGGGCACCCTGATCAGCGATTAAAAAAACCGTTAGATTAGTTGTGACAACGGCATTGACATGCTATTATCACAACAACGTAAACTTAAGGGAACTTCTATAAAATCCCGAAATCAGGATTCACCTGCTTTTGCCTTTGAAGAAAACTTGATTATTCAGAATAATTTCTTCTCCTTGGGGTTACATTCATTCAATAATATTCCCCAATAAAGGTAAAAACAGACACTTTTACGTTATTTCCTAGACCAATTCACACACTTGCCCCCACATTGGCACTACTCAGATTAACAAATCTCCATTAAGGTATTATCTCAGTTGGAATAAATAGACGTGCCCTTAACCCTATGGGTAAACATTATGATATGACTAAATACCTTTCCGGTCAAGGCTCAATTTACCCCCAAACAAGACACAACACCCTTTGGTGGTGTCCTGGCGTTTTTAAAGATTCTGTGTGATCGGAAAATCCTTCACAAACTCCC
>MKWU01003532.1_pt1 | contig 20377 bp, 18 predicted proteins | sample 809101 | NCBI WGS metagenome assembly MKWU01 (sample SAMN05860141, study PRJNA318959) | sponge metagenome | host: Aplysina aerophoba | place: Slovenia: Piran, Adriatic Sea, Gulf of Piran | collected 2013-05-07
ACGCCAAAAACAGGCCATATGGGCCGAAATACGGCCAAAAATCACCAAAAACCCCTATAGAAACACGCTAAACCAACCAAGAGTTATATTTTCGGGCAAGCACTAAGTACATATAAGTCTGGCGACAGTCTGGAAATGGAATCTCACGAGGACTGCATGTGATGCAGTCCACTTATGGGACGTAACCGTTGCCAGTGCAGCGCCCTCTCGAGCTTGATACTCACTGGAATCGGTCCCCTGTGTGCATGTCGTCCGCCTCGTGGACCAAGCCGATCAAAATACAATCGCCTGTCGTGACGTTTATGCAATCAGTTGCCCACTAACATACACCGACTTTCTTTATTGCCGCAGAACGCAAAGTTCAAGGCATGTGTACGTATTGGCCTGTGACACTGTCGATAGGTTGACCGTGAGCTAGAGCCCTGTGCTGCTTCAAGCGCGATCATGTGTTAGGCAAAGAAGATCGATACCGTCGCCGCAAGACCGGATATAGCACGACCTGGCCCAAGGGTTCTGAGTCTTAGCGTCGGAACGCAAGAGTCGCTCTGAGCTTCCTCTTGGTCAGATCGACAGTGCCGCACACCAGGCTTGCGCCATCACCTCTCACACCAAGCTAATCAAGTTGTACTGGCGCGATATCTCCTGTGCGTAGTGCATCTATTCGCAAGCGCATCTCCTCATTGTACTTTTCTGCACCTGGGAATCCAGACGTGGCGTACTGAATGCGCCCCTCGGGCCCTAGAATAAAATGGGCCGGAATACCGTTCACATGGAAATCTGTGGCACTACCTTCATCAAACAGTACCGTAAAGCGATAGTCATTCTCTCTAAGGAATTCGCGCGTCAAACCATGGTCATCGTCAGTGGTGATCGCGAGAAATACCACATCGTCGGTTGACGCATATGAGTCTACCATGGAGCTGTAATGCGGAAACTCCTGGCGGCATGGGCCACACCAGGTGGCCCAATAATTGAGCACGACAACCTTGCCCCGCAGCTCCGAGAGACGCCATTGATTGCCCTCAGTGTCGGTTAAATTGAAGTCTGGAGCCACCCGGTCAAGTCGGTCTTCTGTCAGGTGCTGGCGGGCAGCATCAGCGACCTCAATGCGGATGCTGTCTATCTCGGCGTCCAGCCTTACCTCATCGTGATTTAACGCCAGCGCGATCTCCTCCACGAGTTGACGAATTCTGTCAGCACTATTTCGAAGTCGTTCGTCTTGGGCATCGTGACCCAAGGCAGCCACCAGTATTTCGTACGCCTCCTCATTGGATCCTTGCTCCGCGAGCAGTTCGCCCAGTGCAGCAAGGCGATCGGAGCGAGGGGCATTGGCAACGAGCTGCCTAAAGATCTCCTCTGCTTCCGCATGACGGTCCAGTCCGACCAGCACTAAGCCGCGAAGGCGCTCCATACTCGCAATCCAATTCTCTCGAGTACGGTTAATTTCGTCGAGAGACACGCCCGGGTAAATCAGGCCCGCACGATTCTCCTTAAGCCCCGCAATAGCTTCGTCGGCGAACGCCAAGGCCACCTCGTATCTCACGTTAAGGTCAATCAGCAATTCAGTAGTCCAACGGTAGGCACTTGCGCCTGACCAAGTCTCCAGTCGTACAAGGTCGTGCCCATTACTGACAAGCCGGTCAAGTAAATCCTCATCAACCTGCCCGCTCTCCTCATTCTGCCGAATTGCTTCGTCTTCGAGAATGGATTGCTCCTCAGACAAGGCCACACGAAATGCCGATACGTCACCAGTTTCCCAAGTCGGCAGGAAACGCTGTTTCCACCGCTCAATAATCTCTAGCCGCTGTTCAAAGGAGCTGTCCCTTGATACAAAATGATCCATATAGTACACATCGAAATGGATCATTGCCCCGTTCATTTCGCGCCCCTCAGGTGTCTCATCCAGGCGATTTAGCCACTTGCGCTGCTCATCAGCATCGTCCAACAATTCGTATCCGAAGGCCAAAAAGTACTGGCGACCAAGTTTGGTTTCCATGTCAGCCTCGGCCACTCCATCCTCAGCTGCGCCAGCAACTTCAAGCTCATGCCTCAATTCACCTTCTATCGTCGCGACGGCATTTGCATCTCCCGAAGAACGCGCAGCCAGTAAGCGCGCCCTAATGTGATGAATTCGAAAGACTTGGGAATGGTTGATTCTGTAAGCCGACGCCCCCTCAGATCTCATGACCAGTGCGTCTAGAATCCGCAGCCATCTCTCTGATTGATTCAATTCGCCGACAGCATCCTCAACGGACTCATAAGGCTCTACTCGATCAGGGAACGACCGTATCGTTTCCTGGCCAAGTTCAATGGTGCGGTCAAGCCAGTCGCGTCGACCTCTCAATTTCCCACCCCAGACAAGCGTGTTCAAATAGCCTTCGTGCACATGTGGGTTATTGGGAGCAAGCGATAAAGCCAACTCAAATGCAGTAATTGCGTCCTCGTACTGATTGAGTTCCATCAGTACACGCGCATGACCATAGGCCGCTTCGGCATTATCGGAATCCTGATTCAAGGCCTCTCCGAATCCGTCGCGTGCAGCCAAGAAGTCAAAGGCTTCATAGTCTTGGCGTGCGATCTGCAACTGTTCTTCAACACTCGGACCTGATTCCGAGCACGACATGATCGAAATCGCCACAAGAGCTAAAAGGAGCCTCAGTGCGTACGATTCACTTGCGCTTGGCCGCTGCAGAAAAATCGCCATCTTGATGGTCCACCCACGGTTGATTTTACGTGGTACCTTGCTGTAGTCTGCACGTTCCTGAAGAGAAACATTGTCTGCCAGGAAATAGACATTTTGCGGTCAATATTTAATTTCCGGGCAAGCACTCATTAAGGGAGAGACTTCCAAGTCATTCTGCCAAGCGAGCCCGCACTTGGAGTAGTGGGATAGGATATATTTTCGAACTCGCAAAAAAGGTCCATGTCTGAATCAATTTTTGGCATGAGGCGCGCCAGAGTACACTGCACCACCCCCGGTGCCAGAATGGCCGACTCCTTATTTTCTCGGTAGACCCTGCCCAATCCCTCGCCGATTCCAGAAGTGTAGGAGCAGCAACCTGGCAACACTTGATACTGTGACCTTCAGAGAGTACGACCACGAACGCATTGTCAACCAAATCACAGAAAATTCGCTGTCCTCCACCTATGACGGTGGCAGCATCACGATCACCATATCCCCCAGTTGTGGGGTTAGAGCGTTTTCTTCTGCATGAACGAGAAGATTGGATCCCCGAACGATGAAGAGTAAAATTAAGTCGTTTTGATGCTTCGCCTTGAGCGCCTCATAAGTCCCCACCTCCGTAATTCCGAAAGTTTGTACTGCTCCCCCAGCTTCATAACGACGTTCCAGGTCATGTGCGGTGTGCGCTGCCCCAAATAAGGGACGTCCCCGCAGATATGTCGGCACACGGAGCTGTGAGGTCTCAGTACGAACGGTAGGAGCTGCGGGCTGATACACCTCCCCACCCTCAAAGACCTCCTTAAAACGAAGAGCGGCAAGCGAGTTCGTTTCATCGTTGGAGGTAGCTGCTATAAAACGCTTAATTCCGCTCAAGTCCAGTTCATCGAAAACCTGTTCTCCCAGCGCATCTGCCGCAACTGCCGGTAATCCATGCTCATGCGCCCGCTGAATATTATTCTCGTTAACATCGAGCAACAGTACTGCCATGCCCTGTTCCTGAATGGTCTTAGCAATACTTTGCACCCACGTACTGGCCCCCAAAAACAAAATGCCCTGTGGGTTCGAGTCCGCCATCTTGAGCACGCGAGCCAGCGGCTGTAGAGTCAATCCGTAAACCGTGACCGTACCGATAATGACCATATAAACAATTGGTACCAACGGCCCTGCAAGATCGGCACCGTAAACTTCTGCAATACGAACCGAAAACAGCGATGCCACAGCAGCAGCTACAATGCCGCGCGGAGCCAACCACGCAATGAAACCCTGTTCCTTCCAATTAAGCCCGGTACGAAGGCTCGAAAATACGACCGCAATAGGCCGGATAAGCAGAATCAGAATGCCTAGGAAAATGAAGGCACGAGCGTCAAAATAATTCAATGCTTCCAGATCAAGGCGCGCCGACAGAAGAATAAAAAGACAACCAATCAAGAGCACTTGTAAATCCTCTTTGAATTTGGTTATGCTGCGGACTGTAACATACCGTTGGTTCGCAAGGAACACCCCCATCATAGTCACGGAAAATAGCCCAGATTCCTCGTGTAACTCATTCGACAAGGCGAACACAAGTATGACGACTGTAAGTGCAAGCGGACTTTGCAAGTAATCAGGTACCAGGTGACGGCGTAACAGAAAGATCATGAGCATGGCTCCCAGGACACTGACACCTACACTGATCGCTCCTATAGCCAACAACGCCTCCAGCGAAGGAAGAATCGTAGCAACCATGCCTCCACCACCCTCACCCGGACCATGCTCATGCATAACAATCACAGCTTCAAGCACCAGGACTGCGAAGATCGCACCCACTGGATCAATTGTGATTCCTTCCCATTTTGCAATTGCATTGACCCGCCCGTTTGGTCGGACGTGTCTGAGAAGAGGCAACACTACGGTTGGTCCAGTAACGGTCAGGATGGCCCCTAACACAGCAGCGATTTCCCAAGGCATGCCCAGCACATAGTGCGCAGCTACAGCAGCAAGTACTCCGGTGATCACTACACCAATGGTTACCAGGTTCAGTACCACACGACCTACGCCCCTCAGTTCAGACAACTTGAGATTCAGGCCACCCTCGAACAAAATGATACCGATAGCCAAGGAGACAAAAGCAAACAACCAGTCACCTTGCAGATGTTCGGGCGGGAGTATCTTGGTTACTGGCCCTGCCACAAATCCTAGAACCAACAGAAGCAGAATAGACGGCACACGGATACGCCATGCAAGCCACTGCGCACCAACTGCCAGTCCAATGACCAGGACGATATGAATCAAAATTTCCCCACTCACGAATTCAGATTATCCGATTTAACGTGAATATCAACCTATTAAGAAGAAGCTTGTACGCCCCCACTTGGGGAAGTTAAGGGATTTACAACTCATTTTATATGCTTGCCGAGCTACCGCCGGGGCGTGGTACCTGTGTTAACTGGAAAGTTAGGCAGCGTATGAGGCACCCCTTGGGGTCCCCCTTCCGTGTGTACGGAATACAACTTCGTTGAGCCCAATAAATTTTACTGGTGGACAGCATAGTACCACTGAGATGCATGTGGCAGACTGTGAAGTTGCCGAAATTTTCAATGCTATCATTGGGACGAATGGATGGAATGCATGGGCAAAATGAAACCAAAAAACTATTTATCCCGAATGCACAGTTTCTGATCTACATGATGAATACCTTAGCCATCTCCGCAGTAGTTGAGCTAAACACTAACAAACATGTAGGATAAACACGTAAATTACCGGATGTTGAAAGCGCTTCCATAACCATCCTTCCGACCTGAATCATGCAACACAGTTCTTTCCTCGCCGAGGTCAACAAAATGTTTGACCGTGCAGCAGCACACACTGACCATGCTCCCGGATTACTCGCACAAATTAGATGCTGCAACAGCGTCTATCATGTAAGCTTCCCACTTGTGCGGGATAACGGGGACATTGATGTAATACACGCATACCGCGCCGAGCACAGTCACCATATGCAGCCTACAAAAGGAGGAATCCGTTATGCACCCTCGGTGAATGCAAATGAGGTCATGGCACTGGCTTCCCTTATGTCCTATAAATGTGCCATTGTGGATGTCCCCTACGGCGGTGCCAAAGGCGGAATACGCATTGATCGGAGACAGTATTCCCAACCTGAATTGGAACGTGTCACGCGACGATACGCTTTTGAATTAGCAAAGAAAAATTTTATCGGACCCGGTGTAGACGTACCGGCACCAGATTACGGCACTTCCGCCACCGAAATGAGCTGGATTTTTGATACTTACCGAACACTAACAGATAATCCACTTGATGCGCTGGCCTGTGTCACGGGGAAACCAGTCGGTATGGGGGGAGTCCGCGGACGTGTCGAGGCCACGGGCCGCGGCGTCTTCTTTGGTATTCGCGAGGCATGCGCTATTGAAGAAGATATGCGCGCACTGGGACTGGATCCTGGTGTGGAAGGCAAGCACGTGATTGTGCAGGGGCTTGGGAATGTCGGCTACCATGCTGCTCACTTCCTGGAAGAAGCCGGCGCAAAAATTGTCGGTATCGGCGAATACGATGGCGCGCTCTACAACCCCGACGGATTGTGCCTGGAAGATGTTGTATCTCACCGCAAGGAAACCGGAGCGACGCTCAATTTCCCGGGAGCACAGAACATTGAGAATTCGGCGCAGATACTGGAAATGGACTGCGATATTCTGGTCCCTGCAGCCCTGGAAAGACAGGTGCGAAGTGACAACGCTGATCGAATCAAGGCAAAAATCATCGCTGAAGCTGCAAACGGTCCTCTGACATCCAACGCAGACCGGATGCTAGCCGAACGTGGGGTCGTAGTGATCCCCGATGTCTACCTGAATGCAGGGGGGGTTACGGTTTCCTACTTCGAATGGCTCCGCAACCTTTCCCATGTACGGCATGGTCGTATGAGCCGGCGCCGTGAGGCGCACAATGCACGGCAGATCCTTGAAACCGTACAGGACCTGGTTGATAAACGCCTGAATACAGCAACTGTGAAGGGACTCGAATCCAACCTCGCTTTCGGTGCAAGCGAAGCTGACCTTGTTGATTCGGGTCTGGAGGACACGATGGTCGGCGCATACCATGAAATTTATGCCAAAGCGCGAAGCCATAACCTTGACTTGCGCACAGGCGCATTCGTGAGTGCGATTGACAAAATTGCTCAGGGTTACCTTCGTTCGGGCATCTTCCCTTAGACCCTCTCTGGCCGGGCAGCTGTCTTCTTGTACGGTTCGTAGAACTTTTGCAGCGCTGCAATGTCATGCTCCATATCTCCTGTGGGCGCAAACGGTGCTCCAAAGCCTACTTTGCGACCGGGATAATCGAAGTAGGCCGGCACAATGACTACCTGTGCACCTACCGCAATATGGTAGAACCCTGTTTTCCATCGTTCCACGCGGCTACGAGTGCCTTCAGGAGTGATCGCAAAAATAAGGCGCTCGTTCGTCTCGAAAAGTTCAATGGCTCCCTGCACCATTCCACGATGATTACGTCTATCAACCGGCTTTCCTCCGAGTAAGCGAAGTAGTGGACCAACCGGCCAGCGAAAGATCGTATGCTTCGCTATCCAGTTTCCCTGTAGATCCAAGGCAAACATTATAGCCATCGCCAGGAAAAAATCCCAGTTCGATGTGTGATATGCAGCAATAATCACAAATTTATTGAGGTTCGGCAACGTTCCCTCCACACGCCAGCCCAAGGTCACCAGCAACCATCTGGCAAATCGCGTAATCCCTGGATGGGACTTGCGTGCCAAATTAGGACCAAGATCTGGGAAGGACATCCTACGAAGGAGCTATTACACGCACTCTGACTACCCCATCAATGGCAGCCAACTGATCAGACACTGAACGACTGATTGGGCCACTGATATCAACCACGTTATAGGCCAGGGCGCCGCGTCCCTTATTTACAAGGTTATCGATGTTGAGTCCGGCACCTGCAAGAACGGTTGCAAGTTGACTGATCATCCGAGGCTCGTTTCGATTTACTACCTGTATTCTGTATCCATCCGGGCGCGGAGGTAGTCTAACTTCGGGGAAATTGACTGAATTCTTGACATTCCCGTGCTCAAGATAGCTGCGAATTTGCTCTGCCGCCATAACTGCACAATTATCCTCGGCCTCTGGTGTTGATGCACCTAGATGTGGCACTGGAATCACTTTGGGGTGCTGCGCCAACCGCGCATCTACAAAATCCGTAACATAGCACGCACAGGTGCCTCCGTCCAAAGCCTGTAAGAGTGCCTCTTCGTTGACCAGTGGACCACGTGCAAAATTCAGAAGGCGTACCCCCGTCTTCATGCGCGCAAAGTGAGATGCATTAATCAAGTCAAGCGTCTGGTCGTTTAACGGTGCATGAAGCGTAATGTAGTCTGCACTCTGAACGATCTCATCCAAACCCGTTGCCCGTGTCACTTCCCGACTCAGCCCCCATGCACTGGACACTGAGATAAAAGGATCATAGCCCAGTGTCCGCATCCCGAGTGCACTCGCCGCATTTGCTACCGCGACCCCTATGGCACCAAGACCGATGACCGCCAGCGTCTTGCCCATGATTTCAGGACCCTTAAAATTTTTCTTTCCCTTTTCCACTGCAGCTGCAACATCTTCATCTTTCAGGGACCTGGCCCAGTTGATACCGTCTACAACCCGCCGTGAGGCCAACAGCATAGCACATATAACAAGCTCTTTAACACTGTTCGCGTTGGCTCCCGGTGTATTAAAAACAACTATACCCTGATTTGAGCATGTTTCAACGGGAATATTGTTGACGCCTGCTCCACATCGAGCAATGGCAAGAACAGAGTCTGGAAATGTGGTTCCATGAAGGTTGTAACTCCTCAGCAGAAGCGCATCCGGCTCTGCTATGTCTTCCCTAACGACATAGTCGGGAGTAGGCAGGCGATCCAGACCATGAGACGAGATCGTGTTGAAGGTTCTAATTTTGAACATCAATAATAAATCTGCGAGGATTGTCGGAAGTTACCACGTATGTTGAAGAAACTGGTGTGACGAGCAGCCGATATTGCCCGTATATTGGAGCTAACTCTCTGCACTAAACCTATGAATGGGCAAAAACCCAGCCGTAAAACTGTCTGGTCGTGGGCACTGTACGACTTTGCCAATTCATCGTTCACCACATTGGTGGTAACTTTTATCTATGCAACCTATTTCACGTTTGAGATTGCCGAAAACGAAACCGACGGCACCAGCCAGTGGTCTGTGGCAATCGCCATCACGGCCTTCGTTGTCGCTGTACTGTCACCTTACCTTGGTGCGCTTGCGGATCGCGGCGGATTGCGAAAAAAATTCCTCGTAGTCTCTACGATCATTTGCGTAGCAGGCAGCGTGCTTCTCTTTTTTCCTCAGAAAGGGCAGGTTGGGTTTGCACTCGCAGTGTTTGTCATCACAAACATTGCCTTCGAGATGGGCAATGTGTTTTACAATGCCTATCTCCCTGACATAGCCCCCGTTAAACAGATTGGACGAATTTCGGGATATGGCTGGGGCCTCGGATACATTGGGGGGTTACTGTGCCTGGTGGCGGCTCTCTTTGGATTTGTTCAGACCGATACACCGATCTTGGGCTTCGGAACGGATAATGGAGAACACATCCGAGCAACCAATCTACTCGTGGCCGCTTGGTTCGCACTTTTCTCTCTCCCAATCTTTTTCTGGGTGAAGGACAAAAAGCATCCGCGGATCCCAAATGCCAGAACGCTCATCAGGCAGGCCAACCAACAGTTGTCGTCTACTTTTCTGGAAATTTTCCAGCGCTATCGCCAAGTCCTGCGTTTTCTGGTAGCTCGCCTGGTTTACAATGACGGGTTGATCACTGTCTTTGCCTTTGGAGGTATCTATGCCAGTACTACATTCGGATTCTCTACGGAAAAGGTCATCGTATTTGGTATCCTGCTTAATGTATCCGCCGGGCTGGGCGCATTTGCGTTCGGGTACATAGACGACAAACTTGGCGGACGTACCACAATCATGCTCTCCCTGGTGGGCTTGATCGGTTTTGGTCTTATTGCAGTCCTTACACGCGCGGAAATGTTGTTTTGGGTTGCAGGTTTGGGGGCAGGGCTTCTGGCCGGTCCCAATCAATCTGCGAGTCGTTCGCTGCTGGGTCGATTCACACCGGAGGGCAAACGGAACGAATTCTATGGTTTCTTTGCTCTTTCCGGGAAATTCACTGCCTTCCTCGGTCCACTGCTCCTGGGGCTTGTGGTCCAGGCTACAGGCAGTCAGCGCTGGGGAATGGCTACTGTGATCCTCTTTTTTGTCGCCGGATTAATTCTATTATTGCGCGTTAACGAAAAGGACGGGATTCGCAATGTTCTCGCATTCAAGGAATAGGGTTGCCTACTGACAAAACCGTAAGCCCCGAATACCGTGATTCGATCTGCCCGCGCCCGGGGGAGCACAACGCAACCTGATTATGTCTCGACGTTCATTCATGACCATGGATAAGACGATTTTGTATTTAACTGCAACTCGGTAGGCTATCGACCGGTTTCGCAGTTTCGGATTCCGGTCTGGGTTTCACCATTCGCCGGATGGCTTCAACGGGCGTCAAACCTCCTTACCGCGGATCCGGACTCGGTACGTTCATTGCGCAGTCAAACCCGATATGGGCCACACGGTCGTATGGGCACGGTTCTGCACTGAATCGAATGCAAGTTTACGCATCGGGGAAGCAGACCTTATATCGAGAATATCACAGAGCTGTCAAGCCCATGATAAAACAGAGTGCCGTGCTCCATAATGTCTCGTCCGAGTTGGACCTGATCCTGTTTTTGTCCATCTGCGTTGGTCCCGATTCGCCTTAGAGTCTCGGTCACTCGCCGGTATGTAGGCCCTCTTGGACGCAATCCCTCCCGCTCTTAGTTTTTTCAATGACCCAGCCGTTATTCGACAATGGGGCCTGCTACATGGCTTTGCCGACGTGTTGGACATCAATCAAAGTACTGGTCAGCGTTAAGCGCAATAATCGCCATTCAGCAACAATGGTCGTCTTCCCTTAAATTGCGATTGATTTTGTTTAGATCGTCACAATCTCCACGGACTCGACCTCGAGTAAAAGCGTAAGGGTGTATGGTAACGAAGTACCGATCCTTGTCGCGCAGAAGGCTTCTCCAAATTGGCGCAGGCGGCCTCCTTATGCCCATAAGCCGCTTGATAGGCCGTGCGGATTCCGTATGTCTTGGCGTCATTGCGGATCTCCATCACGGCCTGGCACCGCGAGCAATGGAGCGCTTGGATGACTTCATGCAGGCGGTGCATACACGCAAACCGGATGGGATCCTGCAATTGGGCGATTTCAATTTTGGTACGACTGAAAGTGAAGAATGCCTGGACCTGTGGCGTACGTTTGACGGACCGCGCTATCATGTGCTGGGTAATCACGACATGGACTTTGCTACAAAGGACGCTATCGTGCGAAGTTGGCATATGCCCAGCCCGTACTACTCATTCGATCTGGGCGCATTCCATGCAGTGGTGCTGGATCGAAACAACCTGAAGACGGACGACGGATACACTCCGTATAGCGAAGCTAATTTCTACGTTGACGCGTCCTTGCGCGGGTATGCCGACAGCGACCAACTCGCGTGGCTTCGTACAGACCTCGCCGCTACACAATTACCCGTAGTCGTATTTGTGCACCAGGGGTTGGGACTTCCGACATCCATGCCCAACGCCAGTCGTGCCATCGAGGATGTGCTCGAGGAGCATAACCGAACGGGAGAAGGAGGCAAGGTAGTGGCTTGTTTCTGCGGACATCACCACATTGACCGGTACACGCGCAAGAATGGTATCCATTACGTGTGGATTAATAGCGCATCCTACTACTGGGTTGGCGAGGAATACGGGCGTATGGCTCCTTACTCGCGCGCGCTGTACACATTTCTGACATTCCACTCCAGTGGCGTGATTGAAATAGAGGCCAGTCAGGCCGAGTGGGCAGCACCCTCGCCCTCTGAACGCAACTATCCAGGTGCGGAGACACTGACACCCTTCATCCAGGCACGCCGCTTGCAAACCGCTACAACCGGAACATCTCGCAATAAGAAATAGATTCGCCTGTCCCGACTCAGCCCAGTCTCAGCGCGCACTTATCAGGGTCTATTCCAGTGTTCCCGAGATTGCAGCGCTAAAACAAAGCACGGAATCGGTTTGATCAAAGCCGCTCCGGCAAGAGCGTATCTTGCCGGCAACGATCTGTTAGCCTTTTGCTTGCGGATTGCTGGGGTCCTCTGCTGTCAGGCCATCCACAAGTTCGTTGTTGCGAAGGATACCTGGCGGCTCTGAACTGCTGTCAGATACGGCGCATCCGCCCCGCGTTCCAGATGCCCCCTACAACGAACGCGTGACCGTGCTCCAAAACCACTAAGCACATATTGCGGACCAGCGGATCGATTTGTAAAAAAGTCTGCCGAAGTTCCCCCGAATATGATAAATAGTATGGGCAGCGCCCGCGTGGGATAAAATTAATGGCTATTGCCTAGGGGGAGTCCGAATGGCATCCAGAACATTAACCCGATCAATCTGGGTCACATTCCACTGGTCTGTACTATGTGGTGTATCGAACCATGCATTCAGGACCTCCTCCAATACCGCAGCACTAGTGGCGCGCTGGCTGAGGGCCAGTGCGTTCGCATGATTCCATATTCTGGCACCCTTAGCCGTTTCTGCATCTAGACACAATGCCGCCCGAATGCCTGGCATTTTATTGGCCACAATCGTGCAACCGGTTCCGGTCCAACACATTATAATAGCTTCTGCAGCCTCACCCTTGAGTACCTGATCAATCGCTTGTTGGGTTACCAAAGGCCAATCATGAGCTTCTTCCCCCGCATGCGGACCAAAATAGATCGGTTCATATCCGCGCTTGCGGAGCGAGGCGAGAAGCACATCAACTAGGTGACCATACTCATCACAGCTGACTGCTATCTTTTTAACCATGGTGCTAATTCCTTAATAGTTATGTCCGAAAGTCTTCCCCGTGCCCGTGATATTGCAGCAAAACTCGAATCATGGGCCACTCCATCCTTTGCTGAATCGTACGACAATGTAGGACTTCATGTTGGTTCCGGCAGTCGTATCGTTAACCGCGTGCTTGTTGCACTGGACCTTACCCCGGATGTCGTGGATGAAGCCGTTCAAACGGGAGCGTCTATGATTCTGACCCACCATCCATTGCTTTTTCGAGCACCTTCGCGCATAGTGGATAGTGACTTCATTGGTGAACTCATCCTGAGACTGGCCCGCGAGAATATCACGCTTTACAGCATCCATACAAATCTTGACGCGGCCCACGGGGGAGTCTCCATGGCATTGGCCAACATTCTTGGGTTGGATGGCATAACATTTCTACGCCCAAATGCAGATAATAGCTCCGGTATGGGAGCCATTGGCCAACTATTACAGCCAACAACACTTGGCGCTTTTTTGGAGCAAATTCGTACTAAACTGAAAACTCCGATACTGCGCTACACGGGCAGCTCCGAAACACAGGTGAGCACGGTGGCAGTATGCGGGGGTTCGGGTGGCAGCCTGATCAAAGTAGCCATGGAGGCAAGAGCGAACGTGTACGTAACGGCTGACCTCAGCTATCACCGGTTTTTTGAGGTTCTTGGCCCAGATGGGCGTTGCCGCATGGCACTTGTTGATGCCGGGCATTACGAAACAGAAAAACACACGGAGGAACTTCTTTGTTCATGGTTGACTGAACGATTCCCCTCCGTTGATTTTTGTCGTACCAGCGTTCGCACCAGCCCAATACATTATCATGTCCCATGAACCTGTGCCAATGTAAGTTCGTTAGAGCGTGCTACCCTTTATACTCGACCTCATGAGTACTACGGAAACGACAATTGGCCACCAACTGCGTGCGCTCGTCCGGTTACAGCATATCGATACGCTCATTGATCAGGTTGTGAAAGAGCGAGGGGATTTGCCCGACGAGATCATGGATCTTGAAGATGAGTCTGCGGGATTAACAACCCGAATGAGCAAGATCACGCAGGAGCAGGAGGATATCGAACTATCGCGTCGTCGCAGTGAGTTTGATATCGAAGATGCGGAAGGCCTCATAACAAAATACGAGGAGCAACAACTCCAAGTCCGCAACAATCGCGAGTACGATGCGCTCACCAAGGAGATCGACGCACAGCACGAGCGTATAGCAGGGGCGAAAGAACTCATCGAGAGCACTGAAAGCACCATTGAAACAAACCGCGCACTGCTCGAAGAAACACAGCAGCGTCTCGTTGAGCTGGTAAGCCTTCTTGAGCAAAAACGCGAGCAACTGAACGAGGTGTTATCAACCACCGAACAGAGAAAAACAGAGCTGGAAGGATTGCGTGAGGATGCGAAATCCACGGTAGATAATCGCTACCTAAGAGCATATTTGAGGTTACGGAAACGATACAGGGATGGGCGTGCGGTCGTTATGTTGCAGCGTGGCGCTGCCGGCGGCTTTGCAGTCCCGCCACAGCGACAGGTAGAGATTCGACAACGCAACCGGATCATTCCGTGCGAGCAAACGGGTCGCATTATCGTGGACAGTGAATTCTATGAGCAGGTAACCAGTGATTTAAGCTGAATACCTTAACCAGAAACGTGTCGGCCGGATCATCGCTCTGCCGTCAGGCAGGGAGGAAAGTCCGAACTCCACAGGGCAGCGTACTTCCTAACAGGAAGGCACCGCGCAAGCGGTGACGGCAAGTGCAACAGAAAGTATACCAGCCGATGAGCCGTAAATGGCCACAGGTGATGGGTGAAATGGTGCGGGTAAGAGCCCACCAGCGTCAGGGGCGACCTTGGCGGCTAGGTAAACCCTACGTGGAGCAAGGCCAAATAGCATCGCACGCCCCAGGCGATAAGGTGACCCGCCAAACCAGCGATGCGGGTAGGCCGCTTGAGGCCAGTGGTGACACTGGTCCTAGATAGATGATGATCTTCCCGGTATGCTGCACAGCGGCTGCGGCATCGGGTAGACAGAATTCGGCTTACAGGCCAGCACGTGCCGCCGGGGCGGCCTTCCACACAGGAGGGTCGCCCTGCTACTCTCCGTCCTCAACAGGGGGAGGAGGCAAGGCATCCTCTAACGGTGGCGGAGGTACCTCTTCGGGAGCTGGGAGCGTTTGCTGATTCGTCTGTTGTGACTGCTGGAGGACGCTCTCCTGAGAACCACCGTCATCTATAGCGAAATTGGTGAGGATGCAAAGCACAATGAACACCGTGGCCATGATCCATGTACCTTTCTCGAGTACGTCAGGCGCCTGCCGAGCCCCCAGTATCTGGGTTGTTGCTCCCCCTGATGCTATGCCTGCCAAACCACCTCCCTTGCCAGCCTGAAGCAGAATCAGGCCGGTCATAACTATCCCTATGAGAGCAATAACGACAATCAGAAACGTGAACATGCAAGGAGGAAATTTCAATTCGACTGCGTGCTACTGCCGCATGCACATTCCGTTCCACTATTGATCTGCAAGCATCACTGCGGCCGCACTGCATATAGCTGCAGTTTCGGCGCGAAGATGGCGTGGACCCAACCGAACCAGCGTCGCATCAAGCGCTTGCGCAAGTATGCGCTCATTTGCAGTAAAGCCCCCCTCAGGTCCGATTAATATCGATACTGGATCCTGACTCCGGCCAACAACAGTCAGTAAGGGAGTTTGTGCATTAGGGTCGGCAAGAAGTATACCCGGACCCAGAATCGAATCCAGAGGCGTTGGCGATTGCAGCTCGGGGAGTTTGCTTCGCCTGCATTGTTTCAGGGCTGCAATCATGATCTGCCTGGCACGGCCTTTCCGCCAGACTCTGGATTCAGTTCGCTCAGTGATCAGAGGCAGAATGGTCGTTACCCCTAACTCAACTGCTTTCTCCAAAAACATCCTGTACCGATTCCGCTGCTTAAGCAAAGCGAGTCCGATGGTCAATTCCCGGGTTGGCTCACATGGATTCTCGTGCGTAGCAATAATCCGTCCACTCACTCCTTGTCGGTCAGATTGTTCGATTTGTACCTGGGCACAAACTCCTTGACCATCAACTACGGTAACAAGAGCACCCGAGCGCAGCCTCAGCACTTTGAATGCGTGATTCGCTTCATCTGGAGGAAACTCTACATATCCGTCCGGCAGAAAAGATTCGGGCGGGGCGAAGAAAAATCTATCCATGGTCTTAAAGCCCAAGCGATAACCCAATGTGGGCGCGCACGGCAGATAAATCCTCGGTATTTGAAGCGAACGTCAGATTTATGATACCCGCTGCAGTGTTAATCTGGAAACCAACGCCAAACCCAGGGTACCACCCACTAATGGACTGCAATGTCTCGCGATCATTCAGATACCCAAGATCAAAAAAAACGAAACCATAAGTTACACGATCAATCAGATATCGAAATTCTGTCAGCAGCCGTGCAGCCAGCGGTGCACGAAAACGCTGTTCATCATAACCGCGAAGACTCTGCGCTCCACCCACCCGGAACAGGTCGCTTTCGTCGAGTTGCCGGCTACGCACCAACATTATTTCTCCGCCTGTAACCAAAAGGCTGCGCCTGCGCAAGGGAACGTATACGCGTCCCTGAACCCTAAGCCGTCCCTGATGCAGACTGTTCTGCTCACTTACGGAATCTGTTATGGCGACTATGCTCTCTACGTTTTTCTTTCCGCTTTCTGCAAGCATACTTAGCAGATAGCCTCGTGTGGGGCTCAGAGCATGATCGACCTGCCTAATATGGATTCCACCGCCTATAAAAAATGCGTTGGCTATCGGAATTCGCTGTCGGCCCTCTACAACCTCTGTGCCTGCGAGACCTGGCCGTGTGATTTCACGCGCTACACTTGTAAAAATCTGTGTTGAGGAATCTATCCAGTAACCTAACTGCAGTCCATAATCACGTTTACCATAGGTGGAGTCCTGCTGTAATCCTTCGAAGGAAACTGCCAGGCTCAAAGGGAGCCCCAGTACCAAGGGAGCTTCAGCATTTACCAGAACGTGCCCTAGTTGACCGGGTGCCCGGTTCAAGGTCAGCTCCAAGGAACGACCACTGCCAAATAAATTTCTGAGCGCCAGGCTGCCACTGCCAACCAAGGCTCCTTTGCCGCCCTCAGCTCGTTCATATCCTAGGGCCAAATCAAATGCGCCGGGCGGATTTTCCCTGACTGGAACATGAATTGCAACACTGCTGTCTGTTGCCTGATAGAGCACGGGCATATCTACATGGCTAAACACGCCTGTGGCCTCCAGCTTACGTTGCATGTCTGCCGGATTGAAATCCCTCAGAATGCTCCCCGGTGTTAGCCCGGATACATGGTGCACATACGCCTGGCCTGTTCGCTTAGCCCCCTGTAATACAATACGGTCAAGTCGTGCAGGTACGCCTTCCTGTATACGCATAATCACGTCGTATCGTGCACTGTCGCGGGGAATCAATGCCTCTACGACTACTTCGGCCAGTACGTAGCCCTCTCTTGTGTACGCATCCAGTATTGCTTCTGCGAACTTTGTCAAGCCATTCGATGTGATCCAGTCATCCCTGTTCAGGGGCGAATGTATTGTCGTTGAATCAAAACTGTCTGCTCCCAGAAACCTGATCGTACCTACGCGTGCACGGTCCCCCAGTGAGGCAAAAAGAATCTGGGATTGTGTGTCTTGAGAATCAATGGCAGCATGCAGGTAACCTTCCTGATGTAGCATTCGGATTACCTGCTGCGCCGGGGTTAGCGTACTTTCAGCAATTTTATCCGGCGGCCACGGCCAAAGCTCACCATCCGCTATTAGCTGCCATTGGGCGTTGGCCGGCAACGCCGTCACAAACACAAACATGCACAGGCTAAAACCTCGCAAGTATGCTTTCATGAAGTCAACCGAACAGGTAACCCACGAGTACCGTAGTATCGGTGAAATATGCGCACTTATTCTTTTGGATACCCGGATACCTACAACTGTGACGAAAGAGCTCCAAAAAGCACTCTTGGATTGGTACGATCTCCATCGTCGAAACCTTCCCTGGCGTGATAGAACGGACCTGTACGCGATTTGGCTCTCGGAGATCATGCTTCAGCAAACCCGGGTTGATCAGGTTTGGGCATACTACGAGCGGTTTCTGACAGCATTCCCAACACTTGAGGCATTAGCCGAGGCAGACTTGGATGAGGTGTTGCGCATTTGGGAAGGACTCGGATACTACGCACGGGCCCGTAATTTACACGCAGCAGCCCGGGAAGTCGTTGCCTCAGGTCATCTTCCCTCAAATTGCAGCGAATTACGTTCGCTTCCCGGAATTGGTCCATATACGAGTCGAGCAATTGCTTCCATTGCATTTGGAGAAGCTGTAGCTGCCGTTGACGGAAATGTTCGCCGTGTACTTTCCCGCCTGTTTGCACATCCCGGGAGCCCAGCTAAATCCGTCCAGCAACTCGCTGATACGCTACTCTACAGGATTCGACCCGGGGATCATAATCAGGCAATGATGGAGCTTGGTTCACAGGTCTGTACACCTAAACGCCCCCGATGCACTGTTTGCCCACTTCAAAATCATTGCCTCTCCTGGTCCGAAGGTACTCCAGAAATCTATCCGGCTCCAAAGAAAAAGGGCCCTATTCCACACTATGATGTAGCTGCCGGGATACTCCGTAATCCCATGGGACAAATATTCATTCAGCAACGGGCTCCTAAAGGTCTTCTGGGCGGTCTCTGGGAACTGCCGGGCGGCAAGGCAAGACATGGTGAATCAGGACCGGAAACCTGCGCGCGTGAACTGCGTGAGGAGCTTGGCGTACAGGTAGCTGTGGGGGATATGGTTGGTGAGGTTAAACATGCATATACCCACTTCCGGATTACGCTACGGGTGTATGAGTGTACGATTGTCCATGGGAAACCAGTGTCGGCTGGAGGTTTGACAACCGCTTGGGTCAAACCTGATGCATTACACAGGTTTGCGTTCCCAAAAGCCAATCGACGAATCCTGAATCTTCTCACAGCTCCGACAACTGGAACAAGATGAACGAAACGCTTCTCTATATCATTCTTGGTGTGCTGTATCTCGTTTTTACCCTACTGGGTAAAGCCGCCAAGAAGAAGCAACAAGAGCAGAAGAAACAGGAGCCCTGGTCTCTCGAAGATGTGTTGGGAGACTTTTCGGGTTCACCGAGAGAGCAACCTCAGTCCAGTGCACCACCCCCAACCCCACAGCCGGAGGTCGTTCCCGTTCCCTTTAATTGGCATGATGAGTTCCGCCCCCACGGCAGTGTCGAGTCCGAAAATATTCCCTTCACTGCCGCCCAACCCAAAAAATCGACCTCGATCAAGCGGACGCACCCGGCCCAGGTTGTGCCCATAATTCTGAGCACCACACCAAAGAGGCGTATTTCAGCTACACCAGCAGCACGTACCATTGCTCGGCAGCTTAAAGATCAATCGTCGGCGCGGACAGCAATTTTGCTTAGTGCAATAATCGGTCAACCTAAGGGAGTTCGCAGACCCTACGCAAGGCGTCTACCTTAAGCACGATCGACTGGAAATTACATCCGCGTGAGTAACCATAAAATGGTTGCTCAGAAGCCTCTTGCAAAACTCCTGAATGACGATTGTTTAGGGTTTTGTGGGGGCTACGGTCCCTGCCTCAAGTTGGTATAACTGGGCTTAGGACCACCTGTCGAAGATCACCATAAAGAAAGAAAAACTTTTGGCCTTCATCACTTTTTAGTGAAAAATGAAGGAAGCTATATATTTAATTGTACTAATATAGGGGAGTTATAGTGAATATTTGATTAAGCCCCGCCGGGCGTTTAGTTAATGCCTTCAATTAAGGAAATTAGAGGCAATGAGCAGTGCAACTCCAATTCCGATCATCCAAATCAACAGATTGTATTTGCTATTTACAGCCTCCAATTTACTGTTCATTGCATCCGTCTTAGACTCCAGTTTGGACTCGAATCTAGCAATAATATTTTCCGATGCCATTTTTTCAATTATTTCATTATAGCTTCCACTTCTTCCAGCCCTGTCTTCCTTAGAAGTTCATGGGCTTCAACATTGTCGCTATTGAGCATTCATTTCCGTTTAGGTTTGCTGATTTCAAATGATTGTCCATTCTAGATACTTCATTGTAACTTCTCTAAAATCTATCCTGAAACGGCATTTCGCCTGGACCCAAATCCAGAAGTATGTTTCGCACGGGTGCAACTGTGGGGCAAGGTAGAAAAAATCCTTTCGTAAAAGACCTACGCTCCCACCTCACCCTTGACTTAACCCATCTTTGTCATTTCCCCTGACAAGGTACTGATTTCGGGGCCAATTTCCCCGTATTTTTCCTCCTAAAGGGCCGATTTTAGCCCAAATCGGCCCAATTTCGTCCTTTTTGGGCCCGAATTCAGGGTTTTTGGCGAAAAAAGCCCAATGTAGTCATAATGTAGCTATGTTGGGAACCTCCCCGCACCACAAGGGTACCACTGCACTCCACCCAACCCCGCGCAATCATGTTCATCCGATCCCAAACACATCGCCGCAAAAACGGCCAAAAAGGCCGTGGCTTCGCCCTCGTACAGTCCCGACGCATCAACGGAAATCCCCGAAACATTACCCTCCTCAATCTCGGACCCGACTTTGACCTCCCCAAAGCGAAATGGACGGAATTTACGCGTCAGGTCGAGGCCCGACTGAAAGGTGAATGGGGCCT
>MKWU01003533.1_pt1 | contig 20369 bp, 20 predicted proteins | sample 809101 | NCBI WGS metagenome assembly MKWU01 (sample SAMN05860141, study PRJNA318959) | sponge metagenome | host: Aplysina aerophoba | place: Slovenia: Piran, Adriatic Sea, Gulf of Piran | collected 2013-05-07
TCCCCTGTGCGGGCCGGTTCCGGACAGTATGAACCCTGCCACGGTCCGCTCGACGTCGGAAACGAACCGCCGGTGTATACGGCTATCTACCATTGTGCAACGAGCCTGTGACAAATACGACCCTCTGGTAACGGTGGCCGGTTCGGGTTCGGCTCGTCAAGCTGAGAACGCAAGCGAAACAGAGATACAGGACACTAGAGGGGGAACCAGAGAGCCAGTTGACCATCTCCTATCGGGAATCGACGGTCTCGATGCTGCTTCCCCTATCAGAAGCCCTCTCGCTGGTGGAACGCATAGTGGGGCTGATAGGTGTCGGGGAAGGCGGCGGATGATGGCTGCTAGATCGAAGCAGGAGCAGAAGCGACGACCCAACGCAAGAAGGGGCCTCAAGGCCGATTGTCGCGGCGCGTCTCCAGAGCAGGTGGCTGAGGCGTTGCTGCGGTTGCGAGCGCAGCCGGGCATGAAGTCGAAACGGTTCGTCAACCCGAGCACGAAGTAAACCCAGTGACCACTGCAGCAGTTCCGGCCGAAAAGCACCGTCTGGCGTTGAAGGACCGATCCGAGCCCCATCCGGTAAAGCGCTGGGACCGGGTGATAATCGTGTTGGGCCTGATGGAATCGCTGGACATGGACCTGTTCGAGGCCGTAAACATGCTCGGCCTGAACCGCACTGAGTGGAAGCAGATGCGCGAGGACTTGAGGAACTTGATGGAGCCGTCGAGCGGACTCATCTACTGATGGACCTGGTATCCGGCATCCTCGCCTTTGGCGTCATAGCCACCGCCGTCGCGAACATCCTCACAGTGCTGTCGAAACGGAATACAGCCGACGCCGCCACCCTCCGAGCCGTAGTAGAGGCAGAGCTTGCCGTGCTGGCTCAGTTACAACAGAGGCGGACAGAACTCGCCGAGCAGATGAAAGCGATCCGAGCAGCGAAAGACCAGTTGGATGATTGATCCTGCTCGTCAACCCCGAGCGGTGATTCGGTTAGGATGGGTCGGGACTCGGCGTAGATGCCAAAGAGTCAGACGGGGATGGCGGCTGTTCGGTCCGGTAGATGCAACCTTGGAGCCCGAACAAGCCGCCGCCTCGTAGCCTAGCCTTCTCTCACCAAACACCTGTTCGTGGCTTGCATCCTGCTTGTCAACCCTGCCCGAGAGACCGTCCGCCACGTCCTGGCGGCTCACCGGGCCTCGCTGGTCTGCCAGGAGAGCGGCGGCGGCCACCAGGAATCCCGGTGTGCAGAAACCGCACTGGATGGCGCCGTTGGAGATGAACTCCTCCTGCAGCGGGTGCAAGTCCGTCCGGGACCCGAGACCATCTACCGTGGTGATGTCCCGGCCCTCGACCTGCGCGGCCAGCACGAGGCAGGACCGGGCGAGTTCCCCGTCGATGAGCACGTTGCACGACCCGCAGACACCCTCACGGCATCCGATCTTCACACCTTGCTTACCCAACCGTTCCCGGAGAACATCCACGAGCGGCTCGAAGGGACCCGTTTCGAGGTCATGCGTCATGTTGTCGACCCTCAGCGTCAGGTAAATGGAGGGTTCAACCACTGTGCACGACTCCGCTGCGATTCGGGACCAAGTTCTACAATAGTCCGCGGTGTGCTACCGGACAGGCCATAGGAGGGTGCTGAACAATGACGATTGCTCGGGCCTGCCGCCCGCCAGCCCAGGAATAATGCCGACGGTTGGCAGGCCGCTGGTGGATTGCTCAGCACCCTCCTAGACCGGGAGGATCACAGGATGGACAACGTGCTCGACCTGTTCCGGCTCGACTCGAAAGTGGCGCTGGTCACCGGTGGCAGCAAGGGCATCGGCCGCCACTACGCCGAAGCGCTCGCCCAGGCGGGCGCCCGCGTGGTGGTCGCAGACATCGACCGGGCGACGATCGAGGAGACGACCACCCGGTTGGAGGCGTCGCACCCCTCACAGGTCATGGGCCTCTACCTCGACGTGGCAGACCGCGGCCTTATCGAACGAGCTGTCGCCGAGATCGACGAGCACTGGGGTGGACTCGACATCCTGGTGAACAACGCCGGTCTCTATGCTGCGCTCCCCAACCGTGAGTCCGCTTGGGGCATCCCGGACGACGAATGGGACCGGATACTGGCGGTGAACGTCCGCTCGATATACGTGATGACCGAAGTCTGCCTACCGTTGCTGGAGAGAGGCGGTTGGGGCCGGATAGTCAACATCTCCTCCGGACTCGCCATTCGCGGTTCTCCCCGCCTCATCCACTATTCGGCTACGAAGCCGGCCGTTACGAACCTGACCCGCACGACCGCGCTGGCGGTCGCCGGGACGGGCATAACAGTGAACTCGATCGGGCCCGGGATGAACGCCAGCGAAACGGCGCTGGCCGCGCGGGGTGCCGAGTACTACCGGAAGCCGGTGGCGCCCCAGGTCATCGACCGGGTAGGTGTTCCGAGTGACCTGGTCGGCACGCTCCTCTACCTGGCTTCACCGGCCAGCGACTTCGTGACCGGCCAGATGATCCTGGTCGACGGGGGAGGAATCTTCCATTAAACCCCCTTGCGCGTTGCGGACCTGTTTGGAGAGGCGTACACGGGTCCAGATCTGGTTCTGATGTTTGCGAGCCATGATCTTGATACCTTCCGCCTTGAGGCTGTCATCGACCACCTGACGATGGATTCGCCGGTCAGTGTGTACTCGGTCGGCTAACAGCTTGGCGTCTCCGCGGTCTGATTCGGCTCCCGCCAGGCTGCCGACCACCACCTCTCCCAGATCGGAGCCGGTCGTGGGCTCTTGGTTCAAAGAACCTTCCCTCGCCTCCTTCTGCGCGGATCTGCTGTCTTTCTGAGCTGTGGAGAACACCCTGGCGGCGACCTAACCGACCCAGCCCTCTACCGGCGCCACCCCATGAGAGCGCCACTGGAGTTCTCGCTAACAGGCCGGGGTAGGCTCAAGGCCTAGGTATTAGCGTTCCAGGAGAGTGGAGTACTCACCGGCCAGCAAGCCCAACCACCACACGCTCCCAGAAATACGACAGAAGTGGTGGACCGCCAACACATTAGGAGAGTTCTGAATAGTCAATCCAAGACCGGTTCGGATGTGGCAACCGAAGCCACCGCCAGCGCATTCGGGACTCCCCGAGGGTCGCCCGCAACCGCGGGTGCCGCAGGTGGCGTGGTCGATAGGTCTCAGCGTGATTCGCGTGTGGGTCGTGGGATGTTGGTGACTGATGTGACTGCAATGGGTGTCGTATCGCTCGCCGAGCGCTTGGCTGGTGAGGGAAAGTTCGCGATTGTCACATCCTCGGCGCTTAGTGTGCTGGGGCTGAGCGGCGTGGGGGCGAACTCGGATGATGATCTTGGAGTCCTTGAGGTTTCGCTCGATGTCCTTCTGGGTGACACGGCCGGACTGGAGAGAATCCTTGAGGATCCGATCATTGAGCGAGCGCAGCTTGTTCTGCTCGTGGTGCCCTTCGGGAGGAGTCGCGGGAGGCCTTCGCGTTACGACATTTCCGAGATGGCGGCACGGAATGTGGCATCGGTTCTCGCGCCCGGAAAGCTATTCGGGTGTGCACTGTTACCTAGATCTATCTCGGGGCGACGCCGCGGTCCGTTGTTGGGTGAGATCGCTGCGGGGCGGCACGTGTCGACCGTCATTGATCTTCCGGCTCGTGAACTGTACGGGCAGGTGCCTCCAGCCTTTCGGGTGTGTGTGGTAGTGTTTGAAGACAGTCAGCCACCTAGGTCTGTGTTCATCTCGGTCCCTTTGAGGGCTGATGCTGAGATCGTGCTTGGAGAGTACGAGACACTCGTATCTCGGGGTGGGCGCACAGCACACGGGTTTGCCCTCGACCAGCAGATTGATTTCATGCTCGGGATCCTTCCCGAGCAACTCGATCCCGAGCGAGAGCGTCGGATTGAAGAGGCATCGGCGATCGGCGAACTCCGAAGACTCGGCGATCTCTACGAGATCGGCAGCCGGTCGAATCCCGCCGTCAAGCCGAGACACCAACCGGACGCTGGCGATGTACCGTTGCTTACGGCACGAATGATCCGCAACAGCAGGGTCATGGCGGATGATGTAGACCGCTGGATTGAGTCGTCAGCAGGCCCAGCGCTTCAAGCGGGCGATGTTGTCATCCGCGCTATCGAACGTCCTGGTTCTTTGATCCAAGCGGCCGAAGTGTACGAGGACGACCTCCCAATGATCGCTTCCCACAGCGTGCTCGTTCTCAAGACCGGGTCGCAGCTTCCACCCACTGAACGTCGACTGCTAGTGCACTTTATCGGGTCCCGTCGCTTTGCCGAGCAGTTCGTATCTGACCAACAGAGCCATATGCGGATTCTGGCAAGAGACTTGGCGGACGTGCGAGTGCCTGTCCCGGATTCCGATCTGCTGAACGCGTTCGAAGCCGTTGAGTCAGCGGCTGCCGACTTCGAACAATGGAGGGACGAGGCGGCGGCCCTGCTTGAGTCCAGCCTTGACTCCGACGACCTCCAAAAAGCCCGCCACGAGTTAGTTGGGAGCAGCAACTTGCTGCGGCAACGAGCAGATGCCGCTCGCTTGCTCGACGATTTGGATCACCGCGTGGCGACGCGTTACCCACTGCCTATCGCATACCGCTGGCGTGTGGCGGTTGCTGAACGAGAGAGTTCAGAGGCTATGTCGTCGGTGCTCGGGGCTTATGAAGTTCTCCTCGCATACCTCGCGATCATGGCGTTGACCGCGGCAAGCACGGCTGGGGTTGAGATTGGATACGTCAAGAATATTCGTCACCAATTCACGAGAGGTATAACACTCGGTAACTGGAAGGGGATTATGGAAGAGGTAGCAAGGGCCAAGGCCTATAGACGCCGCTCTATAAGCCATCCGTTCCGTGAAGTATACGGATTCCTTCGAGACCCTAAGGTTTGTCGGGCATCTGATCGTCTCTACAGTCTCCGAAATGATATTGCACATCTGCGTACCTTCGGTCCCGTCAAGAGCAGCGACGCCCTCGACAAGGCTTGGTCTGATCTCAGGACTCTTTTCCTCGCGGCGGAGTTCACGACTGAGTACCCACTCATTCGAGTACTCGAAACCAGGTGGGACACGTTCGAACAGCACAACACCATTACATACCGGCATCTGCAGGGCGCCCATCCAATCGTCCCGAGAGAGGTCAGGTCGGTCCAGTCGAGCACTGTGGAAGCCGACAGCCTCTACCTGATCGACTCCTCGGACCAACTCCATCTCCTCCGGCCTTACATGATCGGTGTGGACTGTCGGGAATGTGGACAGTGGTCGACGTTGCATCCTGATCGACGTCTATCCGACGAGCGCATCGAGTACAAGAGCTTTGAACATGGTCACCCTAACGTTATGGGTCGACTAGAAGGTCGAGCGCTCGCCGACGTAGGTATCTTGAATCTGGACACACCCTGAGTAGCCCACCGCTGTAGCCCTCTAAGGAACCCTACCCGTATGAGTGTTCTGTCAAATCGAAGGAAGTCACTCCGATTGAGGTTGAACGCGAGTGTGCAATTCGCCGAGTTGGGGTGGGGATCATGGGAGCTGTTTGGGGTCGCCCATTGATAACCGCGCTGCTGGATCAGCAGATACTGCTTGTCGCTGATGTCATCGGCTGAGTTGGTTGATGCCGTTCCTTATTGGACGGAGAGAATGTTCGTGCCGGGTGGAGGGCAGGATCATCTGGGTCTTGGGTCGGTGGTGACCGATCGAATCCTGCCTCGTCTAGCGCCTGGGATCAATGTGTTAACGATTCATCCTCGATATTGGTCGTTTTACGCTTTCGTGCTTGACGAGTTCTGGATGCGTGACCTGCCGCGCACGAAGGCAGCGTTGAAGAAGTGGTACCGCCCGCTTGAGTGTATCTACTCGGTTGCATGTAGCTTGTGTGACGGGCCGGACCATCGTGGGGCACCCATCGGTACCCGTCGTATCCGCTCGGTGGTCGCGAAGGACCCTGATGGGTTTGATCCGCAGTTTCACTACATGGACTCTTCTATGGGGGGCTACGGCCTCTACTACGCCGCTGTAATGCAGTCTCTCGGTCTCGTTGCGCTCGCTGATCGGCGTCTGGGACTTCCCGTCGACGCCGTGACACCGGCTGGGCGAGTTGTTGCTGAGGCGTTCCGGTCGGTCGTGGTCGACACGGAGTACTACCAGGATTGGATCGGCCGCCACGACGAGATGGTGCCACGTGAAGTGGCTGTCGAGTACGGCCAGCGAGCCTGTTACTGCCGCCTGCGGGAACCCCACGCGGTGGACCGGCCGGTTCTGGTGGACGCGTTCCTTCACCTGGGGAATCAGCGAGAGGCGGCCGCTCGGCGCCGGACGCTGCGCTTCGTGTGCGAGCTTTCTGCACAGACAGTCGAGGTCCCGGTTGACGAGTCGGTTTTCCGGCGCCTCGTTTACTTCGGATCCGATCATGGGGACGATGACTCGGCTGGGTCGACCTTCGTCCCCACCGAGTCGACTTTGCGCACAGCTCGTCGGTGGCGCTTGTACCAGGCGCGTGAGTACTTCAACGCTGCTATCAACGAGATGTGGCGCCGTCTCGTCTGGTGGGGTCTCCAACGCGCAGGAGATCGCTACCCTGTCTCGCTGGCGGACGTAGTTGCATCGCTGGACACCATCGACTTCGCCTCGTTTGGGTCATCGATCGGAGTCGGCCTTCCAGAGGCCGGCCTGGCGGCAGACTCGTCCTTCATCGAGATGTTCGAATGGGTCACGAGCGTGGGCGCTATATCGGGAAGACTCGACGATCGATGGGACTTGGGCGCTGAGCTGACTGAGGATGCCATTGTTGAGTGGCTCGCCTACGGACGCTCCTCGAAAGCGGCGGGCGCAGACCGCCTCGCAGCAGCTCTGATCCTGCTCACATTTGTCGCCGCGCGACTATGGAGAGCCGAATTGGCGTTGACCGCGGCCGACGACTGGTTCCCTGTCAGGGCAGGTGGACACCAGCGTCTCGGTATGCAGCGGTTCTTGACCCAGCTCCGCGGCATCGCGGACAAGGGTGGGACGGTCCGGGATGTGGCTGAGTGGCTCACACTCGACTATGTGATCTCACAACACGAGCGGGTAGCCACAGCGAAACTCTCAACGACCGGCGACACGTTTCGGTTCCGGCGCGAGGCCGGGCGGCTGCGGTTCTTCTCGAAAGGCGCGCAGGTGGGCATGAACAACTCTAGGTTCAACGCCCTTGCGACCTTCCTCTTCGAACTGGGCTGGTCCGGTTACCTCTATGAGAAGGATCATGATCTCAGTGAAGAGGGCGAAGAGATGCGACGCGCGGGGGATCTCCCGCCAGCGGGAGCCTTCAACTCATCGCGTCTGGAGGAGGAGTGACGACGCCGAGAATTCTTCTCCCAAAGGTCTTCGACGAGGCTTGGGACAGTGTCATCATCTCGACCTACGGTGCCGATCTCGAGTTCTTCGAGCGGGTCGTGCTCCGGCAACTGAGCAGAGCCCGACACAGAGTGATCTTCTCAGATGGTCGACAAGTCACCCGGTGGTTGGCCGAACCGGGCAGCCGAACGCAGCTTCGCCACGTGAACAGAACCTACGTCTTGGCACCTATCCGGGCCAGCAGAGCAGCCCACGCCAAGCTGATCATGCTACTGAACCCCGACCGGGGCCTGCTCACTGTCGGGTCGGGCAACCTCAGCATGAACGGTTACGCGTCCCAAGGTGAGTGCTTCTCTAGATACAGCTGGTCAGAAGATGACCAGAGCCACATCGGAGAGTTCCTCGCCGCTAGAAGCTTTATCGATCAGATCTGCGAACAGAAGCTAGTGGATCCATTCGTTACTGAGTTCGTCACCCAGGCATGGCAGGAGGCACCATGGCTCTACGGGAAGGCACGGGACAGCGACTCACGGGTACGAAACAACCTTGAGCGGGCTCTTCTCGATCAGTTCGTGGAGGCGATCGGCGGACGCACCGTCGACGAGCTCGTTGTGCACGGTCCCTTCTACGACCGCTCTTGCCATGCGCTCAGCGAGCTCATCCAGCGCACGTCACCAAGGACGCTCAAGATGCTCCTACAGGAGCGCCGCACCTCGGTCGACCCTGAGCAACTAGCTGTGGTTTTGGACGGGTCGCCCGGGCGCATTGAGGTCCGATCCGCGGATGCACAGGACGTGGGAACCTTCCTGCACGCCAAGTTCCTTATCGCCCGCTGCCAGAACGCTGCGATCTGCCTGCAGGGATCACCGAACATCTCAACACCAGCGCTTCTCCGCCCTCACCCGGACGGCAACATCGAACTGGCGAGCCTCCTTGTTGGCGACCCGACCGACTTTGATCATCTCACCGCCGGTCTCGAAGTCAGCCGATCCCCGGTCGACGTCGCTCAACTCGGTCTGAGCATCGCGACCGACGGCGATGAGGATGAATCGCCACTGAGACATGGCGTTGAGAGGCTCACCTGGGTCGCACCTCAGCTAACGGGCGTTTTCGACCGAGAGGTACGGGTGCCACCTCAACTAATCATCGGTGGCGAGCCGGTCATCGAAGTCGAATGGGAGCTGGGTGAGCCTTCCGATGGCAAGACCAGATTCGCTGTGACACTCGGAGAGAAGTCGGCGGATGCGCTTAACCGAGTCGCTCCCGCGTGTTTCGCCTTTGACGGCGGCGAGGAATCATCGCCAACGTACCCGTACCACAGTAAGACGTTGATGGCCCTCACGTCGGGACAATCACGCACGAACCTCCTAAAGCAAGCTGGCGATTTCGAACTCGACGACGAAGAACTCGAAGAGTTGCTCGCACAGCTAGAGGAAGCGCTCGTTGTCGATGGTCGAAGCATCTGGCGGATGATTCAAGAGGAAAGGTCCAGACCCAAGCGACGACGGGACCTCTGCCTCGATGACCTACGACGACCTCGACTGGGACGCGATCCAGTCGCATCCCAAGCTGGCCCAGTACAGAAACTGGGATCAGCCCTCGTCCAACCCGACTGCTGTCGGGATGCTTCTCACATCGATAGCCCAACGCTTCGAAGCCGTCGGCACACCAGGCCAAAGAGACAAGTCGGAACCGGACGGGCCCGCCCTCCCTACTGATCCACTTGATGATCTCGCCAAGAGGATCGACATCGAAGACGAAGAAGCCGCCGAGGAAGAAGAACGCTCACACAGTCGAAGTCGAGCTACTGCACGATCAAGGGCAAAACGGCAGTTCCACGGCTTCGTCCAGCGGTTCGTCAACGGCCTCACCGATGAAGACTTCGTACGGAATGTCGGGCCAAGTGTCATCGTTCCCAGCTACGTGATCTTCAATCACCTGTGCTGGAAGCTGATCCAGATCGACCTCGCTGACCCCCAGCGCCTCACCCACGCCCACGTAACCCTCTGGAGGTTCTTCTGGGGAGACAAGAAGGAATACGGATACTTCTCAACCCTCAGCACCCCTGAGCAGGAAGCCGCACTCGACATTCTCGATCGCCACCACTCCGAAGCCGTCCTCCTGTGTTCAATGTTCCAGGCTTTCGAACAGACCCAGAACCAAAAGGACGAAAGAACGATGATCGAGATTCGCGACGCATGGCACACGATCCTTCTTCACCCCTTGTTCCAACCTACCACCAACGCCGTCGACCAAGCCGCGATCCAGATCCGACACGAGTGCGAATCAGGACCGGATCTCATCAACAGGCTGGACCGTCTCGCAGTCTGCGTCGGTAAGGCCGAACCACGGTCCACCATCGCTCGTATCCTCGGATGCCAACTGGAACAAGTAGTCATTAGAAGGGGACGCGTGAACCGTGGACCACTCGGAGCCCGAGATGTGGACATCTACACCATTGAGAGGTTGGAGACTGTCATGACACCCGACTCAGCATCCAGGTCCTTCTCTGCCATGACGGCCCTCGACCCCGGACTCGAATACATCCGAATCAAGGACCGATCACACAACGTCACCGCATTCGCTGATTATCGGCTTGACATTTGCCTCTACGCCCGTGGGACCAAGTACGTCCGTGATCTTGACCCGCCAGCCATCGAAAGCCCTCCATGGCGTACCCCCCTCGATGATCTTCACGAGATGGCCAGGTCGCAACTCAACCGCCTGAGATGATAACCGGCCCGGCAGACGGTGCACCGAAGGGGGAACGACACCGATAAGGGGCTGTGAGATGAGTAACCCGCTTTGGGCCGATTGAGAAGCCTCTACTTGGCAGGTCGTCCCATCCGACCCCTACCCGAATAGGTAGGAACCAGATCCGCTATCAACTCCCACTCGTCGTCGGAGAGATCAGCCGGCAACGACCGCCACTGCTTCGACTTTGACTTCGACTGCTTTGTATTATCTGTAGAACTCATAGAGCATGATTAAACTATCTACACCAGTGGTAATCAGCAACACACCCAGCCCAAACATTCCCGACAGCTTCTTAGACCGGCTCTGTTCACCACAACACGGGGGAGTCCGACAGGAGGAGGCCTGGATCTCCGTGCTTGGCGGCGGCCGCCCTGACCGACGGATGATCAAGGACCAGTAGACGACCGCGGTCGACCAGAGGTTCTCCGTCCACCGTGATGGTCGGCCGGTCGAACTGGCAGTCGCAGTGAGCCCGTCCCGGCCCCACCCGGTCGGCCGCGTCGAGGGAGTCGATCCCGAAATAGAAGGCGCCGGCATGCTTCTCCCGCTCGAACTGGGGCGCACCCTTGACGCGAACCTTGGGGTTCAGTCCGACGAACGCATGTCTCATGTAGTACCCGCCCGGTGAGAACACTTCGAGGTCTCGCGCTTCGATCCCGCCCGATATGTCCACCACCCGGTTGCTCTCCAACCGCAAGGTCAGGGGATCCGTCGGGACGCCGGTGACCGTGCACTCTTCGATGCCGACCGTTCCGGATGTCTCGTCCGGATACCAGTTGACGCCACCGTAGGGGAAGGGCGACCATGATCCGGGCTCCTCCAGTGGACCGTTGTCGGTGTCGAAACGCATCCGACCGAACCGGATGTCAGTGCCGTAGCCCGTGGTGACACGGATCTCGGAAGAGCCGGCCACCCGATCCAGCACCCGGCTCTTGATCTCGTAGAAGACGGCCGGGGGGAAGCGGGCTCCGGTCGTGAACGCACCGAGCGTGGCGGTCTGGTGGACTGCCGCGAGTCTCGATCCGAGGCGGCGCAGTTCTGTGAAGAAGAGAGGTCCCGTGTGAACCTCTGCCCACCACGCGCAGGAGATCACGACATCGGCCGCCTCCCATGCAGCCACGACGATAGGGCTTGGATCGGCCGCTCCCATACCACCCGGCTTCCACGGATCCACGTAGAGGACGGATACGTCTGCACCACGGAAAGTGGCAGCCGCACTGATGGCGCCGATCACTTCGGTGTGCACCGAGTGTTCAGCCAGAACGAGTACGTACTCCCCGGCCGACAGCGCTAGGTAGTCCATCAGGTTCCTGGCCCCGGGCATGAGCAGCGGCATCACTCCGGGACCGGGAGGGTTCATTTCCGCATAGGAGCGCGGTTCCAAGGCGTTCTCCCTGTTCAGAGTCCGTAGTGGCTCGCTGTCCGTACCCGATCCTGGCACCGGGCGACCAACCTTCACCCCTGCTCAGGCTAGTTTGATCGTGGTCGGTCTGCGTTGCGGGCGGCGCGCTGCGGACCTCCCAGATGTAGGGAGGGCGCGCCAGTTGGCCACTCCTCCGCTCTCGCTCCCTAGGACCTGCCCGATGGGCCATTCCGAAAGACTCCGAGTAGCCATGGCGAGTCCGCCAGTCGGACCAGGTATCTTGCGTGCTACCCGCTCCGGACGATCCTGCGGAACTGCCTCACCCTGTCCACGATCGCCGTCTCGGTAGCCAGCCGCTCGATGCTGGAAGCGCCCACGAACCCGTTGAGCCGGGGCACCAGGCTGATCGCAGCGGTCAGGTCATCGGGACCGGAGATGGGCCCACCGTGGCAGAGAACCGGTCGGAAGGGGCCGGCTTCGTCCACCGAGTCGCAGATCGCCTGGAGGGTCGGAGCGACAGACCTGACGGTGCGCCGATCGTCCGCTCCCACCATGCCGCCCGTGGTCAGTCCCAGGTGGGCCACGATCACGTCGGCGCCGGCTTCCACCATGGCTCTCGCCTCCTCGGGATTGAACACGTACGGGATGGTGAAGAGCCCGCGGACAGACGCCCGGCGTACCATGTCGACCTCGGCAGAATAGGACATACCGGTGGCCTCGAGGGCGCGGCGGAACTCGCCGTCGATCAGTCCCACCGTCGGGAAGTTCTGGACGCCCGATATCCCGTTAGCCTGAAGTTCCCCGAGCAGCAGATCCATGTCGCGGAACGGGTCGGTACCGCACACACCTCCCACCACAGGTACCGACTCCACCACGGTGACGATTTCCCTCGCCATCTCCAGGACCACCTGGTTGGCATCCGCGTAGGGCATCAGGCCGGCCAGCGATCCCCGGCCGGCCATCCGGAATCGCCCCGAGTTGTAGATGACGATGGCGTCGACTCCCCCGGCTTCTGCACACTTGGCGGACAGGCCGGTCCCCGCCCCGGAGACGATGATCAGCTCACCGCCCTCCGCTCTGGCAGTCAAGCGGGCGGCTATCTCGTTGGCCGGCATCCTTCACCCTCCCAGCATGGTCAGTAACCGGTCCGCGGCCTCGGATGCAAAGTCCGGATCGTTGATGTGAGTGTCGAGGACGGTCACATCAACTGCCGGTCCGGAAGTCGAGTCGTCGATCCCCTCCATGAGGGCGGTGTCGGCTTCCGGATCATGGAAAGCCCCTCCTTGGACCGCCAACTCGGAGGACCCCCGGGCCGGGACCATCAGTGCCGTCGGACCGGTCGACTCCGAGAGGCGCTCCCCGATAGTGACTCCTATGCGGTAGCACTCCTCAGGAGTGGTGCGCATCAGGGTGACGATGTCGCTGTGGGAGTGGAAGACTCTGTCGGTGAACCGGGACGGAATCGATGCCTTCGGACCGAAGCGGACCATGTCGGTGCCTCCCGTGGAAACCACTTGGGGTAAACCGAGCCCACCGGCGCCTCGCAGCCGCCCCGCTCCCGCCGATTTGGCGCCTCCGACGATCTCGTCAGCTATCTCCACGGTGGTCAAGTCGAGCATTCCGCTGGTCGCCATAGGCCCGAGCATTCCCTCCATCGCTCGCCCGCCTTCCCCGGTGGCGTGGAAAGTGACCACTTCGTACCCGGATTCCTGGACCCGACGGGCGGCCATCGTGACGCCCGCCGTGGTGAGCCCGAGCATGGTGGCGAAGACGAGTTCGCGTTCGGCGGCAACCGGGACGGTTGACCGGGCGGTCCCGACGATCGCCGCCGCCGCATTGCACAGAACGGTTCTGGTAACCCGGTTGAGGCCTGCAATGTCCGACACGGGTGACATGAGCAACACGTCGGAGCCTCCTGCCAGCAGTCCGGCAGCCGAGGGCGCCTGGGTGGAGACGATCAGCTTGGGGAAGCCGAACGGCAGCGCGCGGAGGGCGGCGACGGCCACAGCCGTGCCTCCAGAGCCTCCGGCGCACAGCACACCATCGCACTCGGCCCTGCCGACCAGATCGGTTAAGACTGTTCCCGCTCCCCGGCCCATCGCCTCGAGGGCGGCGGCCCGGTCGCCAGCTGCTTGCAGGTCTCGAATACAAGTACCGGCCGCCTCCGCTATCTCGTCCCGGGTGATGTCCGGAACGGCGGTGGGCATGCCCCGCACGCCGGCGTCGATGAGCAGGGCGCTCCCGCCTGCACGCTCCACGCACTCACGCAGGTAGCCGTACTCGTCACCCTTGGTGTCGAGGGTGCCTACAAGCGCGATGCGGGGACGGGTCACTGGAGGGGTGAGAAGTCCGTCGGAACCCAGATCTCGTTGGTCATGCCGTTGAGGAGTGGACCGTTCTCCTCGCTCTTGACCCGGTCGGCCACCCACTCGGGCTTCACCCTGAAGGCCTCCCATGTCTCCTCCCGCCTGCCCAGATCGTCCCACTTGAGAAGGTAATGGAGGATGTTGGGGTTGCCGATCCGGGGCTCGAAGAAGGCCACCGGTTCGATCCCCGATTCCTTCCACATGGGGATGGTGGACTCCGCGAAACGGGTCTTCAACTCCTCCATCCGTCCGTGGACCACGTCGTAGCGTCGATATTCGTAGAACATTTCAGACCTCCTCTCCGGCCGGTTGCAGCCGGTCCGAGCTGTTCCGTTCGAAAGCGACGGCCCCGGCGACGGCTTCGGGAACTATGGGACCGTAAATATGCGGGAAGGGAACTCCTACCGCATTCGGCTCCCACTTCACCTCGCTGGTGAGCCTGGCCGGATCGACCTTGACGACGATCACCCGTTCGTAGTCCTGGTACCACTTGTCGAGGGTGCCCGCTACCTGGTCACTCGACGAGCAATGAATGTATCCGTCTCTCAGGTCAGCTTCGCTGACCGCCACATAGGTCTTCCCGACCGCTAACGACGTGTCCCACTCTTCCTGGGACATGATCTTGCAGACTTCGCCCATGCATACCTCCTTGTAGCTCGCTCGGGATTGGATGACTTCATTGCGGTGTTCTCGATCGCGACCTGACGGAGGAACGGCCTACATTCCGTGCCGTTTCCAGTGCTCGCCGAATAGTTCCTCCTCACTCGGCCGGTCTTCCGGGATCGTCGTGGACAGATGGGTAATGTTGATGAAGTGGCGGTAGTTGAGGTTCTCGGTGATGCTGTTGCCGGCCCACGTACCGCAGCCCATCGTCAGGGTGAAGGGGAGCCCGTTGCTGAAGCTGCCTCCGTTTCCGATCGCGTGTGGCTGGTTGACCAGCACCCGGACCACGTCCAGTTCGGAAGCGACCAGACGGGCGTTGTCGAGCGAGGACGTGTAGATACCGCAAGAGTGACCCCGTCCCTTGACCTGCAGGATGGCCTTCACCGTGGCGATCGCGTCCATGATGTCCCTGGCCCGGTAGACGGTGAGCACCAACGACAGCTTCTCGTCGGCAAACGACCGGGGATCGGCGGGCAACTCGTCCTCCACCAGGAAGAACCGGGCTGACCGGGCCTCCGGTCCCATGCCCACCCGGTCCGCGATCACCGCCGCGTCGCGAGCGATGAGATCCCGGTTCAACTTTCCTTCCACCCACAACGCGGCCGCGATCGCCGCTTTCTCCTCCTCGTCGGCCAGATATCCACCGACAGCCTCAAGCGCGGCGATGGCGCGGTCGTAAACGGAGTCGAGAACGACCAGAGCGTTATCGGACGAGCAGGAAGTGGCGTTGTCGAACGTCTTGGAGGCACAGATTCCCTTCGCCGCCCGGGCGAGGTCGGCGCTGTCGTCGACGATTATCGGAGCGTTGCCGGCACCCACCCCGATGGCGGGTTTCCCGCTCCTGTACCCGGCCCGGACGTTGTTCTGGGAGCCCGTAACCACCGATAGGTCGCAGGCCTCCATGAGCGCGGTCGTGGCCGCTCGGGTTACCGGAGCGGGGAGGACCTGGACCAGATCGGCGGGTGCCCCTACTCGATCGAGAGCCTCACGCATCAACTCCACCGTCCGGCCCGTCGTCTTGTGAGCAACGGGTGAGGGAGCGATGATCACTGCGTTCCGGCCCTTGACGGCCATCATCGCCTTGTTGACAGGAGTGGCGGCCGGGTTGGTAGACGGGGTCACCGCGGCCACTACACCCACCGGCTTGGCGTAGAGGGTCAGCCCCCTGGCAGGGTCTTCCTCGATAACCCCAACCGTCCTCACCCGCATCAGATCCCGCAGCGTCCCGAAGGTCTTGCGCTGATTCTTAACGACCTTGTCCTCGACATTGCCCAGACGGGTGGTTGCTACGGCTATCTCGGCCAATTCCCTGGCATGTTCAGGCTTGTAGATCGACCAGGCTAGGGCGGTCACCGCCTCGTCCACCCGTTGCTGGTCGGATGGCGCGAACCGCTGCATGGCTGAGCGGGCTCGCTCCACGAGACCCGTGACGGCATCCGCGGCCGGCAGCCGGGAACTCAGGGAGGCTGACCGGGCAGCGCTCACGAGGGCCTGCGGGTTGAGCGGGCGGCCGACTGTGCGATGCCGCGCCTGACCCGTCCGGAGAATCGGCTAGGAGGGTTACAGGAGATGATCACGCCACGAATAGGTGGGCTGGTAGCCGATCAGCTCGGCGGCCGCATCGATGGAGACCAGAGATTCGAATCCCTCGAGCGGGCGGCGAAGCGGGACACCGGGGAAGGCCGCTCGGGCAAGCTCGGCGGACGGGATGTCCATGCAGGTGTCCGCGGCGCCGATGTTCAGAACATGGGCCCCGGTAGCCGGCGCCTCGAGCGCCAAGGTGCAGGCGGCGGATACATCCCGGACATCCATGTATACGAAGGCGTTGAATCGCCGTGACATGGGGTTCTCCTGCCACTCCTGGACGACCCCCCATCCGTCTTCGTAGATCATCCAGGCCAGCCGGAGCCCGAGAACCTCCAGTCCCCTTATCCCCGCGAAGTACGGAGCCAACTGTTCACCGACGTACTTGGAGAGGGCGTAGGTCATGCGGGGACGGCTGGTGTGAACCTCGTCGACCGGTAGGTAATCGGGGAGGTTGCCGTCCGTCCACGGCGTGCCCACCACTGACTGGGTCGAAGCCCACACAACCCGCTTTACACCGGCCAGGGCGGAGGCTTCGAAGACGTTGAACGTGGTCCGCACGTTGGTGTCGAATGTCAGGGTGGGGGTTCGCACACCCTGGGCCCATACCGCGGCGAGGTGCAGGACCGCGTCCGCTCCGCTGAGGGCTTCCACCGTCTGCCCCAAGTCCTCTAGATCGGCGATGAGGTGGGATCCGATCTGCGACCCCGGAGCCCCGGTTCTGGCAGGAACTATGTCGACCGTCAGGACCTCGGCACCGTGATCACGGAGATGGGCGGCGATCTTACTCCCGGAACGGCCCGCTCCACCGGTGACGACGATTCGCATAGCTTCCCTCCTGGGTGCTGACGGTGGGCCAAGCCCGGAATGATCGTACCGCGTGGGGAACGCCTCGCCCGAACCCGAGCCGCTCCGATGATCCTCACCCGATAGATTGCTTCGACCGATCCCTACCGAGGACCGACCACGAGCGAATCAGTGAGGTACCTTCTCCGTAGGGCCTCAAGGACCGACGTGTGGCGCCGCCGTGGCACACTGAACCCGAGGTCTTCCCATGGATTGGCCGGAGGTGACGGAATGAGCCTGACCGCGCTGGTCAACGGCGCAGTGATGACGATGGATCCGGAGCGGCGGGTGATCGAGTCCGGAACCATCTTGATAGAGGACCAGCACATCTCCGCCGTGGGTCCCGCCGGAACGGTGGAGTTGCCAGAGGGCGCTCGGATAATCGATGCGGGAGGCATGGTGTCGCTTCCGGGTCTCATCAACGGCCATACCCACGCCTGCCAGAGCCTCCTGCGGGGCCTCGCGTCCAATCAGGACCGGCGCGTGTGGAACTGGCTCATCAACGTGGTCCATCCCGGCCTCACCGCTTACAGACCGGAAGACATCACGGTTGCGGCACGCCTCTACTGCGTCGAGGCCATCCGATCCGGGATGACATGTTTCGTCGACAACCACGATGCCTGGCCCGACCAGACGTTGATGGCCGGAAAACGAGTGATGGATGTCTACGCCGAGGCCGGCGTACGGGCGATGTTCGGAAGGATGATGTTCGACCAGATGCCGGATTGGTTGTGGAAGGAGACCGAGGAGGCAATGGCCACCGACCCCGGCGTGGTCCACGCCGACCTGTGGCATCCCACCGATGCTCTTCTCAACGATCTGGAGAAGCTGATCAGGGCGTACAACGGTTCAGCCGGTGGGCGGATCCAGGTGTGGCCCGCACCGACCGGAGTCGCGGCTGCTTCGGAGCGCCTTATGCGGGCGAGCCAGAGCCTCGCCCGCGACAACGGGACCATGTGGACCATCCACCTTGTCCAGGGACCTGCAGCAGAACACGGATCGACCAGCATCCAGTGGATGGCAGGGAAGGGACTCCTCGACAGCCGGCTCCTGGCGAGCCACTGCGTCAACGTGACCCGGAACGACATCGCCCTCCTCAAGGCCGCCGACGTAAGAGGTTGTACCCAGATCGCTTCCAACAGCTTCCTCGCCATGGGCATGGCCCCGGTGCCCGACCTCCTGCACGCCGGAGTGACTCTCGGCATGGGCACCGACGACGTGAACTGCAACGGTTCGGTCAACCTCCTCTCGGACATGAAGACCCTCGCCCTCGCCCATCGGATCCTGCGGGACGACCCGTCAGCCCTCACACCGGAGAAGGTCCTCGAGATGGCGACCATCGACGGCGCCCGCATGGTCGGGATGGAACGCGAGATAGGATCGATCGAGGTCGGTAAGCGTGCCGATGTGGTCCTCATCGATCTGCGCCACCCCCAGATGACTCCCGCAGCCCACCTACCCTCGGCGATCGTGTTCCAGACCTACGGAAACGAGGTAGATACCGTCATCATCGACGGCAAGGTCGTCATGCAGGACCGCCGATTGACATGGCTCACCCACGACAAGGAACAGGCGCTCTACCGGAACGCGTCGGAACGGGCTCAGGCCATAGCCCGGCGGGCCCGGATTCATACAGACCGCCCCTGGGCACGGACACGTACACCCACCAACGGCTAGTGGATTCCCACTGCCCGACAGCACCAAGCCCTGCCTGCCCCCACATCTCTTAACCCTGATTATTCACGTTCCCAGCACACCGAAGCGCACCAGGCCACTTCAACCATATTATTGCGGAGCGGCTGCCCCTCACCTTGGCGGTGAATACCGCGCCAGGCTAAAGACGGGGCTGTGAAACGGCAATAACCCCCATGTCAGGCGACCCGAGGCCCCGCTCCTTTTCCCCTTCAAACCCCTATCCGTGAATAATTGGGGTTAACAACAAGCAGGCGGAAAGATGGTTGCCGGCTATCCCACATCTCGTCAATACGAGGATTCCCGCAACCACCTCACCGACCGACTGGCTCGGACGTGCGCTTCTCGGAGCAGTCCTCTCATCACAACCTGTGGTCAAATCCGCCTCTCCCTTCCGAGGACTATCCGGCGCGGGTTGAGGCCCGTCGCTGAGACTTGGATCAACTGGAGCTACTTTGTAGACGACTAGCAATGAATATACGTTACAATATAGCAATGTCTATCTTCCGGCCAAGTTCAGGGCTCGACGCTGACCACTCCGGAACATGTTGTTTTGTTACGTAGACGAGGCAGGCAATACGGGTCGCCGACTCGATGACCCCGTCCAACCCGTTCACCTGATAGCCGCCGTGATCGTTCGCGAGGACCGGGTCCGCAGGATGACCGAACGACTTGACTACCTAGCTAGTCAAGCAACAACCTGGTACCCCGTTGTCGAATACCACGGGTACGAACTGTTCCACGGCTGAACCGCCCCGGATTTGCCGGAGAGCGTTTTGCTTGACTCCTGCTAGTGGTGCTGGGGGTGTGTTCAGCACCCTGCAAGTGTCCTGTATCGGGAATTCGCTGGAGATAGCCTCCTCCGCCTGACACGCACCGGTTCCGGGGAGCCGAGACCGCGAAAACCGTCGAGGCGGTCTCCTCCGGCGGGCCCTCCCCTCGCCGGTTCGCGTCGGAGGAACGCATCGACCGCGATTGGACCGTCCACGCCAAGGAGGTCTCCCAATACGCCTTCGACCGCAACGACATCGCCGAGTTCGTGGCGGAATCGTACGCGGCCACGATCATCTACGGTGACCGTGCGCCACGTGTCGGGCGTAGGTTTATTCGGTGGATCGAGCGGGGCGGTGCGGTGTCGTAGGCGGGTGTGTTAGACGCCTAGCAAATCGTCGGCCACCTCCCGGTCGTAGCCCGGTCCGGCCTCGAACCGGATGCCGTTGTCGCCGCGTACGGGCTGCCGATGATCTGCCCGGTTCTCCACGATCGACACCGGGACGCCGTCCGGGAAAGCATCGGACGCCGCGCCGGTCGGTCCGTCGGTCCGTAGACGGATGCACCACACACATAGGAACGGCGGTAATAGGGTCATGGCCGCAACCCTACCGGTTCCGACCGGACGATCATAGGCCGCCACGATCCGGGCGGCCGACGGGACGGGCCGGGGCTACCAATGCCCGCCGAACACGCACGCGGTTCCGCATGTAGGTCCGCACGGTTCGCCCCGTTCCCGTTTCTCCCGCTGTATCCGGCGGCCGTCCAACCGCCACCTCCTCGGCGTCGAACGCGTCCCGCCGTACCCTCTACGAGGGGCTGGGTGGACAACATGAACCAAATCACGGTCCGGTCGGTACCGGAAGCGGACCGTGGGCGCTTGGCGGTTACCTACAAGCATGCAACAGGCCTGTGACACAACCAACCCGTCGCATGACTGCACGTCTTCCAGACACAACCGAACTAAAGACTCGGGACACTAGGAGGGTGCTG
>MKWU01003534.1_pt1 | contig 20363 bp, 11 predicted proteins | sample 809101 | NCBI WGS metagenome assembly MKWU01 (sample SAMN05860141, study PRJNA318959) | sponge metagenome | host: Aplysina aerophoba | place: Slovenia: Piran, Adriatic Sea, Gulf of Piran | collected 2013-05-07
TTAATGAACAATCACGCTTTAACTAAACGAAGGAGAAGCAATGCGATTCTTGAAAAGTATTATTATCGGGGCTGCATCCCTGCTGCTTATGGCAGGAACGGCCAGCGCCCAGTTCGTCCATGCTGGTAACCCCGATGTTACTAGCCTAGCTGATATGACCAGTGGCGGCAGTCCTACGGTCCTGGAAATCGAAGGCTTGTCGGATATATCCAGCTACGCTTTTGATGGTTCAGACCTCGAAATCCCTTTTACCCTTTCGGGTAGCGGTGCCAAGGTCTGGCTGGTCATCTACCATGCCGACGCGAATCCTCCCCTGACCATTACCGGCGAAGGGCCGGCACCCTATAACGATCCCGAGCATCCCGATCCAGGTTGGCACGTGTACGAAGGGGTCAATCCCTTGGTGTTCAAGTCCAACGGCGAGCGCTTTGAAGAAGGCGACAACGCCATCGTTTGGAACGGCCACGACAACGACGGCAATGTAGTACCCGCAGGAAGCTACAAGCTATTCCTAGCCGCCTTTGACGACGAAGCCGCGCCCCATCTGGTGGCCGGTGCCGTCTTCCGCAAACTAGGGACTCCGGGTCGCTTCATCATCGACACGGCCAACAACCGCATCTTCGACCATACTCGCAACAACAACATGAACAACGACTGGATCGAGAACTTTGAGGGATTCGATCTGATCGACCACACTGCCATCACTGATGCGGGTGGAGGCACGCCGCTATCCGGTGTGCCGCTCAACAGCGATATGACCGAGTTCATCGGTATCGGCCAGTCCAACCGCCTCATGCGCTGGACCGTGGACTGGGATTCCAATCGCCTAGCTCCGGAGGAGGACTGGGGCATTGACAACGGTGCCGAGGAGGGCATCATCAACATTGAAGAACTGCCCGGCAGCCCAGGGCAGCGCACCCTCATCACCAATCCCGACAAGACCGTCGCCTATGTCACCGCTGGCGTGACCGGCACGGTGGCTCAGATCGTCTCCTACGACGTCGAGACCGGTGCCAAGCTAGACACTTGGGACGTGACCGACCTGTTTATTTACGATAATGCAGGCTCCGACCGCGTCGGTGGGCCGATGGAAACGGCCGCCTTTTACAATGGCGAGCCCCCTCCCGAAGGCATCACCACTACCTCTCACCACACTTCGTGCATCGTGCGCCACAGCTACGATGGCGACCTGATGTGGATGAACCGCAACGGCGACGGCTTTGGCGATACCCGCGCCTTCAATTCGGAAGACGGCACGTTTGGCGACTTGCTCTACGGCCATACCGAAGCACCCAACTTCAAGTACTCGATTTTCGCCAACAAATGGGGTTGGGTCTCGGTCTGTGAAAACGGCTTGGACAACACCAGCTTTGGTGCCATGCTCGGTGAAGACGGCTCCGGCCTGTTCAAGTTCGAGCCCAAGCAGGCACCGCTGACTTGGTCGCAGCATGTGGCCGTGGTCGACGAGGGCGACGACTGGGATGGCGTGTACATGATTGTCGGCGGTTTCGGCGATGCCTTGGCTTCCAACGAATGGGTGCCCGAGGATGTCGGCGTAGTGCCGCCCACCCATCCAGTGGCCCAGTTCCCTTATGATCAGAAGCAGGTGGCTTTAGGTTCGGCCAGCACTGCGATTGCAGAGGTGGAAGGTGCTGCTACGCCCAACACTCCTGCTCTGGGTGATGCGTACCCCAATCCCTTCAACCCCGAGACTACGATTCGCTTCGACTTGCCTTGGCAAGCACCGATCCAAATCAAGGTCTACAACCAGACTGGCCAGTTGGTGCGCGTGTTGGCCAATCAGGTTATGGGTCCAGGTAAATTCACTGTCACGTGGGACGGCAGGGATGACAGCGGTGCAGAAGTATCCACTGGAGTGTACCTCTACCGGATTGAAGCACCCAATCTGCAGTTGAGTAAAAAGGTCACATTCCTCAAATAAAGTGACTGACTTAGTAAGTGCTGCCGGCTGGTACGCCGGCAGCACTTATTTTATGCAGGTAAACAACGGTGCGAATCGATATATTCTTTCGCCTACCAGCGGTCCTGATGGCCTTGGCGCTGCTGTGCAGCAGTAGCCCTTCCGCCCAAGACCTCTCGCGTGCCACTATCTCTAGCTGGCCCACGACTACGTATTATCTCGGCTTTTTCGAATTTGCAAGCAAAACGGACGGCCAGATCCAGATTGTCGCCGGGGGCCACTATACCCTCTATCTCAACGGCGATCTAGTAGGTAGCGATCAGGGGCCTGACGCGGCACAATCCTACGAAGTTTCCTTTAAGCGCCGGGTAAATCACGTAGCCGTAGTCGTCCAACACGATGGCAGGCAGAGTCCGTACGGACTGTTCTGCGTGCTGAATGGAGGGGAAGAGCATTTTGTCAGTTCGCCCACGGATCGGGTCAATCCCTGGTTCTGGACCGGCACCCCGCTTCCCTACGAGGAAGATGCGGATTGGATGACCATCCGCCAGAGAGATTTAGGGGATTACGAGGAAAACGGCGAAGCCGTGCGCTGGCAGCCCGTTCAGGCCGGCAGTCTCGATCCGGGTATCTATGCCGAGTTTGCGGACTTGGATCTGACCAGGAACTGGAGTATGGCAGGGTTTGCCAGTGGCCTGGCCGGCCATCAAGGCGGATTGCAACTGCGCGACTTGGCCGGCCAGAATATGGCCTTCAATACGCTGTCGACCGAGCCCAACATGGTGGACGGCAACCTCAGCACTTCAGTGAATTTTCGCAAGGGAGCTGGTGCGCTTTTACAGAGCGTTGAAACCGATCTGGGACGCCTTTTCTCCATTGAGCGAGTGCGGGTAATCACACAGCCCCCTTCGGGTAAAACGAGTTACGAAGATCTGTCACTGCGCGGGTATAGCATTCTAGTGAGCAAGGACGGAGTCGGATTCCTGGAAGTCGGAGCGCAGAATCAGATTGCCACGTTTCAGGAGAGCGAGGTGGTCTTTCCGCCTATTCCCGCCCGCCACGTGCGCCTGACTATCACCGAGTTCTCCAACCGCAATGCTGCGCCGCGGATGGGCGAGCTGGAGGTTTACGTTCAAGGGTTGGACCAGCAGGGCACGTATCGATCTCCTCCACTGAATCTGGGCACCGATGATCCGAAGAATTTTGAACGGGTCCAATGGTTCGGCCAAGTGCCGTCCAACGCGGAAATGAGCCTGCGCTTTCGCAGCGGCGACGATGGCCAAACCTGGAGCGCTTGGTCGGACTGGTCGCCGAACCTCGATAGATCGCTGGACGTCCCCGAACCGCGCCGCTTCCTGCAATTCGAATCCCGCCTTGCAACCCAAGCGTTGACGGAAGGACCAGTGCTAGACAGCCTAGTTGTCTTCTACGACAGCGGTCCCATCCCAGCCACTCGGGCAGCGGCCTCGATTTTGCCGCTGCGCTCTTCGATTGGCGTGGATACGCTTTTTACCTATACGCTTGAGTTGGACATCGGGGTGGATGATGCCGGGATTGGACGCTTGGCGATTACAACCCCGTGGCCGGCCAGTCTGGACAGGAGCGATGTTCAAGGCTTAGGTGATGCTGGCATTGCCGATGTGGTGGCCAGCAATGACTCCCTAGTGTTGGTTTTCGACCCGCCGATCACCTCTGAAACCGGCACTACGGAACTGGTCATACCCTTCACTACCCGGCTGCTGGCGGCTAGCCACGCCTTCCAAGGATTGCTTTTTCCCCCAGATGCGATTTCCTCGCTGCGAGTCCAAGAGCGCGAGGGCACCGATCCAAGTACTGGCTTGGCGTATTCTATTACTGCCTCGGCAACCGATTTCGATATCGCTATCCTCGACGATGTGCAGGCCCATCCTGCAACCTTCACGCCTAATGGCGACACCATCAACGACGAAGCCATTTTGGGCTTTGTTTTGGGGCGAGTGAATGATGCCCAGGTCCACTTTGAAATCTACGATCTGGGCGGCCGCTTGGTCCGCACTCTCCCTGCACACAAACTCAATGCCGGGAACTATGTGCCTAGAGATGGGCTCGACGCGAATCTGCCCGGTCGCTGGGACGGACGCGGAGATGACGGCGAAGTACTGCCGCCCGGCTTGTACGTGTTTCGTGTTGTCGTAGATCTGAAACCCGACAAAAAAGTGGGAACGGGCGTTATAGGCCTAGCCTACTGAAGTGTGTAGGTCAAAGCGTTTGCGGTCGTTTGCTGTTCACCCGAGATAGCTCGCGGGTAATTATTTTTTCGCCTCGTGTCCCGCACAAGACTCGATCATTGGGGCACTGTAATTCGCGTTATGAAACGTGCACCTATGCACCATACTCTCAGCTATGCCCTTAGCATTCTTTGCCTGCTGCTAGCGATTGGCGTTGATCTAGTCGAGGCCCAATTTCTATCGCGGGACTACCGACGCTTGTGGGCCAATGAGCTGTTTGAAAACTACGGTGCATCGGGCTATCGCGACTATGACCTAGAAGATGAGAATCGCCGCTTCGACCTATTTGGCGACCTGCTGATCGATGGCGTCGATGTGGTCGAGTACAGCGAAATTCGCCGCGACGCGCCTGGGATTAGGGGCAGTTTTGAATCCCGCAATGCGCGCTACGATCGCTTCTTCCAGAAGCTGATCATCGCCAACGAAGGATTCGGCTCCTGGTCCACTCGCCTGATAATCGGCGACCATATCCGCACCTTTTTCACTCCGATGACTTTGAATCTGCCTAGCTACAGCGGCATTCGCTGGGACGGCTCTTCCCGCAAAAGCCGTTTCAGCATTATTGGCACGCATCTTACCGACCCGGTGCTCGCGTCGGGTTTAGGCTCCCTCGAACAAAACGCAACCCAACGTCGGATCTTTGGTACGAGCCTGTTCGGCGGACACTGGGAGAGCCAGATCGGTGATATCCTTACGATAGGCTCCACCTATGTCAACGTGCATCGCTTTGACGCCGAAGCCAATGCCAAAACCAACAGCTTGAGAGGCACTGTGCCTCAGGTAATGCAAAACGGCTTGCGCAAGGTATTCGTTTTTATAAGCGACGATGCACCGTACAGAGGTTCTGGTGCCGAAGTGCACCAATTGGACATGTTCGTAAACGACATCCCTGTACTTCCTGTGCGGGTGGGCCGGATCAACAACCTCCTCGAACACATCCCAGTGACTACGGATTTGAGCAGCACGATTCTGTTGCAGCCACACGAAATTGACTATTTACGCCGCAACCGCGACTGGCTGCACGCAGTGGTCGATGCCAGCAATACGCCTTTTTTTCGTTCTCTACTGGCTGGTATTACCCAGGACGTAGCCCCCGCGACTCAAGCTGCTCCCCTTAGCGCCCACGACACGGACGTTATCTATTATGAATATGTCGTGCCTGATACGGTGAGCCGGATCGATTTCAGTGCCGTCGTGGCCAACGACTACAGCGTAGATGTAGTCGGAGCTGTACAGGTGCCGCTCCTGGCACCGGGAGATGACGATTTTTACTACGATTGGCACAATGCGGCACGCGCCACCGGCCAAGCCGGCCAGCGCAGCAATTTGCGCCAAATCCAATTCAACTACGGTTTCCCTACTGGCCTCTCACTATTGGGTCTTAATTTTGCAGCCACCTTTATGGGCTTTCAATTGCAGGGGGAACTCGCCCGCAGCACGACCTTTTTCAAGGTGCCCGAAGCCCAAGGCAAGCGCTACAAGCGCGAAAGTTCAATGTATTACGTCAATATGCTACGTCCTGTATACGACCGGGCAGAGGTGGGCTTCGAGTTGTTCGACGTGCCGCACGACTACACTACAGATTTCTCTTTGTTTTTTTCTTCAAAGGTAGGCCCCACCGTCGGCGGCCGACTCTACGATTCGTTCGCCCTAGTCGAGGATAACGACGACCTAGACGACTGGCCCGACCGGGTAGAGCGCAACGATCCATTGGCACCGTACTTGAGTGCCAGCGGCCAAGGCCACGGCGTGTATCCCGGCTTCGATCCCGATGGCGACGGCGTCCTCGATTTTAATCTAGACTTGGATCGCGGCTCCGATGCTACACAGCCCTTTATAGGCTACTACGCCGAACTGCCTAGCTTGGTTTTCGGTGATGATTTCGACAACAACGGCATCGTCGATTTTCGCGAAAACGACAATCTACCCGATTACCTATATCCAGTGGACCACCGCGGCTTGCATGGTTTTGTCTCGCTGCAACCTACTGATCGCACCCAGTTGCGGCTGGGCCTATACCGGGTGCGTCAGCCAGCCCTAGGCACGCGCAACCACTCCCGTTATTTGGAAACCCAGTACCAGCGCGACTGGAAAGATTGGGGCTATGTGCGCCTTAGTTACCGCATTAAGCGGGCGCAAGACAACATCCAGAATACGACCTTTTTCCCCACTTCCGATACCACCTTAAATCCGGATCGACTAGAAAACAGGAACAGCCTCAACAATCAGATCTTTTTTGAGTGGGATCTGACGACTCTGCCGGCGTTGAACATACGCAATATCATCTCCTTTACCCACATCGACCTAGAGGGACAAATCTTAGCCGATCCCGTGGCAGCCAAACCGGGCACGATGACCCGTTTTGCCATGGTGAACAAGGTCGACTATACCATAAACCGGGGACGTTTCAGCATTTTCCCCCAGTTCAAGCACATCTATCAGCGGCACAAGTCGCCCGAACTCCAGAGCCCGGATGCCCAGAGCCGCTGGCTCATGCCCATTCTGCGCGTGGACTATCGGTTGACGGCCAAAACCATGCTCAAAACAGGCATCCAAGGCTTGCCCTTTTGGCACGAGCGTTTTCTGGATGCGGCCCGTCCAGAGAGCGAGTTTACGCGTCTGACCTACACGGCATTTTTCCAGAACAAGAGCAATTACCGCGGCTACGACCTGACCATACTGTTGGGTACCTATCATACGACTAAGAAATTCACCGGCTCGACCCGGCCCAAAGACGGTTTTCTGGAATATTTCTTTAGGGTCTATATTGGCTAATATGGGCGGAATCACATGAGATTATCGGCTACATTGGTCCTAGCAGGAGTGATATGGTCTGCCGCTGCCGAAGCACAGCTACTATTCAGACCCGGTGAGCCCTATATCAACTATGCGTACGAAAGTTACCGCAGCTACGAGAACCTCATCTTCGGCCGGGACCGCACACCTCAATTCGACCCCTTGGGCCAGTTCGTGCTGAACGGGGCAACCGTGTTTCAGCTACAGGAATTCCGCACCATCCGTCCGGCCGCCGGCAGTATCATTGCCAAACCCAGGCTCTACGAGGCCTATCTCAATCGGCTAGTGATCGCCAACGATTCGTATAAAGGTGCCAATTCACAGTTGATCGTTGGTGATCGGATTCGCACCAAGTACACCTCGCTAACCCTGGACCTAGCGGCGATGAACGGGATCCGTTTGGATACTCATTTCAAGGGTGGTTCGGTGGTGCTGGCCACATCCAGAGTGGACAAACCTATTTTTGAATCTGTGCTCAACGCCGACCACAGAATTCACGGCACGGAAGGCTCTGAATTCCGGCCGCGTTGGAGTACGTATTTGATGTCGGGGGACGTACGCACTCAATTGCCGGGCCTAGACATGGGCTTGAGTTGGGTCAACCAATATCGCACGGACAGTTTTAAAAAGCTTAGCGAAAACAGCTTCAAAGGTACCCTGCCCACAACGGGCAGACCGCCGGAGTGGATTGTGGTGCGCGTATCGGATCAAGTGCCCGAAGACAATGCCGGCGTACGGGTGGTGCCGCCGGTACTAACGCTCAATGGACGCCAGATTACCCACGCGTTAGGTCCTTACGACAAGCTGGACGCCGAAACGCTGACGCTTACGGTTACGGAGCACGAAGATCGGACCATCATTCCGCCCATAACGCGCGATACTAGTAACGATCTTATCATCGATCACCCTCATGTCGAACCGACACCGCAGGGCTTTTACGAAACCCAGGGCCGAGGCAGTTTGCTGTTCTGGTTCAAGGTGCCAGCTTTTTTTGCCGACAACGGCGACACTGTCATCGTCTCCAAGACATATGCCAGCCTAGACGTGGCCGGCGACTACGCGATCGAGCTATCCGAGGTTTTTGACGGCCTTTCAAGGAATCCGGCGACCTATTTCTATACTGCAGCCCAGTCGCGCGGCAGGCCGGCTAACCTCAATGACTTCAAACGAGTGCGGGTACATTATGGCCGCCAGACAGGCCGTACTCTTGCCAGCGCCCATCTGAACTGGGACATTCGCGGCTTCTCACTGAATACCGAATACGTGCGCAATTTCTCGTACCGGGCCTATCCATCTCTAGTAAGTACCAAGAACCGCCATATGTTAGACCAAAGCCAAGCTTGGTTTGCCGTTTTACGCCGGGATTGGGATAGGTTCAGTATCGGCGGCGAGGTATTTAACGTAGATGGTGAATACTCTACTGTCTTGACGGTACAGGACGATGATTTCAGGAGTTATTCTGGTTTTCTCACCAGCCCCTTTCAGTTCCCCAATAACTATCACGAACCGCGCCTGCCCACATTTATTGGCCCGAACATAGCAGATCAGACCTATACACTCGAATTCAATACCGTGGACGACAACGACGATAAGGACCCGTTCCCCGATTCGTACTTTCTTCGCCGGACGACAAACCTAGCGACCGGAGGCCGCTTTATCGAAGATCCCGATGGAGTATTCCCGGGACTCGATGCCGATTTGAATGGCCGTCCAGATATCAATGAGAACAACAACCAGATACCCGACTACTTTGAGCCTTTCTTGCTCTACGATGTCAATCCCGATGCCTTCGAATGGGGGGACGACACCAACAACAACGGCAAGATCGACGAGCGCGAAAATGACGAAAAGCCAGACTATCCGTATGATGCGGATCGCCGCGGCTTCCACGGTTTTACAACCCTTCTTTTGCCCAGAGCCATGTCTGCAACGCTGGGTCATCACAATACCTGGGCACCTTTCGGCGGTGGTCGGGCAACATCCACCTATGGCAAGGTTGAGTATCGTCGTCGCATCCCCTTTCTGGTAGACCTGTACGCAGTGGAACGGCTCAAGCGCGTACAGGACGACATTGCCGACGACGTGTTCGGTCTCAGGCGCAGCCCTATCTATTTCGAGCCCGACGTGATCCCCATCGTAGCGCTGACGGACGAGGAGATTTTCAACCCACTGGGCGAGGCCGAATTGCTGCAGGATCCACTGCTGATGCAAGATAGCTGGGTGAATACGTTTTTTACGCGGGCCCGTTTGATTCGCGTCCCCAACCTGAATGTAGAACTAACAGTCAAATACGAGAATAACTTTCAGCAAAGCACTTCCCTGCAAGCGGACAACAGGATATCCGATCTAGCCACGGTCTTCAAAGCCGACTACCTGTGGAATCCGTGGCGCGAACTGCGGGTAATTCCGCAGTTCAAATGGCTGCGGCAACGCTTACAGGACGACGAAAACGCGCTCTTGCCGATCCACGAGAATTTTCTCTATCCCATTTTGCGGTTGGAATATCCGCTTTCCTCTCGCACGACGATAAAATTGGGAGCCCAAGGCTTTTCGTTTTTCACCAGCAAGTACCGCAATGAATTGACGCCGGAAGCGGATTTCGATTCCGCAGTGTATCTGCTACTGTTGAGCAACAATTCTACATACGTCGGTTATCAACTCAACCTCAATCTGGGATATGAGAAACGCGTGCGAACATTCCTAGACCAAAAGCGCAGTACCCAGGATATCGATTTCTCGCGCCTGTTCCTGCGCCTGATTGTCGGGTTACGGCCTTTGTATTGAGAGATGCCCCAAAATGGTGTTTAGGGTGCTTAGAAATATCTTAACGGCGACAAAGATACCCTGGGTAGGTGCCTGTGGACTGGCGCTGCTGTTATTCTTGTGTACCAGTGCTTTTGCCCAAGAGGTTGAGGACTCGCCCGAACATCCCCGATTGGGCCCGCCGCGCCTGCTTTTGGACCAGCCCTATATAGGGCAATTCGGGCAGGAGTACTATCAAAACTACGGGTTTGAAGACTACTCCAGACAACCCCCCACGACCAGCAACCTGCGCAACTTTTACAATTCACTGGGGGATCCACTCCTGTACGGGACCGAGTCCATCCGCTGGGTGGAACGCCAGGGATTGGGAGTGCGGCGCGGCTTCAGTTCCCAGTCAGAGCGTTTCTCTCATGGCCAAGCTCCCGGATCGAGTTACGGCAGTCTTTTCAATTATGTCATTGTCGGCACCGACGGCACCGACGCCTGGCAGGCGCGGGCCATCTATGCCAACGAACTGCGCTCGAAATTTACGCCGCTCACATTTAAAATGGCCAACGTAGATGGTTTGAGAATCGATGTAGGTACGGAACAGGACAAGTTCTCGGCTATAGCCTCCAACTTGGTGCCCAACAATACTTTCATTGTCAATACCATGATGCTGGGCACGCACTACGAACGCAAGTTGGGCTTCCTCAATTTTGGCACCACCTTTCTCAATGCACACCAGTTCGAACCCCGCATGGAGAGCGGGCACCGAACACTTAAAGGCGTAGTGGGCGCAGTGCAACGCTCGACCGCTCTAGTAGCCATCCGCATTTCGGATGGTTCGCCGCAGGACGGCAGCGGCGGTCCGGTGCTGCATGGGGTCAAGGTATTCGTCAACGGCGTTCACAGGCCCGAAGCGGAACCCTTCGTCGTCCGTTTGCGAGCGCGCGGCGCTGAGCGTCAAAGCTATATGGCCGGTCTACTGCGCAGCGGCGACCGTCGGCCTTTGCCGGAGTTGGACAACGACTACCAAGCCATCAATCGGGGGGCGGTATGGAACACCTACGATCCGTACATCAACTACGCCTCTTTTGACACCGATGTATTCTATCGGGGGTACGAGTTCCCCTTCTGGATCGATCATCTCTTTTTTCGGGATTTCAAGCTCTACGGTGCCGATCATGTGCTCAACGCCGACGAGGAGATCAGCGTCAACTCCGAATTCGCCCATGAACTGAGCGAATTCGACCCCACGACCAACCCAGAAGGCCAGTTTCTCGGGCTGCATACTCTGGCGGATCTGCCGCAGACGTTCGACGGCGAGGAGTACGGCATCCTCTATGTCGCCCTAGAACCGTTCCAAGAACAGATCACTTCGGTGAATATCGAACTAGAGCTGGCCAATGACTACCATGTCGAGGTGTCTGAGATCGACCTATCAGGCGAGGCCGGAAATATGCCTAATCCCAACTACAGGGACCGCTACAATTATGCGACCTTTTTCCGCACTGTGGCCACAACACCGGGCAACCCGCAAGACGGCCGGGTTCGGACCGTGCGCGTCAAGGTGGGTGCCCCTACCGGCTTGAGCATCTATAGCGCCAATGTATACGGCGTCCTAAAAGGTTTTGAAATAAACGGCGAGTTCAGCCGCAGCAACAGCTTCTACCAATATGCCAGTGGCATGCCCGCCCCACGCGTGCCCTCCGAGGCACTCAGCGTCAATGCCCTCAATCGCGAACAGTTTCCGGGGGTCCGGTCCACCATCGCCGACAATGCCTATTACTTGACGATTAAACGCGACTTCGACCGTTTGGGCTTGGGTGCTGAGTTGTTTTCCATGGGCGCACTCTACAACACGGAGTTGCGTACCTATATAGGCCGCAGTGAAAACAATTTTGGCAGCTTGGTCGCCTACAATAATGTGTATCTACACCGCCTAGTCGAGGACAACGACGACAACGACCGCTATCCAGACAGTTGGTACACCAACAGACCGACTATATTCCAAGGGCAATCCGACATCGACGGCATTTTCCCCGGCCTTGATGAAGACCGGGACGGCATACCCGACACCAACAGGAATTTCAATGGCACTCCAGATTACCTCGAACCGTTCCTCATGTACGATTCAGATCCCCAGATCTACGACTACGGTCTCGATCTCAACCACAATGACTTCATCGACGTACGCGAAAACGACATCCAGCCGGATCTCCCTTACGATCTTGGGTTGCGAGGCCGCCATCTATACGGGACTTTCGAGCCTATCCACAGGGCGCGTATAACATTGGGAGTCATGGACGCGGAGCAAATTGCGGCCAATGACCCCAGCGATTTTTACTACGGCAATCTGGGATACGAGCGGCAGATACCTGCGCTAGGTCGATTCTTCGGCGTGCTGTCGGTAGAACGAGTGGAAGATGGCGTAGCCGACCCCCTTAGCATTTACAGCGATGAGGTGCTCACCCCTGCCCAGCAACTTGATCGCGAATTTGCCGGTTTACAGCGCAATATACAGCTCTCCCCTTTCCTAGAGGAACCGCGAGACGATCCACTGCTGTTCAAGAACAGCACTTACACCCGGATGTTCGTCGATGCCCGCTGGAAGGCCGTGCCAAACCTGAAGGTCCACAACAAAGTCAAGTACGAGATCAATTCGCAGCACGAAGGCGAACTCTACGATGGCACCTTCCAAGAAGGCAATCGCTTGTCTCGTCTGACTATGGTCCACAAGGCGGATTACCTGTGGCAGATAAGGCCTCGGCTCGGTTTATTTTCCGGTCTTAAGTTTCGCTATCTCAAAGAGAGGCAAAAAACAGATGACCTGACCACGGCGCAAGAGCGCCATATCATCCCGCTGCTGAAACTGCAGTACGAACTGACGCTGAGGACGCGTTTCCAGCTCGGTATTCAAGGACTCGGCATGGCTTTGCCTTATTCTGTGACCGATGAAATACAGCCAATAAACAACTTTGAACAGTACGACGCAGTGTTGATGATGACGAACAATTCCCAGTATTTCGGTTACATCATTTCCACCAACGCGGGCATCGGTCGCCGCGTCAAGAAATTCGCCGATCCAACTCGGGGTGAGACAAAGGACGAAGATTTCACCTCCGCTTTTATTAATGTGATCCTAGGATTCGTAGATGAAACCTAATCGGCAGTTTGGGAGATAACGCGCTATGAATCTGACTCTAATCGTAGGCTTGCTCACTATAGCCGGAGCATACTTTGCCGCCCGTACGCCGAGCGAAGAAGAACTGGTGGCTTCATTTCAAGAAGCCCAGCGGTTCTATGCCGAAGGTGCCTATGACCAAGCCATTGCAGAATACACAGCCGTTACCCGGGTGCAGAGCAAGATCCTAGCTGTACAGAATATAGAGGTGATGGTAGGTGAGGAACGTTTCCCCCTCAGAGATGCTGCGCTCTACCAAATCGGCAACGCCCATTCAAAGCTCTATCAGGACTATACCCGCTTTGCCGAAGAGACTCTTAACGACGAAAAAAGGGCTGAATACCAAGCCCTGTCAGATAGCACTTTTGCTCGGGCTGTGGCCGAATTCCGCCACGTGATCGAAACAGCTACCAGTCAGGTGCTCCGAATTCGGGCCCATAGCCGACTCATAGATCTTTTCTTTACGGCTAAAGCCTATCCCGAAGTGATCGCCGCATCCCAAGAGATGATCGCCAACTATCCCAACAGTTCCCAAATAGCGAATGCTTACTACAACACGGGATGGGCCCACTACGAGACCAAAAACTATGATCGCGCCATCCAATCTTTTGAGGCCCTGCTGGTGCGCTTTTCCACAGGCTACCAGTCCGATCGCAGCCTCTTTCAAATTGGCGAGTGTTATCGGGAACAGGGGGATTGTCTGCGGGCTATCGGCTATTACCGCCGCTTAGTGGAGCGCCAGCGCATCGAAACGCTCACCGAAGATGAGCTATTGCAGATGAAACGGGAAAAGATGGCGGGTCTGGTGGATGAGACAGCCCTGGAACTGGCGGCCAAAGCCATGATTCGCGTCGGGAGCTGTTACGCCCAGTTGGGCAGTTTCGCGGAAGGGCTCCAAGCCTATCATCGCGTCATTGACCTGTTCAGCACCGAGCGTAGTCTGGTAGAGGAAGCCTATTTGCGCATGGCCGACCTGTATCGGGAACAGGGGAACCTAGATGCGGCGCTGCAGACCTATCGCGCAGCCATCGATCAGTCGCAAGACCGCACCCTGAAAGCGCGCATCCAGTATGCCCTTGCCGAACGCCTGTTTAGTCAGGGGCTTTACGAGCAGGCGATTCAAGAATACCGGATTTATCTCCAGGGCTACGGCGATATTGCGCGGGTGGCAGGTTTTAGCCAAGATCGCGTGCGCTACCGAATTGGCAGCAGCCATCAACAGTTGGGTCAACAGTATCTGGAGGCGGGCAATAGACCAGCAGCCACTGGACAGTTAGAGCACGCCATTGCCCAGTACGACACTTTGTACGACGCTGCTGGTTCCTACGTTCTAGACTCCCAGTTCAACCGCGCCCTAGCCCATCAAGCATTAGCCACCGCTTCATCGGTGGCGTACGCCCGCACCGCGTACGAAACGATTGTCCAAGAGGACCAAGAAGCAGGCTATACCCAACGGGCACTGGTACAACTGGCTGAGTTGCTATTTGAGCAGGGCCAGTATGCCGATGCGGCCGAACAGGCGGAGCAGTTGTTGCGCACTTATGTCGACAGTGAATTCACAAACGAAGCCCTGATGCGTTTGGCTCTTTCCCGCCAGGCCGAAGGGGACCTGGACCGGGCCGGCGTCGCCTTCCTGCGGGTTGCCCCAGAGTCGCCTTATTTTATCCAAGCGCGTATAGGCGGCGGGCATGTCTTTTTGACACAGGGCAAGTACTCTGAGGCCATAGCTACCCTCGAACCGGCTTTTGACCAAATAGAGAATGAGAAACAGCTTGGCAGCTATCACTATCTGCTGGGGCAGGCCTATAGCGGACAGGAGGAATATCGTCGGGCGATCACTCATTTTACCGAGGCTTTGGGACTGTCGCTAGATAGCAAACTGGTAGAGGCCCTCCACTTGAGTCGCAGCAATGCCGCCTTTGCCGTGGAGGACTACCAACAAGGCGAGCAAGATCTGCACTGGATCATTGAAAACGTGGAAGATGAGGAAAAAGTCCGCTTTGCCCGTAATGCGCTAGCGTTTTCTTACATCAAACAGAACCGGGGCGGAGACGCGGTCCAAGTGTTGGATGAAATGGTCGCCCAGGCCGATGGCCCGAAGGAAAAGGCGGACCTACTCAATCGCATGATGGATCTCCACTACGACCAAGACAACTATCCGCAGACAGTGCGCACAGCCCGGCAACTGCTGGCCCTAGACCTTGCCGACGAAAGCGCCTCCGGAGCGAACGGCATTACGGAAAAAGCCTATTTCATTTTAGGAGACGCATTGTTGCGTCTGGAACAGAACGCAGAAGCTGTTGAAGTTTTTAACCAAGCACTGAACGTATATCCGAATTCTCGTTTTGCCGAGGATATGCAGTTGGCTCTCGGCACGCACTATTTTTCTCAGGGAGAGCTCGACCGGTCTGTAGGAATATTCACCCAATTAAAGGGCACAGAACTGACTTCGGAGAAAGCCCTGTTGGTTTCTTTTTATCTGGCCAACGCCCATTATAGCCTGCGTGAATTCGCGCAAGCGCAGGTACTTTTTCAGCAGCTATTATCAGACTACCCCAATGCACGCGAACTGCCTGATATTCTTTTTGGCCTAGCCGAGAGCTTTTACCAGCAAGGTCAATACGCAGAGGCCATCGTCTATTACCAGCGCCTCCTCGGCGAATTCCCGGACGAGCCTTCCGCCGACGACGCCCAGTACAACATGGCCTGGTGCCTTATCGAGCTTAAGCGCGAAGAGCAGGCCATGCAGGCATTCCATACGCTGCTAGCGCGTTATCCCCACAGCGAGTTCGCCGCTTCAGTCCAGTTCACTTTCGGAGATTACGCGTATAATCGCGGCGACTACCAAGAGGCAATGCGGTTATATTTACTCGTCCAAGAACGTTTTCCCACTGCCGAGGTGGCGTCTCAGGTGCCCCGGCTGGTCGCCGAGCTCAGGGAAGCAATCGCGTATGAACGCTACGAACAAGGCATCGCCCTGATGGACTCGGCCGAAGTGACCAAGGAGACTCAATACTATCAACAGGCCGTGGAGATTTTTCAGGATGTGATCGACAATTATCCCGGCACCGAGAGCGAAGTCGGTGCGCTGAGCAATATGGGAGTCTGCTTGGAGGGGCTGGGGAAATGGCAGCAGGCCGTAGAAGTGTACGACCGCGTGATTCAATTGTTCGAGGATAAACGCGCCACTAGGGATGCCTTTCTATTTGCCCAATCCCACCGGGATTGGATCATCTCCACCCGGCTCTGAGTGGAAGGTCGCATAACAATGGAAATGCGTTTCAAACAACGCTGGCACGTAGTTGTTCTGGGTAGCGCCTTGATACTGGCCTCCAGCCAGCTTCTCCATGCCCAAGCAGAGACGGATACCCAGCCCAAGGCGACCGCTATATCTCATTCTCAGGCCATCGCCCTTTCGGTCGCCTTTCCGGGTTTGGGACAACTGGCTACCGGGCATCGAATCAAGGGCACGGCACTAGTGGCAACCGGTATCGCAACTATAGTGGGGTGGCTCACATCGCACGCTGATTACAATACGCAGGCCAATCAGTTTGCCCTAGAAAAAGAACGCTATCTTTCGCTGCAAAACGGAGGCTCCTTTGACGCGGCGGAAAAAAGCTGGCGACGGCTCGGCAACTTAAAATCCGATCTGGACAGCTCCCATATCCGTCGCCGCTTATTCGGCGTCTTAGCCGTGGGTATTTACGGCTACAATTTGCTCGATGTCCTGCTGTTAGATGGAGCGTCTCCCACTGCGAAGCGGCGAATGCGCATCGCGCCATTGCCACAGACCAGAACATCAGGCGTCTTACTGGTTGCCCAGTTTTAGCATTTGGTCTAGGAGAAACTGGCTATGGAAACCCGAATTTATCTCTTACTCGGTCTGCTGATCTGGGGATGCAGCAACGATACGGAACTGCCTATGCAGTACCATCGAGGATATCTTGCGCAGCCTACCAGTGTGGAGGCAGTGGCCGAAGAAGACAAGATTGTGGTTTCATGGCATTTGGATTCAGCAGCCAATGTGTCCGGTTTTGTCATTAGCTTCACCGATTCGATTGGAGTCGTGCAAACGCGCTCGTTGGAAGATGCAGGAGCAAGATCCTACGAGGAGACAGACCTAGATCTGAGCCCAGGAGTCTGGTATCTGATCCAGGTGTGGGCGGTGGATGCCCGCTTGTTTTTCGGACCGCGCTCGGCAGTAGATACGTTGGCGGTTTTTTAAACTGCCTCTTCCGAGCATGAACTTAGCAGGAGTGGCGTAGTATGGTCTCAGACCTAGGCCGTTTTCAAGCGCCAAGTGATCAGTTAAACTTTAACCGCTTCCTGCGGGAAACCCTCAAATACACCGTCTGGGGGTTACTCATCGGTGCGGGACTGATCGCCGGGGTCTTCGTCTATTGGCTATTGAGTGTCGAGGAGCGCGACGCGCCGGAACCGGCGTTGACCCGACTCATCATTCGCAAACCTAGGGCGACCAAGACTTTTGCGCTCAAGCGTCAACGACTTCGGCCACGGGCACTCACCAAACAGGTCACGGCACTCAAGCCGCGGCTGTCCACGCCGGCGGCTCCGCGCCTCAAAGGCTCCAGTGTTTTCGGCAATGTACAGACGTTCGAATACGCCCTGCAAGCAGACGTGCCAATCAACCTGAAGACTAGCTCCATCGAATTGTCCGCTGCCAAGATCACCGGCACCAAAGATCCGGAGAAGCGCATTGCCATGCGCGAGGAATTGATCGACCTGAACGCGCTGGATACGGGTAAATACAAGGGTCTTATCATCCAGGACCCGACCGACCGCCGCAAAGTCAAGGGGTTCGTCTATCTGGGTACGGCTTGGGCCAACGACCTAAAGCCAACGTTTGACAGCGCTGCCAAGGCCATCCCCAATCTAGTCGACGCCCTCAACGAACAGACGGGTATCTCGGCCAGAGTGGACGCGCATTTATTTATCGATTCTCAAGAACTGTTTCGCACGCCTTTTGTGTATATCACCGCTACTGAGGCCTTTGAACTGACGGAACGCGAACTAGAGAATCTAGGGAAATATTTGCGGCAGGGCGGGTTCATCTTCGTCGACAATGCCAATCCCACCACAGAATTTAGTCAGGGGGAGGCGTCTCTGCGCCGCATCTTCCGCGGTGCCTTAGGGGCGCAAGGCCAACTGCGGCCCATTTCCAATAACCATCCGATCTACCATACCTTTTACGATTTTGACGGCCCGCCGGTGGGTTCCGAACTGGAGATTCCCAGCTTCTCCGAACAGCGTAGTCTTGATCACTTAGTCATCGCCGAGCAATCGTATTACCTAGAGGGTGTTTTCCTAGACGATCGCTTGGTAGCCATGTACTCCGACAAGGGATACGTCCATACTTGGGCACGCAATTACGGCAATGAACCACAGCTACGATTTGGCATCAACGCCGTCATTTTTGCCCTGACGCAGGAAGGATCTATCGCCCAGCAGCAGATTGATTTCTTCAGTCAGCGGGGCCAATAAGAGAGGTAATGGCCATGCATTTGGGAATTATGCTAATGTTATTCGCGTCCGGCTGTAGCTTTTTTATTCCGCCGACCATTCTGTACAAAAACGAGCTGATACCCCGTTCTTCCCAAGGCGCTGAGGAACAGTATATCGTGGGTGACGATGGGTCGGTCGCGTATGCTATAGAGGGACTGCGCGTCAAGGTCGAACCGATGACGGACGATCAATTGAATGCACTGTTGCCCGAGGATTCGAGCAAAGGGAAGTTCTCGACGAATCCCTACACCTACGGCAATTGGATTGATCCACTGTTGGGTTACCGGCCCAAGCGTTTTACGGTTTTTCGCGTTACGGTTATCAACGATATCTACGCCAAAGTCCTGCTCGATCCAATCAAAGCGTTGCTCTATACCGACCAGGGCGAGGCCCTGCATTCCTATGGTCTGCCGTCTTTTTCGCCGCACAAAAGTTTTGAGCGCTACTACCGGGCCATTCGGGGTCAGAGCGGCAATGAATTTTATCGCTTTGACCTGCGCATGGGCAACGCACGTAGCACGGCCTATACAGAAAACCAAAAGGTCTTCAAAGGAGAGAAATATTCAGGGCTTATCGCCTTCGATCCACTGAACGAGGGAGTCAGTCAGGTGCGCCTAGTGCTCAAAGATTTTGTCCTGAAATTCGATGCTTCCGGACAGCCGCTGGAAACCGTGGATATCGCCCTTGAGTTCGATCAAAAGATCGCAACCGAGAAAGTGCGGCAAGCTGAGGCCACGAACAGGTAGTCAGCCCATTGCGTTTGCTAATTTTATTCTTTTGCACTTGGGTAGGTCCCAACCTCCTGGTGCTCGACGTGGCAGTCGCTACCGAGGGGCCGCTGCCAGCCCTGCGCCTTGCCCTGCTCGATTTTGAGGACCGAGCCGGTTTTCAGGCGGAATGGCACTTGTCTAGGGATGTGCCCGATTTGCTAGGTCAATATCTAGACGCAGACGATGCTGTCTTTGTCATTCCGCCAGAGGAAGTCGAGGTCGTTCAATTAGACAAACAGTTAAAAAAATATTACGGCATTGACCGGGCCGTGCGGCTGGGACAGTCCTTGGATGCCGACGTGGTCATTACCGGTGTCGTGGAGAAGATGGGCATGCGCCGAGTAACAGTGGGAAATCCCAATCTGGCTGGCTACAAATCCTACAATTCAGCAATCCACCTCAGCCAAGTACAGCTAATCAGAGTGGCGACCGGAAAAATAGTCGAGACCTTTGAAACGCGCAGAGACTCCACGGAAAAGTCGTACGGCCTAGATCTGTTCGGCCGGCCGCGCAAACAGGATCGGGTATTCCGCGAACTCTTCAAGGTTGACTTCGGTTCCGAGCGTTTTTTTGAATTGACCTTTGGCAAACTCGTCGATGTCGCCTTCAGAGACCTCAGCAGCCAAATGATTACGAGCCTGACGGAGCGCCCCCCCATCGACCTTTCCGGCGCGCAGGCCCAGGTCCTAGCGGTGGAAGCCGACGAGGTGTATCTAGGCATCGGCATCTTGGATCGCGTCGAGTACGGCGATGTCCTGCCGCTGTATGATAAAGAGGTTCGAATCGCTCTAGTCAGAGTGCATCAGATTATCGGGCCGCACTTATGCAAGGCCGAGGTCGTTGAGAAATTCGGTGTCATTGACACTGGTTTGCGCATAGGACAGCGCTTATCTAGAAACGCCAAAGAAGACGATTAAAACTTTTCTCTTGCCAACAAGGAGCAGTAGCCATGTGGGAAATAATTCAAAGCGGCGGTCCGATGATGGTGCCCCTCATCGCCTGTGCGATTCTGGCCATTGCCTATTCGATCGAACGCCTGTGGATTTTCAGTCAATTGCCCACGCCAGAAGAAGCCCAAAGTGAGCTCGACCGGCTCGAAACCGCGCTGCGCAACGGCGGGGAACAGGCCGTCGTCGAAGAGTGTAACCAAGGCAAGG
>MKWU01003537.1_pt1 | contig 20356 bp, 20 predicted proteins | sample 809101 | NCBI WGS metagenome assembly MKWU01 (sample SAMN05860141, study PRJNA318959) | sponge metagenome | host: Aplysina aerophoba | place: Slovenia: Piran, Adriatic Sea, Gulf of Piran | collected 2013-05-07
GGAACGCCTCCACCATGAAGCCGGTCACGAGGATCAGCCCGAGGCCCACGATGATGATGTGGTCCTCGATGCGCTCGTCCCAGCGGATGCGGTGGAAGTCGTCGAAGTAGCGGCGGTACAGCGCCATGCCGACGCCGATCAGCCCGATCAGGCCGAACAGGTCGCCGTAGAACGAGAAGAACAGGTAGTACGGGCCGTGGAGGAACTTGATGGGCGTGTCGTCGTCGATCGCCACCTGCGCGGTGACGAACGTGAGGACGATGATCGAGGAGAAGATGCAGAGGTGCATGATCCCCGCGTAGCGGTCGCGGCGGACCTTCTCTTGGCCGACACCGAGGCGCAGCGCGTGCCGCACCCGCGTCGGAATCTCGCGCAGTATCCCGGGCGTGGGCTTGCCGATCGCCCAGAGGCTGGCGTGGCGGCCGAAGCCGTAGACGAGGAGGCCGACGAGCCCGGCAAGCAGGATGTAGACGATCCACGGCTGGGCGACGTTGAAGAACACCTCGCGGTGGGCGTCGGTGCGCTCCAGCTCGAAGGCGGAGATGAGGCCGAGGCCCGTCAGGCCGACAGCCGGACCCCACCACGCGCCGACCAGGCGTGTCCGCCTGGGTCGCCCGCCTGGTGAGGCGGGCGACTCAGTACTTCTCTCGCGCTCGGATACGCTCATACGGTTCCCCTCGCGGTCGCGCGCGAGCGTATCACCAGTGCGCTTTTCGGGCTCGCCTCCACGCGTCCGGTCTTACGACGCGGACGGCGTCTGCACGCCCCAGCGGTCGCGGATGTCGTTCTTGAGCAGCTTGCCGAGGTGGTTGCGCGGCAGCGGCTCCGAGATCCACTCGTACTGGGAGGGCGCCTTGTAGGAAGCCAGCCGGCTCTTGACGAACGCCGTGAGGTCCTCGTCCGAGGGCTTCTCGGCATCCGTGCCGACGACCACGGCCTTCACGATCTCGCCCCAGTCGAGGTCGGGCACGCCGATCACGGCCACGTCCTCGATGCTCGGGTGCTCCTCGAGGATGCTCTCCACCTCGCCGGGCGAGATGTTCTCGCCACCGCGGATGATGAGGTCCTTGAGCCGCCCCGTGATGAACAGGTAGTTGTCGGGGTCCAGGTAGCCCGCGTCGCCGGTGTGCAGCCAGCCGTCGACCACGGCCGAGGCGGTCTCCTCTTCGCGCTTCTGGTACTCGCGCATGATGCGGTCGCCCCGGATGCAGATCTCACCCTCTTCGCCGGGTGTCTGCATCGAGCCGTCCACCTTGAGGATGCCGACCTCGATGTCCGGCATCGGCCGCCCGACCGAGCGCAGGCGCTTGAGCTTGAGCTCGTTCTCCTCGGGCGTGCCGTCCAGGCGGTGGTCGTCCGGGCCGAGGTAGCTCATCGTCGAGGTCGACTCGGTCTGGCCGTAGGCGTTCATCAGCCCACAGTCGAAGGTCTCGATGGCCTGGCGCACGACCTCGTACGGCATCGGCGCCGCGCCGTAGGTGATGAGCTCCAGCGACGAGATGTCGTAGTTGTCGAAGTCGTCCGCTTCCATGACGCGCTTGAGCATCGTCGGCACCACGAAGGCGTGCGTGACACCCTCGCGCTCGACGGTGTCGAGCCATGCCGAGGGGTCGAACTGCGGCAGGATGGCGAGCTTCCGGCCGGCCCACAGCGAGCCGAGCATGGTCGTCGCGCCGGCGACGTGGAAGAACGGCACCGCGACCATCGTCACGTCCGGGTCCGTGGTCGGGTCGACCGGGTTCTGGGTGTTCACGACGTAGGCGGTGAGCGTCTTGTGCGTGAGCACGACGCCCTTCGGCAGCGCCGTCGTGCCCGAGGTGTAGATCACCATCGCGGGATCGTCGTCGTCGACCTCGGTGTAGAACGGAGTGTCGTCGCCGGTCTCGCGCAGTTGCTCGATGGTCTGCAGCCCCTCCGCCTCGAAGCCGAGCGTGTAGACGTTGTCGATCTTGGGCAGTGAGGGACGAATCTCCTGCAGGATCGGGTAGTAGCGCTCGGAGAGGAAGAAGACGTTCACGTCCGAGGCGTCCGCCATGTACTGCAGCTCGTCGGTCTTTGCGCGGAAGCTGAGCGGCACGAACGTCGCGCCGACCGCGGCCGTCGCGTAGTAGAGCTCGACGAAGTTGCAGGAGTTGACCGCCATGATGCCGACGTTGGCGCCCTTGCCGACGCCGATCGACGACAGCGCGTGCGCCAGCTTGTTCACCCGCGACTGCAGTTCCATGTAGGTGACGGTCTCGTCCGGGTCGCTGACGGCGACGCGTTCCGGCACCATCGAGCCGGCGATTGTCAGAATGTCCGCAGTGTTCATGCCTGCACTCCTCCTCCGCGGGCGGCGCTGAGATGCCGTCCGGGCTGGTGTTCGGGGCGCGGCTGAGCCCGCGCCCTCATCTACGCTGCCTGTGCGAGCGAGGTTCGTTTGCCTTCCCCGCCACCTCGTGTGCGGCGCACGGATACCCGACCCGGTGCGTACCGAGGCGCGCTCAATATAAAGACGACGCGGCGCTGCGGCCAGAACCCTAGCGTTCGCGCTCAGCTTCGGCGAGGTTTGGCCGCCCGATCACCTCGACCTCGACGATGCGCTGACCCTCGGCGTTGGTGGGGATCGGACGCGTGATGTGGAACGTCCGCAGCGGGTGGCTCGTGCGCTCCAGCGCGTCGCCCGTGAGGTACCACACCGCCTGCGAGCAGCTGTCCTTGAACACGCCCGGCCGGCCCAACGGGTTCTGCCGCGCTCCGCGTTCGTCATCCGGGTCCAGGTCGATGACGCAGCCCGTGCCGGACGGCGCGATCGCGTCCAGCGCGCGCAGGTTCTTCGCCCCCTCCACCTCGTCGAGGGCGATGACGAAGATGCGAGCCTGCGGGAACCAGCGCGGATCCCCCACCTCGTAGGACTCGATCGGCCCGGCGTCGAACAGGAAGACGTTGAAGTCGGGCCGGTTGGCGGCGCCGTAGAAGATCGCGCCGATCGCGACGATGATGACGAGGAGGAACGCCACGAGGCCGATCGGCCAGCCTCGGCGCGGCCGTCCCCGGCTCATGCCGCCGCCGCGCCGCCCCCCGCGAGCCGCCGCCCGCGCGCCCCCCGCCCGCCCCGCGCCCCCCGCGGCCGCCGGCGCGCCGGCCCGCCGCTCTAGCGCGATGCCGTCCGCGAGCGTGAGGTCGAGGCCGCGCACGACCGCGCGCTTCGTCGCGCGCGTCGCCTTCGGGTCCCGCGCGGCGAGCTGGTCCGCCCACTCCGCGGCGGCCTCGTCGAGTTGCTCGCGAGGCACGACGCGCTGGACGAAGCCGAGCTCGTACGCGCGCTGCGCGGGGATCGGGTCGCCCGTCGTCGCCATGCGCAGGGCCTGCCCGAGCGGGACGTGGCGCGGCACCGTCTGCGTGCCGCCGGCCGAGGGGATGTAGCCGAGCGTGACCTCGGGGATCGCGAACAGGGCGTCCTCGGCGGCCACGCGCAGGTCGCAGTACAGCGACATCTCCAGCCCCGCGCCGTAGGCGAAGCCGTGGACGGCGGCGATGAGCGGGATCTCGAGCGTCGACATCACGCCCCACAGGTCGCGTCGCACGCGCGCGTCACGCGCCTCGACGAACGAGGGGGCGGTGCCGAAGTCGGTGATGTCGGCGCCCGCGGAGAAGGCGCGGTCGCCCGCGCCGCGCAGCACGGCGACCCGCACGGTGGGGTCGTCGCGCAGCAGCTCCAGGTGCATCCAGAGCTGGTCGCGCATCTCCAGATGCACGGCGTTGAGCCGCTCGGGGCGGTTAAGCGTCAGCCAGACAGCATCGCCGCGGCGCTCCGCGACGACGAACGGCTCGGCCATGGAGCGCGCGCCTAGACCCAGTCCGGCTTCTGGATGCCGCTCTTCTGGCTGTGGTCGTGCGTGCGCTGCACTTCCTCGTTGATCTTCTCGGTGAGCCGCGCCATCTCGTCCGACCTGGGCGTGAGGTGCTCGTTGCGCCAGCGGCGGATCGCCGCCGCGTCGCCACGGCTGAACTCCTCCTCGCTGAGCCCGTCGAGGACCGCGTTGGCCATGGACAGCACTTCTTCGATGGTGAATTGGACCTTCATCAGCTCCACCGCTCCCTGGCAGTCTCTCGCTCGAAGCGCCCGCCGCGCATCGTCCGGCGGCGGGTCGACTCGTCGATGTAGTCCATCAACTGGTTGTTGAACCCATCCGCGAAGTCGTCCAGCTCGCTGGCGCCGGGCCCGCGATCGCTGCGCCACGCGCGGATGGCCTCCCGGGCCTCCTCGCTCAGCTCGAGGCTGTCGAGCAACCGCGACGTGACGAGGCCGATCACGACGTTGACCTCGCCGGGGTTGAGCATCACGTTCATCGGCTCTGACCTGTCTGTTCCACGCTGACTCCCTCCGATGGTTCCTCGCGGCGTCGCCGCTTCGTTGTCTCGTTGCTCGGGGCTATTCCCCCGTGAACTCCGGATCGCGTCGCTCGACGAATGCGCTCACGCCCTCGGCGCGGTCGGCGGTGGTCTGCAGCAGCACCGTCAACTCGAGCTCGAGTCGGAGCGCTTCGGCCAGCGGCACCTCGATGCCGCGCTTGATCGCCTCCTTCGCGAACCGTGTCGCCAGCGGCCCGCGCGACGCGATCGCCTCCGCCACCGCCCGTGCAGCGTCGTCGAGGTCGCCCGCTGGCGCCACCTCGGACACGAGGCCGATGCGCAGCGCCTCGGCGGCGTCGATGGTCTCGCCGGGGAGGAGAAGGCGCAGCGCCTGGGGGCGGCCCACTGCCCGCGGGCGGCGCGTGGAACACGAGGCGGAGGCGAGGCGCCCGGGCGGCGGCGTTGGCCTCGCGGGTGGGGAGCAGGCGCAGCGCCTGGGCGCGGCCCACTGCCCGCGGCAGCCGCTGCGTGCCGCCGCCGCGCGGCACCAGGCCGCTGCCGGTCTCCGGCATCGCGAACGTGGCGTCCTTGGCGGCGATGCGAATGTCGCACGCGAGCGCGAGCTCCAGCCCGGCGGAGTGCGCCTCGCCGCGGATCGCCGCGACCGTGGGCTGCGGTACCTCCGCGAGCGCGTCGAAGCCCGCGCCGATGGGGCCGAGGATGTCGCGCAGCATCGAGTCGTCCTCGATCGCGGCGGGGTCCCACCCGCTCCCGTAGCCCGCATCGGAGCTGACGACCAGCACCACGCGCACCTCCGGGTGACTCGCGGTGAGCTCGGCGGCGGCTGCCGTGAGGCCCTCGGTGAGCGCGCGATCATGGCCGCCGGACGGGGGGTCGACCGTGAGCGTGGCGATGGGGCCGGTGGCGTCGAGTGTGACGGACATGCACCGGGGATCGTACGGACGCCGGATCGAGGGCGTCAACGTGCCTCGCGCGCCCGACGAGCGCAGTCGCCATTCACGTGCATGGTCGCTGGACGGGGTAGGCTATCGCTGCGAGGATCGCCGCCGGACGGAGCGACCATGGACCTTGAGCTTGCCGGACGTTCAGTCATCGTCACCGGCGCGAGCCGCGGCATCGGCCTGTCGATCGCTGAGGCGTTCGCCGCCGAGGGCGCGCGCCTCACAATCTGCGCCCGCGGCGCCGAGGGCCTCGAGGCCGCTCGCGCGCGTCTGGCCGAGAGCGGCGCCGACGTGGTGGGCGTGCAGGCCGACATCATGGACGAGGCCGACTGCGCCCGCGTCGTCGACGCCGCGGTCGAGGCCCACGGCGGCATCGACGCGCTCGTGAACAACGCCGGCGGCCGTGCCGGCGAGGGCGGCGCCGAGGCCGTGCTGCGCGGCACCATCGAGGTTAACGCGGTGAGGGCGTTCCGGCTCGCGGAGCTCGCTCGCCCGCACCTCGCGGCTGCGCCGAACGGCGGAGCGATCGTCAACATCTCCTCGATCTACGGTCGCGAAAGCGGCGGCGGCGTTGCGTACAACGCCGGCAAGGCCGCGCAGATCGCGATCTCGAAGGCGCTCGCGCGCGAGTGGATCGCCGACGGCATCCGCGTCAACAGCGTCGCGCCCGGCTCGATCGCCTTCGAGGGCGGCTCGTGGGGCCGCCGCCTGGTCGACGACCCGGACGGGATGGCGCGCTTCATCCAGCAGGAGATCCCCGGCGGCCGCTTCGGCCGACCCGAGGAAGTGGCCGCGGTGGTGGTGTTCCTCGCCTCGCCGCGTGCCTCGTGGGTGCTCGGCGCGACGGTCAACGTCGACGGCGGGCAGTCAAGGTCGAACATCTAGCCGCCGAGCGGTACAGTGCTGCGGTCACTGGGAGGAAGCGATGCGGTTCACACGCGCGGATCTGCCCGGCATCCTGATCGCGGTCCTGGCCGGACCGCTGCTGATGCTGCTGTTCCTGGCGGCATTCGAGGCGTGGGGCCACCGCGGCACGCCGCTGCTGGGCGGGATGGGCTCCAACCTCGGCATCGCCGCGGGACTCGCCGCCGTCTTCTCTCGATTCATCCTCAAGTGGGACTGGCCGCTCGCCTTCGTCGGCGTGATCCTCATCTCCATCGCCTCGGTGTACTGGGCGCAGCAGAGCGGTAACGACGGCACGAGGATCGCGACGGCCCTGAAGTGGATCGGCGTCCTCGGCTTCGTCGGCCTCAACGTTGCCGTCGTCTGGCAGATCCTCATCAACGGCATCTGGCCGATCTTCGAGCGCTTCGAGGCGCGGCGCGCCGGCGACTAGCGCCACCCCGTGCCCGGAGTCCTCGAACCCGGCGCACCTGCCGCCTCCCGGCAACAACACGTCGCCCTCTCGATGCTTTCGGGGTGGATGAGCGAGCGCTGGTTCCGCACCTTCCGCCCCCGCCTGGACGAGTCGACCGCCTTCGACGCCCTCATCGCGCGCCGCGAGGCGCGCATCGGCGTCACGCTCGGCCTGTTGTGGGGCGACGACCCCACGCCGCATGCGGCGCAGCTCGAGTCGCAGCTCAACGCCGACCTCGAGGGCGACCCGGGGGCGTACGCGTTGTGGGTGCCGCCGGGGGGTGAGCTACCCGACGCAGAGCCGGGCCTCTCCTCCTTGCGCCTCGCGGCGGGTCGTGGCTTCGGCGGACTCGAACCCGCACAGCGCCGCGAGCTCCGCCTGCCAGTCACGCTCGCCCTCGCCAAGGTGGACGTCGAGGGCGCCTACGTCTCCGTCACCGGCCCCCTCGCCGCCGAGTGGACCACGCTCTCCGAGGGCATCGACGGCGCGTACCACCTCGACGCGCGCGCGCTGCGCCGGATGCCGGAGGAGCGCGCGGAGCTCGACATCGTGCTCACGCGCATCCGCGACCTGGCTGCCGCGCTCAACGTGGAGGAGATCGCGCCGGCCGAGGTGCACGACTACTGGCTGGTCTCCCGCCTGCCACTCGATGAGCCGCGCGGCGCGACAGTGTTCGGCGCGTCCCCGCAGTTCGACCCCGTCGACGGCGCCGTGGTGCGCCGGGAGCTGCGTCGCCAGCTCCGCCGCGCCGACGAGCAGCGCGAGGCGGCACGCGCGGCCGGCGAGGAGGTCGAGATGACGGTCGTGCTGATCGGCGCGCCCCTCGCCCACATCGGCGAGGAGATCGTGACGGCCGCGCTGCGTGGGATGAGCCCCACGGCCTACGGCGGCACGGACCTCATCGCCCTCGTCGCCGACGGCTCGGTGCGCCAGGTGCTCCAGCCCCGTTCGCTGTCCTGGGAGACCCAGCGCTAGCTCCGACTCCGATCCGGCCCCCTCGCCCGCGAAGCGGGAGAGAGGGTTGGGGTGAGGGTCCGGTTCCGGGGGCGTCGGGCGACAGCAGAGCCCGCCTCACCCTCTCTCCCCCCGCTGGGGGGCGAGGGGATCAGCATCCGGCCCCCCCGCCCGCGAAGCGGGAGAGGGTTGGGGTGAGGGTCCGATGGCTTCCTGAAGGGCGCTAACTTCCGAGCGCCTCCGCAAGCACTGCGACGACATCGCCGCCCGCATCGACGCCCACGACCACGACACCCCGAGGCTCCGACGCGGCGCGCAGTGCCTCGACGGCATCGGTGGGCGCCGGCAGCACCACCACCCCCCCGCCGCGCGCGGCCATGCGCTCGGCCGCAGCCGCGACGAGCGCGTCCGGCGGGTCGGCGGGTGGGAGGGGCGTCACGACGGCGTCGAGGGGCGCGAGGTCGGCCTCGAGGGCTTCGAGCGCGGAAGCCACCGCAGCTTCGTCGGTGAGGTCGAGGGTGAGTGCGCGGCCCTCGCCGCCGAACGTCCAGCACTCGTTGAGGATCGAGTTGGCCGTGACCTCCTCGGACAGTTCGGCGCGTCGCGTCGTGACGCTCACGGACGCCCCGGCCTCCGCGAGCGCGACGGCGAGCGCGCGCCCATCGGGCTCGCGCACGCCGGCGACGAGCACGTGACGGCCATCGAGAGCACTCACGGCGCGGCGGCCGCCGAGCACCCGCGCACCCGCCCGTCCTCCGCCGCGCCCGCCGAGAACACGCGACCCGTCACGTCCTCTGCCGCGCTCGACGCCAGGTGCACCGCGAGTCGTGCGAGGGCGTCCGCCTCAGCCTCGTCGGCGTCGGCGATCGCGTTGGCGAGGTTGCCGGCGGTGGCGTCGAGGGCGACGGCGCCGCGCAGGAGCGTCGTGATCGCGACGCCCGGCTCGTCGTGCTCGGTCACCAGCGTTCGCGCAAGGCCGAGTGTCGCGGCGCACGCCAGCGCGTACACGCCCGCGCCCGCCGCGGGCTGGTCGCCGAGCGCGTGGGTGACGATGAGGAGGCTGCCGCGACCGCCGCGGCGGAACTCGCCGAAGGCGGCGCGCGCGACGTAGGCGTGCGAGTAGCAGTTCATCGTCATCGCCTGCGCGAGCTGCATCTCGGAGGTGTCGGCCATCGCCTGCGGCATCGGGTCGTCGGCCGCGCTGACGACGATGTCGAGGCCGCCGAGCTCCTTCGCGACCTGGCGTGTGGTGACGCGGGCGTTCTGGCCCAGCGTCACGTCCAGCGCGTAGGTCATCGCCGTGCGGCCGAGCTCGCGCAGCTCGCGCTGGAGCCGCCGCGCCGTCAGCACGCCCTCGTCGGCTCGCATGACGGCGAGCGCCACGTCCGCGCCCGCCGCGCCGAGCGCCGACGCGATTGCCGTGCCGGTGGTGGTCTCGACGCCGACGACGAGCGCCTTGCGCCCCGCGAGAGGGGCGTCGGCGGGCTGGGGGTCGGTGTTGGTCATCGTCGCTCCGTCACGGCCTCATCGTAGCCGCCCTGCCCGCGAGGGGGAGCCCGTCAGGAATGGAAGGCGCCTGCGGCTACGCCGGCGAGCACGACCGCGCCGAGCACGATCCGGTACCACACGAACACGCCCAGGCCGTGGCGGCGCAGGAACCCGAGCAGCCCGCGGATCACGAGCATGCTCGCGGCGAACGCCACGATCGCGCCGAACGCCATCGGCCCCCACTCGATCCCGGAGTGGTCCTCGACCGCGTCGCGGACGAGGAGCGCGAGCGAGCCGGCGGTGATGGGCGCCGAGAGCAGGAACGAGAACCGGGCAGCCGCGTGGCGGCTGAGGCCGAAGATCCGGCCGGCGGAGATCGTGATCCCCGACCGCGAGGTGCCCGGGACGACCGCCAGCGCCTGCGCCGCTCCGATGAACAGGGCTCCTCGCCCGTCTACGTCGCGAACTCGTCGATCGGTCCGCCCGCGCGTGTCGGCGAACCACATCAACCCTCCCACCGCGATCAGCATGATCCCCACGACCAACGGCTGCCGGAGACCGTCCCGCACGGTGAGCTGGAGCAGGCCACCCGCGACGAATCCCGGCACCGACCCCAGCGCGAGCAGCAGCGCGAGCTTGCCCCGCCCACGCCACCGGGTCAGCGCGAGCCCGTGCCGGCGCAGCTCGCGGCGGCCGGCCAGCCACATGACCGCCCAGTCGTCGCGGAAGTACGCGAGCACCGCGAGGAGCGTGCCGCCGTGCAGCGCGACGTCGTAGGACGCCTCGTTGGCGTGGTCGCCCGTCAGCTCGGCCGCGAGGACGAGGTGACCGGACGACGAGATCGGCAGGAACTCGGTCAGCGCCTGGATGACGCCGAACACCGCCGCGTAGACGTACTCCTCCACCGGCGACCTCGGCTCCAGCGCCGGGCGCGCGCTACAGGGCTTCCCAGCGGTATCCGCCCTCGACCTCGCGGACCTTGCCGAGGCTGAGGATCGGGAAGTGGCCGCCGCTCACGATCGCGTCGCGCTCCACGGCGAGGCGCGCCAGCTTTGTGCGCGACCGGCTCGTCTCCGCCTTGTCGAGGTCGACGCCCGGGACCCAGTCGTGGCGTTCGAGGTGGACCGGGTGGTGCGCCGCATCGCCGAGCAGCACGAGGTGCTCGCCCTGCGAAGCGACCATGACGCTGACGTGGCCCGGCGTGTGGCCCGGAGTCGGGATCAGCGTGACGTGGTCGCTCACGGCGTGCTCGCCGTCGGTCGTCTCGACCTGCCCGGCGGCGACGACGGGGTTGATGCGGTGGCGGGCGCCCTCGGCCATCGGATTGTCGTCGGAGGCGGGGCCGGTCCAGTATTCGAGCTCGGCGCGCGCGACGTAGAAGGTGGCGTTGGGGAATGTCAGTGCGTCGTTGCGGTCGTCGTCGATGTTCCAGCCGGTGTGGTCCATGTGCAGGTGCGTGTGGATGACGATGTCGATGTCGTCGGGCGAGACGCCGAGCTCGCGGATGCGGTCCGGCAGCTCGGCGCCGCCGGGAATGTCCATCTCCCGCGCGGGCGGGCCGTAGCCCGTGTCGACGAGCACGAGGTGGCCGTCGCCGCGGATCAGGAAGGAGCCGAAGTTGAACGGCACCGGATCCTCGGGCGAGGTGATGCCGACGGCCTGCGTCCACTCGTCGGGGTCGACCTCGTGGAAGAAGCCGCTGAGCTCTCGGTCAGGTGCGCCGTCGCTCAGTGCCGCGATGTCGAGACCGCCGATGGTGAAGCTCTCGCTGAGTCGTGACATGTGACTCCCTCGCCTGTCGTGACCCGTCCCGCGAGGCAGCATACCCGCAGCGAGGGCTGTACCGGGCGGAGGTGGCCGGTTGCCGCCTCGATCGGGCGAGCCTTAACATCGGAACGGTGCCGGCCCTGCCGGGGAACGGATGACGTACGTGGCGACACCGATGGCGTTCCTGCGCGGCGAGTTCGTGCCGCTTGCCGATGCCCGCATCAACGTGATGACCCATGCCTTCAACTACGGCACCGCCGTATTCGAGGGCGTCCGTGGCAACTGGAACGACGACGAGCGCGAGCTCTACCTCTTCCGCGTGCGCGAGCACGTCGAGCGTCTGCGCCTGAGCGCCAAGATCATGCGCATGGAGATGCACTACTCCGACGACGACGTCGTCACGATCGTCGAGCAGCTCACCGAACGCTCCGGCTACCAGGAAGACGTCTACATCCGACCCATCGTCTACAAGGCCTCCGAGGTGATCGGCGTGCGGCTCCACGACCTCGAGGACGACCTCCTGCTCTACATCGCCCCGTTCGGCGCCTACCTCGACCCCGACGCCGGTGCGCGCTGCGTGACCTCGTCCTGGCGGCGAGTCGACGACACGTCGATCCCGGCCCGCGCCAAGGTCACGGGGCTGTACGTCAACAACGCCATGGCGAAGACGGAGGCGCAGCTCTCGGGGTTCGACGAGGCGATCCTGCTCAACCAGGACGGCCACGTCTCCGAGGGCTCCGGCGAGAACATCGTCATCATCCGCAACGGCAAGCTGATCACACCGCCCCCGCAGGACAACATCCTCGAAGGCATCACGCTCGACACCGTGCTGCAGATGGCCACCGAGGACCTCGGCCTCGAGGTCGAGGCGCGCACCATCGACCGCACCGAGCTCTACATCGCCAGCGAGGTGTTCATGACGGGCACCGCCGCACACGTCACCCCGGTCACCGAGGTCGACCGCGTGCCGATCGGCGACGGGCAGCCGGGGCCAATCACGAAGCAGTTGCAGGCGCGCTACTTCAACGCCATCACCGGCCGCATGCCGCAGTACATGGACTGGCTCACGCCCGTGTACTCGAAGGCGCCGGTCGGGGCCTGATGCCCGCGGCTCAGCCGCGGCCCGCTCCCGCATGAACGCGCCGTAGGCCGATGCTGTACAGACCATCGCGCGCGCTCGGGCTCCTCGTCGGGAGCGTGCTCACGCTGTGGGCGGCGAGCGTGGCGGTGCTGCTCCTCAACTTCGGCGTGCAGTCCGGGATCGGGCCCGCGGGGTTCCTCGCCTATGCGGCCGCGGCGGCCGCCGCGGCGCTCGCGATGCTCTTCGCGTACTGGAGCTACGCCCTCGCCGCGCTCGCGTACGAACTCGACCGCAACGCGCTCGTCGTGTCGTGGGGCCTGACGCAACAGGTCATCCCCCTCGGCGCGATCGAGCGGCTCGTGCCCGGCACGGAGGTCGAGGCCTCGCCGGTGCGAGGGGTCACGTGGTGGGGCTGCTACGTGGGCCGCGCGCGCACCGACGCGTTCGGGCCCGTGCTCTACTACTCGACCACGCACGTCCCCGAGCAGGTGCTGTACGTGGGCACCCCGGAGCGCACGTACGCGCTCGCCGTCGATGATCCCGCCGATTTCGCACAGCAGGTGGCCATCCGGCAGGAGCTCGGGCCGACCGCCGAGGTGTCCCACCACGTGCGCCACGCCGACTTCGGCCTGTTCAGCATCATCGGCGACCGCATGGCGGGCGGCCTCGCGGCGCTGGCCGTCGCCGCCGGAACTGCCGTGTGGCTGCAAGTGGCGCTGCGCTACGGATCGCTGCCGGAGACGTTCCAGGCGCACTTCCCCCCCGGCGCGGCGGCGCCCGTGGGGGAGTTCGCGGGCCCCGCGAGCATCCTCGCGCTCCCACAGACCGCGACGGCGATCCTCGTCGTCGGCCTCATCGCCGGGGTGGCGCTGCACCAGTGGGAGCGGGTCGCATCCCGGCTCGTGCTTGCTGCGGCGGCGGTGTTGCAGGCCGTCTTCATCGCCGCGACGGCGATCGCGATCGCTTGAGCGCGTCGCTTGTAGCCTGACCGCAAGCGCCGCCACGCCTACCATCCGCATCGGGGGAGACGCCCGTGGAGACCGAGGTCGTCATCGTCGGGGCCGGCCCGGCCGGCAGCACCGCCGCGCGCGAACTCGCCTCGCGCGGCGTCGACGTGCTGATGCTGGAGCGCGCGAAGTTCCCGCGCGACAAGCCCTGCGGCGGCGGCGTCACCATCCGCTGCGACAACCTGCTGCCGTTCTCGCTCGACCCGGTGATCGAGGACGTCGTGAGCGGCGCGGTGATCCAGCTGCGCGACGGCAAGGCCGTCACGCGCGACGCCGACGCGCCCCTCACCTACATGACCCAGCGCCGCCACCTCGATCGCTTCCTGGTCGAGCAGTCACAGGCCGCGGGCGCGGATTTCCAGGACGGCCGCCGCGTCGACCACATCGAGCAGACCCCCGATGGCTTCGAGGTGCGGGTCGCCAGCGGCGCGCCGAACGGCGACCGCAGCAGCGGCGACGTGATCCAGGCGCGCGCCGTGCTCGGCGCGGACGGCGCCAACGGCGTCGTGCGCACGTTCCTCGGCTACGAGCACTTCGAGGAGAGCGGTGTCGCCCTCGAGGCGAACGTGCCGTTCCCGGATGGCGTCCCCGCCTGGCTTCGAGGCCGCGTCGTGCTACGGCTCGCCGCGATGCGGGGCGGGTACGGCTGGATCTTCCCCAAGGGCGACCACATCAACGTCGGTGTCGGCGGCTGGAAGGCCGCCGCGGGCGCCGACCTGCGCCCGCAGCTCGAGTCGCTGTGCCGCGGCTACGACATCGACCCCGCCAGCCTCGAGGGCACACGCGGCCACCACCTCCCGATGCTGCGCCACGGCGCAGACCTCGCCGCGCGTGGGTCGGCGCTGCTCGGCGACGCCGCGGGGCTCCTCGACCCGCTGTCCGGCGAGGGCATCTACGGCGCGATCGCCTCGGGCGTCGCCGTCGCCCCGGTCGCCGAGGACTACGTGCGTGGCCGCGTCGACACGCTCGCGGGCTACCAGCGCGTGCTGGAGCGCGAGCTGCTCCCGGAGCTCGCCGTCTCGCACGGCCTGATGGAGGTGTTCTACCTCTGGCCCACCCCGTTCGTGCGCTGGCTCCAGCGCTCGAACCGAGTGTGGAAGCACTGCATGCGCCTCGAACGCGGCGAGGAGACCTACCTCGACGTCGTCGCGACAGTCGGCCCCGCGCGCCACATGATCCACCCCGTCGGCCGCATCGCCCAGGCGATCACGTCGCGGCGGTTGGGGCGGCCGAAGGCGTGAGGCGCGCAAGCGGGAGGTGACTATGTCGACACTCACGGAGCGGCTGGAACAGCTTCCCGCGGAGCGGCGCAGGCGCGTGGAGGAACGCGCGCGCGCCCTGATCGCCGAGGAGATGTCGCGGCGGGATTCGATGGGGCTGGCGAACTCACCTGCGCCCACTCCCCACGGACGGGATGAGGGTTCCGATTCCGGCCCCCTCTCCTGAGGAGACCTTTGCGTAAGCGCGTGGTGGGCGTGGGAGAGCGCTCCGCAGGTGGTTTGGAGGGCGGGGGAAGGGGGAGTGCGCTGATCCGGCACTGTTCCTGGGGGTGTGCGCGAACCGGAGCGCCGCGCAGGGCGCACTACACCGGGGCAGAGGCGAGGAGGCTGACGGCGCGGCGCAGGTTGTAGGCCGTGCACTTCAGCCAGAGCTCGGTGGCGTTGCGCCTCAGGCCCAGGTACCGCACCCGGCGGTAGCCGTAGCCGCGCTTGAGCGTCCCGAAGACCTGTTCCACCGGCGCCCGCAGTGGGGCTATCAGTGCGTTGCGCCGCCGCTGCCAGTGCGGCAGTGCCCGCTGATTCTTGTGCGAGCGGTGCATGATCCGGTCCTTCACCCCCCGCGAGCGCAGCCGCGCGCGCCGCGCCTTCGACTCGTACGCCTTGTCCGCGTAGAGCGCCGCCTCGTCCCCGCTCAGCAGGCGATCCGCCACCTCCGACTCGTTCACGTTGGCAGGCGTCAGCAGCGCCTTGCGGATCAGCCCCGAACCCCCGTCCATCCCGATGTGCGCCTTGTAGCCGAAGTACGCCTCACGGCCCCTGCGCGTCCACGCCGCGTCGGGGTCGGTCTCGCTGCGCGCGCCGGGGCCGCGCCGCTGCGGCGGACGCCGCACCGCTGCCTCGACGATGGTCGCGTCGGCGAGCGTGCCGCGCTTCACCATCAGGCCGAGCGCCTCGAGCTGGCGGTTGATCTCGGCGAAGACCGCCTCGTCGAGCCCGCGCCCCGCGAGCTGCTTGCGGAAGCGGCTGATCGTCGAGTGGTCCGGGGTCGGGTCGTCCAGGCCCAGGTCGGCGAAGCGGCGGAACGAGAGGCGGTCGCGCAGCGCCTCCTCGATGGCGGGGTCCGACGCGGCGTACCACTGCTGCAGGAGCATGACCTTGAGCATCGCCAGCGGCGGGTAGGCGGGCCGGCCCCGGGGCGCGGCGTGCATGCCGGCGACGACTGCGCCGAGGCGCTCCCAGTCGAGCACGGCGTCGATGCGCTCGAGCGTCTCGTTGCGTCCGATCTCCTCCGGTATCCACTCGTCGGCGAACGACGGCCTGCCGGTCTCCCGGTGCATCGGGCCCCTCCCCTGCGTGCCCCCGCCCCTCACTCTGCCCCTCGCCCGAGGGTTACGCAAAGGTCTCCCTGAGGGAGAGGGATGGGGTGAGGGCCTCCGAGGCCGCTACTCGCGGAGGCTGAACCAGTACGGCTCAGACCACCCTGTCCAACCAGCGGGCTGCTGCTCTCCACGCTCAGCAGCTACGTCGGCGCGAGGGGTGGCAAGCTCAGTCTCGTCGCGGAGTTCCCAGACCGCCCCCCGATCGCACTGACGGCATCGCCGCCCTCGACGAGGAGCCCCCGGACGCGACTTGACGGGCAAGCGCAGAGCCGCCCCGCAGGCGATCACGTTGGCGCGGCGGTAAGCGTGCCGGGGGGAAGGGCGCTGCGACGAATCTGGGGCGCGGCAGGAGTCGAATCAGCCCGGAATCATTGCTCAGTCACGCTGGCGCTAAAGTCGGAGCAACCGGACGCGTTGCAGGCCCTGACGATGTACGAGTCGTAGTACAGCGTGTTCGGGAATTCGTCAAGGTAGTACGTGCTCGTGACGATTGCCTCATAGTCGAACTCCGTGCCAGCCGCATGGTGGTAGACCTCATACCAGGTCGCGGCGGAGACCGCGTTCCAGTCCACCCTGAGGTCGTCCGGCGCGAAGGGAATGTCGATCTTGGTGAGCGTGACACCAGTCGGCGTGGCCGGGACAGCGGTCGTCTGGGGCGAGCGCTGGATACAGAACTCGTACGGCGCAGACCAATGCGTGGAAATGCCTTCTTCCGCGATCTCGAGCTGATAGCAGCCTGAGTCAAGCGTGATGAGCGCATTCCACATGTCCGCCTCGACGAAGGGTGCTCCATTATCGATGCGGTACACGACATCGCTGAAGTCGTTGACGCCTTCGGCCCAGATGTTCCACTCCTCGTGCGTCGTGTCGAGACTTCCAGATCGGCTGTGGCACTCGTTCGCATCAATGCCCTCGGCCGACATATACGTGCAGAAGGCCTCGATGGTTAGAAACCTGACTTCTGATGTCGTCGGCGCGGAAGAACTGCCGGGCGTGCCTGCACGAACGGACGGCAATAGTGCCTGGGCACTCTCGGCGGCTAGGGCATAGGCAACCCCCTCTACGGCCTCATCCACGACCTTGGACTGAATAACGCCTGTGACGTTTCCACAGAGGTCCAAGAGTGGACCTCCGCTATTCCCAGGGTTCGCCGGCGCGTCCGTCCGGATGTATGTAGAACCATCCGCTGTGTACCGCTCCGAGACGATGCCCTGTGTCATCCCGGCCACAAGAGTTTGCTGACCCCTTCCGTAGCCGACAACCAGCGCCTCGGCACCCGTATTGGGAAGTTGTCCCCATGTCAACGCGGTTAGCGTGCCCGGGTCAGCGGATAGCACGGCGAGGTCAACATCGGCACGGACGCCGACGACTTGAGCGGTCATGTCCAGCGTCGCGTTGGTCAGACGGACAGTAGTCTCGCTGGTCACGACATGCTCGGCCGTGACCCACTCGGAGCCACCGATGTAGAACGCCGTGCCGACGGAGCCTGAGCTGGTACTCAGCCGTGCGATGCTCCCTACCACCCTCGTAGCGACCGCCTCGGGAGTGCACGCGACCGAGGTCGCCGGGGCCGTCGCCGCGGCTGTCGTCGTCGTGCTCACCGTCAGCGGCGAGCTCGACAACCAGCGGCCGACCCTCGGGCTCGCCGGGAAGAAGCGCGCGCGAGGGAGCCGTCGCTCGGCCCACGCCCCGTCCGACTCCCGCTCCTGGAGCGCGAACTCCATCCGCCCATCGGCGAGGAGTTGCGCGGCGACGCGGACCTCGACGCCTGCGACGCCCGCTGCCGTCGACATGCTCCCCGACGACACGTCGACCGTCAGCGGAGAACTGCCGAGCCACCGGCCAACCGATGTGCTCGCCGGGAAGAAGCGTGAGCGGGGCAGTCTGCGGTCGTCCCACGACCCGTCCGGCGCGCGCTCCTGGAGCGCGAACTCGGTGCGGCCGTCGGCGAGGCGCTGCGCGGCCACGCGCACCTCGACCTCGCCGTCCGCGCCCTGGGCGGCCACGCCCCGCGCGCCGAGCACTGCGAACACGAGGAGTGCTGCCGTGACCAGCACGGCGCTGCGTCGGGCGTGCTGCATACCATCGATCCCGTGCGTAATGTTTTACGTATGTGAAGCGCGCGCAGCATACGCGGGCGCCACCACCGGCACAAGCGGTCAGCCCGTCGCGTGTTGACGCTCGTGTGAAGGGACGCGGATACTGTCCGCCATGACGAGGGCTGAACTCCCCGCTACCCGCACGCCCGCGCGCACACTCATCGGGCGCTCCGCGCTGCTCGCGCCGCTGCGCCTGCTCGTTCTCGTTCTCGTACTGCGCTAGGCGGCGCTGCCATCCTTGCAGCGCCGCCACCAGCCCGCGTGCCGGGCTCGTTTCGTTGCGCTAGCAACCTCCACCCATCGATGACCAACGACTGACCATCCAGCGGATACGGAACAGGCAGGACCTCCCATGAAGATGAGCGGCGCCGACATCGTCCTCGAGAGTCTGAAGCGTATCGGCATCGACACCGTATTCGGCTATCCCGGCGGGGTCGTGCTCCCGCTCTACGACCGCCTCCCCGCGCACCCCGAGGTGCGCCACATCCTGGTCCGCCACGAGCAGGGCGGCGGCCACGCCGCCGACGCCTACGCTCGCGCCAGCGGCCAACTCGGCTGCGCGCTCGCCACCTCCGGCCCCGGCGCGACGAACCTCGTGACCGCGGTCCAGAACGCGATGATGGACTCGGTGCCGACGCTGTTCATCACGGGCAACGTCGCCCGCAACCTGATCGGCAAGGATGGCTTCCAGGAGGCCGACGCGACGGGCATCCTGGAGCCGTGCGTGAAGCACAACTACCTCGTGATGCGCACCGAGGACCTCGCCTACACCTTCGCCGAGGCGGCATACCTCGCCACCACCGGCCGGCCGGGCCCCGTCCACATCGACATCCCCAAGGACGTGTTTATCGAGGAGGCCGAGTTCGAGTGGCCCGACGAGGTCACCGTGCGCGGCTACCACATCCCCGACGCCGCCCCGCAGGCCGACATCGATGAGGCCGCGCGCCTCATCAACGAGGCCGAGCGACCGCTGATCATCGCCGGCCACGGCGTGATCCTCGGCGACGCGTCCGACGAGCTGCGCACGTTCGCCGAGCACAGCGGCATCCCGGTGCTGAACACGCTGCTCGGCCTCGGCAGCATTCCGCGCACGCACGTCCTGTCGTACGGGATGATGGGCATGCACGGCTCGTACGAGGCGAACATGGCCGCCTCGAACGCCGATGTCGTGATCGGCATCGGCAACCGCATGGACGACCGCGCGATCGGGCGCTTCAACGACTTCAACCACGGCGCGAAGCTCATCCACGTCGACATCGACCCCGGCGAGCACGGCAAGAACTTGCCCACCGCCGTCCCGATCCTCGGCGACGTGAAGCACGTGCTGCCGCAGCTCACGGAGGCCGTGCGCCCGCGCTCGCACATGGAGTGGATCCGCTGGATCGACGAGGAGCGGGACGCGCACGCGCGCTCGATGGCGATCCCGAGCGGGCCGGAGCTGACCACGCAGTACGTGATCAAGCGCATCTCCGACATGAACGACGACGAGACGGTGCTCGTCACCGGCGTCGGGCAGCACCAGATGTGGGCCGCGCAGCACCTGCGCGTCACGCGCCCGCACCAGCTCATTACCTCGGGCGGCCTCGGCACGATGGGGTTCGAGGTCCCCGCCGCGATGGGCGCGCAGGTGGCGTGCCCCGACCGCGCGGTGTGGTCGATCTGCGGCGACGGCGGGTTCCAGATGACCTTCCAGGAGATCGCCACGATGGTCGACGAGCAGCTGCCCGTGAAGCTCGCCGTCATCAACAACGGCTTCCTCGGCATGGTGCGCCAGTGGCAGGAGCTGTTCTACGAGGACAACTACGTCTCGGTCGCGATGAGCCAGCCCGACTTCGTGAAGCTCGCCGACGCCTACGGCATCAAGTCGATCCGCGTCACCGAGAAGTCCGAGGTCGACGCCGCCATCGAGGAGGCGAACGCTCACAACGGCCCCGTGCTGCTCGACTTCCGCGTCGAGGCCGAGACGAACGTGTGGCCGATGGTCCCCGCCGGCGCCGCGCTCTCCGAGACCGTCGAGGCGCCCGAGACGGAGACAGCCAGCGAGGTGGCCTCGTGACCAACGGCGCCCAGCCCAGGAAGCACACCGTCGTCGCGCTGGTCGAAGACCGGCCCGGCGTGCTCAACCGCGTCGCGTCGCTCTTCCGGCGGCGCGGCTTCAACATCGACTCGCTCGCCGTCGGCACGACCGAGGAGGCGGGCATCTCGCGCATGACGATCGTCGTGGAGAGCGAGAACGGCATCGTCGACCAGGTCGAGAAGCAGCTCGGCAAGCTGATCGACGTGATCTCGGTGTCGCACCTCACGCACGAGGACGCCATCTCGCGCGAGCTCGCGCTGGTCAAGGTCGCGTGCACCACCGAGCAGCGCCGCGAGGTGCTCGACCTCGTCGATATCTTCCGCGCGCGCGCCGTCGACGTGTCGCCGGGGAGCATCATCATCCAGATCGTGGCCGACGAGCGGCAGTTCGAGTCGCTGCTCGAAAACCTCGCGCCGTACGGGGTGATGGAGATGACCCGCACCGGGCGGATCGCGATGCTCCGGGGCGAGGAGACCACGGCGATGCACGAGCCCGAACCGGACGACGTGCAGCGCTTCCACCAGGAATCCGGCCGGCGGCCCGAGGGCGCCCTGCCGTACGTCAGCGACTAGCGCATCGCCGGGTACGACCCGGCGGAAGGAGAGCGACCGCGTGGCCAGGATCTACTAC
>MKWU01003538.1_pt1 | contig 20352 bp, 15 predicted proteins | sample 809101 | NCBI WGS metagenome assembly MKWU01 (sample SAMN05860141, study PRJNA318959) | sponge metagenome | host: Aplysina aerophoba | place: Slovenia: Piran, Adriatic Sea, Gulf of Piran | collected 2013-05-07
GGGAACCGCACATCACTGGTGCGCATCTTCCACCCGTGAGGCAGTGCGGAATTTATGATCTGAACCGCTTGGATAATGTAATCCCTGTACTCGTGACTCATTCCCTCGGCAAGACGGACGACCGGCGCCGCGTCGAGAGTGTAGAGCCCCGTGTCGTATTCGCCCCACCAGCCCGTGCTCATTTGCTCGAGATACCGGACCACCTTGTCCTTGCCCACGCCGTCCCTGATAGAGCCATAGGAAACTGCGGTCTCGCCGGCGTGGTGGCGAATCGTCGGTAGCTCGTAGTCTGGTCTTGGCGCGACATCGCCTCCGACGTGCCAGCGACCATTCAAGGCGCGCCGGTTATAGTGATCCGGGTCTTCATCCCAGTGAGCCCGGTTGGCGTCCAGGTACACAACGGGTGCTTGCCGCTCCGAACCCTGAGAGGCCGCCGGCCCGCTGGCCGCTGGCAGGGTCGTGGCCAGCTTTGGAACTCCAGGCGACGCGGAAATCCCGGGGCGCATGTTGTTGCCTCCGACACCGCCGCACGCCGCGAGAACTAGAAGGCCGCTCGCAGCGATCGTCGCGAGGCACTTTGTCGGATTCATGTGCATCTTCCTGTGCGCCAGCCCGGCTGGTGCCGGGCCGTTGCAATCATCAACGCGTGAGCGCAGAGACCCCGCCTATTTGCCAGGCCGGGGAGCGACCCCGCGCCGGGTAGAAGGCTGTTCTATTCAGCGGGCGACCCGACGGATCGGGACGCGTTGATGATTGCAAAGCAGAGTGTGCGCCCATCGCGCGCGCAATTGCAACGGGCACGGATTGAGCCCAAAGTGTACGCTCGCGAGTTCACGACGCCGGATTGAGCCGGGATGCAGGTCAGCCTCGGCGAGGCTCTCGCACTCCCAGGCAAACGGGAAGGCAACACCGAGAGCCTCGAACAAATGGTGGAGGCTTTCCAGGCGCCGCCAAAGGTATGTGTGATCGCGAGCGGACGTCATTCAAATGGGCTTGGACGCAGGGCTACCTGGGTGAAGCCTTTGCGAGCTGGGGACGCCGGGAGATTGGAACTGAGCGTCTTGTGGAGGCGGTGGAGACCTACGGGGCAGCGCTGAGTACGTTGTTGAGGTGCATGGCGCAGCGGTAGAGACTACCGGCCTTCGGTAATCGCCGTGCCGATGTGTTCATCGCGCGCGACGTGCGGGGCTGGTTCGACGAGCTGTCGGTGTCGCGCGCGGCAATGGCGAACCGCGCGCTCGCGGTGCTGTCGCCGCGGATGAAGCACGCGGAGGACTTGGGGCTGCGTCCGGATGGTTCGAACCCGTGCCGGAGACGCGCGAACGGGCCAGGACGTCGATTCATGCATCGGCGCTGCAACAGCTCGGTCGTCAAGCGGACCCTCGTGCAGGAGTGGGCCGACTATATCAGTGCGACGATCTCATCGCCGACGGTGAGAGAGTCTTGTCACCTCATCGCGATTGCTACCGTCTGTCGGACTGCTATCCTCTTGCTTCGGATTCACCGGACGCACGATCTCTTGTGCTGGACCATTCGCTGACACAACCTCTTGCCATTTGGGGTGCGCTGCTCTCCACACTACTCGTCGGCGTGACTCTCTTCGATTTCTGGAAGCGCCGCTTCCGCATCTCTACGACCTACGATTTCGCCGACATCACTCGAGGCAACCGGATTCTCGTCACAAACCTGAACGGGGCGCCAGTAACTCTCCTATACTGGGAACTCCTCTGGCTCTCTCGCCGCTGGCCCCGCCTCAGGCAATCGCGAACTTCCATATCGCCTGAGGAGAATCTTTCCTGCGTTGTCATCGCATCTGGCGAGACCCATTGTCTGCGCTTCGAAGGCCCAAACTATTTCGACTGGGGCGAAAATGCGCTCAATGACGACTTGATATACCTTCGACTCTACTTTGCAGGCAAACGGCCACTCCTACGCAGGATTTACGGGAGGTGGAACATCCGACGGTGAACTCCAGCAACCATCCTGGGCGATGAGCTTGGGGGGCCCGCACCACGCTGACCCAGCTCGCCGGCGGCGATTGGGTACGCTAGGCGCTCAATCTCGTCCTGCTCGGCGCAACCGATCCTGGTCTATAATGCCCACCTCGCTACGTGCTGTTTCGCCCGGCGCGCGACAGGCAATGTCGGGTACCTGACTACCCTTGCGCATCCTCAGCGACCCTGTGGAGGGCGACGACACAGTTTTCTTCGTCTCTACCGAGTGCCGCCTTCTGGCGCGAGAACGGGATTAGTGGAGGCTGCCATCGGGCTCATCCCGAGGCGGTGGCCTGAGCCCAGGCGAGCTGCCATCCAATTCGGCCGTCGCGTCGCGTCGGACGCACCCACGGAGCCGTCTCGCACTGCTGTCCCTCGACCGATCGTCATGGGCCCGACGCGGTCAGCACGACCTCGGTCATCGCCAGTGATTGACTGACAAGTGCACTGCCCGCCCGCCGCGCCCAGCGCAACGAAACGGTAGTAAGACGAGGGCCGCAGACCGCACCCTGCCGGCATTGCGATGCACTCGCGCCCCCCGGCCTCTTCTAATATAGTCCGCCGCCCGCAAATCCCGATACATTGTGAGGAGGTACGGAATGGCCGAAGTCGGCGGCGTCGCCGGTGACCGTCTTCGCTCGTTGATCGAAAGGATCGAGCGTCTTGTGGAAGATCGTGCCGCGATCAACAATGACATCAAAGAGGTCTACGCTGAGGGCAAGGCGGCGGGGTTCGACGTGAAGATCATGCGTCAGTTGATCCGGCTGAGGCAGATGGAAGATGCGGATCGTGACGAGCAGGAGACCCTGCTCGATCTTTACCGGCGCGCCATCGGCATGGATGCGGGCCCCGGGTAGTCGGATCAGGGGGCCTGCCTTCTCACGCCTCCCATGAGGCGGGGACTGAGCCCTGACAGAAGAGCATGGCTGGCGTCCGTCCCCTTGCGGTCACGGTCGGCAGCCAACCGAAGACTCCTTGCGAATCGCCATGCTCGCGACAGAATCCGATGGTCTCGGGCGTTACACGGAGGATTGCGCTCGATCTCCGTATGGCATTACCCAATACACCGTCCGATGACCGAAGGGGCTCAGAGGTTCGTGACCGAGAATGCTTGGGAATGCCCTGGAGTTCCGGGGGAGGACGATTCGAAATTTGTGCTTACTTGGTGATTATTTCGCGTGTTTCGGGATCGTGATCGGGCTCTCCGCCCCCTTCCAATTCATTGAGTTACAATGATTATTCTCCCTCTCGCCGATCAGACGTACCGGTGGTGAGAAATAAGGGCTAAAGGCGTCATTCGAGTTCGTTTCCTTGCAGCACTGCTCGATTCGCTCCCTGTATCCGGACGCATCGCAAACGGCGGCCGTCCGGGCCTATGCACCAGCCGTCGAGAGAAGAAGCGCCGCAAGAATGAGGCACACGCCCGTGAGCCAAGCCACGAATACGGAGTACGTCAATATCATTGAGGTGTCTCCTCATGCCGAGAGCAGATACTCACCCCGGCATTCAGCCTCTCACTGCGCGTAAACGCGACAAGCACTCCGAACTCAACCATGGCTATCTCACCTCACAACCGGTGCCGCTCTCGAAATTCGAGACCGCGCTTCAGCATCGCAGTGTCAAAGTCGAGGAAGGCTAGAACTACTAGACAGAGCGAATGCACGCAAAAAATGCCAACAAATATACGCTGTATCAATATACTTTGTTGACCTTATGCTATACCATTAATGGCATAGTTAACTATATAACTATCTGAAAATATTAGATAAATCTAATTTACATATATAATACATCTTAAGTGTTGGCCCTACCAATGCGAATTTGATATGAGTCGGTAGGACCAATGTTCTCTTGCGAGAAGAATCGCATGATATCATATCAATTCAATTATGGTACAGCCTAATTCTTTGAGGAAACTGCTGGATTCAATGAGAATTTCAATGCCCAATAGCCTTAATTCTGGAGGGGAACTGGCCCGGCCTTACATGCAACGTGTGCGACTCGGTGCGCTGTGGAGATACGACGGATGGTCGATTAACATTGGGACATAGTGCGAGAGCCTCAGGGAGAGCCAGCGCCATGCCACGGAGCGACGAGCGAATCCTCACCACACACGCTGGCAGCCTTGCGCGGAGTCCGGAGCTCAGCGCACTGCTGATCCAGCAGGACCATGGCAAGCCGGTGGACGCGGCCGCGCTTGACGCCGCGATCCGGGCGCGCACCCGGCATGTGGTCGCCCAGCAGTTGGAGAGCGGCGTCGACATCGGCGGGGACGGCGAGCAGGCACGCGCCGGCTATTCGACCTATCCGGCCCAGCGGATGAGCGGCTTTGGCGGGAGTTCCACCCGCAACGACCTGCTCGACTTCGAGAAGTTCCCGCTCTACGCCGAGACCTACCACGAGGCCTTCCGCACCAACCCGGAGGAACGCACACGTATCGTCAACGCGCCGCAAGCGATCGCCGAGGTGAGCTACGACCCCGACTGCGCTGGCGTGCGCGCGGAGTGCGATGCCTTCGAACAGGCGCTCGCCGGGCAGGAGGCGAACTTCACCGAAACCTTCGTCACCGCGGCCTCGCCTGGCTGCGTGCTGACCATCATGCACAACGCCCACTACCCGTCGGACCGCGACTACCTCTTTGCGCTGGCGCGGGAGCTGAAGACGGAATACGAGTTCATCGTCTCGCGCGGCCACCTGCTGCAAATCGACGCGCCTGACCTCGCGATGGAGCGCTATCTCTACTTCCGCGATGCGTCGGATGCGGCCTTCCTCGCCAGCGTCGAGACCCACATCGAGGCGCTCAACGTGGCTCTCGCCGACGTGCCGCGCGAGCGGGCGCGCCTGCACGTCTGCTGGGGCACGTGGGACGGGCCGCATGCCGACGACACGCCGCTCGAGCCCCTCCTGCCCCGCCTCTACGAGGCCAAGGTGGGCGCGCTCAACATCCCCTTCGCCAACCCCGGCCATCAGCACGAGTACGAGACGGTGCGCAGGAACCCGCCGCCCGACTCGATGGTGCTGATCCCCGGCGTGATCGACAACATGACCAAGCATCTGGAGCACCCTGAGGTGGTTGCCGAGCGCATTCAGCGTGCGGCGGACGCGGTGGGGGATCGTGAACGCGTGATCGCGGGCGTGGACTGCGGCTTCGCCGTCTTCACCGACAACGCGATGATGACCGAAGACATCTGCTGGGCGAAGTTCCGCGCGCTCCGCGCCGGTGCGGACCTAGCCAGCAGCCGACTCTGGAGTTAGCGCGCTGACCGGACAATCACGGTGGCCGGAGCGCTCTCCTTAGAGCCTCTTCGTGGCCGAGTCCGAGGATCCAGGCCTCCTCGGTCTCGATGACCCGGCGCTCTTCGGCGGTATGGCAGGGAGCGCCGGCGAAGAGCGGCGCAAGCTTGCCGCTCGCATCCAGCCTGGCGAAGGCCTCCGCGTTTACGCGCACCTGGGCGCTGTCGAGGATTTCGTCGTCACGCCTGAGTGCGCGAACTTGGTCTCGCAGCAGCGAAGGATAGACCTCGGCGATCACCGCTGGCGCATCGGGTGTTACCAAGCGCGCGAAGGGCCAGATAGCCGCGCGGCCCGCAATGCGCGGGTCCTCCACCAAGCGCTTGAGCGCGGGCAGGCCCAAGAGCATCTGTGAGCCGACGGAGCCGGCATAAGCCAGTTGCCAGACCGTCTTGGCGCCCGAGGCGCGGACATCACAGATGCGGCGCTCCGGCGGATGGCGGTTCTGGCAAGTGCGTGTCGTCGCCCGAACCGGAATCGCAGGGTAGTTCCAGGATGAAGGGCGGCCCCAAAACGGTCCGAGGCCCGGATACGCGTCGTTGATCGCTGCCGCCACGTCGTAGCGATTGTTGTCGTTGTCGGGCGCGTCCTCGATTTGCGCCGCGAGCCAGTCCCAGAGGGCCAAGCCGGATGCCTTGCCCGTCAGGTGCTTTGCAACCCCCGTCGGATAGCCGAAGGGAAAATCGACGCCCACCAGGACCCGCCGGCTCGCGTCCAGCTCGAGGGCGATCAAGCGAGCCAGGCTCTCAAGCGCCTCGTGGCGGGTGCGGACGTATTCCGGCTCCTCCACCTCGATACCATCGGCAACACGAGCAACGGCCCACCAAATCGCGTCCCTGCTCTTCCGCTTGGGACTGGGCTTCGACCGCGCCGACCAGTCGACGACGACGTGGGTGTGGAAGAGAGGCATTGCGGCCTCCGTCGCGATTTCTGCCCGCCACAGCGTGACAGCGGCGCGGCGGTCCGTCACCCTTGGCCCCGTTGTCTGCCGGATACGCGGGAGCGACCCATGCGCACACGCCGCGGCCTGAGAGAGTTCGCGCGCGCCATACCGGTCGCCACAGCGTTCATCGTCTTGCTGAGCGCAGCGGCCGCCGCCGCCCCGCTTTCGCTCATCCTCGTTCACGTGAACGACTGGGACCAGATGGCGGGGACCCGTGGCGCGGGCGGCGCGGCGAAGATTGCGACCGTGGTTGCCGAAGAGCGCGCGCGGGCGGAGGCTGAAGGCGGCCTGGCGGTGGTCACCTTCGGCGGTGACATGATTTCGCCCTCCGTCCTTTCCGGGATCGACAAGGGCGCGCACATGATCGATCTCGCCAACGCCATCGGCTTCGACGTGGCAGTGCTCGGCAACCACGAGTTCGATTTCGGACCGGAGGTGCTGCAGGAGCGCCTCGCGGAATCCGAAACGATCTGGCTCGCGAGCAATGTGAGGATCGCGGGCGGTGCCTTCCCCGGTACCGAGGCCACGACGATGCTGGCGAGGGATGGCTACCGCATCGGCTTTCTCGGTCTCGTCACGACCGAGACCCCCGCGATTTCGAGCCCCGGTCCCGATGTCGCCTTCGCGCCCGTGGTGCAGACAGGCGCCACACTGGCCGAAAGGTTGAGGGCAGAAGGCGCCGACATTGTCGTCGCGCTCACCCATCAGGGGCTCGGCGCCGACCTGGAGCTGCTGCGCGCGGTCAGGGCGATCGACGCCGTGCTCGGCGGCCACGATCATCTGTTGATCGCCCACCATGATGGCCGACACGCGGTGATGAAGGCGGGCTCGCAAGGTCGTCATGTCGGTGTGCTGACCCTTACGATTGACCGCATCGAGGGTCGCGGCGGCGCTCCCAAGGTAGTCTGGACGCCCAGCTTCCGGCTCCGCTCGACTGCGGCCACCGAAGGCGATGCCAAACTTGCAGCCAAGGTTCGCGACTATCAAGCAAGCCTCGACGAGACCCTGGACGTCGTGATCGGAAAGACCGGGGTGGAACTCAGCACCCGCGGGTTCCAGCACGGATCGGCCGAGACCGCGTTCGGCAATCTGCTGGCCGACGCCATGCGGCAAGCGACGGGCGCCGACATCGCGCTCACCAACGGCGGCGGCATTCGCGGCGACACGGACTATCCGCCCGGCACCCGGCTCACCCGCAAGATGGTGCTGACCGAGATTCCCTTCGGCAACAAGACCGTGGTGCTCCGCCTCACCGGCGCCCAGGTGAGGGAGGCACTGGAGAACGGCGTGGGCCGGGCCGAGAACCCCTCCGGCCGGTTTCCGCAGGTCTCGGGCCTCGCCTTCACCTTCGATGCGCGCAGGCCGGCGGGCGAACGCGTGACGAGCGTCACGGTGGGCGGCGCGCCCCTGGAGGACGGCAGGTCCTACACGCTTGCGACCAACGAATTCCTCGCGCGCGGCGGCGACGAGTATCGCGTGTTCAGGGCCGGGGAGGTGCTGGTCGATTCCGCGTCCGGTGAGCTCATGGCCGGCCATCTCATCGACCACATCATCGCGGCCGGCACGGTTGCGCCCGCAATCGAGGGGCGGATCACCCGCGAGGACTGACGAGTTCGCGACTGTTATAGAGGATTGCGGACCGATGGGTTCCGCACCACGGTCGTGTCACCCCAACGCCCCGAACGACATCCCTCCTATGAGGAGCACGCGACGATGACACGTCTCATATTCATGCCCCGCACAGTACGCGTTCTGATCGCCGGCCTCGTCACCGCCCTGCTGCTGGCGGCGACCGCGCCGGCAGACGCGCATGCCATCCGGGACGAGACACCGCGCATCGCCGTGGTCTCCGCCTTCGCGCCGGAGCTGGCGATCCTTCAAGGGGAGCTGGAAGGCGCGTCGACGCAGTCGGTCAACGGTGTCGCCTTCACCACCGGCACCCTGGAGGGGCGGGACGTAGTGCTCTTCCTGAGCGGGATCAGCGTGGTCAACGCGGCCATGACGGTGCAGCTTGCGCTGGACCATTACGCCATCGAGCGCATCGTGTTCTCGGGGATCGCGGGCGGCGTGGATCCCCGCCTCAACATCGGCGATGTCGTGATCGCGGACCGCTGGGGGCAATACCTGGAAATGCTGTTCGCCCGCGAGGTCGACGGCGGCTGGATGACGATGCCGTTCTTCGAGTACCCCTACGCGAACTTCGGCATGATGTTTCCGCGCTCGGTCACCGTGCTTCGTGCTGGTGCCGAAGCACCCGAAACCCGGTTCTGGTTTTCCGTGGATGAGGCGCTGCTCGCCAGCGCCGGCAGCGCGGCGAACGATGTGACACTCGCCCGCTGCACGGCGGAGGACAGGTGCCTCGAGAAGGTGCCCAAGATCGTTGTCGGCGGCTCAGGCGTCTCGGGCGGCGCCTTCATCGACAATGCGGCCTTCCGCACCTGGGCCTTCGAGACCTTCGGCGCGCGGGTGCTGGACATGGAGAGCGCTGCCGTGGCCCACGTGGCCCATGCCAACGACGTGCCCATTCTCGCCGTTCGCAGCCTCGCGGATCTGGCGGGCGGCGGCGAAGGCGCGAACCAGATGGAGGTCTTCCTGGGTCTCGCGGCGGGCAACGCGGCAGCGGTGGTCAAGGCGCTGCTCAGGGCGATGCCGGGCGAGAACTGACCGCGCCGGTGCTTGCGCAGCCTCCTCGCCCGTTCAGGTGACGAAGGGGATGAGCACCATGACGCCGAGGGTGAGGATGGCCAGCCCGATCGCGGCCGCCGCGCCATAGCGGTGCTCGAGGATTCGCCGGGCCCTGGGTCCCAGATACCAGAGTATCGCCGCCTCGATGTAGAAGCGCATGCCTCTGGCGATGAGCGACGCCGCGATGAAGGCGCCAACGTTGAGGTGCGCAGCGCCGCTCGCGACGGCGACCAGCTTGTACGGCAGCGGCGTCAGCGCACCGGCGGCGACGAACCAGGCGCCCCACTTGTCCCTGTACTCGTAGAACGTCTCGAGGTCGCCGGCGTGGCCCGAGATGGCCAGTAGAGGCTCGCCCAGCCAGTCGTAGAGAAAGTAGCCGATCAGGTAGCCGGTCAGACCGCCGCCGACTGATGACACCGTGGCGATGCCGGCGAAGAGCCACGCTTTGGCACGCTTCGCCAGCACCATGGGGATGAGCAACAAGTCCGGAGGCACGGGCAAGAACAGGCTCTGCAAGTAGCAGAGGCCCGCCAGTACCCAGACTGCGCGGCGCGTGCCGGCGCTCTCGATCGCCCAGTCGTATAGGCGTCGGACGAGATGGCGCTGCCCTCGCGCCGCAGGCGTGGCGCTGTCGTCGGTCATGTCGGATACGTGTGAACGGCCCCGGAGCTGCGGCCCACGCGGATGGTGGGAGCCGGAGTCTACCCCCTAAAGAGCTTGCGGTCTTTGCGCTTGTTCCAGGCCACCGCCAGCGGCAGGAACCAGGGGCGGCCGGTGTAGAACGGCCAGGTCGGGAAGGGCCGGCCGTCGAAGGGGCTCGCGGCCTCGGGGTCGCCCAGCACGCGGAGCGCGGTCTTGTGGCCGAGATAGGTGCCCATGGGCACGCCGGAGCCGCACCAGCCCATGGCGTACTCGACGCCGTCGTGACTCCCGGTGTGCGGCATCATGTCGAAGGTGAAGGCGGTCTTGCCGGTCCAGCAATGGCTGATCTTCACGCCTTCCAGCGACGGGACGATTTGCACCATGGCATCGTACAAGTAACGGGCCTTCTGCGCGAGGTCGGCGGGGGGCTCGGCGCTGAGCCCGCCGAAGAGAATGCGCGTGCCGTCCTCGTTGGGCCGGATCCAGCAGGGTGAGTTGCGGTGCTCGACCATCGGCTTGCCGCCCGGCGCGATGTGCTCGATTCGATCCTCGGGCAAGGGCTCCGTCGCGATCATGAAGGCGTCGACCGGCACCACGCGGCGCCGCAGCCATTGGGCGGCCTTGGGCGTGTACCCGTTGGTCGCGACGATCACGTGTCCCGCTCGAACCGTGCCGCGCGGCGTCGACACGCGAAAGCCGCTGCCGGTGCGCTCGATGGCCTGCACCGGGCAGTGGCCGATGATGCGCGCGCCGTCCCGCGCGGCCCGCTCCAGCAGGCCCGCGTGGTAGAGGCCCGCGTGGATCGTGCCGTTGCCGCGCAGGATCTGGCCGCCGTGGTAATGCCCCTTGCGGTAGGCTGGCGGCGCCTTGTCGGGCTCGACCATCTCCGCATCCACCGGGACACCGTCCTCCCGCATCATGGCGAGATCGCGCGCGAGCCCGTCGAACACGCGCTTGGAGGGTGCGGCGATGAAGCGCCCGCTGTTGCGATAGAAGCAGGCGATCTGCTCGCGCTCGATCAGGGAGGCTGCGAAGTCGTGGGCAGCGATCGCCGCGCGGCAGACCTCTGCGGCCCGCTCGCGCCCGAGCTGCGGCACCATGTCGCCATACTTGTGCCAGACCTGACGGCCGAGATACCCGGCGTTCCGCGTGCTGGCGCCATGCCCCGCGGCCTCCGCATCGAGCACCACCGGCTCGCGCCCCCGGCGCGCGAGGGTAAGCGCGGCGGAAAGCCCGACGTTGCCCGAGCCAACGACCACCACCTCGGCCTCAGCCGGCGCCACCTCGTCCGCGATGTCCGGCCGCGGCGCGAGGTCCCACCAATAGGGCGTGGACTTGAAATCCGCCGTCAGCACGTCCCGCGCCATCGCACCCTCCGAATTTGAGCCCGCTACGCCACCTTACCCCAAAGGTGCGGGAGCATGTGAGGGTGTTTGATTGGCCTGCAAACTCTAGAGGAAACTCCCTGCGCACCAGAGGCCGCCCGCCGTTTAAGGAACCGGATAACCCTATTACGGACACTCCGCGACAGGTTTCAGACCAGGACTGTGCCCGCTATCGATACTGTTCTGTCGGCGCAGACGATCCCGACCAAAGCCTAAGTTAGAGCATGCGCCTTCCTTTGCCAGCAAGAGTTGCGTATGAACAATGACAACTTTTCGAAGCTCACGCAAATGCCTCGCCCTCATTCTCCACTAGACAACTAGGCTAGTTGCTAGAAGAGTCAATTATCGCGTTCCATAACGCTTCATTTCGAAAGCTGGTCCCGAGGTTTGCCCCTCCTGAAGCTTTACAGCCGCCATTTGTGTGAACTCCTATCGCCACCCTATTGCTTGCGAGCACGGGGCTTCCCGAATTCCCACCGCGAGTATCCGCTGTATGACGCAATACTGCCGAGCGCTCCCCAGTTACTATATGTTCGGTTAAGTTGCCACTATGCTTTTGTTGTGTCTGATTCTTTTTTCCTTCCTCATCCAGACCATATCCAATTACCGTCACGCGAGAGGGATCGACGTTACGCACCACATCTAGCACTCCACCTTGAGTTTTCATCGGCAACAAACCTGTTTGTGTGTTAGGAGCTACTTCAAAAATGGCCCAATCATTTCCTAAGCCCGTGTACTGGCGTATGATGGACGCTTCAATGATCCTATATTGATCTCGCACGCTTGGTGCGACTGTCGTACCGCTTGAGCGCGACTTCGGAACATTAAAGTGAACAAGTCGACTAGAGCTCTTTATGCAATGTCCAGCAGTAAGAAAAGCCCCTTTTCCAAATAAGAATCCCGTACAGCCGATAGGTACTATGCGCGCCACCAAGGAATGATCTGACGATACTCTATCATCTCGCTCCCCACAAATTGCTTCAACCTCGATGACATCGTCTTGTGGAAGGAATTTTTCAATATCGTTTCCAAACATATTAGTTATTTCGGCTGGAACAATACTGGAATCTTGAGCAGCCGAAGCGACCGGAAGTCCTATTGTCACTTCCCCCAGCTCCACGAATACTTCGGAGTTGTTGTCAGAGTCTAGAGTCAAGACCACAGATGAACCGTTGAACATAGCAGTCAGCCCGTCCCAACTTTTCAGTTGATCCATTGTGAAGTCTTGAGCTTGGCCGTTTTCTCCAACTATCTGTAGCGTACCTTCCTCGCCTAACTCGAAATTAGCGAATTGTAGTTGCATCCACTCCGCTGAGTCAACTCCGATCTCGCGGTTGCCTTCAGTTAGGCGGTCGAACCACATGGAAATCTGTTCAGGAGCTTCGTTGGCGCCAATTACGAGCCGGGGAAGCGGGGCTTCCTGCCCCACCAACTTGCTCGGAATGCTCGCCCATGTCAGTGAAGCAGTGAGGGCAAGAATCGAGAGCACTCTCTTCGATATCAGCATAGTCGGAACTCCCCAAAGTTAGTTTGATTTGAGTTGGGTCATCTAGCAACAAGATACTCTTGCTTAAGTTGGAGTGTGGCATTGTACAATACAACCTCGCACGCTAGAGATGGAAAAGAGTTTATAGCCAAGTATCTAAGATTAGTAGGAATCGATCTGTGAAAGAAGAGGGGTTTCCAATCATGGGGTATGACGACGGCAAATCGAGTGTGTATTGGCATTTGTGCATTAAGTGCATTCAATAGGAGGAAAGTTAATCATTGTGTTTAATGGTGTGCTGCGAAGCGCGCGGCAGACACGTGTTATGTCTCTTCTTGAGAGGGGCGATGCCGCTCCACGAAAGGGTGCCCTTCGCTGACTCCTAGGTTGATCCGATCCATGTGTGAGATAGCATGAAAGACATAGCGAAATAAGCATATCACGAAGAATCGATTGCGCAACCTCTTTTCTTCTGGTGCTGCGGTCGAGCCTTGCCCACAGACCTCTAGGTGACGGAGCGGCTCGGCCGTATCAGACTTGCGTTGAGAGATTGTCGCTCGCCGGCGCTGATGGCTTGAGCGCGGATGCGACCGCCACCCAATGTCGGTCGTTGGCGAGTTTACCCTTATCGAGGAAGTGGATGCGCCAAGGATCGATGCCGGTGAGCCGCCGTCGAGCATGATGGCCGCCGCAATGGACCAACCCACACGCTCTTCTCACGACGGACGTCAAGGCTCGCCAATCCGCTGCGCACGACGCTTCTGCAAAGGGATCGCCAATCTGGCGATGGCGGCTTGCTCCACAGCCCGCTTCGCATGACCGCCCTTCTCCGTTGTGCCTATTCCACGCAGGCAGCGGTGAGGCATCGAACGCCAATGCCTGGCGCACCCGAGGTCTCCGCATCGTGCGCCGGCCAATCCGGAGTGCGTCGACTCAATCGAGCGCTTATAGCCACGCCCTAAGAAATTGGACCGGCATGTCGCTACAGCCGATTGAAGTGGGTTGCACTTTGGATCGCACCACATGAAACAGCAGGCAGGCTTGCATGGGTCAAACCGCCCGCGTCCGGGGCACGACGATGACCGCGCCTTCGATGCCTCCGGCTTGACAGTTCGGGCGTGCAGGTGCCAGCGTCGCAACAGGCCGGCCGATGGACAGGGAATAGCCGGTAAGCGGCCGGCACGGGCGAGGACGGAGGCTGGCGAAGATGATGACGCGTATCGGAATTTGCGGCGCGCTGGCGGGCGCGCTGATCGTTGCGGGCTTCGCGGGCAGTGCGCTCGCGGCAGATCCCCATGGCATCTGGCTTAACGAGCGGAAGGATGCGCACGTTAAACTCTATTCCTGCAACAAGGACGAGCTGTGCGGCGAGATCGTGTGGCTCAAGCGCCCCCTCGGCAAGGACGGCAAGCCGAGAAAGGACGTCAAGAACGACGACGAGTCCCTGCGCAAGCGGCCGATGCTGGGTATCCAGGTGCTGTGGGGCCTGGAGGATGAGGGCAAGGGCCAGTGGGAAGACGGCGAGGTCTACAATGCCAGGGACGGCGAGACTTATGACGCCGAGCTTGAGGTCATCGATGCGAACACGGTCAAGATGAGCGGCTGCGTCTGGTTCATCTGCAAGACCGAGACCTGGACCCGGGTGGAATAGCCGGACGGCGACGACGCTCGGCAGTTCCTCTTCATATTCCGTAACGCTCGGCCAGCGACGGCGGTGCCTGCCGCCGCCTGCCGGTCGGGATTCGCGCGTGATACCATGAACGCGCAACTTCCAACCGGCACGATGCATCATGAATCAACGCAGTGCACTACTGGCCGGACGGCGGGCCCTCGTCACCGGTGCGGCCACCGGCATCGGGCGCGCCATCGTCGAGGCCTTCGCGGCTGAGGGCGCGCAGGTCGCGGTCAGCGACATCAGTCTCGACGGCGCGCGCGAGCTCGCCGAACGCCTCGGCGAAGGCGCCCGCGCCTACAGGCTCGACGTCACCGACGCGGCGGAGACCGCGACCGTCTTCCGCGCCGCCGCAGACTGGATGGGCGGCCTCGATCTGCTTGCCGCCAACGCGGGCATTTCCACCATGAACGCCGTGGCCGACCTCACCGAGGAGGAATGGGACTCCAACATGGCGGTGAACGCCAAAGGCGTGTTCCTGTCCAACCGGGAGGCCGTGCGCCACTTCCTCACCGCCGGCGAAAAGGGCGTGATCGTCAACACGGCCTCGCTCGCCGGCAAGATCGGCGCGCCCCTGCTCGCGCATTACGCGGCCAGCAAGTTTGCTGTGGTCGGATTCACGCAGTCGCTGGCGCAGGAGGTGGGCGAGCACGGCATTCGGGTCAACGCGGTCTGCCCCGGCTATGTGCGCACGTCCATGCAGGACCGCGAAGTGCTGTGGGAAGGCAAGCTGCGCAACATGACTCCGGAGGCCGTCCGCGACGAGTACGTGGCTGCAACGCCTCTGGGCCGGCTCGAGGAGCCCGAAGACGTTGCCGCAATTGTCGTCTTCCTGGCGAGCGATCTTTCCGGCTTCCTGACCGGCGAGGCGATCAACGCCAGCGGCGGCGTGCTGATGGATTAGAAGCGGCCACGACAGGAATGACATGACCTGGCTGAAGGACTGTATCGGCACGAGCAAGCCGGTCATCGCGATGGCCCACCTGCTGCCTCTGCCCGGCGCGCCGCTCTACGATTCGCAGGGCGGGATGCAGGCCATCGTCGACCACGTTGCGCGGGACATCGGGGCGCTGCAGGCCGGCGGCGTCGACGCGATCATGTTCGGCAACGAGGGCGACCGACCGTATTTGCTGGCGGCCTCGCCGGAGAGCCTTGCGGCCATGGCGGCCGTGATCGCGGCGGTCAAGGGCGAGATCCGCATTCCCTGCGGCGTCAACTATCTGTGGGACCCGGTGGCGACCGTGGCGCTCGCCGTGGCGACGGATGCCGTGTTCGCACGCGAAATCTTCACCGGGGTCTACGATTCCGACATGGGTTTGTGGCAACCCTCCGCCGCCAGGGCGCTCCGCATGCGCCACGATCTCGGCCGCGACAACCTCAAGCTCATGTTCAACATCAATGCCGAGTTCGCCGCGCCGGTGGGGGACCGTTCGGTCGAAGCGCGCGCCGCAAGCGCCGTCTTTTCCTCGCTCGCCGACGCCGTGCTGGTCTCGGGCCCGATGACCGGCCAGGCGGTGGACCAGTCGAGCCTCGAGCGTGTTGCGAGAGCCGTGCCCGGCACGCCGGTCCTCGCCAACACCGGCTGCACCATCGACAACATCGCCGACATTCTGAGGGTGGCCGAAGGCTGCATCGTCGGCACGCATTTCAAGGTCGATGGCAACACCTGGAACGCCGTCGACCGGGACCGCGTCGCGCGCTTCATGGAGGTCGTCTCGAAGGTTCGCGGGTGATGAGCACTCTGCTCGGTCTCGACATCGGGACGACGTCGACAATCGGAATTCTGATCGATACCGAGGGCGGCGTCCTTGCCACCGCATCGCGGCCGTGCGCGCTCGTCTCACGCCACGCCAACTGGGCCGAAGAGGATACCGGGCTGTGGTGGTCCAATGTCTGCGCGCTGGTGCCGGACCTGCTGAAGAGCACCGGGCTGGAGGCAGGCGAGATCGCGGCGGTGGGCGTGACCGGGATGGTCCCCACGGTGATCCTGCTGGATGACTCAGGCCGGCCCCTGCGCCCCTCGATCCAGCAGAACGATGCCCGCGCGGTCTATGAAATCGAGGAGCTGAAGCGGCGCATCGACGGCGACGACTGGTTCCGGCGCACCGGCGGCAGCATCAATCAGCAGGTCGTGGCGCCCAAGCTTCTCTGGCTCGCGCGCAATGAGCCCGAATGCTTCGGCCAGGCCGCGACCGTGATGGGCTCCTACGACTACATCACGTACCGGCTGACCGGAGAGCTCTCGATCGAGGGGAACTGGGCGCTGGAAGCGGGCTTCTACAACCTCGCGCAGGGCGGGCTGGACGAGGATCTGGTTAGCCTGGGCGGCATAGCGCCCGACCGGCTGCCGCCGCTCAGGGGCTCCGGGGAACCTGCCGGTGCGGTCACGCCGCAAGCGGCAGAGGAGACCGGCCTCGTTCCCGGCACGCCGGTGGTGACGGGTTGCGCCGATCACATCGCGTCGGCGTTTGTTGCCGGCGCCTGCGAAGAGGGCGACCTGGTGGTCAAGTTCGGGGGTGCCGGGGACATCATGCTCACGTGCGAGCGGCCGGTGACCGACCCGCGCATGTTCATCGACTTTCACATCGTGCCGGAGCTCTACGTCTCCAACGGCTGCATGGCCGCGAGCGGCAGCGTGCTGAACTGGATCGTGGCGCAGCTCGGGCAGGCGGAAGCCGAGGCCGCGCGGGCCGTCGGGCAGACGCCCCACGCCTGGCTGGATGCGCGGGCATCCGACCTACCGCCGGGCGCCGGTGGCCTCGTGCTTCTGCCCTACTTCCTCGGCGAGAAGACGCCGCTCCACGACCCCCGCGCGAAAGGCACGCTGGTTGGCCTCGGGCTCCACCACGAGCTGCGCCATGTCTGGCGCGCCGCCCTCGAATCGGTGGCGTTCGGCTTCCGCCACCACATGGACGTGTTCGAGGAGATGGACTGCGGCGTGGGCCGCGTTCTGGCCTGCGACGGTGGGGCGGCGAGCGATCTCTGGATGCAGATTACGGCCGATGTCCTGGAGCGACCGGTCGAGCGGCTGCTCGAACATCCCGGCTCCAGTCTCGGCGCGGCCTTCGTCGCGGGCATGGGCACGGGCGCGCTCGACGACTGGTCGGCGATCGGCCGCTACGCCCGGTGCGATCGCGTCTTCGAGCCCGACGACAACCGGACCGAGGCCTACCACGACACCTACGGCATCTATCGCGATCTCTACCGCCGGCTGGAGACGCTGTATCCCGACCTTGCCGACCTACCGGCGGCCTGATCCAACCCTCAGCGGGCGGTCACGGCGCGTCCCGTGGCGGTGTCGAAGAAATGCAGGCGTTCCAGATCGACATGGAGTTGGAGCTCGGAGCCGGCCGGGGCCATGAAGTCGCGGTCGAGCCGGGCCGAGACTTCCTGACCGCCCGGCAGGGCGGCGACCAGGATCACTTCCGGCCCCAGCGATTCTACCGCCACCACGGTGACCGTGATCGCGGCGCGCTGGGCGGCGGAGGGCTCGGCGTCGAGATCCTCGGGCCGAATGCCGAGGGTGATCGCCTCCCCCGCGTGGCCGCGCAACGCCTCCTTGTGGGCGGCGAGCAGGGGCAGGCTGATCGACGGGAGATCGACGGTCTCCAGGCCCGTCGTGCCGCCGAAGCGGGCATCCAGCAGGTTCATCGGCGGGCTGGCGAGAAAGCCCGCAACGAAGGTATCGACCGGGTTGCGGTAGACCTCCAGGGGAGGCCCGACCTGGATAATCCGGCCGTCGCGCATGATGCAGATCCTCTCACCCATGGTCATCGCCTCGACCTGGTCGTGCGTGACATGGATGATGGTCTTGCCCAGCATTCGGTGAAGCTTGATCAGCTCTGTGCGCATCGCTGCGCGAAGCTTTGCGTCCAGGTTCGAGAGCGGCTCGTCGAAGAGGAACGCCACGGGGTCTCGGACCAGCGCACGGCCCAGGGCTACCCTCTGCTGCTGCCCGCCGCTCAGCTGCCGCGGGCGGCGCTTCAGCAGGTCCCCGATGCCGAGCATGTCCGCCGTCGCCGCAATGCGGCGATCGATTTCCTCCCGCGGGAGCTTGCGCAGCTTGAGGCCGAAGGAGAGATTGCCCGCGACGCTCATGTGCGGGTAGAGCGCGTAGTTCTGGAAGACCACCGCGAGGTCGCGCTCGGCAGGATCGACATCGTTGACCGCGCTGCCGTCGATCGAGATTTCGCCTGAGGTGACCGTCTCGAGGCCCGCGATCATCCTGAGAGTCGTCGATTTGCCGCATCCCGACGGCCCAAGCAGAACCATGAACTCGCCGTCCCGGACATCGAGATCGATGCTGTCGACGGCAGTGACATCCTGCCCATAGACCTTGGTGAGGTTCCGCAGCCCGATCTCGGCCACTCTGCATCCCTCCTACGTCAACGACCGCATGTAGCGATACAAGAACACTGTCAGCAGCACGACGATGATGAGCAGCCCCACCGCCATCGCAGACGCGCGTCCGATGTCGAGGCCGAAGAAGGCGGCGCGATAGATGAAATAACTGATGAGATCGGTCGCGGTGCCGGGGCCGCCCTTGGTCATGATGAAGACGATGTCGAAGGTCTTGATCGCGAAGATCATGCGCAAGAGGAGCGCGACGGCGATGACCGGCTGCATCAGCGGGAGCGTGATGAAGATGAAGCAGCGGAGCGGCGACGCACCGTCCATGCGCGCGGCTTCGTATGGCTCGCGCGGCAGGGCCGAGAGACCGGCCAGAAGCAGGATCGCCATGAACGAGACCTGATGCCAGATGTCGGTCAGCACCACGGTCCAGAACGCGATCGTGGGGTCGCCGAGCCAGCTCACCGGCCTGATGCCGACGAGGCCGATGGCGTAGTTGACGATGCCGAGCTCGGAGTGGAGCAGCATGCGCCACAAGAGCCCGACCACCACGGGGTTGATGAGCAGCGGCGCCAGCAGGATCAGGTAGTAGATCGTCTTGAATCGGTTGGTGGCGTTGAGCGAGAGCGCCACGACAAAGCCGATAATGAATTCGATGACGACCGAGGCGAGGACGAACTTGACCGTGACCCAGAGCGAGCCCGGAAGGTACTCCTCCTCGGCCGCCTCCTGGTAATTCTCCCCGCCGATGAAGGTGTCGTGATTGGGGGTGAGCAGGGTGTAGTCGTAAAAGCTCGTGAAGATGGTGAAGATGAGCGGGAAAGTGACGACGACCACCAACACGGCGAGGCCCGGCGCAGTGAGCAGATACCCAAAGCGCCGGTCCCGCTGTGTCAGCGTCAACGTGCCACCCATTGCAGGTGACATGAGCGTGCGGACGGTCCGCTACTCGGCGATCTTGCCGTCCTTGATGAGCAGCTCGCGAAGCTCCCTCTGAGCATCGGCCATGGCCTCGGGAATGGGCTTCTCACCGATCGCGGCCAGGTTCAGCTCGCGGCCGACCTCTTCCACGAACTCGGTCGTGTAGGTGAAGACCGGGAAGTCCTGCGTACCGGCGAGGATCTCGCCGAGGATCGGGTAGTAGGGACGCGCCGCCACCACGTCGGGATCAGTGAAGATCGGCGCCTGTGTGGGAGCACCACCGAGCAGCGCGCGCCGCTTGGCGACATCAGCGGATTCGGCCCACTTGATGAAGGTCCATGCCGCTTCCACGTTCGGGCTCGAGTTGGGAATGGCCCAGCCCCAGCCGCCGTTCAGGCCGCCGCCCGGATTGGGCGCGATGCCGACCTTGCCGGCCACCGTCGAGGATTCCGGATCCTCGAACCCGGCGTAGAGGATGTTGAAGGTGACGAAGCTGTAGGCCCTGCCCTGCGCCATGACGTTGAACGCCTCGTCGAAGCAGTAGGCTTCCGAGCCGGCCGGGCTGTAGTTCACCACCGCGTCACGATAGTACTCCATGGCCCGAATGGCCTCGGGGCTGTCCAGGAGCGGATTCCAGTTCTCGTCGTGATAGCGGCCACCCTGGGAATAGAGATAGTTCGCCCACTGCATCGAGATGCAGTCGCCGCGCTGGCCCTGGATGACGGTGCCGTAGAAGTCGCGCTGGCCGTCGCCGTCATTGTCGCGCGTGAAGAATTGGACCTGCTTCCAGTACTCGTCCCAGGTCTCGGGGACTCTCAGGTCAATTCCGTATTGCTCCTTGAAGGCCGCCTGTTCCGCGGGATCGTCGATCAGGTCCTGGCGATAAATCACGGCCATCGAGTAGTTGTAGAAGGGCAGCATGTAGAGGACGCCGTCGACGCGCCCGACCAGATCCATGAGCTTGGGCACGTAAACATCGACAT
>MKWU01003539.1_pt1 | contig 20349 bp, 13 predicted proteins | sample 809101 | NCBI WGS metagenome assembly MKWU01 (sample SAMN05860141, study PRJNA318959) | sponge metagenome | host: Aplysina aerophoba | place: Slovenia: Piran, Adriatic Sea, Gulf of Piran | collected 2013-05-07
ATACGTTAAAGTACTTCAGCCCTGTGAAGGACGTAATAATTGATCCAATGCATAACTTGTTCTTGGGCATAGCCAAGACAGCACTACGTACATGGAAGGACAGAAAGCTCCTCATGGATGATACCTGCAAGGCAATACAATCTAAAGTAAACTCCATCATAGTACTGCGTGATGTTGGACGCATACCCTCCAAGCTCGCATCAGGTTTTTCATCTATGACTGCAGATGAGTGGCGACTGTGGACCTGTGTGTACTCAGCAATCACCCTGAGAGATGCCTTGCCACCAGAGCACAGGCTATGCTGGGATCTCTTTGTTCGTGCCTACACAGCGTTTTGCAGCAAAGTAATTACACCATCGCTCTGTGATTACGGGCAAGAGTGCATGATGTCCTTCTGCGCCAAGTTTCAGGAGCTGTACGGCAATGCTGCATGTGTTCCAAACATGCACTTTGCATGCCACTTGAGCCAGTACCTCCTCGACCATGGACCAGCGTATGGATTCTGGCTCTTTCCTTTGAGAGGATGAATGGTCTTATAGGAGACACCTTTACTAACAATCATGACATAACCACCCAGTGTATGCGCCATTTTATCAACAAGTGCACAACCATAGATTTAGTTTGTAATCTACCCACTGATCTTCAGACATCCTTCTTTCCAAATGGACTGGCCAGTCCCACCAAGAAGACATTTGGTGCAGTCAGCCACAGTTGTGACATTGTGGATGTCACAAGAGCGAGGCTCCCTCTTACAGCTTGGCAGTACTCATGGTAACATTATCAATGACCTTACTGGCAAGAGGATTCCACAGGCCATCATTCGCCCTATTCCAGATTACTTAACATCATCAGCAATTCGCAGCATCCACAAACTAATGTGCATGATTTCTGGCAAAGATCCTGAATCCATCCTCATTGAACGAGCTGCCAACGTAGCCACACAATGTTTATCTGGGGGCACTCTATACATTGCAAATACTTCTGATAAGGGTGACTTCGTATACGGTCGAGGGTGGGACAACAATGGACGACAACTTCAGACAGCTGCTGGACAACTGAAGAAATTCATTGACATCACCTTCACAATTGAAGGAAAGCAATCATCTATCATGTTATCTGAAATTGTATGGTATGCCTTCACTCAAAACCCATTTATACCCATTCCGTGGCAAGAGGTGACTCTGCCAACTATGGCAACATTATTCCCATTTTTACCGGTTGCTTGTATTTTGTCCCGCACTGCTAAATGTGCACAGCTACGCCAAGATGTACTCGCACCAGTGGACTTTCCAGCACATGATACAATCCTAAATCATTTAATGTAAATATCAGATATTCAAACTGCTTATATATATGTATGTATATGACATTACAGAGCTCATGATACTCCCGGATATGCAACCATCACTGTTTTATATACATAATTTTGTAACTTCAGCTATTCATACCTTTATAGAAGCTGTACTGGTGAGGCTTTGTGTAACGGCCTTTTATATATGATGACAATGATGATTGTTATTGAGTCTCCACCTTCTGGACATGCATGTACATACAACTATAGTACGTAATGTTCTACAGGGTATAGTATATAAAGAGCTGTGTACAACAAGTCTATAAATATCATAGTTTAAGCTAATAATAGTAGTGGCCATATCGAGTCATATAGTAAATCATAGTAAAACTAGTCTTGTCAGCTGAGAGCTATTTGATTGGCTAACTGCTAACCACAATTATGAATAAAATTATAATTGGAGGGATTTGTGTGCAGTGTAGGATACAACACTCCCAGAAGTCTTCCATTCAGATGTCAGTGGGTAGATTCCACTCATCATTGGCTGAGAGAAGGCCTCTACAAGAGTACGTGCTGAATCAGAAAGTGAAGGAGCTTGAACATCAGCAAATTAGACTGAAAGCAGAACTACAAGCAAGTAAGGAGGCTACTCAAAGTGGGTACAATATCCTACTCAGCCGCTTTGATGATTTACAGCATCAATTGGCACAACAGCCCTCAAAAAGTGCAAGATTACCACACATCTTAACTGTAACTATGACAGCAGAGTACATAATGCACTCCTACTCAGACTAATATTTGTCATGCGCAGTCTGTTCTGTACTCTACTTATGAGTATGCAATTACTATAATCATTACACTACAGGTCAACTGCAAAAAACTGCATGGTTCACTTGATGAAAGTGAGCAGTTTAACCTACATGAGGGGTGAGTGGAGTCCAAATTAGGCGGAATCACTACACACCTATTCCATTGGTGACTGTGTGGTGTATTTTGAAATGCCTTCATAATTTGAAGGTGTATGTAGCATACGTACGTAGTGCCCTTCACACCATCATCAATATACCTGATGAGCATCAACTGGGAGGCTTTGCCTCTACAATCCATCACACACCCGCATTATTACACCCTCCAGTTCGTCTGTCCACTCAGGATTACTACAGCACACAACACTGAAGTGCGAACTAAACTTGTTGGTGAGCTGATAAAATCTCTTGGACAGTCGCACGATGAAACAACCATAAAAAGTAAGACAGCGATCATGCTACATACACCTTACTGTGAATGACTCTGTTTATCATTTTTCTCTCACAGGGGCAGTGACATTGTTGTACCAGACCCAGCACAGGAACCTGTACCCAAAGGCAGAAGAGAATAGAGACAAACAGAAGGAAAAGTACATAAAGGTCCTGATACGGTCACGACAAACAAGGGTCAGAAAAGGCAATTACACACTGCATGTCAATAGGTATGTACATGTCAACTTGTCTCCTTGTATTGCAGAAGTATAACAGAAGAATGAAGCAAGTGCAGAAGAAGAACAAGACATGTGGAAGTTTTTGAAGCCCACTGACATGAGCGAGGAGAGTGATGACGAAAGCACGCTGGTTGTACACAAACCTAACTATCGTTCAGCAGGTATGTGCAAAATCAGTACAGTGCTGTTTCACTGTAGCATATATTCAAACACTCAGCTAGCAACCAAGTGACTTCTTGTTGCAGACTAGGAGTCCTTCCTAGCAGAGCTGGACAGGCGAGCTGACACAAAGTCGAGGCAGCCAAAGTTGCCAAGAAGGCTTGGGGAGGCAAATAACTGCTTGGAGCCTCTTCATTTGATGAATGCTAGCTGTGACTGGATGCGAGCAAGTAAGAACAAGCAATCACCACTGGCACAAGTACGTACGTATATAGGTATACGTGTAAACAGATATGCTCCCTACTTCACTGCAAATCATTACAGTTTCACCAGGGCCACAAACTACAAGTAACTCATTGTTCATGCAAGAAGAAGAAATAACTGGTAAGGAAGAAGCACAAACAATTAAGTAGGATTGTCTGTAAATACCAATGTCACAAGGTGTAGGAAAGGGGTCAGTACAGTATTCTATACAAAATTCTTCCACCACCTTCAATCCACTGTCCTTCCTAATGATGATTTGCCACTGCATATAATTATACACTATCTATCACTAGTTTAACCTTAACCTTTTTGTTTTTTCATACCTCTCTCCAAGCTACACATCCTCCCCTCACACCGCCATGGTATTCGTAGGCTGCCCAAGAAGGCCATGATGGGCCTTCTCCATCGGGCCAGGCCTCCCACCGTCAGAAGGTTTGGGATGCAAGCTGTTGTTAGAAGCCTCTCCAGACCCCAGCACCGGGCCCATTCACGTTTGTTGGCTGTGGCAACCAAGAAGTAGAGTGTGGCTTAGCACAATTGCCTATGTCGTCTGTGGGTCTTTGCATGCAGGATGATGTTATCCAAGTAACAGGGGTGTTACACCTAGGGGCTTTACTTCGTGCATCACATTAGTGTCGTCACTGCAGGAGCAATGGTGGATCACCACTGCACATATGGAGTCCATTCCACTTTCAGCAAGGGTTGTCATCACTGCCATGCAGCCCACAATGACATCATTGTAAGGGCTCTTGATGCTACAAAGATCCCATCCATCTGGAATCCATAGGCCTCTATCAATCGGATGGCAAGTGAGCTGATGGAGCCTCCATTACTCCTTGGAGAGGTGGAAAAGTGCTGGTGTGGGATGCCACTTGCCCCGATACACTTGCACCTTCGTACACAAGCCTGGCCACAAGGGATGTGGGTGTGATTGCAAACGTAGCCGAGAAGAAGAAGAAGGCCAAGTATGCCAGCCACCATTTTGTCTTCATTGCCCTTAAATCCTCTTTGGGTCTTTGGAACTGAGTCCCAAATCTTACTGCAAGACCTTGGTCGCCATCTGAGGGACTCTACTTCAGAGGCCTTATCTCACCACCATCTGATCCAGAGGATCGATATCTCAGTGGCAACATACGCACATGTATGTAGACCTGATGGTTGCACTTGTCGTACATGCAATACATAATAATTATCAAAATAGAACACTTTTTAGCCATACATCATTATAAAATATAAAGTACAGTTATAAAAATAGATACAACTTCATCTGATTATATATATATGCAACATACAAGGATACACACAGTGATGCACATTCTCTGTAAGCATTTACTGTGCTGCATGGATTATATAGCATCAGGGAATTTTATACAAGTTGCCACACTATATAATCAACACTGAGCAATATATGACAATCATATACTGAATTCTGCATGCTAGGAGAAGCCTGGGTTAACTGCAATACGTATGCTTGCATCCTGGAGCAAATGGAGTGGCTATATACACAGCTTGCACATGCGAGCCTGAGGTGGATGGAATTATACAGCATGTAACTGCCTCTGCTTCGTAGTGCATGTTCAGTATAATGTATATACATGCTTGTGAGCTTTGCTGAAATTGTACATGTACATAACTGGAATGTTGCAGCAGAACATCACAGCTCAAGTGGAAGCTGAGCTCACTACTATCACAATTTGCCTGTAACTTCTCCCCCTGAGCTGTGATGTCTTGCAGCGTTTCGCATGACAGTGGGCCAATGTATTTGCCACAAGCACTACACATTGCATGCAATATAATATATTACTTGTATAAGCCTCCTTCTTCGGAAAAGTAGACTCAAAAGTTGCTCACTATATAAATGCCTCCATTTGCAATGCTTAATCAATACTCGACCTTTATAAATGCTGGTACAGTTATACTGCTATACATGTTGTATTATATATTTAGTCCCCTATCTAAGAGGTGCAAGAGCTAATTAAGAAATCCTGCTAATGACAAGGGCTCAGGGAGCACTTGGTCAGGTGCTCTGAGTTTCATGATTTTCCGGCAACTTTGTCTTTAAAATTATTCTTACAGCATCTATCAGTATAAATGTTCCATACATTATGTGTTACACTATGGGAAATTATATTGGAACTTTGGCTGCAAATTGTACAAAGACGAAAGCCTAATTAAAAAATCTGTTCAATTTAAAATCCATCAAATTCCTCATTTTTTATGTGGATACTGAACACATATCTGCAGAAGCCTCCAGGACCTCTGTGAATTAATTATATTATATTATATTATATTATTTATTTAGATTAGTGGTGTAAATTGCAACTTGCACTGTATATATATAGCTATTTGTGTAAAGGTAAGATTTATGTTAAAAAATTAATGCCATGCCCTAAACAATGGCAGAAACATATGTTTTACCTACACTCGTTGCAGTGTTGGCAGGGTAGCAAACCTAGCTAAAACAGCTCTATCGGGAACTAGAGCCCACACATCACTTCTTCCCCATTGCTTTCGAAGCATCTGGCATTTTATATAGGCAATGAAGCTCTGGCCTTTTTCAGGGAGTTTGGATATATATCACCTCAGATCCAGGACCCAAGAGCCACAGTCATTCTAACTAGCCCATTTACTGATGTGCACAAACACATGGGTGCGCATTAGCAACTTGCACTGTGTGGTGATGGTAGTGGTAGTAGTGTGTATATATATGCCGTGTGCGCGTGTGTGTATGTGTTATTTTCTAGTGTTGGTGTTGTTTTGTGCGTAATTATGTATGTGGAGGTATGTGGCAGTACATTATGTATGTGCACATGTGTACCAAGCATGTGGAAGATGGTGGTGGTGCTGGTGCATGCGTGTGCGTACTTACATGGGTGTGTGAATTGTGTGCATGTGCATGTGTGCGTGCGTGGGGCAAGCAAATGCAACTAAGAAAAAGGGAAAACACAGACAGAATGTCAAGAGGAAAAGATGATAGGTTCCTATCAAACCCACGATATACATCTTGCTTCCGAAGCAGCTGTGCTGAGCCCTGTGCTACTGCTTTCTATAAATCTGCAATACATTTTGTTCATGAGGGCTAGCATTTATACACAACGAATTTTGCCAGCTACTTCAGCCACAGAACATTTAACTATTCCATTTATTAAAACCTTCAATTTCCCTGTACTTTAAGGCCATACACCCTGCCTGTCCATCACGCTAGCCAGAGTACCCAAACATTGTATTATATTACTATTTTTTAACTATACCACTACACAGTGCAAGTTGCCCGAGTGCAAGTGCAATGTTTGCGCCAGTGGGTAAATGAAAAAGCACCACCAGTGCAAGTTGCAGAGGGTGCATGAACCACCACGTGTGCAAGTGAACTATCTGCGCTAGTGGCTAAAGAATAAAGTACCACCAGCGCAAGTTGCAACTAGTGACAACTACCACCTGCGCAAGTGGAATGGCTGCACCAGTTGAAAGAAGGGAAACACCATAAGTCCAAGGTGCAAAGGTCAGGGAACAAGGTACAAAGGTCAGGACAGAAGGTGCAAAGGTTAGGGCCAGCATCAGCGCTACTTGGTATGGGATGCAGCAACAACATGCAACTACAACCACCACCATCAGCGACCAGATAGGACCAGCACAACATGATGCAGCAATCACGACCAGTGCAACTTATGTGAGGACCCTAATTTCTTCCACTAACCTACCCCTCACGCAAGTTGCACTGATTGCTGCACCATGCTGTGCTGGTCCTATCCAGTCGCTGGTGGTGGTGGTTGTAGTTGCATGTTGTTGCTGCATCCCATACCGACTAGCGCTGATGCTGGCCCTGACCTTTGCACCTTGTGTCCTGATCTTTTCACCTTGCACCTTGCACTTATGGCATTTCCCTTCTTTCAACTGGTGCAACCATTCCACTTGCACAGGTGGTAGTTGTCACTAGTTGCAACTTGCGCTGGTGGTGCTTTATTCTGTTGCAACAATAATAATCTAGAGCAGAGTAATATAAGGGAGAGAAAGAGAGGTGGTTGTTGGTTGGTGTCGTAGCTTAGTGGCAGAGCACTGGTGGCTTAAGCCAGAGGCCCTGGGTTCGATTCCGGGCGGCACCACTTTTCTTTCTTTCCCTCTGCCGTTTCAAAAGGTCTTCGGACAGTAACGGCCTAGATAATCTCTATCGGTCTTCGGACCTAGTTGAGCCCCATCTATCAGGCTCCCAATGCTGTGATGACGCTCAAGATTCTTTCGTAATCAATTCTTTGTAGTGTCTCAGTGAACATTTTTTGTGTGTGTATTTCTTGAACAGCGCCTCATGGCGAGCAATCCCTAGTGCTTGTTTTGTACGTTGCACGTGTGCACTCAAATATGTATAATAATAATAATAATAATAATAATAATAATAATAATAATAATAATAATAATAATAATAGTAATAATAATAATATACCACTTGCACAGGTGGTGGGTGTCACCAGTTGCAAATTGCGCTGGTGGTGCTTTTTCATCCAGCCACTGGCGCAAACACAGTACTTGCACTCGGGCAACTTGTACTATGTGGTGGTGGTCAATGGTGGTGGTTGTTGTATGTGGAGGTGGAGGTGGACACTTACACTGTTACAAACACACACACATCAACATACTCACATTCTTATGCACACACGAACACATGTACACATGCACCAATACATGAGTTATATATTCCTCTGCTCACTTGGACATCACACCACACACACACACCACTTGTACTTGTAATTGTATTTACCACAGCTAGACTGGCTATGTGGTATACAGTTCTGGCTGTGGTCCATAGCCACCATGCACGGGGTTAGCCATCAGGAAGCAACAACACTGGTCAGCCCATTGGCAGCAGCGATTCCAGCCTTATACTTTTGCACTTATAGTTACCACAGCTAGATCTGGCTACGTGGTCCCCATTCAAAGGGCGAGCCAGCAGGGAGGGAACAAGAGTTACACAAGACTATCTACGCAACTGCATGGCCATGGGCGCGATATTTCTGAAGATGATTTCAGAGAGGCAACGTGCGCGCAAAGCTTTTCAGCGCTAGGGACACTTGGCATACCTTAGCGGCAGTGGATGAAAGCGTTCACAAATGTCTGCGCCGCTCCGGTTACTTTTCCGAGGCAATGGTGTAAGGGCCTTCTAGACGGCAGCCATTGAAGACGACGGCGGGATCAAGACAGCAACCGATAGCGCGCTTTCCGGAAAAATACTACGCATCATGTTGACCTGTGCTCGACTAGCCACCCAAAGGCAGCGTGAAACCCTTCTCCTTCGAGAAAGTCGCTTTCAAAAGTCGCCCGCAATATAAATCCCTCACACGCAATGCTTTGCTAATACAGAAGCAATATAAATGTCAGTACAATTATACTACCGCAGTACATATATTATGTACTTGGCCGTCTATCTACGACAGCAAACCTCTCTAATTAAGAAATCCTTGTAATGAAGTAGTCTTATGGGCCACCTCAACATGTATACAAAGCTTCATTGCTACGTGCCACTGAAGCTTATAATTATCTGGATATGAGTGTCAGCATTTGATCATTGATCAACTACCAAAGCTTATATCTGGATATAACCTTCCTACACCTGTGGGAGGTGTTTTAGCACATTTATGAGTACACAATAAACATATATAGCAACCACCTAGCAACGGGAAATAATTGTATGATTGTAGCTATACAATGAATGGGCTTCCAGTAATGTGCACAATGGATTAAATATTGCATGGTTTAGTGAGTGTAGTATTAATATTATTATTATTGAGTGTTTGTTCGTTTGTTTGTTTCTTTGTTTCTTTATCTTGTCTATGTTACAATTACAGTACTGTGTATATTAGCTGTAGCTATTTTATGCACATGCAGTCTTATCTTATATGCTTTAATTTAATCTTGTCTACTCATAGTATTATTGCAATAAAAATTGCAAAATGGATTAAATACTACAGTTCAGTAGCTGGGTTCAAGTTGATCTTGACTACACACACGAGAAACTGCTTCTACTTGTAGATTGCCTATACTACATGATGGGCTAAAGAATTATCTATGTTGCTAAACACCAATCTAGCGGATTGGATTGATGTCATGTATGTACAACGAATGGGCTTCCCGGAATGTGCACTCCATGCCATTTCACACTGATGGTTGTGTCTCCTGGCTCCGAGATGTGGTACTCGACATTGAAAGTGTAGTCACCATTGTGTGTGACTGTAATGTATTGAACTGGCATAAATGCTCCATAGCCACACACCTCCAGGATCCCATTGCCTCCTGCTTCGGATGCATCCAGTACAAAGCTCCCAGGAGTATCGATATCCTGTACAGTACACTTTGAAGCATCAGGTGGGGGCCTTTCCACGCGAACATAGAAAGGGCTTGAAGGAATTTCCATGTCAGCAAACCTGATGGTAAACGTGTACAAACCAGCTAGTATGGGAGTATACGTTACTCTGAATGTTCCGTCTCCATTGTCGTTGCACTGAACATCAGTCTTCTTTGGTCCTTCAACTGCAAGTCCCAGCTGCCCATCTCCAGCTTTACTGAGATCCACTGTGAACTCAGCCTCTTCGTTCACAATGGCAGCCTCCAGCCCTGCTCCATAGGCTCGAACAGCACTTGGATCACATACATTGAAATCGAATGGACTGTTCTCAATTGGACATTTTGCATATGTCACTGATACTGAGTAATTCCCAGCAGTAGGAGCTGTATAGGTGACCTTGTATTCAGAATCTCCAACTGTTTCCACTTCAAAAGGCACTTCCTCCTGTTCGGGGTTGTTAATGATGCAGGCCAACTTCCCTGGGCCAGCATTTTTGGTTTCGACAGTGAAGTGAGTAGCATGGTTGGCCACCAAACCTGACTCCAGCCCAGGACCGTAAGCTTTGCAAGCAGTTGGATTTGACACTATTACTCTTTGTGGTTCGCTAATGGGACAACCATTGAAAAGAATCTGGAGGTCCATGTCAGTTGGAGTCAATGGGGTAAAATGAAGCTGGTACTGATCTGTGTCTGTTTCCACAAATTCCACATCCACGGGAATGTCACTTTCACTTTCGAGGGATCCCGCAACTGGTTTGAACTGCGCACCCAGTTTCCCAGGTCCAGCATTGCCAGTGTCCAAATCCAATATGCATGGCTGCCCCACGGTAGCAAACAGTGGAGGCATATCAGGAGCACTTTCAACTCCATCCACCCACTCTGCCATCACCTCCTCGTCAACTTCCGCGGGCTTGTATTTCACTGCAGTGGGATTCATTACGCTCACTCTGTAAGGAAATTCGGTGATTGGCTCATTACCAAATGTGATTTCAACTTCATATGTGCCAGGTTCATCTGGTGCATATTCCCCATGGTAGACTCCTTCCTCTGGCTGTGGCTGAAGTTCTAGTGGGACCACCTCCCCACTCGGTGTCTTGATACTCCCTGCAAGAGGAGCTGAGCCTGCTTGGCTTGTGTCAATCACCACAGGAGCAGGTTCCCCAACACGAACTCCTTCACCGGTGATTCCTGGTCCAGATGCAGTGACCTTGGTTGGATCATAAGCATCTGGTGCAGATCTCTTGATAGGTGCACCTTCCTTAAGCTTGGCCTCAGGAAACATGGACAGATATGTCATCATGCTGAGCTCATCCACCTTTGGATTGACCATGTCTTCTGGCTGCAAGACCTGCAGAACAAATAATTAAAGTAGCAGTAAACATTGACATATGCATTTTCAAAGATTTGGCACAGTGCCCAGTCAAGGATTTTCACACGTAAACACTAACTATCCCACCTCTAGTAGTGGCTACTATTAATCAATATAGTTAGCCCTATATATATAAAGCTACTTATTATAGAGAGGTATGGTGATTATGCATACAGTCATATATTTGTATTTCAGTATACAACCACCACCATCCGTACATAGACAGCACTACTGTGCTGTCTGATACTGTGTATAAGGCTTGAGTTTGCTGTGTCATTTGACTAGTCCACTACTATGGGCAGGTTGTGTTTCATGCCATGCTTAGTATGGTCCTGTACATTTGGTTGATGTATATACAATTTACTGTACAGTAACTTGTCAACTTATGCATGTAGAAAATGTATGTATGTAGAACATATGTACTACACGTATGTAGAAAATGTCCCACTTGCACATATTTGGTGATTAATCCAATGAAGGTTCGTCATGCCTATATAGGATTTTGTAAGGCTAAATGGACATTACTCCTATGTATATATAGGTGCTTTCATTTCACCACAGCCCTGGTGGGCCCAACTGAGCATATACACCTTTGATGGGTCCAAAGTATGTATATAGCTATAAAGCGCACCAGCTATCTTCGTGCACATTTGACAAATGGCTACAAAGCTGAAAAGATTTGCAAGCTATTATTTTTATTCTCCTTTGTATATGATTCAGATCAATTATCAGCAGAGTAGCAATGCACCTTTATGGCATTCAGAGAATACCTTATTGTTAATTGAGATCTGCATAGAGGTGTTCTTGGAATTTAGACACCCATGGTGGCTGAGTGTTCTGCAAGTCTTGCAAAGGTTTTGCGGACCAAACAGTAGCACAGGTAGTGAAGACGTTTGTTAAGGTATTCCATTTCATCTCTGGACACCACTCAATCACTTGCAAGACATGCATACACTCACCCACTACAGTCATAAACAGAGTACTAAGCCCAATATGTTGTATGCTTGCACAGTAACACAAAGAACACGAAACTTTAATTCAGTGTACTCTTGCATGGGACAGTGGCAGACATGGGTACATAAAGGCTTTAGGTTTGTACGCTTTATGCAACATTGACTGTTATAAGCCATAAGCAAAAGTAAGAAGGCAGGGGAGCACAGATATGTGATAAGGATGGTAGGATACACCTTGATGAAGAGGAACTAAGAAAACAGTAGAAAGAGCATTTTGAGGGACTGTGGGAGGTATCAGAAAGGTCAAATCAACACGCCTTGTGCACTGAGATCCCAGTGGAAGGTGAGCCAGAGAAAATGCAGGAGGAGTTGAGAAGGGGTGTGAAATGCTGATGGTGGGAATGACAGCTGGCATTATTTGTAGCATCATGCCAGAGAGTTGTAAGCTGGTGGAGATGTGGTGGTATAGTGGCTGACATATGTCGTTAATACAGTGAAACCTGGCTAAGAAACTGACCATTATAGAGAGGTGGCCGCTCTACAGATATATAGATAGATTCCAATGCTTTAATACTATCTGGGGCCAGGGAGGCTGGCTGTGTTTGAGAGGTGACTGCCTTACACAGTGACCATCTTAGACAGGTTCCACTGTATAGTGTAGGGAGTGGGCATGGCCCTCCTGAAGATTTAGAAGAATATTGCAGTCATTGTATCCATACTAAAGAAGAGCAGTAGAAAGGAGTGCACAAACTACAGGCAGCTGAATAAGCCTGAGGAACATTGCAAGTTTTTGCAAAGATTCTGAATAAAACAATGAAGGCTCTGACGAGAGAAAGTGATGGATGTGCAAGGGGGATTCAGGGCTGGTATATGATATGTATACAAGTTGCTAGCTTCACAGTCTGAAAAGGAAATGGCGACTGCAGAAAAGGAATTTAGACACAGTGCCCAAACTTGTGGCCTGTGCTATGACACAGGGTTTCAGCCAAGAGAGCCACCTATTTGGCCACAATTCATCATTTCCAATTGCTGTAGGTATGGCCAAAGGCAGGCTGCAATGCTGGGACCTCTTAGAACTCAGTAGGCAGGCAGCATGTGCATGAGCGACTGGAGAAAAGAACCAATAGCCATTCCACTGTACAGGTGTGAAGCTAAAAACTTGTACAATGTCAGAAGCTGCTACAGTGGAGGCCAGAAAGACAGAAGGTGCTAGCTGCACTGTGCTCCTGATATCTAATCCCCCACCTTCACAGGCAGTGTGGATTGTGTCCATGCTGGCTCATCACGGAAGTGTACGTTTGTGATGCCACTCAGAATTGATTTCAAGAGCTTGTCACACTCCTGCAGGACTGGGGAAAAGAAGCAGGGTGCAGTCCTGAGATTGTAGAGGAGTTTTGGGTGCGCAAAGGAGTGTTTCAATCGAAGGAGGGCATCTTGGGCGGTCAGGCACTGCAGCCTCACACCCATCCTCTTCAGCATGTTGGTCTTGGTTGTGAGGGTGCCTGAGCTGGAGGAAAATCTCCAATTGGTAATGCTCCACCACCATGGCTCTTGGGAGAGATGACTGAATTGAACCTGTGGTGTCAGTATCAGCAAGTGTGCTTCAACATCTTCCACAGGCAGGTTAGCAAGATGCTGTTATCTTGCCACAGCTCTTCCTGTCCTCAGCTGCTCCTGGCTAGGTCTATGTTCCATCTGGCTGCAATGTTTGCTATTCTTTGCCACAGAAGATGGAACTTGGCAGAGTTGTTCTAGAATCTTCACAACACGCTGAGCCATCTGATGTGCCTTGTACAGATCACAGGTGTTTGCCTGTAGTGACTGTGAGTGGCCTGGTGAACGCTAGTACATGATGGCATCATGCTTGTGATTTACAGTGGAATTATGGCGATTTAGACAACCACAGAAGGAACCAGTGGCATTCTTCAAGTTGCAAAGAGGTGAAGTGATAAACTCACTGTTAAATCAAACAGAGCAGAAGAGGAAACATGGAGCACAGAAGATACCATCTGCTCATGCAGAGTATCATACCCAATAAATGTCAATTGCTCTCTGCAGTTGGAAACGCCTCTTCTGGCTGTTAGTAGGGTATACTCTTTCATTGCTGCAGGCTTTGACATGAGAATATCATACTTCTGCCGATCCTCTGACAATAAATTGGAGCACGAGATTGTGGCTAAATCATTGCAGTCAACATGGGAAGAAGTAATTCTCTGGGACAGAGGTTGACAGATTACCCATTACTGATGAAGATACAGGTGCTGGGGGTACAGATACTGGTACTGACGGTACAGGTGCTGGTGTTGATGGTACAGGAGCTGCAGAAGATGGAGTGGAAGGGGCTAGGGAGGCAACATATTTGCACTCTGTCTGACGGTTCTCACTTGACTCGCTACTAATGATAGACTGAGATGAGGACAGAGAGAATGAGGGCAGTGGATGTGCAATCTGAGAAGAGTCTGAAAGATCAAATCAGTCAGTGAAACAAAATAGTCATGAACATTATAGTCGACCCTTGTGATTGGTCAGACAAGATTTCATTCAGAGTAGCTTGCCATCACATGTCACTTGTGAACTTCACCTAGTGCTGCTTTGAAGTGGCATTCAAGACAGGTTGTGTCACTTGTGCTGTCTAAAGTTCATGAATGACCTTTGTTCGGGTCAGGGGTGGGTTTTCTGGAAATGCTCTAGTACTGCCAGCCTCTTGAAGGATTTTGTTTGCTGATGGGGGAGAAAAAACCTCCTTACAAGACATCCAGGTAGGTGATGGCTTTAGTCAAGACTTTCTGTGCAAGCGCATCCATGTCTCAGCTTTCTCCTATATAGTTCACTTCACAGTCAGAAACTGATATGGTCAAGATATTTGTGAAATTAACTTTACAGCAAGAGTTCAGTTGAGACTACCATATCTTCTGGAGTCTATTCCTGTACCCTGCAATTACAGAGTCTTTTGTCTTCTTGTCATCTGTGACGAACAGTGTTTCGACACCTAAATATTGATAAGTACTGTATCTTCACAAGAGAGGCACTTACAGAAACGTCCTCTTAAAGGGCCCAGGAAGCCATTTGTGCATATGTGCCCCTACACACTTTGTTAGCCCCAATTTCAAGCCAACTGCACTTGCAACCCTAATTGTCCACGACAAACAAGGCTTCTGTTAGAGCTTTGGGACATTCAACACATAACGTATGGCCTGAAATTTTGGCAGGGAATTGATTTTGGTGGATTGACGGTTTTGACAGCAATTCGCTAAAATTCATGTCAGAATTTCACAGTGTGATGTCATCATTATTGTGCTATCATAGCTTTCCGGTGTACAATAGGCCTGCAGCTAGATGTGCTAGTCTAATCATCACCATTTAGTTTACCATTGACAGCTTGTCAACGCGTAGAAGGCAATCCAAACAATGTATAAGTGGTCACTGTAAAGACCAATGCTGGTGTCATTGTCGGCCACTTACTGAGGAACGTTTGGCAGCTGGTTCTCTGTTTTTGTATCAGAGTTGTATGATCATGTGTCAGGTCACAGGCTGCAGGTGAGCGTCATTGGATCTACCACAGGGAGGCTTGGAAGTTCCTTTTACTTTGAAGTTTGCAGTAAAAAGGCATTCGTGAACTAGATCAAGATGTTATTGACGCCATCACCCTGTCCTGGCAGCTCATGGTCCGGTTATATTCTCAGAGATAGACATTTTGCTATGAATATCATTATGGCTAAGACTTGCATAACTGCAAAAGTAAATTCCACCAGATATCATAATTTCAGCAATCCACCAAAGTATCTTCCCGCCAAAATTTCTGGCCATAAGGTATAAAGCTTCAAGTAATCCATGTACAGTATATTATATTTTATGGATGATGCTGCTCTTCACTGTGCTGTGCCTGATTCTGTAGCCATTCTGCTTCTTCAATGCATGTGCAAGAGAAAGAATGGCAAGACAGAACAGTAGGGACAATAAGGTATCCCCTTTGATAAGACCTCTCATAAATAAGGTCCAGTTCTTACAGCCCTCTTCATACTCGATCACATTGGTTGCTGTCGATCGTCTGTGGTTCTCACCCACCTTGGCATCACAGATCATGTCCAGCATCAAGATTAACACTTATGAGGACCTCTTCTCATAGACTTTACCAAAATTGATCCATCCCACATGCTCAAAGTTTTTAGTTACCTACTAGCATTATCAAAGACATTAACAGCTGTAGCTCACCTGAGGTACTCCAAGCCAGTCATCAGCTAATTTCATTGCATGGGATGCATTCTCCAGAGCATTTTGTGGGTCCATTGTTTCATACTCGGGACACAGACCAGGAGCACATGCGTCCACAAGGGCTGCTATAAACACTCCATCATTCCAGTCTGTGGTGAGGTTCTTGATTGGTCGGTCAGGAATGGTCACCATATCCTGTACAGGATGGCGGGTGCACAATCAGGGTTATATTATTATTATTATACATAGTTATGTAATAGTTATAACATGAATGCAAGGGTGCTGGCTCATTTATTGTACAAGGGCATAAATTACCAGAGGCTGAAACTGAAAGACTGAAAAGGCTATCCTTGGAGGCAGTCACATAATTTAGGTACTTTCCTAAGCTTAGACATCAATTCTCTTCAGCTGACATTTGTGTTTATGCAAGGTGCTATTTTTCAACATGATGACATTGTAGATACGTCTAACTGCAGCTTATGAGAGAAAGTAAACAAGGAATTTGAAGTAGACAAAATACTGTTTACAAACATGTGCAAAATTGGTTAAATACATATTGTTATTGTTTGTTCATGTTTGTTATGTCTACAGGCGGGCTTTTAGAAGGCTAATGCACCCCAAAGTGTGCATTGGACTTGATATTGTACACTTCCCTTTCTTTGATGTATGATTTCATCAAGCAACATTGATTAAAGTGCATCATGGATGTAAAAGGACCTCAGCAGAAAAATAAACAGATTTCAAGTCAAAATATATGTTCAGCGTGACTGTAAAGTTCTAAGTAGCTAGGAAGACTCATGCTTAGAAGCACTAGCCCACAATGAAACTGATCTTTAAGACATTTCGGCTACCACTGGAGTACAGAGTGGAAAACAGCAGTAGACTTACATTTAAGTACTGCAGCAGTGCTTGCTTAGGAGATTTGGCCTTTTCAGAGTCTTCATGAATGCTGAGTCCTTTGCTGATCTGGTAATGAAGGATGAGGGTCCAGATCAGTCCCAAGATTAGCTTCAAGTTTGAGTCAACAATATCTGCTGCACCTGCAGGTCATCAGAGCCAAATTATGCATATTAATATGCACTTTGACTGTAATATATATAGTGCAAGTTGCAAAATACCATGGTAATGTAATGTATAGTAATGTTACCTTCTGCTACTTTAAGTGCCATTTTTTAATGTACACTACGGTCTCACTTTCGATTCCACTATCAACTGCCACTTAATACAGTGCAAGGTGCAAAATACTATGGTAATAAAATGTAATACATAGTGTGCAAGTTGCACAATACCATGGTATTATAATGGAATATTAATAATGTACTGTACTGTAATCGAGTGTTGGAGCACTCTGGCTGGAGGATAAACTGAGTACATGTACGAAAAGTATAGTAAAGGTTATGGTTACTTAAGCCTTTCTCTGAATTTGAAGAAAAAGGTGTGATGTCTAATATATCAAAACATTTCATCAAAATGTCTACAGATATCATGATCCTCCCCTTAAGAAATCTTTACAGAGGTCGCAACATCATTGTGTGACGTGTAGAGACACCTTCCCTACATGCAAGGACAGTCACATCTGGCTGCACACACAGGTTAGACAGAAACTACAGCAGACACACACCAAAGATGTCTCCAGATGGATGCTCAGCGCAAACGACAGCTTTCACTGGCTACCAAGATGAAACAGCCACCGAAGAAGACATATCCGTGGTGACCTTGCAAACTCAGCACCACTGGAGATGCTGCGCAGAGGAGCTGCCATGCATCACTAAAGTATGGGCGGCTATATTGAGTGTGACTCTTATGCTATCTTCGCAGTGCACTGGCTTTCAGCATAGGTTGCAATATGTAGAAGATTGCCTCTCCTTGGGTGGCTGTGTGCTAGGTTACCAAGATATTTGAGCCGCATTTTGCAGAATTTGGGCCAATTAAGGAAACATACTTCAAAATATGCTGCATTTCAAATTACCCCACTTTACCCCATATTATTCGTATGTAATGTAATGGCAGGGCCCTTGAGATAAACCCTGGACCAGTAGCAGGGAGTGGGTTCCCCTATGCAGTTCTCTTGTGCAAAAGGGGTGGCACTTTACTTGGGTTGCGAGTCCAAGGGAAAGTTGAAGGTGACCACCATCAGCGATCTGGACTCATCCTCATGAAGGCTGACGGTGGTTGTCTGGACGAGGCACCAAACTGGCACGGATAGTCGTCTGGCTATGAGGTAGACACCTGCCAGCAGGTGCCGAAAAGCCCTCTAGCTATGATACGCACCTGCTGATAGGCACTAAAAATGCGTTTGATAGGTGGCTTAAAATGGCACCGTATGTCGCCGCACGTTGCACTCTACAGCCAAAATGGTTGCCAGTTAAAATGCTACCCGAGAAGTCCAGGGTGTATGTGGAAGTGATGGCAAATGGTGGCGAAGACTGTGCCGCACTTTGATGGCTCCAGGGTGTCGTTTTAGTGAAAACATGGCTACGCTGCCGTCTTGATGATGTCACACCACGAACACACACACACACACATTTTACCACCACCACACCACACAGTGCAAGTTGCAAAGTGCACACATGTGTATGTGCACATTAGTAAATAGGCAAGTTGGCATAAATACACCACCAGTGCCATTGGCAGGTGATGACCACCACATGTACAAGCAAAGTATTCGTGCCATTTGTTGACAGAAAAATGCCACCAGTGCAAGTTGCAGTTACTGACCAGACCACCATGAGTGTAAGTTATGTATTTGCAATAGTTCATGACTGGAAACGTACCACCAGCACAAGTTGCAGAGGGTCAAGACCATCATGGGCACTAGTAGGAGCAGGATGCAGCAACCAATTGCAGCTTGCACAAGGATACAAACCCTAACCAGAACTTGCCCTTGTGCTACCTGCATTTGGTTGCTGCATCCTGCTACTAGTGAATTAACTGCGTATGGGTCGAAACATTCTGCAAACAAATTGTTTGTAGAGTCCTGAGTGGCTAGGTAAATCAGTCATGATCCTTTGGTACGCATTAAAGCATTTGATGTTAATGGGCAGTAATTTGATACATTATATTTTCAAACCCAATTCAAACTCACAACCTACAGCAGCTTGTTACTACCCTGTGTATATGAATGTGATGACCATGCTTGCCTGCACCTCAGTGCAACCTGAGTGCTATAGAATGATATACGTAATCATTAGTAGTACCAGCAGAGAAGCCGATCTTTGGCAGGTATCTCTGCACAGGCGATTCAGATTTATTAATATAGATTCTGCAGTTGAATCTTGCCATGCATCACCTATTGACTGAGGTAAACTATGGCTTCTCAGTTTAATGATTGGAAATTAATTTAATCATACTCTGAAAGCTAATAAAATTGGGGGGCTGCCATGTCATCCATATAATACATATGAAATGGTACCCCTCATTGTTCCTAATGTTTTCCCACTGGTTGCATGGGTTATACATACATCTCACAGCCACCACAGTTCAAAGGTGTGCTATACAGTCCATTCCATTGTGCCTGCTGTGTATACCTATTTTAGTGTAGATTCTGGGACATAATATTATCATGTTTAACAAAATATGCATAGTTTGACACCTGAACAGTTACTGTATATGAACACTTGATTGTGACTATTTTTATGGCCATAATACAGGGCAAATGTTATAACCATGTGCCCAGGTCCTTACAAATTAAGTGTGTACAAATTATACGTAGTACTGTGGATGCCCCGGGTAATAGATTATATGAGACTCATTATGATCTATTGCCTGCATGGGAGTGGCATAATGGTATGCTGTGCCAATGTTACATACACAGGTGGGTGTGTTAATTGTTCATACTCACAGGCAGCCACATCATGCACATTCCTCACAATATTTGGATTGTCCACTGGCTTGAGAGACCACTGCCCAAAGTCGCATATCAACCAAACTGTGAGTGTGGTGTTCCCTTTATCACCAAGGAAGTGCTTTATGGCATTGGGCTTCCCTTGCATGTGCCTCTCCCACGTGCACTTTGGATGATGCCACATGGATGGGTGTGCTGTGTGATGGCGTGCGTCTAGTCCTGCAGTCCCACCACCCTGTTCAAAGAATGCTTTGAGTGTATAATAATGTACATCTCCAGGGTAGCTACATATACATTTGCACCATATAATACAGTGCAAGTTGCTGTGGTAATATAATGTTATATAAATAATGTACTGTAATGTGTTTGAGCACTCTGGCTACCCTGAGGGATAAACTGAGTGCATGTACTCAAAGTACAGGGAAATCGTCATCTATCATCTGTTTTCTG
>MKWU01003541.1_pt1 | contig 20342 bp, 13 predicted proteins | sample 809101 | NCBI WGS metagenome assembly MKWU01 (sample SAMN05860141, study PRJNA318959) | sponge metagenome | host: Aplysina aerophoba | place: Slovenia: Piran, Adriatic Sea, Gulf of Piran | collected 2013-05-07
TCGAGCGGCATCCTGCCGAAGGCCGGCAGGATGTGGTTGTGGAGCATGAGGCGGACACGCCTCTGGGACTCCGGCTTGAGCCGCACCGCCGCGTGCTCTTCGAGATAGCGCTCGACAAGATCGGCCACCGTGGGACCGCCGTTGAACCTGGCGGAAAGCGGCAGGGGCACCGGATCCTCGCCCGCCCTGATGCGCGCGATGATCAACGCTGCCCGCTGGCGGGCCTGGTCGGCATTGAGCACGTCGTGCCGGCCGACCGTCACCCGCCGGGTCGTCCTGTCGGGCTCCCGCGCCTGGGCGATGTAGACCTTGCCGCCGCCGGGATAGACCCGGATGCCGAAGCCGGGGAGGTCGCGGTCCCAATAGACCGTGTCGCGCTCGACCTTGAGCGCTGCCACGGCGCGGTTGGTGAGTGTCGTCTTGTGCACTGCCATCGCGCGGGCTCCCTACGCGGCCTCGGCCCGGCCCGGAACGATCTGGGCGCCGATACTGTCGCCGGTGCGGATGGCGGCCGTCTTCTCCGCGTCATGCATGAGGTGGGCGTATTTGGCGGTGGTGGAGACCCGGACATGGCCGAGAAGCCAGCCGATCGCCGGCAGGCCCTCGCCCAGGGCCAGCGCACGGGAGGCGTAGGAATGTCTGAGGTCATGCACCCGCACGTCGTGCAGCCCGGTCTCCTGCTTGATCCGCCGCCAGTGGTAAGAGAGGCAGCCCAGCCGGGAACCCGGCTTCGCGCCCCGGAGGACCCAGGGAACGCCCTCGGCCCGCTCGATGCCGTCGAGCACCTTCAGGACCGGTCCGGTCAGCGGCACCATGCGCGGACCCGTCTTCGAATCGCGCAAGCGCAGTACCCGAGACGTGCGGTCGACGTCGTCCCATGTCAGGGTGAGAATCTCGTCCGACCGGCAGCCGGTCAGCATCAGCAGGCGGATCGCCGCGACCGCAGACGGCATCATCGAACCCTCGGCCTCAAGCCTGGTCAGCGTCGCGCCGAGATGCCGGTACTCCTCGGGCGTGAGGAACCGCTCGCGCGACGTATCGCGGTACTGGCGGACATGGCGGGTCGGCCTGCGGCCGGGTTCCACCATCCCCCAGTTCTCGGCGAGCGCGAACATCTTCGACAACACCCAGACGGCCTGATTGGCCGCCGCGGGTCTGTCCCGCAGCTTGTGGTGCAGCGCCGTCACGTCCTCGGGCTCGACATCCTTCAGGGCCTTCGTCCCCAGGGCGGGGAGGATTTGATGCTGGATGGTCAACCTGTAGTTCTTGGCCGTTCTGGGTTTGCACCGCACCGCCACGAATTTCTCGAGGAAGCGATCCGCGAAGTCGGCGACGGTGGGCTCGGGCGCCGGCTTGGGCGGCCTCGGGTCCTCGCCCCGCCTGATCCGGTCGATGACGGCGGCGGCCTCGCGCCGATGCTTGTCGATCGGCTCGTTGCCGACCCGTCCCAGGGTGACCCTCTTCAGGCCGGCCGGCCCGCGGGACTGGACGATGTAGAGCTTGCGCCCGGTCGTGTGGACCCGCACGCCGAAGCCGGCCAGGTCGCGGTCCCAGAAGATCGCGTCCTTGTCCTCGGCCTTCAGCCGCTCCACAATCCGCTTGGTCAGCTTGAGGGTGCTTCGTTTGGGCATCGCCGCTCTCCCAGGCCCGGAAATCAGTCATCAAATCGTGAGTTCTGAGCCTCAACTCAGCGGCGAATCTACGGTCAGGCGTGTCGGAATGCAAGGGGCGAGAGGCTGATGAAGGGCACAAACGTCTATGTACAACAGGAAGTTAGTAGAAAAACAGTCGTTGCGCGTCGGGGCCCGTCGTCGCCGGTCAAAGGCTCCTTGTGTATCCGGATCAAGTCCGGGGTGACAAGAGGGAGGGCGGCGACGGTCTCGCCGTTCGGGACGGAGCGGAGCAGCACCCATGACCGAGGCTGAGCTGGAACGGGCGGCGGCGCGGACGCGGGAAGAGCGCGAGGCCGGCCCTGTGCTGTCCGCCCGCTACGACCGGCGGAGACGGCGGGTGGTCGTGCGGTTGAACACCGGCATCGAGGTGACGTTTCCGGTGGCGCTGGCGGAAGGTCTGGCCGGCGCCTCGCCCGGAGACCTGGCCGAGATCGAGGTCAGCCCGACCGGGCTCGGCCTGCACTGGCCCAGGCTCGACGCCGATCTCTACGTTCCGGCAGTGTTGCGGGGCGTCCTCGGCTCCCGGAGCTGGATGGCCGCGCATCTGGGCGCGGCGGGCGGCAAGGCCCGCTCCCCCGCCAAGGCCGCGGCGGCGCGGAAGAACGGCCGCAAGGGCGGGCGGCCGCGGCGCGATCGGGTCGCCGGGGAGACGGGCCGGTAGGCCCTGCCCGTGGTGGCCGGAACGATGCGGCGGCGCGTCCTTCGATACGCCCCGGCTCTCACCGCCCCCCGAACCACCGCGCATCGCCCAGCACCACCGAGGTCTCGATCTGGCGGTCGGGCACGGTCCAGTAGCGCTTGAGCAACCCCGCCTTCTCGTCCTCGGCGACCAGCGCGAATCCGCGGGCCTGGTAGAACCGGATGGCCCAGCCCGCCGCCGCCCAGGTGCCGATCAGGATGGGGCGGTCGACGTCGCGGCGGAGCGCGGCGAGCAGCGCGGTGCCGATCCCCGCACCCTGGCGTTCGGGGCGGACATAGGCGTGGCGGATCAGGATCACGTCGTCCACCGGCTGGACGCCCATCACGCCTTGCAGCCCGTCGTCCTCCCAGCCGCTGAAGGCGATTCCGGCGGCGAGCTCGGCGGCGAGCTCGCCTTCCGGCATGTAGGGCTGCTTCCAGCGGTCGGGCGGGATGATGCCGCGATAGGCTTCCGCCGCCGCGTTGACGATGGCGAGGATCTCCGGCCGGTCGTCCTCGGCGAGGGCGCGGATCACGGGCCGGCGAGGAAGTCGGCGACCAGCGCCGCGACCGCTCCGGGGCGCTCGGCGAAGGCGCTGTGGCCGGCGCCGTCGACGATCTCCAGCCGGGCGTCGGCGAACCCCTCGGCATAGACCTCGCCGTGGCGGCGCGGCCCCAGCCGGTCGTCGGCGCCCTGGACCACCAGCGCCGGCGCGCGGTAGCGTCCCAGGCGTTCGGCGAGCCGCCGGCTGTGCAGATAGGGCGGGTTGAAGCCGATGCGCGAGGCGAAGCGGAACAGCTGGTAGCGCAGCACCTCCTGGTCGATGTCGCCGCGCAAATCGGGGAACATGGCCCGGGCGGTCTCCGACCCGGCGTCGCCGAACAGCAACCCGCGCAGCGCCGCGAACGACACCCCGTCGGCCGGGTGGGTCTCCCAGAACACGTCGGCGATCGGCGCGCGGGGGACGAACAGCCCGGTCGGGCCGACCAGCGCGAGGCGCTCGATGCGTTCCGGGTGGCGCACCGCGATCTCGGCCGCGATCCAGCCGCCGATGCACGATCCCGCGAGGCGCAGCGTCTCCAGCCCGAGCGCGTCGAACAGCTCGAGATAGTGGAACACCAGGTCGTCGACGGTCTCGAGCGCCTCGTCCTCCGAGCTCGCGGCACAGCCGGGATGGGCGGGCGCGATCAGAGCGAGGCGTTCGGCGAGCGCCTCGTGGAACGGCAGCCAGCCGAACGACGCGCCGTGGATGTCGGCGATGCCGTGCAGATAGACCGCGGCGGGGCCGTCCCCGGCCTCGGCGATCTGGACCTTGCGGCCCCGTGGAAGGGCGACCTCGCGGGCGCTCATTCGGCCGCGCTCGCGGCCGGGCGGTCGGCCAGCGCCGGGTATTTGCGGGCGAACAGCTCGGCCGAGCGCGCGCGCAAATCGGGCGCCACCTGCTCGGCGAACAGGCGGGCGCTCTTCCGCGCCAGCGAATCCTCCATGTTGCCGAAATGGAACTGGATCAGCAGGTTGCCGACCTCGGCCTGCTCGATCAGCGCCCACAGCTTCTCACGCACCGTGGCCGGGCTGCCGACCACGATCGAGGCCTTGGATTCGAGCTCCTCCCAGTCATCGGCGTCGCCCAGCATCGGCGCGCCCGGGGTCGAGTTCTCCAGAAAGGCGCGCCACGAGCGCACCGATTGCGACGGCACGCCGGGGCCGAAGGTGAGCGTCCGCCCGGTGCGCCTGAGATGGCCCTTGAGGCAGTATTTGAGGAAGTACCAGACCCCCTCCTCCGCCTCCTCCTTCGCCTGCTCGTCGGTCTCGGCGACATAGACCGACAGCAGCACCCCCATGCGGAACGGGTGGTAGGCATCGCCGTGGCGCTCGAGGATGTCGGCGAAGCGCTCGCGCGCCTGGCGGGTCGCCGCCCCGTGGGTGCGCGACGACAGGAAGTAGTCGAAGCCGCGCCTGGCCACGTGGTCCATGGTCTCGGCGCTGAGGCTGCCCGGGATCCACACCTTGGGATGGGGCGTCTGGCGCGGCTTGGGCCAGATATTGACGTAGCGCAGCGGGTAGGACGGCCCCTCGTGCTCGAACGGCCCGTCCTCGGTCCAGGTCCGCAGGATCAGGTCGACCGCCTCCCAGAAGCGCTGGCGCGATTGCGGCGAGGGGATGTTGTAGTTGTACGCCTCGGGCCCGCCGCCGACGGCGAAGCCGGCGATCAGCCGCCCGCCCGAGATCGAATCGATCATCGCGTATTCCTCGGCCACGCGGAGCGGGTTGAGGTGGAGCGGCAGCAGGTTGCCGAGCACGACCAGCTTGGCGCGCTCGGTGCGCTGGGTCAGCGCGGACGCGATGATGTTGGGCGACGGCATCAGCCCGTAGATGTTCTGGTGGTGCTCGTTGAGCACCAGCCCGTCGAAGCCGAGCCCGGCCGCCTCGGCGAGCTGGTCGATATATTCCTGGTAGAGCCCGTCGGTGCGCTCGCGGTCCCACAGGCGGTTGGGCACCGTCACCCAGCCGGTGTCGAAGCGCTCGTCGAAATCGTCCGGCAGGTAGGGGTAGGCCATGAAATGCCAGTGGAAGAGCTGCACCGGGTGCATCGGCGGACTCCTGTTCGGTCGGCGGCAGTGTCGCCCGTCGCCGCGGCTTCGGCAAGCCGGCCGGTCCCGGGCGCACCGCCCCACGCCGCCCCCCATGTCGTCGTTTCGACGGAGCCCTCGTCATTTCGACGGACCCCGGACTCGATCCGGGGCGGAGCCGTGCGCAGAACGGCGCCCCCCTTCTCGTCATTTCGACCGGAGCCGTGCGCAGCACGGCGGAGTGGAGAAACCTCGTCCCCATTGGCAGGGAGGTTTCTCCACTACGCGCCTGCGGCGCTCCGGTCGAAATGACGAGGGGGAGCGGATGGGCAGGGAGGTTTCTCCCCTTCGACAAGCTCAGGGCAGGCTACTGCGCGCCTGCGGCGCTCCGGTCGAAATGACGAGGGGGGCGGGCGCGCCGCAATTCGCGTTCCAGCCCGGCCGATGGTCCGGCCCCCATCGTCATTTCGATGGACCCCGGACTCGATCCGGGGCGTCCCCCCCCTCTCGTCATTTCGACCGGAGCCGTGCGGAGCACGGCGGAGTGGAGAAACCTCGTCCCCATGGGGCAGGGAGGTTTCTCCACTGCGCGCCTTCGGCGCTCCGGTCGAAATGACGAAGGGGGGACGCGCTACGCGCTCCGGTCGAAATGACGAAGGGGGGCGGACGCGCCGCAATTCGCGTTCCAGCCCGGCCGATGGTCCGGCCCCCATCGTCATTTCGACGGAGCCGGACTCGATCCGGGGCGGCCCTCCCCCTCTCGTCATTTCGACCGGAGCCGTGCGCAGCACGGCGGAGTGGAGAAACCTCGTCTCCATTGGCAGGGAGGTTTCTCCACTACGCGCTTCGCGCTCCGGTCGAAATGACGAGGGAGGGGGACGCGCTGCGCGCTTCGGTCGAAATGACGACATGGGGGGGCGCGCTTCGCGCCCCGGTCGAATTGACGACGTGCGGGAAACCTACGCCAGCGACCGCGGGCGGACGAAGCAAATGAGGCGGCCGGCGCCGGGCGCGATCTCCGACCAGCTTGCGGCGTCGAACGCGATCCCCGCCAGCGCGGCCGTGGGGTAGCCCGCGGCGAGAAGGCGCAGGAGGTCGTCGGGCCCCTCGCCCGCCAGCGCGCAGGCGAGGAGGTGGAAGCCCGGGTTGTGCCCGACCATCATCGCCGAATCGTGGCGGTCCGGGAGCGCCCGGGCGAGCGCGAACAGCCCGGCCGGGGCGGCGTGGTAGAGCTCCCCGGTGGTCTCGACCTCGGGCGCGCGCTCCAGCACCCCGGCGACCAGCGCCCAGGTCTCGGCCGCCCGCCGCGCGGTGGAGCACAGCACGTATCCGGGCGCGCAGCCGTTGTCCCGCATCCACCCCGCCACCGCCGGCGCGGCCCGCCTGCCGCGCGCGGCCAGCGGCCGGTCGAAATCGCCGAGCCCGGGATCGCCCCAGTCCGACTTGGCGTGCCTCAGCAGATAGAGCGTGCGCATCGCCGGTGAGCATAGGCGGGCGGCGGAGCGCTTGTCAGTCCCCCGCGCCTTTCGCTTGACGATCGCGGCGAAAGCGTAAACGCTCACGCGACGTTTTCGATGACTGCACGGGCCCGGCCGCGCGGCCGGTGGAACCGATGGACGACGCACGACCCCGCAAGGCCGCAGCGGACGAGGCCCCGCCGCTGGCCGGCAGCCCGGACCGGTTCATCAACCGGGAGCTCTCCTGGCTCGCCTTCAACGAGCGCGTGCTGGAGGAGGCCTCAAACCCGGCCCATCCGCTGCTCGAGCGGCTGCGCTTCGTGTCCATCTCGGCGGCCAATCTGGACGAGTTCTACATGGTCCGGGTGGCCGGGCTCAAAAGCCAGATCCGGGCCGGCGTGGCGGCGCGCAGCGCCGACGGGCTGACCCCGCAGGAGCAGCTCCGCGCGGTCAACGAGCGCGCCCGGACCCTGATGCGCGAACAGCAGCGCTGCTGGCGCACGCTCCGCGAGGCGATGCGCGCCGAAGGGATCGAGGTCCTCGAGCCCGAGGCGCTCGACGAGGCCGAGCGCGCCTGGCTCGCCGCCTATTTCGTCAAGGAGATCTTTCCGGCGCTGACCCCGGTGGCGATCGACCCGGCGCACCCGTTCCCCTTCATCCCCAATTTCGGCTTCTCGCTGGTGCTGTCGATGAAGCGGCCGGAGGACGAGGAGACCCTGGCCGGGCTGGTGGCGCTGCCCGCCACGATCGACCGCTTCGTCCGGCTGGAGAGCCGCAAATCGGCCTTCGTCGCGCTCGAGCACGTGGTGCGGGTCCATCTCGACCTGCTGTTCCCCGGCTTCGACCTGCGGGATGTCGGCGTGTTCCGCGTGCTGCGCGACAGCGACCTCGAGATCGAGGAGGAGGCGGAAGACCTGGTGCGCGAGTCGGAGGAGCTCTTGCGCCGCCGCCGCCGCGGCTCGGTGATCCGGCTCAAGATCAACGCCGACGTGCCGGCGGCGCTCAGGAGCTTCGTCGTCGACAGCCTCGGCGTCGGCGAGGAGGACGTGTTCGACGTCGACGGGCTCCTGGGCCTCGCCGAGACTTCCAGGCTGATCCTGCGCGACCGCCCGGATCTGGTCTTCGAGCCCTATACGCCGCGCTTCCCCGAGCGCATCCTCGACCATGACGGCGACTGCTTCGCCGCGATCCGCCAGAAGGACATCATCGTCCACCACCCCTATGAGAGCTTCGACGTGGTGGTGAGCTTCCTGCGCCAGGCGGCGGCGGACCCCAGCGTGGTGGCGATCAAGCAGACGCTCTACCGCACCGGCGAGGACTCGCCGATCGTGGCCGCGCTGCGCGACGCCGCCGAGCGCGGCAAGTCGGTGACCGCGCTGATCGAGCTCAAGGCGCGGTTCGACGAGGAGCGCAACATCCGCTGGGCGCGCGACCTCGAACGCGCCGGCGCCCAGGTGGTGTTCGGCTTCGTCCAGCTCAAGACCCACGCCAAGGTCTCGCTGGTGGTCCGGCGCGAGCAGAACGGGCTGCAGACCTACGCCCATTTCGGCACCGGCAACTACCACCCGGTCAACGCGCGGATCTACACCGACCTGTCGCACTTCACCTGCGACGCGACGTTCTGCCACGACGCGGCGAAGCTGTTCAACTACATGACCGGGACCGGCGTGCCGGACGGGATGGAGCGCATCGCGGTCTCGCCGATCGACATGCGCGGCGAGCTGGTCCGGCTGATCGACGGCGAGATCGACAACGCGCGCGCCGGCAGGCCGGCCTGGATCCTGGCCAAGATGAACTCGCTGGTCGACCCCGAGATCATCGACCGCCTCTACGCCGCCTCGCGCGCCGGGGTCGGCATCGACCTGATCGTGCGCGGCATCTGCTGCCTCAGGCCGGGCGTGGCCGGGCTGTCCGACAACATCCGGGTCAAGAGCATCGTCGGCCGCTTCCTGGAGCACAGCCGGATCGTCTGCTTCGGCGCCGCCCATCCGCGCGGCTCGTCCAGGGCGAAGGTCTACATCTCGTCGGCCGACTGGATGCCGCGCAACCTCGACCGGCGGGTGGAGACCCTGATCCCGATCCTCAACCGGACCGTCCACCGCCAGGTGCTCGACCGCATCATGGGCGCCAATTTGATGGACGAGGCGCAGAGCTGGGTGCTCGAGGCCGATGGCGGCTATCGCCGCGTCGACGCCCCCGGCGGCGCCTTCAGCGCGCATGACTACTTCATGACCAATCCGAGCCTGTCGGGCCGGGGAAGCGCGCTCAGGAACGAAGACTCCCGGGCTCCCGCCTGAGCCGGGGCGGGGTCCCGAGCGAAAGCGTCCATGCACGACACCGAACCGACCGCCGCGCCCGAGCCGCCGCCCGCCTGCGTTGCGCCGGACGCCCCGGTCGCGGTGGTCGATATCGGCTCCAACACGGTGCGGCTGGTGGTCTATGACGGCTACCGCCGGGCGCCGGTGGCGATGTTCAACGAGAGCGCCGCCTGCGGGCTCGGCGGCGAGCTGGCGCGGACCGGGGCGATCGGCGAGGCGGCGGCGGGCCGCGCGCTGCGCGCGATCGCCCGGTTCGGCGCGCTGGCCCGCGGCATGGGAGCGGCCGAGCCCGCCTTCATCGCCACCGCGGCGGTGCGCGAGGCGCTGAACGGCGCCGGGTTCGTGCGCCGGGCCGCCGAGCGCTGCGGCGCGCGCATCGAGGTGCTGAGCGGCGACGAGGAGGCCAGGCTGTCGGCGCTCGGGGTGATCTCCGGCCTGCCCGCGGCCGACGGCATCATGGGCGATCTCGGCGGCGGCAGCCTCGAGCTGGTCGACATCCGCCGCGGCCGGATCGCCCGCCAGGCAACCCTGCCGCTTGGGATAATGCGCCATGCCGGGCGCGGCCGGGCGGCGCGACGGGCGATGCTCGACGAGATCCGCGCCGCGCTCGCCGCCCTGCCCTGGCTCGGGGGCGGCGCCGGGCGCGCCTTCTATCCCGTCGGCGGGGCGTGGCGCGCGGTCGCCCGGCTGCACATGGCGCGCGCCGACCACCCGCTCCACGTGATCGACGGCTACCGCATGTCGGTGCGCGAGACGCGCGACCTCGCCGAGGTGATGGGCGCGCTCGGCCCGCGCTCGCTGGAGCAGGTCGCGGGCGTGCCGAGGCGCCGGCGCGACAGCCTGCCGATCGCCTGCGACATGCTCCGCGCGCTGCTCGGCGCGACGGGTGCGAAGAAAATCGCCTTCTCCGCCCAGGGGCTGCGCGAGGGCTTCCTCTACGACCGGCTGGACGCGGAGACGCGGCGCGGCGACCCGGTGCTCGCCGCCGCCATGACGCTCGCCGCCCGCGAGTCCCGCTTCGGCCCGGTCGGCCACACCCTGTTCGACTGGATCGAGCCCCTGTTCCGGGGGCGCCGCAAGGGCGGGCGGCGGCTGCGGCGGATCGCCTGCCACCTCGCCGATATCGGCTGGCGCGAACACCCGGACTACCGCGCGGTGCAGACGATGAACCGGATCCAGCGCTTCCCCTTCATGGGGCTGGAGCACGACCAGCGCGGCTTCCTCTCCTATGTCGCCTTCGTGCGCCATGGCGGCGATCCGGCGGCGCCCGAGGCGCAGGCGGCGCACCGGCTGATGACCCAGCGCCAGCGCCACCGCGCCGAGCTGATCGGCGAGGCGATGCGGCTCGCCTTCCGGGTCTCGGGCGGCGCGCCCGGGGTGCTCGCCCGCGCCGCGCTCTCGCTCGACGGCGACCGCCTGACGCTCGCTTTGCCCGAAGACGGCTCCTCGCCGCTCGACGAGCCGGTGTCGCGCCAGCTCGAAGCGCTGGCCGCCGCCGCCGGCATGCGCCCCGGCAGAATCGTGGAATAGCCGGGCCTAATGTTTCACGTGAAACATAGGTCAACCGTGCTGACCTATCCATCGCATCAAGAAACCGCCCTAATCACGTAAAATCCCCCGAAACAGCGTCTCGCCGACCGCCCGGCCTCCCGTCCCCCGGGGCCGGACCGATCCGACGGGGCGAGAACCGGATAAAGATTTCCAATCGCCGCCATCGGAAAATCCGTCTGGTAGCGGCGGCGAACCTCCCCACGTGACTGTTCAGCGCATCCTTTCGGGGAGCGCCCTTGGCATTGCAGGGGAGAACCGCAATGGCCGGAGGAAACGCCAGCCGCACCGGGGCGGTCGTCGCCGCAGCGCTCGTCCTGCTGGTCCCGTCAATCGCCGCTGCCAGTCAATGCAGCCCCGCGAATCGGGTGGACCCCGGGGACGCCGAATGCCTGAGCGCCTCGTGGCGGAACCGGGGGATTTTCAAGAAGAGTACGTACCGGGTCCGGAACGAATGTGCGGCCTACGGCCGGGTGGCCGCCAAGATCGACCTCGTGGCGGCGAAGGACCGGACGGTGAACCTCGACGACGGACGACCGAGACGCGGCTGGGCATGGCGCCAGATCAGATCGATCTCCTGCTGCTCCGACATCGGCATCTGCAACAGGTCCGATGCGGTCACCGACGCGGGGTGCCTCGCACGGTTCAAGCAGGCGAGCTCGGCGCCGCTGTCCTGCTATAGCTATACCGCTTCCGCCACCAGTCCCGGCGAGAACTACCAGTGCACCATCAAAGCACGGTGCCACGCATACTTTAACCCTTTCCTGCCCAGGCTGATTTCTTCCACGATTACCGTTCCCTTCGTCGCTCTGGGCGATGTGCACAATTGCGGAGGCCGGCTGCAACGCAGGCCCTGCGACGACGATCCAGTCGATACGACCAGAGTGTCGGTGTTCGACGCGTATGCCCACGAGCTCCGCCTCATGCGCCACACCCTGCAGTTCAGGGTGTTCCTGAGCCGGCGGTTGCGGATCCCGGTGAGTGTCGACTACGCCACCTCGGACATCACAGCCACTGCCGGGGCGGACTACCCGGCGACCTCGGGCACGCTGACCTTCAGGCCGGGAGAGACGGCAAAGACCATCTCCGTGCCGGTGTTCGAGGACAGCCATGACGAGGACCATGAGAGGATGATGCTGACGCTGTCCAACCCGCACCCGTGGCGGCGGGTGCGATTGCATGACGCGACCGCGACGGGGACGATCGCCAACGCCGACCCCATGCCGAGAGCCTGGATCGCGCGCTTCGGGCGCACGGTGGCGGATCAGGTGCTGGATGCGGTGGACTCCCGGATGCGGGCCAAGCCGGCGCCCGGTGTCGAGGCGCGTCTCGCCGGGCAAGGGATCGGCGGCGATCTGCCCTTCGCATCCGGGCCGGGCGGGGATGTGGCGTCCGAAGAGGCCCCTGCGTCGGGGCTCGGGCAATGGTCGAGCGGGCGCGAGCTGCTGCCCGGCACGTCCTTCTCCCTGACCGCGGAGACCGGCGGCGACGGCCTCGTCTCGATCTGGGGCGGGGGCGCGGTGACGCGCTTCGCGGGCCGGGACGCCGCCGGCGCGGAGGCGGGTGGCGATGTGGCGGCCGACGGCGAGGTGGCGAGCGGCCTGCTGGGCGCGGACTGGACGCGCGGGCGCTGGACGACCGGCCTGGTGCTCACGCACAGCCTGGGCGACGGCGGCTACCGCGGCGAGGGCGCTGGCACCATGGCCTCGACGCTGACGGGGGTATGGCCATGGGTAAGCTATGCGCCGGACGAACGGCTCTCGGTGTGGGGCGTCGCGGGCTATGGCGACGGCGGCCTGACGCTGGAGCCGCGCGCGGAGGACGGCACGCATGCCGGGGCGATCCGGACCGGCCTGGATCTCCGGATGGCGGCGGTCGGGCTGCGCGGCGTGGCGGTGGACGGGGGCGAGGACAACCTCACCCTGGCGGTGAAGACCGACGCCATGGTCGTCCGCACCGGAACGGACGCGGTATCCGGGACCGGCGGCAACCTGGCGGCGGCCGAGGCGGAGGTCACGCGGCTCAGGCTCGGGCTGGAAGCATCGCGGCCCTTCCCGCTCGCCGACGGCTCGACGCTGACGCCGAGCGCCGGGATCGGGTTGCGCCGGGACGGCGGCGACGCGGAGACCGGCTTCGGCGCTGAAATCGGTGCCGGGATCGCGTGGCAAGACGCCGGGCGCGGGCTGGGCGCGGAGCTGCGCGGACGCGGTCTGCTCGCCCACGAGGCGAAGGGCTTCCGGGAGCGGGGGCTTTCGGGCTCCTTCGCCTGGGACCCGGTGACGGGCGACCGGGGGCCGCGGCTGAGCCTGACCCAGACCCTGGGCGTCCCGGCGCAAGACGGCGCCGACGGCCTGCTCACGCGCCCGACACCGGCGGGGCCGTCAACCGGCGAACCGGGCGACAGCCTTCGGGGCAGGCGGCTGGAGGCGCGCTTCGGCTATGGCTTCGGGGCCTTCGGAGACCGCTTCACCGCGACGCCCGGGATCGCAATCGGCCTGTCCGATGCCGGGCGCGATTACAGCCTCGGATGGCGGCTGGTACGCGACGGCAGGGTGCCGGACGGGAGATCGCTGGAGCTTGCCTTCGAGGCGCGGCGGCGCGAATTCGCCACCGATCGGACCATTCCGCCGGAGCATGGCATCGGCTTCCGCCTGACGTCGCGATTCTAGGCGGCCTCCACGAGATACCACGCTCGTACTCCTGGCCATCCCCCAGGGCGTCCCTGATTGCACTCCGGGAAAATTCCTGACGCTTCGGCTGGTTCATCCGCCAGGCAGCGCCGCCGCCGGCAGCGCCCGCCGTTTACGATTTCCTATCGCCCCCATTGGAAAATCCGTCTGGCGGCGGCGGCGGAACTCCCCACCTGAATCGGTAGAGCACCCGCTTGGGGTGCGCCCTGTGGATCCGGGGTGGAGCACCGAAATGACCGCAAGAGACATTGGCCGGGCAGGAGTCGCGGCAATCGCGCTTCTCGCCGGTGCGCTCCTGTTACTTCCGGAAAACGCCGAGGCCAGTCAATGCAGCCGCAGCGAACGGGTGAACCACAGGGACGCGGAGTGCCTCTACGCCTGGTGGAAGAACCGGGGCCTGCTGAAGAAGAGCCCCTTCCATGTCAGAAACCAGTGCTCCGAATACGGCAAGGTCGTGGCCAAGGTGGACCTGGCCTCGGCCAGCGACCGCACCCTCCACCTCATCGACGACAACCCGAGGGACGGCGACACCCGCCACAGGATCCGCGGTATCTCCTGCTGCTCCGACATGGGTATCTGCAACAGGTCCGACGCGGTCACCGACGAGGGGTGCCTGGAGCGGTTCAGGCGGGTGAGTCCGGCGATCCAGAACAGAAACTGCCGGGACTACACTGCTACCGCCGAAGCCGGTGAAAACCTCCAATGCACCGTCACCGCGCAATGCGACGTCGGCGTACACCCGTTCATTCCCATGTACAAGACCACCAGCGTCACCGTTCCCTTCGTCGATCTGGACGACGTGCGAGACTGCGGGGCCGTGCTGACGCACGGGATTTGCAGGCCCTCACTGCTCTGGATAGAGGCAGGCGATGCGGAGACCGAGGAGGCCGAGGGTGCGACCCTGGACTTCCGAGTGACCCTGAGCGATCCGTTTCCGGAGACGGTGACGGTCCGCTATCACACCTCGGACAAATCGGCTATCGCGGGTTTGGACTATGCGAGGACCGCGGGCGTTCTGGCCTTCGCGCCCGGGGAGACCGCGAAGACCATATCCGTCCCGGTGCTGAACGACGATCTGGACGAGTGGCAGGAAACCATGAAGTTTTGGCTTTCGGGCCCGAACGTGCCGGAAGCGAGGATCCTGTTGGATTGGCCCGCGACCGGAACGATCGTCAACACCGACCGGATACCGAAGGCGTGGATCGCGCGCTTCGGGCGTACGGTGGCGGACCAGGTGCTGGATGCGGTGGACGCACGGATGCAGGCCGCGCCGACGGCCGGCGTCGAGGCGTACGTCGCCGGGCAGCGGATCGGTCTCGGGCCGCCGTTGGAGGCCGCGTCGGGCGGGGACGAGGCATTCGGCCTGGCAGACTGGCCCGAGGGCGGCGGCCCGGCGCTTCGGGACTCCGGACCGCTGGTTCATTCGCGCGTGCATGGACAGGCCGCGACGGGACACGGGCTGCCGCCGAGCGCGTCGTTCTCGCTGACCGGAGAGGCGCGCGGCGGCGGCTACGTCTCGATCTGGGGCCGGGGTGCGGTGACGCGCTTCTCGGGAAGCGAGGGCGATCTTTCGGTCGACGGCGAGGTGGCGAGCGGCCTCCTGGGCGCGGACTGGACGACCGGGAACTGGATGACCGGCCTGCTGGTCTCGCACAGCTCTGGCGATGGCGGCTACGGGCGCGCGGGCGGCCCCGGATCGGGGTCCGGGACAGGCGGCGCGTTGCGTGCGACGCTGACCGGAGTTTGGCCATGGGTGCGCCATGCGCCAGGCGAGCGGCTCTCGGTATGGGGCGTCGCGGGCTATGGAAGCGGCAGCCTGACACTGGACGCCGGGGACAGGAACGGCGCACGCAATCCGACCATCCGGACCGGTCTCGATCTCTGGATGGCGGCCGTCGGGCTGCGGGGCATCGCGCTCGACGGGGGCGATGACAACCTCACCCTGGCGGTGAAGACCGACGCCATGGTCGTCCGCACCGGAACGGACGCGGTATCCGGGGCAGGCGGCAACCTGGCGGGGGCCGAGGCGGATGTCACGCGGATCAGGCTCGGGCTGGAAGCATCGCGGCCCTTCCGGCTCGCCGACGGCTCGACGCTGACGCCGGGCGCCGGGATCGGGCTACGCCGGGACAGCGGGGACGCGGAGACCGGCTTCGGCGCTGAAATCGGCGCCGGGATCGCCTGGGCCGACCCCGAGCGCGGGCTGGGCGCGGCGCTGCGCGGACGCGGTCTGCTCGCCCACCGGGCGAAGGGCTTCCGGGAGCGGGGGCTTTCGGGCTCCTTCGCCTGGGACCCGGTGGCGGGCGACCGGGGGCCGCGGCTGAGCCTGACCCAGACGCTGGGCGTCCCGGCGCAAGGCGGTGCCGACGCCCTGCTCACGCGCCCGACACCGGCGGGGCCGGCAACCGGCGAGCCGGGCGACAGCCTTCGGGGCAGGCGGCTGGAGGCGCGCTTCGGATACGGATTCCCGGCCTTCGGAGACCGCTTCACCGCGACGCCCGGGATCGCAATCGGCCTGTCCGATGCCGGGCGCGACTACAGCCTCGGATGGCGCTTGACGCCCGGCGGCGTCGCGCTTGACGGAAGATCGCTGGAGCTTGCCTTCGAGGCGCGGCGGCGCGAGAGCACGTCCCGGCGAAACGCGCCGCCGGAACACGCCGCCGGCTTCCGCGTGACTTCGCGGTTCTAGGCCGCGCCCGGATGCCCGCGCCTGGCCGGCCTCCCGCGACGCAGCGGGCGGGCGCCTGCGCGCGACCCTTCGAGCCTGCCCTGAGCTTGTCGAAGGGGCGGCGCTGTCCCCGGACTGCGATCCGGGGCAGGCCGTGACCCTGGCGGGAGATGCGGGCTAGGACCGGCCGGAGCGGGCAGGCGGCAGGCTTGACCGGTATTCCAGCATCGTGTCGATGACATGCTTGAGCAGTTCCGCGGTCGATTCGAGGTCGTCCCGCTCCAGCGACCGAAGATCCGACCGGGTCATCAGCACGGTCCGGCAAGGTTCGACCGCCAGGACCGAGACCGCGGCCGTATGGTCCCGGAAAGCAGCCTCGGCCGCCAACGGGTCGCCGGGGCCGTACTCGTCGACTCGCGTCCCGGCATCCTCCTCGCGCGCCATGGCCCGGCCCCGGGTCAGGAACTGCAGACCCTCCTGTTTCTCGCCGCGCGCCACGATGGTCTCTCCGGCAGCATACGCGCAGGCGCGCAGCCGGGGGCCGAGCCGCTCCATCAACGCCTCGAACCGGGCCTGTCTGTCCAGTTCACGCACCGCGTGGTCGACGGAAAGGCCGAACAGGGCGGCTCTCGCGTCTTCCGATCCGGCGTACAGCCGATCCCACTCCGCGATGAGGAGGTCCTCGCAGCGCTCCAATCCGCGGTCCAGATCCTCTTCGAAGATCAGATCGCGCCAATCGCTCTCGGGGAAGCTGCGCCGCAGGATCGACCGGACATGGGCGGGTACGGCGCTGAGGACCACGCGCGTCCCGCGCGCGCGCGCCGACCGCATGGATCGGAGCGTGACATTGACTGCCGAAACATCGAAGCCGGAGACCGCCTCGAAGTCCAGCAGCAGGCCCAGCGGAGCGGGATCGGCGTCCAGGGTCCACTTCAGACGGTCGCCCATCAGGGTGGCATTGCCGAAGGTGGCGTATCCACTCAGCCGATAAACCGGCACCCGGTCGCCAAGGCCGCGAAGAATGGCGCGATGGGCGGCGGAGCGGGCCCGCTTGCTGCAACGCTCGCGGGCGGTGAAGGAGGCGGCGATCACGTCCACCCCGCTGTACCGCGCCACGAAGAACATCACCGCCGCCACCAGCCCCACGCCCACGCCTTCGAGAAATCCGAACACGCAAATGACGACGGAGACAACGATGACGATGCCGTAATCCGTCCAGGGCAGCGTCTTGCGGGTTGCCACCAACCAGTCGTTGAGGAGGCCGAGCCCGACAAGAAGCACCATGCCACCGAGCAGCGCCGTCGGCAGGATCGCCAGCAGGTCGGCGCCGAACACCAGGACCCCGCCCACCGCGAGCGCCACGACGATCCCGGTAAAGCGCGTCTCGGCACCGCTCGCATGGCTCACCAGGGAAAAGGCGCTCGAGTTGTTGCCGGGGGAGCTTCCGCCGAGGCCGGCCACCAGACAGGCCACCCCTTCGGCCCGGAAGTCCCTGTTCATGTCCAGCTGCGCGCCGCTGCCCAGCTCCAGCGCGCCCGCATTCAGCACGATGCATATCAGCGCGATCAGCATCACGCCCAGGATGCCCGGCATGTGGACCGCCACGACGTGCCAATCCACTTCGGTCAGGGCGCCGAGCCCGGCGGGTGGCCAGCTGGCCTCGGCCGGTATTCCGACAAAGAGAATCCCTGCCGCGCGGGCCTCCTCGGCCGAGACGCCGAGCAAGGCGAGCGCCGCGTGACAGAGTCCCACGGCAATCGCGATCGACGTCGGCAGGACGAGGTAGTGAGGCCGCATCCTGGTTACCGCGAGCACGACCAGGGCGAAGGCCAGGCCGGGAGCCCATCTCAGGACCATCCCGGGGTCGAGAAGCCGGGGAACCGTGTCCCACGTCAACGTGATCCCGCACGCGATCGAGACGCCGCCGACCGACAGGACCCAGCCGAGCCCCGCGAGGAACCCACCCACCAGGGGGTAGGGCAGGAAGCGGAACAGGGCGGCGCGCCGAAACCATCCGATCAGCATGAAACAGATCGCGGTCGTCAGGGTGGACAGCGCGACCACGACGCACATGGTCGCGAACAGGGCCTCGTCGTTCGCCGCGGACATGCTCGCGGCGACGCTGCCTCCGATGGTGAACAGCGCGGCCGCCGGCGGAAAATTGGGCACCGACACGGTGCCTTTGTAGGAACCCGTCAGCGCCGTGATCAGACAGAGCGCGCAGCAGCCGAAAAGCATCATTCCGGTGGCCTGGGCGACGAACGGCGTGAGAGGCCCGGCGAAGACCGTGGATGCCAGGGCGGGTCCGAACACCACCACGAGCACGGCCATGAAGAAGCCGGTGGACAGGCCGGCGCGAAGCTGGCCCGAGCGGGCGTCGGCGCCGAGCTCGGCGACCAGGGTGCGTATCACGGGCGCCTGCTCCCCGGACATGCCGCAGCGACCCGGAGGCGCCGTCGCCACGACGGCAGGATACGCGGCTTCCGGCGCGGGCGCCCGGGGGACGGTCCGCCCGCTCTTGCTTCGCCGCCCCGATCGAGCCGCTTCCATACCCCCTTTCCGCGGGCGACGGATGGGAGGTTCGATCGGCCCGGCTCCACGACGCCTCGCGGTGGGGCCGACCTGTTGCTCACCCGGTCGCCAAAGCGTGCACGGCGCGCTTCCACTCGCCGATGCCGGTACGGATACGCCGCCGCTGCCCCAGCCATGCCGGGCGGCTCAACCGAACATTGGCCGGCCGGGTACCGGCATTTCGGCCGTGAGGATGGTGCCGGTCTCGGACTCGGTGATGAAGAGGGTCTTCCGGTCGATCCCGCCATAGGCGATGTTGGTGGTCATCGCGCCGGCGCAACTCCTGACCCGCGCGACCGGTTCGCCCAACGGGCTGAACAGCCACACCGTGCCCAGCCCGGCATGGGCGACGGCAAGATTGCCGTCCATGTCGAGCGCGAGGCCGTCCGGGCCGGCCAACCCTCCCGACAGCTGGACGAACACGCCGACCTTCGAGGCGGTCCCGTCCGCCAGCAAGGGCACGCGCCAGACCGCGTTGGCGCGGGTCGCCGCGAGATAGAGGATCGTCTCATCGAGATTGGTCACCAGGCCGTTGGGACTCGGGACCCGGTCGAGCACGCATTCCAGACGGCCGGCGGCGGTCTGACGGTAAAGCCGGCCGGTCGGATCCTGCAGACCCGTCTGGCCCTGGTCGGTGAAATAGAGATCGCCGTCGGCCGTGAAGAACAGGTCATTGCACCCCTTGAACCGCTCGTGGCGCGGACGGTCGATCGCTACGGCCGTCTCACCGGATGCGGGATCCAGGATCAGGATGCCGTGCTTGTGGTCGGCGACAAAAATGCGGCCGTCGCGGTGCAGCTTGAGGCCGTTCGGCTCTCCGTCGTATTCGGCGACGACCTCGAACTCGCCTTCCGGCGACATCCGGAATATCCGCCCGAACGGAATGTCGACCAGATAGAGATTGCCGTCCCGATCGAAGGACGGACCCTCCAGGAAGGAATCGAGCAGGCGGCCGTGAGCCATCATGTCGGCCCAGCTGGAGCGCTGTCCGATTCGCCGAAGCGCGTCCGGCAAACGAGCGCAGATCCTGGTCTCGATATCGGGGGGTGCGGCGAACATGGCGGCTATCTTCGTTATCGACGGGCTCGAGCAAGGCCGGCACGACCGAGGAGCAGACTATGCACATAATTTTTCCTGATCGCAGCATCCTTCTTCCTCATGGGGCCCATTGCGAACGTCCACCCACTCACGGTTTCCGGCATATTCGGCGGCGCCACCGCCGCCGCAGGGGCCTGCCACCTTCACCGCGATACCGCGATCCGGGTCAACGGGCGTTGTATTCGGTACTTCCACGAGGGACGATCCGCGCCCCCCGGCTCCTGAACGCCCGCGAAAACCCCTGGCCGCAATCCACTCTCCGACCGAATCCCCGACCGAATCTGCTCAGGCCCGGGTTGCCGCGACATCGCCCCGGTCCCGATCCCGGACCCGCGGGCAGCCGCGCGGCGTCGTCACGCTCGTGCGGCGCAAGCGGTATCGACATCCGGCGGCGCGCCCTGCCTGCCGGCGGACAGGGAGTCGTCGGGGAGGACACCGCAACGTCATCGATGGTCCAAAGAGCTCGCTGACAAGTCGTGCCGCGACGGCTATGCTTCCGGCCGCTGGCGGCCGGCGCGGCCGCGTATGCGGGCGGGGATATCGGAGGACGTGGAGTGTACTCGGGCTTCGGTTTCGTCGGGTCCCCGAACAGGTCGGTCACCGGTGCAACCGGTACCGGCGAGCCAAGCGCCGGGGCGCCCGGCGCCGACAAGGTTCGACCGTGCCGGACCAGGTTCTGAACGCCCCCTCGGCCTATGCCGATGGCTACCCCGAGGCGCGCGCGGTCGACCGGGCGGCGGCGGACAACTACATCGCCCACACCCTTGTCGGCGACCCGGTCATGGACGCGCTGGTGGAAGAGTTGGCGCCGCTGGACCAGAGTCGGGTCCACGCGTTCATCCAGGCGGGGATCGATGAAGATCGCCAGGGTCTGCGAAACGCGCCGCAATTGCTGCGCGACTTCTTCATCGACGCACCGCAGCCCGATCCGGACTGGCTCGACCGGGACGCCTTCGGCCCGGGCATCCGCGCCTTTCAGAGGAACTCGGTCCTCGTCCTGTCGGCTTTCGTCACGGGTGTGCTGATAGACGGGTTCTCGACGCTGATCAGCAAGTCCTTCGTGCAGACCG
>MKWU01003542.1_pt1 | contig 20342 bp, 23 predicted proteins | sample 809101 | NCBI WGS metagenome assembly MKWU01 (sample SAMN05860141, study PRJNA318959) | sponge metagenome | host: Aplysina aerophoba | place: Slovenia: Piran, Adriatic Sea, Gulf of Piran | collected 2013-05-07
ACGTCGGTTTTTTACCAGGGGAAATGGAGATGAGGACAATAAAAACGGGAATGTTTGTCGCACTTTTCAGCTTATTGGTAACGGTGCCGGCCCTCTCTGCAAACCAGGGAATCTGCCGGGATGGGAGCGACCCGATTTTAGACGTTGAAACCCTGGAAAGGCTTTTACGCCTTGCCCGGCAAGCCGAGGCTTCGGATCAGCTTTCCTGTGATGAAAACAACTACCTAAGCTATATTAGACGCGGGGCAAGCAAAAAAAGATTCAACTTGTTCAAGAAGACGGGCAAAGGGTGTCAATTGGAATGGGCCAGTTTTGAGGGTCAGACTTTCCGTGAGACATCTTTTATGAGAGCCAATTTGGATAGAGCCAATCTCGTCGGTTCAACTTTTGAATCCTTTGATCTCAGCTATGCCTTCCTCAGAAGGGCCAAACTCCAAAAAGCCACTTTTATCGATGGAGATTTCGGTAAAGCAGATCTTCAAAGAGCAGAACTTAACGGAGCGACATTTAACGACGTCGATTTTTTTAAAACGGATCTCACAAAAGCCTATTTACTGGGAACCGATCTCAGAGGAGCAACATCGCTAGAGAATGCCAATCTAAAGGGTGCCTATTACGATCAGGATACAACATTTCCGGCTGGTTTTGATCCCAAAAAAGCCGAAATGACTCTTTGTTCTTCCACCCCGAAATGTAGAAGAACCTCAACTCTCGATTTTTAGGCTCAGGACCTATAAACGGGCGAAAAGAGAGACAAGTTGTTCCAGGCCCTCGATAGCGGGGGGCCTCATCGCCGGGTGAACGAAAACGATGAGAGAAGAGAAGAAATCGACTCGCGATTCAATCGATCAACATTTCGGTCAGCATCGGGTAATTTGCTGAGCCAAAGTTCCTGACACACTCCAGAAGCCCTAAGGTCCCCTCCCAAATTCGTGCCGCCCTAGCCCTGGCGGCGTGGCTAGCGGCGGGCCTGAAGCTGGACATAAATAGGATTTATCAGACGCCCCGGACGGCCTTCTGAGGCCGTTTTGGCCGGTCTACGGGCCGAGCTGAACGAATCGCGGGTCAAAGGGCCGAATCGGCCGAAAATTGTTCAGTTCGGGGAGTGGAGGCGGGCTTGGCGTGACTGCTCTAGCTGCTGGCCCAACCGGCGGGGGCTCTCCGCCAGCCGGTGTCCGTTCTCCGCCACACTCTCGGCTAGCTTGCGGTTGGTCTCCCGCAGACTCGCAGCCCAGGCGTCAATTTCTCGATCCCGGCGTTGGCCGTATTTCTTCATGTCCCACAAGTGCCAGTAGATCGCGGCCAAGCCGATGCCGTAGATGACCAGCTCAGCGATCTCGACCCACGTCGGCTGCCGGGCGACCTGTAACGCGGCGACGGCCGCGCGGGCCAGCTCTAAGAACTCCGGGTCCATCTTGTCCTCACCTGGTAAAGTCCAACAGTCTTTGTCGATAGGCGGTCAAGTCTTCGGGGGTCACGCCGTCCGGCGGAGCCAGAGTCCGCGCCGCGCCCAGCCACAGGCAACTAGGCCCAAAGGCAGGGTGGAGTAGGGAGGTAGGATACGCATTGTGTAGCCGCAAAACTCCCCCCTGCCCCGGCTCCGCCGCCCGGCTGCGCCGGCAACACCCCGCGCCGGCCCCTGTCTCCCGTCCGCTGCTCACTCCCCGTCCGTCCCGGCGGTCACCCCCGTAATGACAAAATTCTGCTGGCCCGTCTGCCACTCCACCGTGGTGATCTGGCCGGGGGCCGGGAAGTCCGCGATGGCATGCGTGCGGCGCAGCCCCCGCACGAACTCTTCCCCGAGCGTCGTCACATTAAACGTACTGTGGGCAAACTCGTCCCCGTCCGCCAAGGCCCGCACGGTATGCTGGCCGGCGCCTAGGCGGTTCCAGTTGAACAACAGCCCAAAGCCATTGTCCGTATCGCCACACACCGCCGCCGTGTCCCGGCGTGCCGTGCCGTAGCCGGCTTCTTCCGTGAAGGTGAGCCCGGCGGCCGTCTCAAACACCACCTCCACCATCTCGGCCTCACACACCCACCCGGACAGGACGCCAATACCACTCTGAAAGGAGCCGGGCGCCGGGTTGCCCAACCGGGCCTGGGCGGGTGTCAGTTGTTCTCCGGTGCCCCCGCCCGCGCCGCGGGCAATGACAAAGTTCTGGAGCGCGGTCTGCCACCGCAGGGGGGTCGTCTCTCCCACGGCGGGAAAGTCCACGACCTCGGTGGTGGCGGTCAGCCCCCGGCGGAACTCCTGGTCTTCGTGCGGCCCGAGGGTGGTGACGGTAATCGTGCGTTCGGCCAAGACGATGTCGTCGATCCACACCCGCACCGTATGGGCGCCATCGCCCAGCAGATTCCAGTTGAACAACAGGCCGTAGCCCGTGTCGGTGGTCCGGGGGCCACATGCCACGGCCGTGTCGGCCCGACTCAGGCCCAGGGCCGGGGCAAACGTCAGGGGGTCCCCGCCGGCGGGGAGGAGTTCAATCTCGACCGTGTCGGCGTCACACACCCAGCCGGAGAGCACACTCACCCCGCTCTGGGGGGAATCCGGGCCGGGGTTCTCAACGAAGGCCGGGGTGTAGTGGACGGTCAGCCGGTACTCGCCGCTGCCCCGCCCGGCGGACACCGCGAGGTAGTAGGTCCCCGCCGCGACGGCGGTGCCGAGCTGGAAGTTGGTGCCGCGCCCGCTGTCGGTGTCTTCCGCCACCAGCAGGGGATCGCCCTCTTCCTGCGCCTGATACAGCCGCCCGGTGGTGTCGGCCCCGGTGGTCTGGGCGGTCAGGACGCCGGCATACGGCAACTCCAGGGTAAAGTAGTCTACGTCGCGCCGGCTCTGGAGGTGGGCGGTGAGGGTGCGGGCGAGGACGCCGGTCGTGTAGCGCCGGGGATTCAGAGAGGTGGCGTCGTCCGGCGTGTCGCCGTGCCGGTCGGTGGGCGTGCTACTGCCACCGCCACCACCGCCGCCACCACCGCCACCACCGCCACCACCGCCGCCGGTATTAGTGCCGCCGGTATTAGTGCCGCCGGTATTGCCACCACCACCGCCACCACCGCCGCCACCGCCGCCACCGCCACCACCGCCGCCACCGCCGGTATTGCCACCGGTATTGGTGGTGTCGGTATTGGTGGTGTCGGTATTGGTGCCGCCGGTATTGGTGCCGGCCCGGAAGAGGGAGAAGTCGGCGATATCGGCGCACACCTGGATGGCATTGACGGTCCGTCTACGAGTCTGCCGCTCCCAGCTGCGGGAAGCCGGGTTGTAGCGGTAGACATAGGCTTGCCGCCGCATCGTATCCGTCACCTCCATGGACCGCGACAGCGGAATGCAGACCCGCACGGGCGTACTGAGGGGGGCGGTAATATCGTTCCCGTGGATATCCTGCACGGTGATATCGTAGATCAGCTCGTCGCCCACGGTGAAGGAGGTGCGCGTTGGGGCTGGGGCGCCCAGGGCGGCCATCTCGGTCGTGTCGGTTGTACTGGCCCGCACACGGGCGACACGCCAGGCTTTGACGGCATGGGTTGCGTCGGGGGGCGTGACCGCCCGCACCCAGCGCACGGTCAGCCCGGCTGTCGTCGGGGCGGTGCCGGTCAGTTGCGGGTTGTAGCTAAGGGTGAGCAATGTCAGGCTGGTCAGGGCGCTCAAGTCCGGGAGCATACCGCTGAGTTGGTTGGTGTGGAGACGGAGCTCCGTCAGGCTGGTCAGGCTGTTCAACCCCGCCGGGAGAGAGCCGGTCAGTTGGTTGGTGTCGAGATGGAGTTGTTGCAGACTGGTCAGTTTGCTGAGGTCGGGAATCGCCCCGGTCAGTTGGTTGGTGTGGAGATATAAGTATCGCAACTCGGTCAGTTTGCTGAGGTCGGGAATCGCCTCGGTCAGTTGGTTGTTGTGGAGATATACGTATCGCAACTTGGTCAGTTTGCTGAGGTCGGGAATCGCCCCGGTCAGTTGGTTGTTGTGGAGAGTGAGAATGGTCAGGTTGGTCAGGGCGCTCAAGTCCGGGAGCATACCGCTGAGTTGGTTGGTGTGGAGACGGAGGTCGGTCAGGCTGGTCAGGCTGTTCAACCCCGTCGGGATGGGGCCGGTCAGTTGGTTGTTGTAGAGATAGAGCTTGGTCAGGTTGGTCAGGGCGCTCAGGTTCGGGATGGGGCCGGTCAGTTGGTTATCATACAGATAGAGTTGTCCCAGCGCAGTGAGGGCGCTCAGGTCGGGAATCGCCCCCGTCAACTGGTTGCTATGCAGAGATAATTGTCCCAGCGCGGTGAAGCGGTTAAGCCAGCCCGGAATCCCTCCCGTCAACTGGTTGCGATCGAGCGTGAGTTCTTTCAGCGCAGTGAGGGCGCTCAGGTTTGGAATCGCCCCCGTCAACCGGTTTTGATGCAGAAACAGGCGCTCCAGCGCGGTGAGGCGGTTAAGCGCGGGCGGAATCGCCCCCGTCAACCGGTTTTGATGGAGGTTGATCCGTGTCAAGTTGCTCAGGTTGCCCAACGCGGCCGGGATGGGGCCGCTGAGTTGGTTGTTGTTAAGATATATCTCCCATAGGCCCGTCAGGTTGCCCAACGCGGTGGGGAGGGTGCCCAAGCTCTTGCCGAAGAAGCTCAGCCTGATCACCCGCGGAGGCATCTCAGCGTTGTTGCGGTCGTACCGGGAGACGGTAATGCCCTCCCACGTATCCATCGGGGTATTCACATCCCAATTCAGGCTCTCTGTGCCGGCGAGTTGACCTTTGAGGCCCAGCAGCGTAGTGCAGTCCGCCACCAATCCGGGCACATCGTCGGTGGCGGGGTCGTCGTCGTCATACATATCCAGGGCCGGGCTGTCCGCCGTACACGTCTGGGCCGCCACCACCCCAGGGCAGCTCAGGAGCAGCAGCCCGAGACCGCCGAGCAGGGCGCCGAGGGGGGCCAGCCGGCGCGGCCTCATGCCCCGCCCGCCGCGCGGAGAGAGGGGAGAGGGGAGAGGGGAGAGGGGAGCATTTTTGGACCTCCGGTGTCTTTGTCAAGGGGCTCCTTGCTTGGGGCGGCGCCGCAGGAACGCCGCCCCAAGCAAGGAGCCCCCCTATGCCTCTCCTCTACCCCAAGTTGCCGCCGATGACCCTAGTCATTTGACTAGGGGCGGCGGGGGGCACGGGGGGTAAACGTGCGGGATGGACCGGAGCGAGGGTGGCGAATGGGGGCGGCGTGCGGGACCCGCCGGGCGCCGCCGCGGTCGGGTCCCATTAAACGGGCGTTTTACGACACAGCGGACAGATGGGCCGAGCAGGGGGCTGAGCGAGGCAAATGTGTACGATTTACCCATCTCAGGAATCTATGTCGGAGATACTCGATAACAGGGCCGCAAAATGGGACGCCCATGGGCGGCTCTACGGCTGATAACGTTAGATTGTGTCAACGTTGGGCGGGTGGAGTGGGAGCTGTCGGTACTGGTACATTTTGGGATTTTTACCCCAACAGAAACAGGGGCTTACAGCTCAAACTGTAACAGTACCGGAGCTGTCTATTTCCTTGCGTATACTCCCATTCTCTGCTTTATTCCTAGGAGGGAGCGCTTCTATGAGGAGTATGAAAATTATGAAATTAAAACGAGGGTATTTTGTAGTCGGTGCTATCATAGGTCTGGTTCTAGCTGGAGATGCGAACGTGAAAGCAGATCCCTCAGAGAACCGCCAAAAGGCCAGAGAGGGGGCGCAGAGAATGGGTGAGGTAGCAGGGGGAGTTACAGGTGCTATCGTCGGCGGGGCTACTGCGGGTGCGGCGGGTGCTGCCTTAGGCGCGACAGCTGGTGCGTTGGCGGGCGGAGAAGCAGGTAAGGTGTTACACGATAGCGCCATGAGACGCATGGACAGGAACAATGAGAGGAATGAACCTGCGAGCATGGGCGACCTGAGGCTCCATGAAGCTGGGCGGACGCCGGAGTCTGACAAGTCTGAATAGCGGAACCGGACCCTCCCCGCCGAATACTATTCGGCGGGGAGGGTCCGGTTCTCCGCCGCGGGGGCAAGGCCTTTCCGGCGGAGCCGGGCGGCGGAGCCGGGGCAGGGTGGGTTTTGCGGCCACACCATGCGTATCCTGCCTCCCTACTCCACCCTGTCTTTGTGCTGAATGGCCGGCGGCGGGGCGGGCCGTGGACTCGGGCCGCTCCAGACGGGCTGCCCTTCCCATCCTGGCGGGTGTTCATTCTTCCGATAACCCCCTTTATCGGAAGACAGGGATAGGATTCGGGAGGGCATAATTAGGCGATCCGGAACCGTTTCGGCCCGCCCGCCTGACCCGCGTGTGTTGCGTCGGATAAGATCCTTTCTGTTCAGGTTGGCCGGCACCCTGGCCGAATAATTGCGCCGGGGTCTCCGCCGTGCCAGACCCACCAGAGAAGTACCACGCCCCGAACGGAGGGAATCTCCTTTGGATCTCCCGCCGGTAATCCGCGTCTTATGGAGCAACGTGAGCCCAGCCCGGATGATGGGCGGGTGGAGAACACTGCTCCATCTGGTGCGCTCCCTGCCAGTACCGCAGACAGCCGCGATAGAGGCCGGGCCGGAGGGGGACATCCTCATACCCGATCCGATGTTCGCGGCTTGCCCCGGCCGCGAGCGGGGGCCGGGCGATAAACTGGAGGGTCACCAAGATGCCGGGAGACACATGGCGCCACCACCACCAGGTCACCCGCCGTTCCAGCCGGAGAGTGAGCAGACTGAGCCGCCCCGTGTCCCCATACGAGTAGGAGATCGCCTGGGCGGTCGTGTTCGTGACACGGACACGGAACTGGCCGTTGACCGGCCGGAGTGCAACCGAGACCGCCGCCTGCGGCGCCGGCACCGGCCCAAATCGGGCCTCCATGAACAGCAGTTCATAGCAGACGAAGCCGCCGAGGAGCAGGGCGGCCAGCCCGAACGGCAAGGCCGCCCTGAGTATGCGTTTCCACGACACCATCAACACCCATCCGGCTCATCGCAGGTCGTAGTCGCCGGCCGCCGATAGCTTGATTTCGTTCCCCAAAAGTGGTTGAACGCCTGGCTCACTCCGCCGACCGTCAGCGCGTGGTATGGGGCGTCGGGATCCCCAACGTCGCGGCGTGGGCAACCCCACCGATGAGCAGCAGACCAAGCATGAGCGGAAACATAGGGGACTTATATACCTGAATACCTCAGGGGGGATATAACCGGGGGATGAGCACCCCGCTTTTACGGAATTTCCTCCGTTTCAAAGAAATAGAGGCGCTCAAGGCTCTTGGCGGGAAAGGGTAAAAACGATGGCACTTTTTGCAGTTGTTATTTTTCCGAGTGATGAGAGGGGCGACCTCATCCAGACGTTGCATGATCTTGTCTCTCCTGACTCTCCTTGTCAAATTATTGCGGAAACCCTGTACTTATTAGAATCTGACAAGGGTGCGCCTGATATTGCCCAGGCATTGGGACAGGGAGACCCCACGGATTCAGACCTCCCTTTCCATATTGAAAAACTGAACGAGGGAGTACAGATGGAGATGATGAAGATGCTAGGCGGTGCGCCGTAACAGCTCGGCTAAGACTTCGCCTTGCTGGGTGAACGCCTTGGTCATGGCTTCGCCCTGCCGGTCGAGGGCCTGGCCGATTTTGCCCAACGTCTCCGCCTGCTGGTCCAGTTGGCGGTTGCGCTCCTTGGAGGATGTGCCCATCTGGCGCAGGCCCCAGGCAATGAGGCCGACCTGGAGGAAGCCCACGGTCACGGCGGCCACGTCCGTCCACGTCGGCTGGGTCGGCCCCTGCAACGCGGCGACCGCCTCCCGCGCCAACTGTAAAAACTCAGATTCCATATTCTTCTCCTATCAGATTCTTCTTCTGAGAATAAGATTCAGAGCCTGGCACGGCTCTGGAGTGCCCAGGAAGGTGCGGAAACCTGGGTTTCTGATTTTTAATTCATCACCGTGACCCTGGGGGTGAGCCTGCTTCTGCTGGCGCTCTTCTGGTGGACGGGGCCGCCGGCACGGGACCGGGCGGAGCTGAGGACCTATCGCGGGATGTGGGCGGTGATGACCGAGGAAGAGCGCGGGGCGATCAACAAGCGGATACGGGGGGAGGCCGCGACCCCGCCCGGCTGATCGCGGCGGGCCAGGAGCGGGCGCAGGCGCAAAAGCGCGGCCAAGAGCACGCGCGGCGGCTGATTGAGGCCGGGCAGGAGCGGGCGCGGCAGGAGAAGCGCGAGCGTGAACAGGAACGGCAGCGCGAGCGGGACCGGGACGAGGATTTTGAGTTGGAGCCGTGATACAGGGAGAGCGCAGGGGAGAGGAGACAGGTATGGCCGAGACACCCACGGCGGACATGGCGGGACAGTTGGCGCAGTGGCAGGCCAGAGGGGAGGCCCCGGCAGACCAGAAGGAGCAGCGCGGCCCGGCCAAGGTGATCCAGTTGCCCTTGTGGCCTGAGCCTAAGCGGGGCGCGCCGAACGCCGTGCTGCGCGGGGCGCTGTTTGCGGCCGTCCACAAGGACCGGCGGTATATAGACCGCGAGCTGCTCGCGACTCAGGACGGGATCACAATCCGTTTCACCGGGAAGCAGCTCGACCAAGCTGACCTGGACGTGTGGGAGCAGGCGCTACACTTGGTCCGGACGCAGGCCCTCGGCACGGAGTGTCGGTTCACGGAACGGGGTTTTTTGAAGGCGCTCGGGCGTCAACCAGGAGGCCAGAATGTTGATTGGCTCCGGTCTGCCTTTGCCCGGCTGGGAGCGTCTTTGGTCGAGATTTCCGACGGCCGACAGACCTACGGTGGGAGCTTGTTGGAGTTCTACCGCGACGAGGCCACGGGTCGCACCGTGCTCGTGCTCAATCCCCAGCTCGCGCCGTTCTTCGGCCCGACGCGCTGGACGCAGATCGACTGGGAACAGCGCCAGCAACTACGCGGCAAGCCCCTGGCGCTGTGGCTGCACGGCTTCTATGCCAGCCACGCCGCGCCCTACCCGCTGACCGTAGCCTATCTGCACAAGCTCAGCGGCAGCCAGACCAAGCGGCTAAGAAAGTTCAAAGAAAATCTGGCTGAGGCGTTGCGGGGTCTCGAAGCCGTGGGCGCGATCCGGTCGTTTGAGATTCGGGACGACCTGGTGCACGTCCGGACTGTGCCGAGCAAGAGCCAGCAGAAGCACCTGGCCGCCCGCCGGCCTCCAGCTCGCCGGCGGAAATAGGCGTGGTACCTGAGGGGCGCAGGCGTGGTACCTGAGGGGCGCAGGCGTGGTACCTGAGGGGCGCAGGCGTGGTACCTGAGGGGCGCAGGCGTGGTACCTGAGGGGCGCACCCCCTGCCGAGATCCATCAGAACCCTTGACTTGTCGGCTGCTTATCGCATCGGCCAAAATCCGCTAATCGTTCTTTAATCGTTATATAATCCGCGCGCGCGAGAAACGCGACGCGCATGCGGCCCTTTTTGGGCGCTCCGCTGGCCCAAAAACCCCCGCCCCCCACCCACTAAAAAGGCCCCTCCGGGGGATTCTTTATACCCTCGCCAAAGGGCGGGGTCCTGCGCTGCGAGGCCAAAGGTTCAGCTCGGCTTGCTAAGCCTCGCTCTCTTTTGCCGGGCCTCACGGCCCAGGACAGCAAGTTGACAGGGCAAAGAGAGGCCGGCGCGATCCTTTGGACGCGGAAAACTTTGGGGGCCGGAAAAGGGCACTATGGGCCTCGTCCCGGGCATATCGCCCTTTTGGGCCGCTTCTGAGAAAAAACGCGGCCCTCAGGGGCCGGAGGCGGGCCGATCTCCCCTGCCCGAAGGGGAAGGGGCGGGGGATTTCAGACCCTCACCGCCGAATAATCTTCGGCGGTGAGGTGTCCGGATCTCCGCCGCGGGGTGTAGGGCGGTTCCGGCGCCAGCCGGGCGGCGCAGCCGGGGCAGGGTGGGTTTTGCGGCCACACCATGCGTATCCTGCCTCCCCTATCCGTACTGCCTTTGTGCCGCATTGCCGCTGCGCGCGCCCCGGCTACCCAGCCCTCACGTTTATCCCCGTCTGCCCCCGCCCTCATCATTTGACTAGGGACAAACCTGGCGGCGTGCGGTACGGCAGTGACTCACCGAAGACCCGTAAGGCGGGGCGGATGACACAATATATTTTTTTGGAAGAGGAGGCCTATGTTTCCGCTCATGCTTGGTCTGCTGCTCATCGGGGGGGTGGCCCACGCCGCGACGTTGGAGATCCCGACGCCCCAGACCACGCTCTCGGGGATCGGGGTCGTGTCCGGCTGGAAGTGCGCCGCCGGCGACCTGACGGTCCGCTTTGATGGGGGGCCACCCCTCCCGTTGGTGTGGGGCAGTGAACGGAAAGATGTCCGCGACGCCGGGGCCTGTGACCAGGCCAATGTCGGGTTTGTCACGATCATGAATTGGGGCAACCTGGGCGACGGCCAACACACCGCCGTGGTCTATGATGACGGCGTGGAGTTCGACCGCAGCACCTTCGATGTCGTGACGACCGGAGAGGCGTTCTTACGCAACGCGGCGGGGCAGTGTGTCGTTGAGGATTTTCCCGCGCCTGGGGAAGAAGCCCGCTTTATCTGGAACCAAGCGACGCAGCATATGGAGTTGGCCGAAGTGGGCGACGATCTGGCAGTTTCAGCCACCCAAGGGGCATGTGTGGTCGGGATGATCCTGCAACCAGAACAGTCTTGCACAGCCTATTATGGGCATGAGGGCTATGATTTTACGTTTTCGGTGGACCAGTTCAGTTATGGCTGTCTGGCCTACTTAGACGAAGGCCCGCCCTGCGAGCCTGAGGCGATGTGGCGCTCAGAAATTGGAGCCGAACGGAATCAGAATGGCAGTTGGACGATTGCGCGGCTGGCTGATCCGACTTCCGACGATCATGGGGACACCCTGGAAACTGCAACGGTGGTCCATCTCGTATCAGGGGAGAGAGTTATCGAAACCGGGCGGTTTTCCGAGTGGTATGACGACGAATACTTTGTGCTCCATGTGCCGGCTGGGGTACAGGGTCGTGCGCTGGCTATTTTCGTTCGAGGGGCACCGCTGGGATACGCCACGCTCCTGCAAGTTGCAGCCGATGGGACGCGCACGACCCTTGCTGATGAGGGGAGAATGAGCCCTGATCCGATCCCTACCCTCAGCCTCTCGGCCTCCGTAAGCACTGGTACGTACTACCTCTTCCTCGACTATGCTGATTATTGGGATGTGCCGGACACGCCGTATGAGATTACTTTCCAACTCGACAACTAGTTCTCATCGAATGGAAGCGGGATGGTCTGGCCCGGCACCTTGTCGGGGTGACATGATCTCAAGGGAGGGAGATATGCGGCGGTTCATGATGGCTATTGGAATGGTTTTCCTCTTGAGTGTGCAGGCATGGGCGGCGGCCACTTTAGAGAACCCGTCCCCCGGAGCGCTCAAGAGCGGCGTCGGCGTCATATCAGGCTGGGTGTGTGACGCAGAGGAATTGGAGGTCAGTTTCGACGGTGGGTCGCGCACGTTCGTACCCTACGGGTCGGAACGGGTCGATACCGAGCCGGTCTGTGGGGACGCAGACAACGGATTCGGGCTGCTGTGGAATTACAATGAATTGGGCGATGGGCCGCATACCGCGACGTTGTACGCAGACGGGATGATCCAAACCCAGGTCAATTTCAACGTCACCACACTCGGAACAAACTTCCTCCGAGGCGTCACCGGCCAAGGTTCCATTACGCTCTCTGACGGCAAACAGGTGAACGTGCAATGGGAGGAGGCCACCCAGGGCTTTACGATCACCGGCTATGAGCTGCCCCCGGTGACACCACCACCAACCACGGGGGACAGTGAGGAGCAACGGCTGCGGGGGCTGCTGGGAGAGTGGGATTTTACCCTGGATTTCAGTCTCTCTGACCCTGGCCAGCGCCCGATCACCCGACCGTATGAGGTCCTGCGTGTACAGCGGGACAGTGAGGGGTGGTGGACTGCCGGGGGCCTTGATCCGCTTGACAATTCCGCCTTCGTCATCGGGGTTTTCTCCGTTGTTCTGGCTGGACAGGAATATCAGCTCGGGATGATTGATATTGATACGGTCGAGAGCGGGACGTTCTGCTCGACGTATTTCTTTAATCAATCCGGCAATCGCCTAGAGGGCTATTTTATCTGGAACGGCCACCGGGGGCAGGGGATAGAGGGGTGTGATGGGGATGACATTATCACTAGGGGGACCTTCACGGGCCGGCGGTGATCGTTCTCTTAAGAGAGGGGTATATGGAATAATCGTTTAAGGCTGGTGATGTTGTGAGACTGAAGAGCGGCGATACTACCGTTGCGGAGAGGCCTGGCCGCTACTAGGGGGCATCCGAGCCACGCACCCCCTCCGCCCGCTGTGGCTTCGCCAGGGGCCTGCACGTCCAGGAGTTGCGTGTAGGTCTCCAGGCTGGCAAGCTGCCCCCATGGGTCTGCCAGACGCCGCCTGGACCTGGTATTTCCCGTTACGGCCGTAATGACTATAAGACAGGTATGCGTGTCCTATTCGTTGCTGTGAGATTCGCCTTGGCCTTCGCCACAACGGGCCTGGCTGGGTCACTTGCCCAGGCCCCCGCGTGGGCGGCCAGCGATACCAAAGACCCGAAGCAATACGGCAACTGCGCTGTAGCCACCGAGGTTGATCTGCTGACCGACGAGGAAACGCCCGTCATGATCTGCCAGGGTGAAAACTCCTCTACGACCGTTTACATAAGGCGGCTCCACAGCGGCGGGTTTGTTGCCGGGCTCACAGTCGGCTTGCAGTTTCATACTTCCGACTCTATCTCCGTTGCCATCCGCTTCTATCCCGATCCGGTCATCGAGAGGCGGGCCAGATGGTCGAACGGAACGGCCTTCCTCCTCGATGAGCAATTCGTCACCAGATTACTGCCAAAGTTTGCAACTAGAGAAAAGCTCGTCCTCAAAGTTGGCACCAAGAGCGACGTTATCGACCTCACCGGCGCGGCCCGGGCTGTCCAAGACCTCCGCCACCGCTCCGGCCTGCTCCCGCAACAAACCCTGGAGATCCCCGCCCGCGCCTTCTAGCGCTGGCCTCTGTTACCGGCGCCGGCGCGGGGTGTTTCCGGCGCAAGCCGGGCGGCGCAGCCGGGGCAGTGTGGAGTTTTGCGGCTACACCATGCATATCCTGCCTTCCTACTCCACACTGCCTTTGGGCGTTTTGGCCATGTAACAACCAACTTTGTATGCCCTCCGCTTCGCTCCAGAAGGCTATTGCCTATTTTTTCTTCCCTGTTCTCACCCTCCCCTGGGACAGGGAAGAAAAAACGGTGTGGTTTGTTTAGAATTGCATTGTAATGCAGGAAGGAGACGCCATGCAGGTCCAGATCACACAGTTACAGGAGGGATGCGCGGTGTACTGTCAGGACTTGTCCCTCAAGGTGCGGGTTCGTATTATCCAGGCGACCTCACGGGAGTGGCGGTTGATTCCGCAGACTTGGCAGAATGCCATGTGGAAGCCCAGTGAGGCGCTCGGAACGCAGAGGAACCAGGCCCAGGCTTTCGTCCACGCGGGGGCGTGGTTGCAGTCTCTTCAGGAGATGACCGGTCGCGCCCAGGAGGACGACGGCCGGTGGAATGACCCGTATGCGCGGCCTATACATGGCCGGGATCTCGTCAGCCAGTGGCCGAGGGAGAAATAGCCATGCAGACGAACACTCTCACCCAGGAGCAATTCCTTGAAGCGATGCGGCTGCTGGCGCAGCCGACCTGGACAGACCTCGCCGGCGTGGTCGTGGGCTTCCTCCAGGTCGGCCTCATCGGCTGGGGCTTGTGGCAGATGACCGCGAGCGGGAAGCGGCGCGACCGGGCGCTGGACCAGCAGGCGGAAACCTTGGGCAAAATCGGCGAGGGCATAACCGAGCTGTTACGGCGCAGCGGTCCCGCCTCGCCCTGATCCGGACGCCGCTCGAACGTACCGGTGAGGAGGCCACCCCCATGCGAAGTGTATTGCTCACGCTGGCCGGTCTGGCCGTGTTCTTCACAGCCAGCCCGGCCCCAGCCCATCCGGGCAACGTGGCGGCCGACGGCTGTCACTATTGCCGGACCAATTGTCCCAAGTGGGGCGAGATCTACGGCGAGCGGCATTGTCATCCGGACAGGCAAAGAGCCCGCCCGCGCCGGAATGTGCAGCCGCCCCCTCGGCAACCCCAGGCGCCGCAAGAACGCATCCGCAAAATCCCCATTGAGATCCGGGACAGCGCCCCCCGGATCGTCGATGCCGACACCCTGGAGATGGCCGGTCAGCGCGTGCGGCTCCAAGGTATTGACGCCCCCGAATCCAGGCAAACCTGCCGCCAGGCCACCGGCCACCGCTACCGCTGCGGGGACCGCGCCACTGAGGCGCTCCGGACGCGGATCGGCGGGGGGGCGGTCAGATGCACGATTGAGGGGCGGGATCGCTACAACCGGGCGCTGAGCATATGCTACACGGAGGATGGGACGGACCTGAATGCGTGGCTCGTCCGACAAGGGTACGCGCTGGTCTATCGGCACTATACGACCACGACCATGTATGTCCCTGAGGAAGACCAAGCCCGGTCAGAGCGGGTGGGCCTCTGGGCGGGGGAGTTCGTGCCGCCGTGGGATTGGCGGCGCGGTCAGCGGTTGGACTGAAAGTTGACGCTTCGTACGTTATCAGCCGCGGGAGCCCGAACGGGGAAAACTGCCGCGTCTCATTTCTTCTCCTCGCTGGCCGCCCTGGGCGGGAGATCGAACAAGGCTCGATCCTGGTCCCGTTCCAGGAAGCGATCCATATCGGCCGTGATCCAAATGACACGGCCCCCGGCAAGCCCCGGAAATCGCCATTGTGAGCCTCACACAGGCACATCCCCGTTTTCGGGGGACTCTCGGAAAAAACGGGCTCCACATTCGCCCATAGCGGGCCGATCTCGGGCCGGGCCATATCTGGACATGGGGGAACATTTGACCGGAGTCATAAAGACGCATTATCATATAACTGTAAATACGATTATGATCCTTGCTGTTTTGAACCAAAAGGGCGGGGTGGGGAAAAGCACCCTCGCCCTTCACCTCGCCGCGGCCTTTGCCCAGCACGCGCCGCCCGTCCTGCTGATCGATGCCGACCCCCAGGCGAGCGCCCTGGATTGGGCCGCCAGCCGCCACGCGGCGCCGCTGTTTCAGGTCGTGGGCTTGCCGAAAACCAACCTCCACCGGGAAGTCCCCGCCCATGCCCGCCATTATGCCCATGTCGTGATTGACGGCCCGCCGCGCGTCAACGCCCTGGCCCGGTCGGCCATCTTGGCTGCGGACCTCGTGCTCATTCCCGTGCAACCCTCGCCCTATGATGTGTGGGCCGCGCGGGAGATTGTCGCCCTCATCGAGGAAGCCACCGCATTTAAGGAAACCCTCAAAAGCGCTTTTGTGATAAATCGTAAAATCGTAAATACAGCTATCGGCCGCGATGTCCGGGACGCCCTGGCCGCATACGACATGCCCACGCTCAAAACAGAGATAGGCCAACGTGTCGCTTTTGCGGAGAGCGCGGCCACGGGGCGGACCGTCCTGGAGTCCGCCCCGAACTCCCGAGCCAGTCAGGAGATTAGCGCCCTGGCGCGGGAAATCCTGGAGGAGGGATAGGCATGGCAGTGAAGCAAGTGGCTATCACGACACCGGCGCGGTCATCGCAACAGGCAGAGAGTTGGGTCCAAGACAAAGGCGGGGAGCCGGTGAAACGGTTGACCATCGAGATCCCCGCCCGGCTGCACGCCCAGGTGAAGGCGGAGTGCGCCTTGCGGGGCGTCAAGATGAAAGACTTGGTGCGGACCCTGCTTGAACAGGAATGCGCCCAATCTTAATAGCTTTTGATATTGTCGGCTGCCTGAAAACCCGCTAGGAGGGAAATATGGACTGGACCATCGCCGGGCTCATCGTTGCACTGTTTGCGTTCTTAGGCACCATGTGGTGGCAAGTGAACAGCCGCATGGACGCCCTGAGTAAACTCCTGACCGATAACCTGATTGTTCTCAACCGCGATATTGGCGAGCTGAGAGGCCAGGCCCACACCCACACCCCGAGCTGAAGAATATTCGGCGCGCGCGCGATTTATTCAATCCAGCGAAAAAACTTTACCCGCCTGCTGCCGCCCGGCGAAGCCCGCCTCTGGGCCGAAGGCCATAACCTGCCCCGCCCTGGCCGTGTCTCTGTCCCTCATAATACAATTTATGACTGCTTGCTGCGGTGCGCGCGGGACGAGCTGCCCGCGGCCACGCGGCCGGGCCTGATGCAGGAGACCGCGAGACCCCGCCGAATCTGGCGTTTTGCGCTTTTCCCGCAAATCCGCTTTTTGGGCCGCTTGCAAAAGGGAGCGCGGCCTATCGCTCTTTTCTGCCCTTTCCTTGAAAAACCGGCCTCCATATTTGCCGTCTAACGGACGATCTCGACCGGGTGAATGGTAACGGGCGTCGGAGATCGGCTTCTTTTGCCCTGGGCGGGAAAGAACGCGGGGGGGCCGCGTTGTGGCAAATCGCCCTGGTGGGGGTTCAGATTCTTATTCTGAAAATAAGATTCCGCGCCTAGAGGCCTGCACGTCCAGGAGGGACAAGAGTCCTGCCTAATTTTCTGCAAAGACTTCCTCCACGATCTCCTTAAAGTCGGGGTGGTACACCGTGGCAAACTCGTCACTCCATATCTCGCGTACATTCCCGGTAAACCCGTGGAGCAGGCGCTTAAAGTCGTCCCGTGACACTCTATCCCTTTGGGTCAAATACAGCAGTTCAAGTAAGATATGTTGTGTGAATATTCTGGAATATGAATCCCAGCAAGGTGATTCAGGTGCCCTCGTTGCCTACGCTGGGACCGGGAATCGGCATGTTGCAGGAGTCGTCATGGGAGGGGGGACAGAAGAAATAGATGGACGTGAGGAACCAGTGACGTTCTATATTAAAGCCAATGATATTGTGACCGCGTTCAGAAATGACGGGTATAGGTTCAGCCATTTCTGGGGGACAAAATCCGAATATCGGCGTCCCTCAAGCGATACCTGCGATAATGATGACTGTTAAGGGATCGCAGGGATAATCGCCGGGAGAGTAGTGCGATATGTTTTCGGTCAAACTGCTAGCCCTGCTGGTGACACTCATCTTTTTGTGTGGCATCTGGGCGGGGCTCACCCGCGAGCAACCCACGGATCATGTCCCATCGTCAGGGAAGCTACACGAGTTCGAGATGACTTGGTGGTGGGAGGAGGATATGACGCCACTGGATGATCCAGGCTGGTAATCTGACTGCCTTGGTGGGAAGCGGAACGGTTGAGAGCACCGCTTCCGCCAGGGCCATGTCAGAAGCCAATTGTCAGGCCACTCTTCCCACCGACTGCCACGCCCGAGCCAGCAGAAGCATTTGGCTGCGCGCAGGCCTCCAGCTCGCCGGTGGAAATAGGCGTGGCATCCGCGGCGCGCAAGCCCTCCCGAGATTCCCGGAAACCCTCACGTTTCCAGCCGATTAGCGCCGCGCCCAAAAACCGCTAATCGTTCTTTAATCGTTATTTAATCCGCGCGCGCGAGAACGCGGCGCGTATGCGGCCCTTTTGGGCCGAGGAACCAGGCCCAAAAGGGCCGCCACCCACCCACTACAAAGGCCCCTCCGGGGGACGCTTTTCCGCTCTGGCCGCTCGGGCCAGGAGGTTGACGGGCTGAACCGTGTGGCGACCTGCCCTGGGCGCACGGCAGAGGCTCCCCGGCTTCGGTCGTGTCCCTGCTCTCCTCCTGTCGCGCCCTTCGGGACGCGCCCGGAGCCTCCTCAGCAGGAACGGACCCAGGGGGACTGGTTAGAAGGGAAAGGGAATTCTGGATTGTCCTTAGTCAAAAAACAACGTCAGCAGCTCGATTACGAACCAAAGAATAAAGCTCTTCATGTCACACCTCCTTAATTTCATATAGAAAATTGAACCGCGATAAACACCCTTACACCTTAGAAAAACAAAATTCCCCAGAGACGGGGTGTCTGCTGGGGGCTGGGGAGAAATGCCCGGAAAACGGGGCGCTCAGTTGCCCTGTACCGGACGAACTCGACCGGGTGAAGGGTAACGGGCGTGGGGTTTTGGACTCCTCCCGCTGAATATTATTAGGCGGCGCGTGGTCCGGACGTCCGGCGCGGGGCCTGGATCGGGCGGGACCGGGGCCGCCCGCCCGGCGTCCTGGCGGCACCCCACCTTAAAATCTTCGCCACGCGGGGCTTGCTGCCGAACATTCGCAAAAACCGCCCCGCTAGCTTTACGCGGGTGTTTCAAATCGGGCGGTTTTGTGTCTGATAAGGGGCAATGTGTCAAAGTTGGGCGGCTACCGCAGGCTGACGCTTGAGGCCGAAAAGTTCCAGAATTTTTTCTAACCCTCCAATGATAGCACCGATACGACCCAGCTTTCGGAGTCCTTTGAGCACGAATTTCCCCGCTTTCAAGTTTCGATCTATGAACGGCGGCTTCTCGGGTGGCTCGGGTGGCTCGGGTGGCTCGGACGGTTTCGGCGCGGATACAAGTCTGGCTGACATTCTGAAATTAGCCTCGACACGTAACGGTTTAGCCCGCAAAATGACTGGAGTGGGGCGCGGTTCTGGTTGATTGGTCGTCTCTTGTCCCATGCCTTTCACTCCAAGGGATACCTTTTGTCGTAAATTTCTTGGAGGGATCGGCCATTGAAGGTCCAGTAATGGAGCGGCTTAATCTTATATTCAACGTTTAGGGCAAGCTGAGTTGCCCGGTGCAGCGCCATCTCCTCCCCTCGAAACCGTACCTTCTTCGGCTCGATCACCGTTGCTTCCTCACCAGTATCGCTGGATACCAACAGCGATCCGGTCGGAATGCCCATCTCATCGAAGTTCAGGTTCGGCCTTTTCGGCTTTCGACTCTCAAATCTTTTGCCGGCTTCCCGCTCAACGTCGGGGAGCGCTTCCGTTTCTTTGTTGACTTGTGGGGTCACATCTGTTCCAGGCCACGCACAGAGCAACGCCTTGACCTGATAGATTTCGATGGCAAAAAATTCCCTGGAAGGGTTGACACGATAGGGTTTGAACGCGGTGTGTAACGCCTGCTCAAGTTGACCGGCGCGTGCCTCTTCGATCTGCTTGGCAATCACACACTCAAACGGAAACGGTACACCCGTGCTGTAGAGTTCGTCCATTCTGAGCTGAGGGTTCTCTCGTGTCGTCAGTCCAATTTTGACGAGGCCGGGCATGGCCGGGTTGGTCAGTACGTACACGATCTGGTTTCCATTTTCTTGATTCTCCATTCAGCAATACGCCTTTCCAGCAGATGTACCGCCGCATGAGCGGCCCTATCCCAATCCCGACCTGCGCCCAGGTGGCGCTGATTTAATGGTCCGTATCGACTTCTTTCCGGACAAGCAAGGCGGGCGGCTCTGAGGGGCTTCAGTCCTCAGCGCGGGGCGGGAGATCGAACAAGGCCCGCTCATGGTCCTCGCCCGCCTCCCCCTGCGTTAAGGTCAAGCCGGCCTCTTCGTAGAGCGGGAGGACCGCCCGCTTCGCGGCGGCCCAGACCGCCCGGCGGTACAGCTCTTTGACGGCTTCCGTCTGCACGAGGCCGGCGGTAATCACCCGGCGCACGTCCTCCCCACTGACCGCACCGCCCTGGTTGGCCACGCGGCTGAGCTGGTTGAGGTTGCGGCCGATCGCGGCCAGCTCGCGGTGCATCCGGCGGAGATCCACCAGCCCATCGTCGAAGTAATCCGGCCCGCCGGTGAGCGCTTCGCGGATCAGCCGGCGTATGATCCGGCTCGGGGGCTGGCCAAGATCGGCGGCTAATTTTTTGAGCCCGGCCTCCTCCTCCGCTCGCAGCCGGACGAAAGCCATCTTCGAGCGGATCGCGCCGGGTTTTGCCTTCGGTCTGGGCATCTGTGTTCCCTCCTCAAATATCCGGCGTCAGCCGGGCGGCGAAGCCGGGTACATCCGCCCGTGGGCGGGCGGCAAAGCCGGGGCAGTCTGGAGGCAAAGAACCCGCTTCGGGTTTTTGTCTAGCAGAATGCGTATCCTGCCTATGGTAGAAAATGAACGCAACATTCCTAGGGGCAAAAAAGACGGGGGAATGAAAAAGGCCCGGGAAGCGGAGGCGAACATCAGCGCCCTGGGCGGCAAGTGGCAGGGAAAAAACGAGTAGCAGAGGGCTGGATCAGGGAGATTTGCGGGCCGAAGCAACCCGCGCGCCCGGTTTTTGCTCGATCTGCCCCGTTTTGGATCTCGTTTGTTCGCTTTCCTTTCGTGGGGTCAAGGGTTGTCAAGGGGCTGTCAAGGGGCTGTCAATGGTTGTCAAGGGGCTGTCAATGGTTGTAAAGGAGCAAAACCAATCAAAACTAATCAAAGCTGGTAAGTGCCTGGTTTCACGGTGGAACACTGGAACGTTCTAAAACTGT